>OGWY01000152.1_pt1 | contig 52245 bp, 53 predicted proteins | sample 1576121 | NCBI WGS metagenome assembly OGWY01 (sample SAMEA3541543, study PRJEB24748) | human gut metagenome | biome: human gut; feature: human-associated habitat; material: faeces | place: China | collected 2012 | reverse complement strand
CTTTTAGTTTATCAATAATAGTTTTTTCAGAATTTATAAGATTTTTTAGAAGAGTTTTTAATAAATAAAAAAGCTCCATCTCAAAATCATAGAGATGGAGCTCATTTTTTATAAATCTTTACTTTTTGCGTATCCTGCTTTTTTATCTATGATATCTATACTTTTATGTTTTTCAAGAAACTTTGCATTTCCAACAAACATATCTTGAATTTCAGGAATTTCACCAAGAGGAATAAGTTTAACCTTAACTTTAAATCCTGCCTTTTCTAAATTTTCTTTCCATTCTCCTGCGATATCATTTTTAGCATGGTCTCCCGCAACAAACATCATTGGCATCAAAACAATCTCTTTTTTCTTATCCTTTTTAAGTTGTTTTACTACAGTTTCAAAAGTTGGATATCCTTCAACAGTTCCAACATAAATTGGTTTCTCCATATCTTTAGCCATATAATCAAACATTGCATAAGCTGATGTTGCTGAATTATATGTTCCGTGTCCTACTAAAACTACAGCTTCTTTTTTATTTAAAGGTCCTACTGTCTTCATAACAGCATTAATTGTATCTTCATAATGATGAGGATCACTTAATAAAGCATCTCCAACTCTTAAATTATTAAAATCTTTTGTATGAAATTGAGCTTCTTTTTTTATTGATTCCATTTCTACACCATCAATTACATTTGTTGGTTGAATAATTACATTCTTATATCCTTGTTTTTTTAGAGATGCTAAAACTTCGCTTGGACTATATTTTTTTATTCCCTCATTTGCTGCCACTCTCTTAGTAACAATTCTAGATGTATATGCTTCAAATACATCTGCTTTTCCATCAAAAGCTTTTATAGCTTTTTGGTTAATTGCATCAATAGTTTTAGCTCTAGTGTCTGAATGAGTTGTTCCAAAGTGTGTCATGACAACTGCACTTTTCCCACCAGTATAAAACTCAGCATCTTCAAAAGCTTCTTCTCCATGAGCTAATAATAAAGCAGTAGATAAACAAAATAATGATAATAATAATTTTTTCATAAAAATATCCTCCCAAATATAATTTAATTTGGAAGAAGAGTCTCCTCTTCTCCGTCCTCGCAGATTTTATAATGGCAGGTCTCCTGACTTAGATTCATCCTACTCGTATACCTTCCCAAATAAAAATATTCAGTGGTTTCTATACTTTCGTCCTCTTTACAGTGGCGGGACCGTTTAAGTTTTTCACTTAATTCCCTTTTAATCTTTAGAACCATTACAGAGGTATATTATCACTAACATGTTTTTTTTTCAACCATTTTATAAAAAAAGAATACTAATTTATTTTTATATATATTTTATTGATATTATTTTTTCTTATTTTTATAAAAATAAACTATATAAATTCTTGATAAAATTGCTCCGATTAATGCAGCAAAAAATCTGTGACCACTATTTTGAGCTAAATAATAAAATCCTGCTAAAAGAAGAAAAATTCTTAATATTGAAGTCACAAAAATAAATAATGAAGGATTTTTAAATTTTTTACTTTCGTCAATACCAAAATTTAAACTATAAAAAAATAAAAAACCTAAAATAATTCCACCTATAAATGCAATAATCATAATGCTCTCCTCCTTTTATAGCTTTATATATTTTCGCTATTATTTATCAATATTTACCATTAAAAAATATTTTTCCTTGCTTTTTTTTATTTTTTAATATTAATAATAGAAATATTGACTTTTTATTGATTTTATTATATTATTTTTATGTACAATATAATAACTGTGGCAAAATAAGGGAAACTTTATGACGCAAAGCTATAGGGTCTTTAAAATGACAGCCAGTTACACTTTTTTAGTGTAACTGGATTTTTTTATTTTTATGGGAGGGAATATGAAAAAAATTTTAATTTCAAATTTATTATTAATATCATCTTTAAGTTATTCATCTTTAGAAAACTCAGCTGTAGAAAGTTCAATGAATATAACTGCAACTATTATTAAACCTTTAACAGTTCAATCAAATGGGCCTTTGGACTTTGGTAATATTTTACCTACTGCAACTAGCCATGCTTATTCGAGCTTTACTGTAAAAGGAGAAGAAAATGCAAATGTAAAGATTTCTTTCGAAAACTTATCTTCTGATGGAGCTAGCTTCACTGTGCCACTTCATAATAGTAATAATAGTGATTCGTTTAATATAACTTTTAACTGTACTGCACCAAACTCACCTGGTAATTTTTTAAACCACACAAACAACATGATTACTCTAACTAATAATGGGGAAATAGCATTAAGTATTGCTGCAACTGCTCAACCTAGAAGAGATCAGACTCCTGGTCAATATACAGGAGAATTTACTATGAGAGCGACATACGAATAAATAAAAAAATCCCTATACAAATTTCGTATAAGGATTTTTTTTTATTTATTTTTTCTTATCTCATCTATAACTTCTAATAAAAACTTCTTACACTGATCATTTTTTATTGTGTAATAAACATCATGAAATTGCGGTGATGGAAACTCTGCTAAAAGTATATTCATAACCATTCTATCTCTATAAATATCAGATCTATTTAAACTTCTTTCTATTTTTCTTAAACTTTCATCATCATCTTCCAAAAGATTATCCACAATTGTATTAGCATTTTTAATTAAAATATCTAAATTTGTAAGTCTATCTCTTCTATTTCTAACCTTATTTTTTTCATAAAATGTTTTTCCTTTATTTAACTCTGTTAAAAGTCCAAATAAATTAAGAGTTGGGTCTTTTTCTAAAATATTTAGTATTTTTCCATATATTATATTGCTCTCTTTATCCTCTGGACTTTGATTTTTTAAATTTTTTATATATTTTTCTGAAATTTTAATTAATATATCGTTCATAAAATTCTCCTCCATAATATTTTCTTAGACTTATAGTATAACACACTTTATAAAATATATAAATAACTTATAGATAATATTGCAATTATATGACATTCGTAGTATATACTATATTAAAACAATAGAGGAGGTTAATATGTATGATACAATCGTAATTGGGGGCGGAGCAGGTGGACTTACAACTTCAATTGGTCTTGCTTCTGCTGGAAAAAAGGTTCTTTTAATTGAAAAAGATCATTTAGGTGGGGAATGTACTTGGGGTGGATGTGTTCCATCTAAAAGTTTTATCTCAGCATCTAAAACTGCTTCAACTTTGACAGAAGCTCTAGAAATGGCTCTTAAAAATGTTCATGCTATTGGCAATAGTGAACTTCCTCATATTTCTAACTTCAAAAATATAGATTTTATAAAAGGTGAAGGAGCTTTTATTGATAAAAATACTATTTTAGTTAATGGACAACAATACGTTGGAAAATATATTGTTATTTCTACAGGAAGTTCACCTTTTATTCCTAATATAAAAGGATTAGATAAAGTTGAGTACTTAGCAAATCATAACTTCTTTTATGAAAAAGGTGATTATAAAAGTATTACTTTAATTGGCGCAGGAGTAATCTCTTTAGAGCTAGCTTTTCCTCTTAAAAAATTAAATATAGATGTAACTATTCTTGAAAAATCCGATATTTTTCTACCTATGATGGAAGCTGAAGTGAGAGATTTTTATCTTAATAAATTAAAAGAAGCAGGAATAAATTTAATATTAAATTGCACATCTATGGAAATTGAAAATATAGATAATAATATTCTAATAAAAACTAATAATGGTGATTTTTTAAGTGAAAAAATATTTATCTCTGCTGGTAGAACTCCAAATATACAGAATCTTAATTTAGATAACACTAAAATTAAGTATGATGCAAAAGGAATTTCTGTAGATGAATTTATGAGAACATCTGAAAAAAATATATTTGCAATTGGTGATATAGCCTCTTCTTTCAAATTTTCACATGTGGCTGGTTACCAAGGAGAAATTGTTGTAAGAAATATTCTTTTCCCATATATTATGAAAAAGATAGATTATTCATTTATTCCTTGGACACTTTTTGGAGATATTGAAGTTTCTAAAGTTGGTTTAAATGAGGAGGATGCTCACAAAAAATATAAAAAAACATATATATATTCTCTAGATTTGAATAATGAGAGAAGTTTAATTACATTTGAAAAAGCATTTTTTCTAAAAATTATTTGTGATAATAGATTTAATATTGTCGGTGCTACTTGTATTGGTGAACGAGCTGGTGAAATTATTGGTTTTTTACAACTAATGATTGGAAATAAAGTAAAATTTTATAAGGTTATGAATTCTGTGCAAGCATATCCTACATATACATATTATATTAGAAATTTGGCTAAAAAAGCTTATATTGATTATCTAAGAAGTTTTTTACCTTAAAATTTTAGGGATATTATTAAAATAATAATATCCCTTTTTAATTTTTATTTTATCTTGATAAAAAATCTTCTTTTATATTCTCTAGTTTTTCTTTATTTAAAATTAAATCCAATCCTAGTAAAGCCAAAGCTTTTCCTCCCAATATTACAGCCTCATCTCCTTTAATAGATCCGGCAGCCTTTGCAAATTCATGAGTATGACCAAAAACACTATAATCACAAATTTTTATATTTGGATGAATTGTTGGTATTATCTGACTCACATTCCCCACATCAGTTGATCCCATCCCTTTTTTTGAATCTATAGAAACTTCTACTCCTAATTTTTTCATAGTTTCTACATAAAGTTCATCAAAATATCTCGTTGGTATAAGATTATCAACTCTATTTTGGAAACTTGAGACCTTTGCTCTACATCCTGTCATAAGTGCTGCACCGTGAGCTATAGCTTCTACTTTTTCTGTAACTTCATCACACCCCTCTTTTGTCGAAGATCTAATGTAAAATCTAGCCTTAGTGTAATCTGGAATTATATTTGGCGCATCTCCTCCATGAGTTATTATTCCATGAATTTTTACGTCTGATTTAACATGTTGTCTAAGGGTTGCAATTCCGTTGAAAAAATGTAGTAATGCATCTAAAGCATTTTTACCATTTTCAGGAGAACCTGCAGCATGAGATGATTGCCCAAAGAATTCAAAATCCAAAGGATTTACTGCTAAACTCTTCTTTGTTATTGAATGCTCGCTTCCTGGATGTATTATCATTGCAACATCCACCCCTTCAAAAAGATTTTCACGAACAAAAGAACCCTTAGAACTTCCATTCTCTCCTCCCTCTTCTGAAGGACAACCGTAAACGATAACCTCACCCGAAATATTATCTAATAACTCACCTAGGCCAACTGCTCCAGCAACACTTATTGCTCCTATTATATTATGACCACAAGCATGACCTAGATTTGGAAGTGCATCATACTCAGCTAAAAAAGCTATTTTAGGATACTCTCCATTTTTAGATTGCTTTCTAGCTATAAACCCTGTCTCATGTCCTGCTATATTTCTTTCAATATCAAATCCTTTTTCTTCTAAAAACTTTGTTAATAAATCCGCTGCAAAATACTCTTCGTTTCCAATCTCAGGATTTTGGTGTATTTTTTGACTAAGGTCTATAAAAATATCTCTATTACTATCTAAAAAATCTATTATTTTCTTTTCCATCTTATTCCCTCCAAAAGTTATCTAATCTCTTTTAATTTTAACTCTAAAATACAGCTATTGAAGACCCTTTATAATAATCATCTATTATTTTTTTATTTTCAGCAGTTTGATAAACTTCTAAAACTCTTTTTATCTCTGGTTTATTTTGATTATCATCTCTTGAAGCTATTATATTAAAATATGGCTTTAATCTCTCATTTTTAAAATCTTCAATAAAGATTGAATCTACCAATGGTGAGTAACCAGCTTGAACAGCAACACCATTATTTATAGCAGCAACATCTACATCTTCTATTGATCTTGGAATTTGAGTTGCTACTAACTCAACTATTTTTATGTTCTTCGGATTTTCTATAATATCTTTAACTCTTGGAAAAGCTCCTGCATCTTTATTTACACCTATAAGTCCTGCATCCTGAAGTAAAAGTAGTGCTCTTCCACCATTTGAACTATCATTTGGAATAGCTACTACTGCTCCATCTTTTAACTGAGATAAATCTGTTAGTTTTTTTGAATAAATTCCCATTGGAGCCAATACTGTATAGCCTAAATTAACTATTGATAATTTATGTTCCTTTTTAAAATTATCAAAATATATCTCCGTTTGAAATGCATTTATATCTATTTCCTTATCTTGAAGAGCCAAATTTGGTCTTATATAGTCTGCAAAATTTATAAACTTTAGTTCTATATTCTCTTTTGCAAGTTGGTCTCTTACATTTTCCCAGATTACATTTTCATCTCCATTAATTCCTAGTTTTACTACTTTTTTATTTATTGTTGATGAATCATCCGATGAGTTCCCACATCCTAAAAATCCTACTGTTGATAACACCAAAAATATAACTACCTTTAAAATCTTTAATATTTTCATAACTCTTTCCTCCCTATAGTTTTAATTTTTTATTTTAACGTTTTATTTTTTTTAATATTTTTTCTCCCGACCATTGTATAAAAGTTATCAAGCTTACCAAAATTATAATCGTTACTACCATGATATCTGTTTTAAAATGTTGATATCCATATCTAATAGCAAAGTCACCAAGACCGCCACCACCAACTGTTCCTGCTACAGCTGAAAATCCAATTAAACTAACTGTAGTTATAATAAGAGCATAAATAATCTCCGGTAACGCTTCTCTCAATAATACTCTATAAATTATTTCAAATGGAGAAGATCCCATTGCATAGGCTGCTTCTATTACTCCTGAATCAACACTTAATAATGCCGATTCTATTTGTCTTGCAACAAATGGAGCTGATCCAAATATAAGAGGAACAATTGCTCCTTTTAAACCAATAGTTGTTCCCATAAAAAACCTTGTTACAGGAATTAAAGCTGCTAATAAAATTACAAATGGAATTGATCTAAAAATATTTATAAATTTTCCTAAAATATTATTAATTAAACTATTTTCTAAAATTCCACCTTTTCTAGTTATAACTAAAATTATTCCCATAATTGTTCCAATTAATGTTGAAACAGTTCCTGCTATAGCAACCATCGTTAGTGTTTCTCCCATGGCACGAACCATTTCGTCTTGATACTTTATTACATTTCCTAAATAACTATATAATTTTTCTTCCATTTTTTAAAACCTCCACATATATTTGATTTTTATTTAAATACTCTATTGAATCTATAATATTTTTTTCATCTCCTCCTAGTTTTATAACTAAGTTTCCAATTGGAGTCTCTTTTATAATCTCTATATTTCCAAATAAAATACTAGCATCAACATTGTACTCTCTAGAAACTCTTGAAATATAAGCTTCCTCTGTATCATTTCCAACATAAGATAGTTTTATTATTTTTTCATTTTGTTTAACTAATATATTTTCTAAGTAGTTATTTATTTTTTCTGTATTAAAAATAGATGACAAAAATCTCTTTGTTATTGGCTCTTTGGGTCTTGAAAAAATATTGATTACATCTCCTGCTTCTTTGATAATACCCTCTTCCATAACAATAACACTATCACAAATTTCTTTTATAACTTCCATTTGATGAGTGATAAGAACTATTGTTACCCCTAGTTCTCTATTGATTTTTTTTAGTAATTTTAGAATAGAAACTGTTGTTTCAGGATCTAGTGCTGATGTAGCTTCATCACATAAAATCAAATTTGGTCTATTTGCTAAAGCTCTCGCTATTCCTACTCTTTGTTTTTGTCCTCCACTAAGCTGAGATGGATAACTGTATTTTTTATCTTTTAATCCAACTAAATCTAAAAGTTCATCAACTCTTTCTTCTATCTCTTTTTTAGAAAGACCACTACCTTTAAGAGGGTATGCTATATTTTTAAAAACATTTCTACTTCTCATAAGATTAAAATGCTGAAATATCATTCCTATTTTTTTTCTAGTTTCTCTTAAATCTTTAGATTCTAATTTGTTTAAAATAACTCCATCTATTATAATTTCTCCCGAACTTGGTGTTTCTAAAAGATTTATGCATCTAAGTAGAGTACTTTTTCCAGCTCCCGAATACCCTATTATTCCAGTTATCTCTCCTTTCTTAAAATCAAAAGATAACTCTTTTAAAGCTTCAATACTTTGACCTTTATTTTCATAAGTTTTAATAATCTTCTTTAGTTGTATCATCTGTTCCTCCTTGTAATATATTATGAATTTTGAAAATTTAATAAAAAAAAAGCTTGAGATTTAAAATCCCAAGCTTTATGTTAACAACTTTATTCCTTGGGAGCTTCTCATTTAGTAAAGCAAAAATGAGTTCGTCCCAAAATTAAAAATTAATTTTTGGTTCCAACTCCCATAGGCATCATCATATTCATCATTGTAGTTTTTGATATTAAATTGTATGTTGTCATCTCAACCACTCCTATAAATTATTTTTAAGTATACTAACATATGAAAATTTTTATGTCAAATTAATTTTTTATTTTTTTATTTAACCTCTATATTTTTTATTATTTTTGCTGGATTTCCACCTATTACAACATTATCAGGAAAACTTTTCGTAACAACAGATCCTGCAGCTACTACGACATTATTTCCTAAGGTTACTCCTGGAGCTATAACAGATCTTCCTCCTATCCAAACATTATCACCAATTTTTACTGGCTTCCCAAACTCTTTTCCTGAATTTCTTTCCATTGGATCTATTGAATGTGTTGCAGAATAAATATGAACTCCCGGAGCTAACATAGCGTTAGCGCCAATTATAATTGGACAAATATCTAAGAGTAAGCAATCATAGTTTGAATAAAAATTTTCTCCAATTTCAATATTATATCCATATTCAACTCTAAAATTTGATTCAATATGTAAATCCTTTCCTGTTTTTCCTAAAAAACTTTGAATCATTTTTTTTCTTAAATCATAATTTGTATCATCTGTTAAATTATATTCTCTACAAAATCTCTTAGCAGCCTCTTTATCTTTTACTAACTGTTCGTCATTAGGATTATACATTTCCCCAGCTATCATCTTTTCTCTTTCAGTTCTCATACCTCTCCCCTTTTGCTATATTCTATGATGTTTTAAAATACTTAACTTCATCGACTATTGTATCATATTTTTTTATTTTTAAATCATTTATTACTTTCTCATAATATTTTCTTACATCATTCCATTTATAATATGGTTTCATATTGCTTTCTATAGGAAAATTAATCTCCTTTTCATTGTAAAGCATTTTTACTAAAATATCATTTTTTTCATTTTTATAAAAAATCCACTGAATATTAGCTCCCATTGGAGAAACTTCATAATCTTTCCAAATATTTTCAACGTTATTTAAATCATTAGTTTGCTTTGATGCAAAATCAATTTTTAATAAACTTGCAAAAGGAACCACTGTTTCTGCGTGAGCAAATCTTAAATTTGCTGCTATATTTTCATTCTTAATAGCATTTTCTGATGTTGACAAAAAATCTTCTAAAAGAGCAAAAGAAATATCTATTGGTAAATTTTGTCCCACACCACTTGGTCCTTTTTCTAAATACATTGATAAATTTTTATTAGCCCAAAAATATTTTAATTCTTCCTGTGTAAAGTATTTACTTAACCCTACATTTTCTCCTATATCATATTGATTTGTATATAACCCATATAAGTCTGTTGTAAATTTCAAACTATTTTTAGCACTTAACATATCTTTACTCTTAAAAATTCTATTAGTTATTTCAAGATATATTTTACTTCTATTTTGAAAACTATTTAACATAGTTTTCCAATCTCCATTTTCTTTAAATTCTATATATTCAAGGTTTAAATCAAAAAATCTTAAAATTGGATCTACTTTTTCATTTATTTTTGTTTTTACATTATCTTCTGAAATATTCTCTTTAAATGTTTTCAAAAATTCATTCATACTTTCTTGAGTTCTTTTTACATAAGTTGCTTCAGCTAAAATTTCTCTGTTTTTTTTAAATACTTGAGGATAATTTTTATACATCCTCTTTCCTATTCCAAACTCCATATCCTTTCCTATTTGAGATAAAAGGCCATATTTTCCCTCTTCAGAATTTTTCAATTGTAAAACATCTTTTAATAACTCCTCACCTAAAGGTGTCAGCTCTTTTCTCTCACTAGCTTCTGTTAATTCATTAAGAATTTTATCTATAGATTTAGAACTACTCAAATATCTTGCTCCATGTCTTCCTAAATGATTTATATAGAATGGTGTAAACCCCTCTGGTGCTTTTGTATAATTTTCATCTACTTTTACATAAAGAGTCTGACTTCCCAAAAAATTATTATCTTGTGCAAAATTAGATAAATACATCAATAGAAATAAAAAAAGACATTTTATTATTTTCATAATTTCTCCTCCCATATTAATAAATTCATTTATCAACTATTCAACTTCTTTACGCTTTTTCTTTCTAAAAATTCAAATTCTATTTTTTGAATTTTTGGAATATTTTCTTTATTTAAAAGCTTTACAATACTTTCTGCTGCTAATTCCCCAGTTAAAGAGTTATAAAACTTTATTGTTGTAAGAGACGGAGAAATTAAATCTGAAATTTTATATCCACCAAATCCCACAATTGATACCTCTTCAGGTATCTTTATTTCTAACTTATTTAAGGCTTTTATTGCACCAAAGGCCATGTTATCAGTTGCACAAATTATGCAAGTAGGTTTTCTTTTTTTCATATAGTTATAAATGAGTTTTTCTGTAGAGTCCATTGAAAAATCACTAACCTCTACATCAACCTTTATATTATTTATTAACATTTTATCTAGTACAGCCTTTTTTCTCACTATTCCAACTAATATATCATTTTCATCAACACTTACATAAAGAATATCTTTATGATTAGAATTTAATATATACTCTCCCATAACTTGTCCGGCTTTTTCTTCATCATTAACTATACAATAAGTTTCTTCACAAATTTGACCTATAAAAAGCACTGGAATTTTACTTTTCTTTACAAAATCTTTATGTTTTTTTGTAACTTCTGTAGCTATCAATATTATTCCTTCTACATTTAATCTAGATAGATTCTCTAAATTAGATATCTCTAAAGAAACATTATGATTTGTATTAATTATTAGAGGAATATACCCCAGTTCTCTTAGTCTATTATCTAAATTCATCAAAATAGTAGATGTAATTGTAGAATCTAAACATGGTACAATTACTCCTATAAATCTGTTATTTTTTGCTTTTATTCCCCTTGCAAAAACATTTGGTTCATAATTATTTTCATTAATAACTTTTTCTATTTTTTCCCTAACACTTTCACTTACATAGCCATCATTAAAAAATCTAGATATAGTGCTTTTTCCAACTCCTGAAAGTTCAGCTATCTCTTTTATTGTTAATTTTTTTTTCATTTTATACCGCCTATTTTTTTCATTAAGTAATTATAATATTTATTTTTTAAAAAAACAAAATTAATTTTTTAATGCTTTAAAATAGAAAAAAAAGTTTGGTTTTCAAAAGTAAAATATTATTTTAAAAATAATATATTGACTTTTTTTTAAAAATGTATTAAATTTAATAATATGTGGGAACGGTCCCATATGTTCGAAACTATTTTTATTTTTGGAGGAGAAATGGACTATCAAAAAATTGCTGATTTTATTATTGAGAATATTGGAAGTGAAAAAAACATCTCTACTATAGGGCATTGTGCAACAAGATTAAGAGTTATTGTTAAAGATCAAAATATTGTTAATTTAGAAAATTTAAAAAAGAATTCTGATATAAAGGGAGCTTTTTTTTCAAACGGACAACTTCAAATTATCTTAGGACAAGGCGCAGTAAATAAAGTTTGTAGTATTATTTTAGGAGAAGCTCATATTGAGGAATCGTCTTTAGAAGATATTAAAAAAGATCAAGTAAAAAATTTAAATATTTTCCAAAGATTTGCTAGAACTTTATCTAATATTTTTGTACCTATTATTCCTGCTATCGTTGCTAGTGGATTATTAATGGGTGTTTTAGGTATGGGTAAAACATTTGGGTGGTTTACTAGTGACTCATCTTTATTTGAACTTTTAGATATGTTTTCTAATACTGCCTTTGTTTTTCTGCCTATTATCCTTGCTTTTTCTGCTGCCAAAGAATTTGGAGCTAATCCATATCTTGCAGCTGCTCTTGGTGGGATTCTAATTCATCCAGCTCTACAAAATGCATGGACAGTTGGAAATGGAATTTCAGGCTATTTTACTCTATTTGGCATGAATTTTGCTAAAATTGGCTATCAAGGAACTGTTTTACCTATTTTAATTGCTGTTTGGGTTATGAGTATAATTGAAAAAAATTTAAGAAAAGTAATTCCTAACATGTTCGATATTATTCTAACACCATTCTTAACGATTTTAATAACAGGATTTGTAAGTATCACTTTAATTGGACCTTTAGGTAGCGTTGTTGGTGATGGAATATCTTTTGGTTTAGAATACATTTATACAACTTTAGGAGTCTTTGCTGGTATTCTTTTAGGTGGAAGTTACTCATCTATTGTTATAACTGGAATGCATCATAGTTTTCATGCTATTGAAGCTAATCTTTTAGCTAATCCGAATATTGGTAAAAACTTTTTACTTCCTATTTGGTCTATGGCCAATGTTGCCCAAGGTGGAGCAGCTATGGCTGTATTTTTAAAAAGTAAAAATACAACACTTAAATCAATAGCATTACCTGCAGGACTTTCTTGCTTACTTGGAATTACAGAAGCCGCTTTATTTGGAGTTAATTTAAGACTTGGTAAACCATTTATTGGAGCTGTTATTGGTGGCGCCCTTGGCGGAGCATATATTACACTAACTAAGGTTACTATGAACGCTGTTGGTGTTACAGGAATTCCAGGTATATCAATTGTTCAACCTGAATCTATGTTAAACTACATCATTGCACTTTTAATAAGCTTTATTGGAGCAGGAATTGCTACAATTATTCTTGGATTTAAAGATGAGGTGTAAAATATGTGGAAAAATAAATTTCATATTTCTCCACCATTTGGGTTATTAAATGATCCTAATGGTCTTATCTTTTGGAATAACGAATATCATATTTTTTATCAATGGAATCCCAATGCTTGTGAACACGCTTCTAAACATTGGGCTCATTTAAAAAGTAAAAATCTAGTTGATTGGGAATCCTTGCCTATAGCTTTATCCCCAAATGATTGGTTTGACAAAAATGGTTGTTATTCTGGAAGTGCCATTGAAAAAGATAATAAACTTTATCTGTTTTATACTGGAAATGTTAAAAATAATAACGTTAGAGAGAGTTACCAGTGTTTAGCAATCTCAACAAATGGTATTGACTTTGAAAAGAAAGGTCCTGTTATTCATGATAAAGATATTCCTAAAGAATATACTAAGCACTTTAGAGATCCTAAAGTTTTTATAAAAGATGGAGTTTATAAAATGGTTCTTGGGGCTCAAAGAGTTGATCTAATTGGGACTATAGTTGTTTTTTCGTCTCATAATTTAATTGATTGGAGTTTTGAGCAAGAAATTATCAATGGAAATTTCGGATTCATGTGTGAGTGCCCAGATTTTATTGAAGATAAGAAGAATAAGGCTCTAATTTTATCACCTCAAGGAATTAAAGCTGATGGAGATTTATTTAATAATAGATATCAATCTGGTTATATAATTAGAGATTTGTATGATATCGAAAAAAATGATTTCATTGAACTTGATAGGGGATTTGAATTTTATGCGCCTCAAACATTTAAAGATGAAAATAATAAAAATATTTTAATTGGTTGGATAGGCATGCCTGAAGAATTAGAGCATCCGTCTATCGAAAAAGAAAATTGGGTACATTCTTTAACTATTCCAAGAGTATTAGAAATTAAGAAAAATAAGATTTTTCAAAAACCACATAATAATTTGAAAAAATTAAGAAAAGAAAAAATTGTAATGGAAAACATATATTTAGAAAATACTATTGACCTTTCAAAATATAATATTCTAGGAGATACTTATGAGCTTATAATATCTTTAGACGATTTTTCTGAAGATATAGAAATTGACTTAAGAAAAAATGGAAACGAAAGAACTACTTTTTCTTTTGATTCTATTAAAAAAAGGGCATCTTTAAATAGAAATTTTTCTGGTTACGGTTATAAAGGGATTAGAAAATGTTATCTTAAAGATTTAAAAAAAATACATATTTTTGTAGATAAATGTTCTGTTGAAATATTTTTAAATGATGGAGAAGAAGTCTTTACTGGAAATATCTATCCAAATAAAGATAGTTTAGGTATTGAAATTCGAAGTAAAATGTTGTTTACTATACCTAAGATAGAATTTTATAAATTTTAATTGGAGGATTTTATGAAACTAGGAGCTATTGAAGCTGGAGGAACAAAATTTGTATGTGGAATTGCTGATGAAAACGGTAATATTTTAGAAAGAGTTAGTTTTCCTACTGAAACACCTGAAATCACTTTACAAAAAGTTTATGATTTTTTTAAAAATAAGGGAGTTGAAGCTATTGGAGTTGGCTCGTTTGGTCCAATTGATCCAAATCCAAATTCTGAAACTTATGGATATATAACTAAAACTCCAAAAAAATATTGGAGTGACTTTAATTTAATTGGTGAGTTACAAAGAAATTTAAATATTCCTATGGCTTTTGATACAGATGTTAATGGTGCTGCGTTAGGTGAAGCTACTTGGGGAGCTGCAAAAGGATTAAAAAATTGTCTTTATCTTACAATTGGAACTGGAATTGGTGGTGGAGCACTAGTTTCAGGGAAATTAGTTCACGGAATGCTTCACCCTGAGATGGGACATATTTTTGTTAGAAGACATGAAAGTGATTCATATATTGGAAAATGTCCATTTCATAAAGATTGTTTTGAAGGGTTAGCGTCTGGGCCAGCTATTGAAGAAAGATGGGGAGTAAAAGCTTACGAACTTCCTGTTAATCATGAAGCTTGGAAACTTGAAGCCTATTATATCGCTCAAGCTCTTGTAAATTATATTTTAACTATTTCACCAGAAAAAATAATTCTTGGTGGTGGAGTTATGAAGCAAGCTCAACTGTTTCCTTTAATCAGAGAAAATGTAAAAGAGATGTTAAACAACTATGTTCAAACTAAAGAGATTTTAGAAGATATTGATAATTATATTGTTTATCCAGGTCTTGGTGATAATGCTGGATTATTAGGTTGTATAGCGCTTGCGTTAAATATATAATAAATTCATAAAAAAATCTCAATCTTTCTAGATTGAGATTTTTTTATTTATATAGAATTTTCAATTTCTAACATATGTTTTTCATGAATTTTAAAGAATGGGTAATATACTATAATACTTAATACAGCTATAAATATTGTAAATATTAAATTTCTTATATCCATAGAAGATAGATACCCTTGAATAAAAAATGGTGCAAATGAGGGATCCACTATATAACCCATAGATATTAAATCTATTTTTTGAGCAACATAAGTTAATGACAAACTCACTATCGGCATAAATAAAAATGGAATAGCTAATATTGGATTTAATATGATTGGTGTTCCAAAAATTACAGGTTCATTTATTCCACAAATTCCTGGAATAAATGATAATTTTCCTATTGATTTAAGTTGCTGAGATCTACTTCTCATCATAAGAATAACTAATCCTATTGTATTTCCTGCCCCACCTAATATTGCTACTCTAAACATTTGTAAATTCATAAGCATCTGTGGTTCTTGTCCAGACTTTATTAACTCTGCGTTTACTCCTGTATTTGCAATTCCTAAAGAAAATACAAGCGGAAAGATTATCGATGTTCCATTTATTCCAAATAGCCATAATAGATTTCCAAAAACAACAATTGCAACATAACCCCATATATTATTTCCAATTGTTAATGCTGGTGTTAATATCATCATTATTAAACTTGGAATATCTTTTCCTGTATATACAAAGATTGCAATACTTAAACCATAAATTATAATTATATTCACTAGTAATGGAATTAATGCATTCATAAAAGATAAAACTGCTGGTGGAATATGTTCACCTTTAAACTTCCAATCTAATTTTTCAATAAGCATTGTTATTTCAACTGTTAAAAGACTTAAGATAATTGCAATAAATAACCCATCAGCACCTAAATAAGTCATTACAATAGAGTTATTTTCAATTGGTGCAGCTACTAGTAAAAATATAATCATTGAGATTAAACCCGATGTTGACTTATTAAGATTATAGTTTCCTGATAATGCATAAGCTATAGTAAATGATGTCATTAAACCTACTATTCCCATTGTAAAATTAAAAGGCTTAGTTAATATTGCATAATTTTCTATAGCAAATTTTTTCCAATTTAACATAAATTTCAAAAATATACTTTGTGTTTCAGGATTTACTAAATCAACATTTATAGGTGGATTAGCTAGTATTAAAAATAATGAACCTACAACAATTAAAGAAAGAGTCATCATCATTCCTGTTGAAATTGCTGCTAAATGTTTTTGATTACCAATTTTATCCCCTATAGGCAAAAGTACTTTTTCTAATTTACTTAAAAATTTATTCTCCATTCTTCCCCCAAACTCCTATTCTTGCCACGGATTATATTTAAATGCTGATATTACTACTTTTTTTGGATCATACTTCTTTAAAATTTCATTGTATTGTTCTTTATAGTCATTATCTACTTCTTTTTGAGGAATAACCATACTAGCTTCATTTAAAAAATGAAATGAATCTCTTCCCATTTCTGCTCCTCTAGTTGTATGTTTATCTAAAGCATAATCAGGTATCTCTGGAACATGTCCCATCGCAAATCCTTTAATAACAATATTTTTTAATAAATCACTTGATCTATCTTTTTCACAATTACAAAGATATCTAATTGCATGAATAAAAAATATTGGTCTATCTCCATCAGCATAAGCATATTCTTTCCTCATTTCTTTTAAATTATTTATTAGAATAGCTGCCATTGGATCTCCCATTCCAATATCTTCAACAGAAATTGCAACTAATCTTCTCCATAGTTTTTCCTCCATTTGTGGAGATGTTATATACATTTCATAAGCAAATTCGCATGCTGCCTCAACTTTTCCTCTTCTAATAGATTTTTGAAGAGCTGAAATAACCTCATCTCCTACTAATCCATTTCTTGTTGTTACTCTTGCCCAAGGGTCTTGTAAAAATTTCTTTTCCATTTTTTCTCCTTTATGATATATAATATTGTTGGTGATATTAATGATTGATATAAATTATATTTGTAAAAAACACAAATTAACAATTCTAGAAAAAACTATTTTAGAGTTTATAGTTCAAAATATTCAAAATAAAAAGAAAATTTCTATTAGAAATGTAGCTTTAGAAAATTTTACTTCTACATCTGTCATCTATAAATGTATGAGTAAAATTGGCTATAGCAGTTACTCTAATTTTATTTATTTTTTAAAAATAAATAATAATTCTTTAATTTCTAAGGATTATTATTTCGAAGAAAATGAATCATTCAAAAAAGCAATTAATTTATTGAAAAAAAACAAAGATAAACTTTTTATGTTTACATCTACAGGAATAGCAAATAATATTTCTTCATATATGAATGAGCGTCTAGCTCTTCTTGGAATAAGGAGTATTTCTAACAGTCATATTCAATTATTAGAAAATTACTTTTCTAAAGATATTATCTTGATAACACTTTCTCAATCTGGCGAAACTGAATCTGTTATTGATATTCTCAAAATAGCTACTAAAAATAAAATTAGGAGTTTGAGCTTTATTGGAAAAAAAGATACTACAATTGAAAATCTTTCTGATATAAGTCTTATCTCAACTAATGATATTTTTTTTGCAGATGTCATTACTATTTTTGAAGAAATCTTGAAAAGAATATAATCTTTTTTATAATAAAAGTCAATAATTGAAAGCTATTAAAAAAAATGTTTCGAAAAATAAAAAAATGTTTTCCTTCAATCTTTGAATAAAATATGATAAAATTCTTTTAGAAAAATTATAAAACTTATATATATTTGGAATATGGCCAAAAGTTTCTACACCAAACCTTAAATTTGGTACTATAAGTAAAAGTTAACTTAAAACAGTAAGCTTTTGCTTGCTGTTTATTTTTTTAGGGAGGGTTTTGTGAAAAACTATTTGAAAAATATGCTTTTAATAGGTACATTATTTTTGGTTGGATGTAGCTCTTTAATTCAAAAAAAAGAAAATGCTAGTATTATCATTAAAAATGGTACTATTTTAACTATGGATAAAAATAATAAAGTTATAAATAATGGAGTTGTTATTATAAAAGATAATAAAATTATTTCTGTAGGAAATGAAGAACTTTTAAAAATTTACTCCGCAAAAAAAATAATAGATGCTAAAAATGGCATAATTATGCCTGGTATGATTAATACACACAATCATCTTCCTATGATTGCTTTCAGAGGTCTTGGAGAAGAGGGAATAAAAAATAGATTATTCGCTTACTTTTTTCCATTAGAAGGAGAAAAATTAAATAGAGACTTAATTTACAAAGCTACTGTTCATGGAAGTATTGATATGGCTCTTTCTGGAGTTACAACATATGCTGATATGTATTACCATATGGATGAAATGGCTAAGGCTACAAAAGAGGTTGGAATTAGAGGTGTTCTCGGAGAAACTGTTATAAAATTCCCTGTTGTTGATGCTAAGACTCCTTATGGTGGAATTGAATATGCTATTAATTTTATTGAAGAATACAAAAATGATGATTTAATTATTCCTGCTTTTGGTCCTCATGCTCCTTATACTGTTTCTAAAGAAAAAATGCAAGAAATCGAAAATCTATCTAAAAAATATAATGTTCCTATTATGATTCATGTTGGAGAATTTGATGATGAAGATAAAAGATTAAATTTAAAAAATAAATCTGTTATTGAATATATGGATTCTATTGGTGTATTAAATAATAGAGTTTTACTTGCTCATGCTATTCATTTAAATGAAAAAGATCTAGATATCATAAAAAAAAGAGAAGTTTCAATTGCATATAATCCTATGGCTAATGCAAAAGGAGCCACAGGAATAGCAAGAGCTTATGAAATGTTAAATAAAAATATAAAAGTTGGACTCGGAACTGATGGACCTATGAGCTCTAACCAAGTAGATCTTTTTAGAACTTTAAGTTATGCCTCTTCTATGCAAAGGTTAAAATATAACGATAGAACTATTATGACTCCAGATATCGTTGTTAAAATGGCTACAATTGGAGGAGCCCAAGCTTTAAATCTAGATAAGAAAATTGGATCGATTGAACCTGGAAAATTAGCTGATATTGTCATAATTGAAACTAAATCTCCTAATATGATGCCTAACTATGATCCTTTTGCTACTCTTGTTTTTCAAGCTAATTCATCTAATGTAGATACAACAATTGTTAATGGAAAAATAATTGTAGAAAATAAAAAATTAAAAACATATGATATCAAAAAAAATATAAAACAAATGAAAGAAATTGAAAATGATATTGCTAAATTTGCTAAAGAATTGGCAGAAAAAGCCAAAAGTATAAATTAATTTTATCGTATTTGCTAAACTCATAAAATTACTCTCTTTTAATTAAATATTGACTTTTTTTTAACTCTTATATTATTATATAAATATAAAATTTTTATTAGCATCAAAAGGAGTTTAAATAATGGAAAAAGAGGTTAAAATTTTAAAGGCTTTAGCTCATCCCTTAAGACTTGATATTATAAAATTATTAATAAAAAATGAAGGTTTATGTGTTTGTAAAATACAAGAAACTTTTAATATTGGACAATCTAATCTATCCCAACATCTAAAAATTTTAAAAGATGCTGAAATTTTAAATGCAAAAAAAGACGGTGGTTGGGTTCATTATAGTTTAAAAAATAAAAAAATTATAGAAATTATAGATTTGTTAAAAGAATTTTAAGAAAAGCTCTTAGATTAACTCTAAGAGCTTTTCTTACTTTCTAAGTAGGCAAATAATTCTTCAAAAATTTTTTTATTATAATTCAAAGCGTAGTAACCTATTTCTTCTGCATATTCCCTTATAAAAATATCTGAAGTTAAACTACAAATTCCAAAACTTTCTAAATGCAATAAACAATTTTCTGAAATCTCTGATATTAATACTTTACCTCTTTTTTCTAAACATTCTCTTATAAAACTATAAGTTTCATTAGGCAAATGTGACGATAACTCTTCCATTTCCTCTATGCTAAGTTCTAAATTATTTTTTAATTTCTTTAAAATTTTAAGTTTATTCATAACTACTCTCCATTGATTATATTTTTCTACTTTAATAATAGTACATGTTTGTGTAAAATATATGTACTACTTTCAAAGCATTTTTATTTTAACAAAATTTTATGGCATAAATATGTCTTACTTTATTTCTCGATAGTACTATATTAGTATAAACCCTAAAGTTAAATGATAGTCAATAATTTTTTTATTATAATAATTTCAATCTTGAGATTTTTTGAAGAAAATGCTATATTATTATGTCAAAAAAGATATAGTAATTTTTAGGAGTGATTAATGTTTATTTATACAATTGTTAATATTGGAAGTGAAAAATTATTAAAAGAAGAGGTAGCTATTAAATATCCTGAATTAAGCTTTGCTTATTCTAGACCCGGTTATATAACTTTTAAAGATAATAGTGAAACTTTGAATTTCAACAGTAAGCTAAATTTAGTTTTTGCAAGAGCGTATGGAATATCTTTAGGAAAAGTTGATAAAAGCAACCTAGAAAATGAGATAAGAAAATATTCTATTGATAAAATTCATAAATTTTCTTTCGTAAATGGTGAATCTTCAGGAGAATATGCAAATATTGGAGATACTATTTTAGATGTATTAGAAGTTAAAGAAGGTGAATATTGGTTAGGAATGAGAAAAGCTCACAAATGTTCTTGGCTTATTCCAGGTGCAAACCCTAATTTAGTCCTTCCTAAATCAGCTCCATCTAGAGCTTATTTAAAAATAGCTGAAGCTTTAATCTGGTCAAACTATAATTGTGGCAAAAATGAAATTGTTCTTGAATTAGGTTCAGCTCCTGGTGGAGCAAGTTATGCTATGGTAGAAAGAGGTTTCAGAGTTTATGGAGTAGATAATGCTCTTATGAATGAAGATCTTTTAAAAAATCCTATGTTTACTCATATAAAAGAACCTATGCAAAAAGTTCAGGATTCTGATATTCCTAGGCCATGTCATCTCCTGGTATCTGATGTTAATGTCTTACCATCACTTATTTTAGGTCAACTTAAAAGATTTATGTCTATAAGACCGAGCATTCACACAGTTTACTACACTCTAAAAATTGGAGATAAAATATCTGTAAAAGAAGTTTTAAAACATATTGATACATTTAAAACATTTGGATTTACTGAAGTAAAAGCAACTCAACTTCCAAGTAATAAATCTGAAGTTTTACTTTACGGTAAAAAATAATTTATTATCATATAAAAAGTCCATAGAAAATAATTCTATGGACTTTTATTTTACAATAACTCTTTATACTTTTTTATAAATTTTATTTTTAAAACTGAAACTAACGATATGTATGCTGTTAACGTAACAAATAAGAAAATAAAATAGTAATAAGGTAAGGCCACCATACCCAGTTTATCTCCTAAAATTGTAAACGGGATAATTGTTCCTATAGTTATTCCAATTGTTGTCAATAATATTACTTGCCAAGATGGTCTATTTTTAAAAAATGATAATTTTGATGTTCTTATTAAATATATAACAAGTGTTTGAGACCAAAGAGATTCTATAAACCAAGCAGTATTAAAAATAGATATAAATCTTTCTTGATTTAAGATATCTAAACTATGAAATTCCCCCTTTAAGATATGTGGGGTAATTATAAAATACATCACAATATAAGTTGTTATATCAAAAATTGAACTACTCGGACCTATCCATAGCATAAAATTTTTTATAGATGAAGCATCCCATTTTTTAGGTTTTTTTATAAAATCACTATCCACATTATCCCAAGGAATTGCAATACATGATATATCATAAATCAAATTTAACATTAAAATTTGAATTGGATACATTAGTAAAAATGGTAAAAATGCACTTGCAACTAACATTGAGAACATATTTCCAAAGTTTGAACTAGCTGTCATTTTTATATATTTAATTATATTTCCATAAATTTTTCTACCTTCAATTATTCCATCTTCTAAAACCATCAAACTTTTTTCTAATAAAATAATATCAGCCGATTCTTTAGCTATATCAACTGCTGAATCAACAGATATTCCAACATCTGCTTCTTTCATAGCTGATGCGTCATTTATTCCATCCCCCATAAAACCGACAGTATGTCCATTCTCTCTTAATGTTTTTACTATCAATGTCTTTTGGTCCGGAGACAATTTTGCAAAAATACTTTTCTTTTCTACAGCTATTTTTAATTCTGATAAACTTAATCTATCTAATTCTGAACCTAACATTATTCCTGTATTATCAATTCCAACTTGAGAACAAACATAAGCAGTAACAGAATCGTTGTCCCCTGTTAAAATTTTAATTCCTACATTAAATTCTAAAAGTGATTTTATCGCCTCTTTAGTACTTGATTTAGGTGGATCTAAAAATGCTAAATATCCCATGAAAATCACATTATTTTCATCTGTTAAACTACAACTCTTTCTATTTAGTTCTTTTTTAGCAATACCTAATATTCTTAATCCAAAACTATTAAATTTTTTAACTTGCTGTATTATCTCCTCTTTTAGCTCCCTAGTTAAAGAAACTATTTCTCCATCTTTTTGAATAAAAGATGAAATTTCAATTATCTCTTCTACAGCACCTTTTGTTACAAGCTCAATGTTTTTATCTATATTTTCTACTAAAACACTCATTTTACGACGATTAAAATCAAAAGGTATTTCGTCAATTTTCGTATATGTTTTTGTTAACAAATCAATTTCTTTTTCATTAGCGTGTTTTATTATAGCTATATCTATTAAATTTTTTAATCCTGTTTGATAAAAACTATTTAAAAAAGCATATTTTAGAACATCTTTATCCTCTTGTTCATTGATGTTAAAATAATGTTCCAATACAATTTTATCTTCAGTCAGAGTTCCTGTTTTATCTGTACATAGAATATCCATTGCTCCTAAGTCTTGAATAGCGTTTAAATTTTTTACTATTACTTTTTTCTTTGCCATTTTTCTAGCACCTTTTGCAAGATTAGCCGAAACAATCATTGGTAACATTTCTGGGGTCAATCCTACTGCAATAGAAAGAGCAAATAAAAATGCCTCAAACCAATCACCTTTAACAAAACCATTAATCAAAAAAATAAAAGGAACCATAAAAAGCATAAATGTTATCAATACTTTAGAAACAGAATTAACTCCTTTTTCAAAACTTGTTATGCTTTTTTTCTTATTTAAATCTTTTGCAATTCTTCCTAATATCGTTTCATCACCTGTAGTAATTACAATTCCTTTACTAGATCCACTTATAATATTACTTCCCATAAAAATTAAATTCTTAGATTCTAAAGGTAAAATATTCTCCGAAATTTCTACAATAATCTTCTCAACAGGCTCACTTTCTCCAGTTAAAGATGATTGACTTATAAATAAGTCTTTTGCCTGTATTAATCTTATGTCAGCTGGAACTATATCTCCAGCATTCAATGTTATTAAATCACCAACAACAATTTCATCTACAGGAATCTCTTTTGATATTCCACTTCTAGTTATAAGTGCAGTTGTTTCTACCATTTCATTTAATTTTTCAACAGCATTATCTGAACGAGACTCTTGAATAAAACGTAATAAACCACTTGTAATAACCATTGTCGATATTATGATTACACCTGTAAAATCTTTATTCTCTGAATTTGCAAGAATAACTTCAGTGAAGAGAGAAACTCCAGCTAATATAAAAAGAATTATCGTAAAAGGATTTATAAAAACGAATATAAATTTTTTTAAAGCTGAATCCTTTTTTTGATCTGAAATCTTATTTTTTCCAAAAGCTTCTCTCATTATTTCGATAGAGTCATTACTTAAACCAGATACTCCTGTTTTCAATTTTATAAAAATATTTTCAACGTTTTCTTTCATAGCCCAATTCAATCTATTATGGGCATCTAGCGATATAAGTTTTTTCATTTTAAATTCCTCCTCATATAATTAAATTTTTTAAATGAGAAGTACTAATTTTTTCAATGCTAAAAATAGAATAGATTTTCCACTGTAAGAGAACTTAAATCTATTCTTAAATAATATTTTAAATAAAAAGTACTTCTCCTACTACTCTGGACATCTCCTTCCATTTTTACACCTCCAAATTTTAAATTTAAAATAAAAAAACCTCATTACTCAAACAAGTAATAAGGTAAATAATCAAAAAATAATTTACTTTAATAACCGTTTGAGCTTTAGCTTCATAGGGCGATGAAATTGCATTATTCTATGCCTTGAATTCGACATAGACTGTTAACCAACTCATAGTGTCTCCACTATTTCGCGGCAGCAACCCTTATCCCTATGGTAGCCTCACCTACCGATTTTTTTATCTGTGATGATAATACTACATTTAAATTATTTTGTCAACCTCTATAAATTTATATTTAAAATCCTAGCCTTTGCTTCCCTCTATAATCGTCAGCTTTCTCTTTATTTACTCTAATATATTTTTGAGTGACAGAAACACTTGAATGATTTAATAGTTGCTGTACAAACATAATATCTTTAGTTTCATTATATGCTAACGTGGCAAAAGATTTTCTAAAACTATGTGTGCTTATGAAGGTACTATCAATATTTTCATAATCACACGCTTTTAATATTTGATCTTGTACTTTTCTTACAAAAGCTTTTACTTCTTTTTCATTTGAGGCAAATATAAAATTATCCTCTCTAGTTCTATTTTTAAAAAGATATTCAACTAACTCCATATTTATTTTTGTAATTTGGGGCTTTTTTGTCTTTTTCTCAATTATTTCTAATTTTCCAAATTGAATATCATTATATCTAAGTCTAGCTATGTCTTGAATTCTAAGTCCTGTATTTAATTCTACTAATAAAGCGTTTCTTACATCTTGTTTTATCTTTATTGACCCTAAAATAGTATCAATCTCTTCTTTACTTATAGCCTTTGTCATTTTTCCCATCATATCACCCTATTTGATTATAACATTTATATTTTATTTAGAAAACAAATAATCTATAGCTTTTTTACAGGAATTTGTATTTCAGTTATATATTCCTCTGAATTTTCTGTAGTATGTATATCTATATGAAAAATTTCAAAAATATCTCCCGTAATGCTTAATTCATTTTCTTTGATAAAACGCTTAGCTTTTTCATAATATCTATAATTTTCTGAATAGTATCCTCTATAGTAAATAGAAACATAATCTCCAGCTTCAATTTCCTCTCCCTCTTCTGTTCCTTCGTTATTTATTACAAAAATTTCTTCATAAGTATCATATCTTTTTTTCGAAAAATTTTCTCTACTTAGAGTTCCTCCAAACTCATTTTCTGTAAACAAAAAATCATTTTCTGAAAGAGTTTTTATACTCAAAAGTTTTATTTTAAAATCAATATCACCATCATCTTTCACACGACCTTTAGATTTTATAATTCTTCTCTTAGATATATTTTTTAATTGTGGAACTCCAAAAGATATATTATTTTTAAAATATTCTAAATTAGCTTTTTTAATCAACAACTCTTCTTTTAATCTACTAAATTTTTCTAATTCTCTTTCTACAATTTCTAACTGTGAATCTAAAACTTTTTCTGTAGAATTAACGCTTCTTGTTTCTAAGAAACCTTTTATAGCTTCTAATCCAAGTCCTAATCCCCTTAAATTTCTTATATTATTTAATTTCCAAATCTGTTCACTTGAATAATATCGATATCCTGTGGTTTTTCTAAAAGCTGGTTCTAAAAGTTTTATTTTCTCATAGTGTCTTAATGTATCAACACTTATATTATATATTTTACTTATTTCTCCTATAGAGTAATATTTTTTCATAAGTTCACCTCATAAATATTATACACTACTTCTTTATTTTATTAAAGAGTTGACTCTAGAACAGTTCCAGAGTTTATAATATGGTTGGAGGCGATTATTATGCAAAAAAAATTATTAAATGAAAATCTTTTTAAACTTATTTTTAAATATGGAGTTCCTTCTATTCTGACCATGTGGATCTTCTCTTTATACACAATAGTGGATGGAATATTTATTGGTAAATTCTTAGGAGCTAAAAGTTTAGCTGCTGTAAATATCGTTATGCCTTATGTTAATTTTTCTTTTGCTATTGGTATAATGGTTGCAGTTGGGAGTTCTACTATGATTGCTATTCAACTTGGATCTGGAGAAGATAAGAAGGCTTTAAAATCTTATAGTACATCTCTACAGCTTTTTATGATTTTTAGTTCAATCTTAAGTTTGATTGGAATAATTTTTCCTGAAAAAGTTGTTAGAATTTTAGGAGCTAATGATATTATTTTAGAAGAGGCTACAACCTATCTGTTTTATTTGTCGTTCTTTACTCTGTTTTATATGCTTTCGTACGGTTTTGAAAGCTTTGTAAGAATTGAAGGAAGCCCTAATTACTCTTTACTTTGTATATTGGGTGGAGCTATTATGAATATTGTTTTAGATTATTTTTTAATAGTTATACTGGATATGGGAATTAAGGGTGCAGCTATTGCCACTGGAGCTGCTCAAATGACAACAGCTTTAATGTTAGGATATTATCTCTTATTTAAAGCCAAAAAATTAAGATACACTTTTACTAAATTTAATTTAAAAACAGTAGGATCTATTTTATATAATGGTTCTTCTGAATTTTTAACTGAGATGGCTACTGGTGTAGTTATAATGGCTTTTAATATAAATATAATGGCTATAATTGGAAATGACGGAATCTCTGCTTTTAGTGTTATCAGCTATATATCTACTCTTGTTACTATGACAATGATTGGATTTTCTCAAGGACTACAGCCCATTATAAGCTTTAACTATGGTGCTCAATCTAATAAAAGAGTTTTAAAAATATTAAAAATAGGAACTGTTACAGTTTTTTCTTTAGGAATATTTTTCTTTTTCATCATAAATATGTTTGCTAATGAATTAGTTTCTATTTTTATAAAAGAAAATAAAGAACTATTTATTTTAACTAAAGAAGCTGTTATATATTATAGTTTTACATATATCTTAATGGGAATTAATATTATTATTAGTTCATATTTTACAGCTGTAGAAGATGCTTTTATATCAAGTATTTTAAGTGTTTTAAGAGGTCTTATTTTTATTAATATTTTATTATTTCTTTTACCAGGAATTTTCAATACAAAAGGAATTTGGTTATCTGCTCCTGTTAATGAGCTTATCATGCTTGTGGTATCATCTATATTTTTTATAAAAAGTGGATATAAGAAAATTGTAGAATAGTTTTCTAATATTGTTTTGCTACTTTTTTATATTAATGTTAAAATATATAAATAAGTTTATAGAATAAGGAGTGAAAACAATGAACAAAGAAATAAGTATTAAAAAAGTAAAATTTGATGCGGAAGAAGCTTATAGAGTTGGAGATTTTTTCTGCTCAGAAGCAATAGTTAACTCTATTAGAAATAATATTGCTCCTGAAATGCCAGAAGCATTAATTGCTGTTGCCTCTGGATTCCCAGTTGGTATTGGTAAATCCAAATGCGTTTGTGGTGCTGTTAGTGGTGGAGTTATGGCAATTAGTTATTTCTTTGGAAGAACTAAAGGTGGAGATACTAAAGTTAATAAAAATCTTGAACTAGCTTACGAATTACAAGAAGAGTTTAGAAAAAATCATAAAGTTTTATGTTGTAAAGTTTTAACTCATGGAATGGATATGGGAGCAAAAGAACATAAAAATCAATGTGTTTCTTTTACAGGAGAAGTTGCTGAAGTTGCTGCAACTATAATTGCTAGAGAACTTGGTCTTAAAATTATTGACTAATCTCTTCTAAATTTACTATAACAAAAAATGTCAAGACAACCTCTTGACATTTTTTATTATATATTTAAAAACTTTTTATTATATCTTTTGATAATTCTTCTAATATCTTTTTCCCTAAACAAATTGCATTCTTATAATCTTTTACTGATGCATATGTATAATGAGTATGAATATATCTTGTTGGAATTCCAATAACAACTGTTGGAATACTTTTTTCAGCTATATGATATTTTCCACCATTTGTACTTCCACCACTTCTTGCTATAACTTGAAATGGAATATGATTCTTAATTGCAATATTTTTTACAAATTCTTGAACTCTAGGATTTGAAACCATTCCTGCATCTAAAACTCTAAGTTGTACTCCTTTTCCTATAGCACCTTTTGATGAAAAAGTATCTTTAAATGTATCATCTGCAGGTGATCCTTCAAAAATAATTGCAAAATCAGGTCTTACTGTATTTGCAGCTACTTGAGCTCCTCTTAACCCAACCTCTTCTTGAGCACTTACTACTCCTACTGCTTCTACTTTTAATTCTTTAGATTTTATCTCTTTCATAATTTCCATTACAATAGCGCATCCAAGTCTATTGTCAAAAGCTTTTCCTCTAACAACCTCTATCTTTTCATCATATGAAAACATCACATCTGGTGTTATTGGATTTCCAACTTCTATTCCATATAACTCTACAGTTTCTTCATATGAACTAGTTCCAATATCTATAACCAATTCTTCCATCTTCGGCAATCTTTGCTTTTCTTCTGCTGTCATAAAGTGAGGTGGTTTAGATGATACAACTCCCTTTATATAGTCTCCTTTGAAATTTCTTATAACAACTGAATGTGCTGGAATATTCGTTATATGCCATCCTCCTAAAGGTAAAAATGTTATAGTTCCATTGGCTTTAATTCCTTCTACTATAAAACCAACTTCATCACTATGACAATCTAGCGCTACAACAGGTTTATCTTGTTCTATATTCGTTTTTATATAAAGATTATTTATGGAATCTCTCTCACAAATATAACCTTTCATATTATCTTTTATAAATTCTAAAACTTCTTGTTCATGACCTGGTGCTCCATGTAAATTTGACAATTTTTCTAATAATTTAATTGTATCCATTACTTCCTCCCCAAAACTAAAATTCATATTTATAAAACTCCGGATATCCTGTTGCTTCAATATTTTTTAGATTAGTATTAACTCCATAAACAACATTTCCATGGTATAAAGGAATTAAAGGAACATCTTCATTTAAAACCTCTTGAATCTCTTTATAATATCCCTTTCGCTTTTCTATGTCATTCTCTTTTCTAGCTAATTCTAAAAGACTATCTATCTTTGGATTTGAATAAAATGCTCTATTCCCATTACTTCCCATCTGGCTAGTGTGAATATTTGGATAATACCCATAATCACCATCGTATGTTGATGGCCCCCATCCCATAATAAACATATCTGTGTTCCCAGATCCTGTTTGAGATAAAAAAGCTCCCCATTCTAGTAGTTCAATTTCTAAATCTATACCTATCTTTTTTAATTGATCTTGTATTATTGTTGCCACTTGAACTCTTTCTGGACTACTTACAGATATTTTTAATTTAGTTCCAACTAATCCATTTTCTTCTAAAAGTTGTTGTGCTTTTTCAACATTGTATTCTTGAGGTAAAGCATCTTTATTATATCCAAAAACTGGTGGTGCTAAAAATTGATTAGCAACTTTTGTTTTTCCTAAATATATAGTATCAACAATACTCTCTTTGTCAATAGCCATAGCTATAATTTGTCTTAAAAGTTTATTTGATAAAGTTGGTGATTTTGTATTTAATCCTACATATCCTGTTGTTGTAGAAGGAGCTGAATAAACTTGAGCTTTTCCACTTTTTTCTAGCTCTTCCCACGAAATTGCAGGAATATCTAATGACATATCAATTTCACCTGTTTCTAAACCAATAACTCTACTATTTTCTTCAGGAACTGCTTTTATTATAACAGTTTTTATTTTAGGACTTCCTTTATAATAGTTTTCATTTGAAATTAAAGTTATACTATCTCCTAATGCCCAATTTTGCACTTTATATGGTCCTGTTGCTGTAGGGTTATTAAAATAATTTTCTGAATTTTTTAAAACCTCTTTTTTATTAATAATTGATGACGATTTATGACTTAAATGATTTAAAAGAGGTGCAAATGGTTCTTCTGTAATAATTTCTAATGTATTATTATTTAAAACTTTTATATCCTTAATCATCTTATAAAGATGAGCAACCTTAGGATTTTCTTTAGCTCTTTCCAATGTAAACTTAACATCTTCAGCAGTTAAGTTATCTCCATTTGTAAATTTCACACCCTTTTTTAATACTATTTCTAAAACATTATCATTAATTTTTTTATAACTTTCAACTAAACTTGGAACTGGAGTTCCATTTTTTTCGTCTATTTCAAATAGTCTATCATATATTTGTGTAATAGCCACCTGAGAATAATTATCAGTTGAATTTTGTGGATCTAAAGTTTTAGGATCACTTAACTGAGCAAATACTAATTTTTCTTTTTCTTTGCTCTCTTTTTCTCTACATCCTCCAAAAATAACCAATCCCAATGTAAAAAAAACAATAAATAACTTTTTCATCATTACCCTCCCCAAACCTATTTTATAAGATAATACTATTTTTAAAATTGAAAATCAATTTTTATTTTATTTTTTTATAAAAAAATAATAACAAAAAAAGTTGAAGTAAATATTCCTTCAACTTTTTCTCTATTATTATTCTTACATCTTACTAATATTTTTGACTTGATGTTTTTGATGCTCCTGCTGTTTCCATATCTAATGAAGAACATGAACTTAATCCAAAAATTAATGCTCCTAAAATTAAAAATACTCCTAAAGTTTTCATAAAAACCTCCTAATTTATATTTCATTATAAGTTTATATTCTTATTATTATAGTTTTTCCTTTTATATTTAAAAGATGAAAATAAAAAACCTTCCTTTTGGGGAAAAGGAAGGTTTTTATAACACGGGGGAGTGTTAAAATAAAAAGATTTAAATAAATTTTTGGGGGGTATTAAATTTACTTAATCATCGGTTTCAATTAATAATACCATATCCGTAAATCTATGTCAACTATGTTTTTATTTCGAATGTAACTTTAAGAACCGTGTTCTTATTACGTTCTTTATTTACAATTTATACCCATTAAAGTTTTTATAGTATTGTATTTTGGCAACCGGTGTAATTTTTTTGTTTTTAATACACTTTGATATCTCAATTTATTTAAACATATTTATTGCACCGATAATTACAGGCATTTGAAATATATCTATTAAAAATGCTCCTGTTAACGTTACTATTAAATAAGGGTTAACTGTATATCCGTGCCTTTCAGATATCTCACCCATATTTAACATTGCATTTGTTGTAGCTCCTAGTCCTGAACCACACATTCCTGAAACCATTACCGCTGCATCATAATCTTTTCCCATTGCCTTAAATACAATTTGACTCGTAAAAAATGCCATAAATAAAACTTGAGCAAATAAAATTAAAAACATCGGTACAGCTAGAGAAGCTAGTTCCCACAATCTTAAAGAAATTAAAGCCATTGATAGAAATATATTTAAAGAAGTTATTCCCAAAATATCAATTAAATTCCTATTTAAGCTAATAAAATTATATTTTACATTTAAATTATTAAAAATTATTGCAACAAACATTGCTCCAACATAAGATGGAAGGGCTAAATCAAAATATGATTTTAACATAGATGAAAAACTAGTTCCTATCATCATTATTATTGAAAGTACAGCTATATGCTTTAATAATTCATCCGCTGTTATATTTTGATATGAAAATTTCTCTTCAAAATTAACATCATCCTTTCCAACTATGTTTACTGCTTTTAAATTATTTTTTCTTATCAGGTATAATGCTAGTGGTGCTCCTAGTAATCCTCCAGCTAATAAACCAAATGTTGCTGACGAAAGAGCCATTGTACTTGCTCCCATAACACCTAATTGTTCAACCGTTTTTCCAAAAGCTCCAGCAGATCCGTGGCCCCCACTCATAGAAACAGACCCAGCTAAAACTCCATATAAAGGATGAATATTCGTTATTTTGGCTACGCCTACTCCTATAACAGTCTGCATAAATGTCATTATACCACTTAATAACCAAAATATAACTAATAGTTTTCCACCTTTTTTTAATGCTGCAATTGATGAACCTATTCCAATTGTTGTAAAAAATACTACCATAAAGGGATCTTGCAAAGTTGTATCATATTTTATTGTTCCAATTCCTAATTGCCTTATAATTAAATGTATTACTGCAAATAATATTCCTCCTATAACTGGTGCTGGAATTCCAAATTTATTAAAAAATTTAGAGTGATTTTTTATATACAATCCTATATATAGCGAAATTAAACCAATCGCCAGTGTCCCAATCATATTAAAGCTAATTAAAAAACCTAAATTATCAGTTGAAAAATTCATAAGCCCCTCCTTGTATTTTTATAAAATTTTAATTAGTATTTATCTACTTTATTTTTTTTTAAAAGTCAAGGTTATGATTTTCTTAAACTGATATCTAAATATCGGTTTTAAATTTTAGTAAATAGTTAGTTCTTTCTATTAAAGCTCCTTCTATATCAAATCTCTCGATTTTTTCTTTAAATTCTTTACATATATAAAAATTTTCATCAAAATGCATTGGTATCATTATTTTTGGTTTTACATTCTCAGCAAAATATTCACCTCCTAAACAATAAAACTCCTCTAATCTAGGGTCTACTGGAAAAAATGCTATATCAATATTATTATTCTTTCTAATTTGTTCAATAATTTTTTGATAATATTCTTTCATATATTTTTCCTCATCTGGTGTATCATCTTTCCAATACCACCAATTTAAATCCCCTGCATGAAATATTTTCAATGTATCTACTTCAACTAAAAAAGAAACTCCTAAATCCGTGGATCCATATGCTTTTATTTTTACTTCATTTATGTCAAGAACTTCATTCTCAGAAATTTTATGACAACTTTGTAATTCATTATTAAAAATAATATCACTACTTAAAATATATTCAATTATTCTAAATTTATTTTTCCAAGAAAAAATTTCTTTATTAAAATGATCGTAATGACTATGAGATGAAAAAATTAATACTTTCTTTTTAGTATTTAAAATTTTTTCATCTAACGATATATCATCATCTCTATTTTTTAAAGGTTTTTTAAAATAATCAAAAACTATAAGATAATTTTTTGTTTCAACTACAAAGCAACTATGATAAATATAGTATATTTTCAAATTTTTCATAATTAATATCTCCTCTAATTTTTATCTTAATAATTTTTAAAAATCTAATATAATAAAAAAGGAGAAAAAATTTCTTCTCCTTATTATTTCTTTATTTTCTTGGTGGAATAACTTCTAGCCAATATCCATCTGGATCATTGATAAAATAAATTCCCATGGCTGTGTTTTCATAGCAAATACATCCCATTTCACTATGCTTTTTATATGCTTCTTCATAGTTATCTGTTACGAAAGCTAGATGAAACTCCTCATCTCCTAAATCATAAGCTTCTTCTCTATCTCTTAACCATGTAAGCTCGATAGTAAATCCTGTTTCTCCATCTCCCATATAAACTAAAACATAACTACCATCTGCCGCTTCTTTTCTTCTTACTTCCTTTAATCCTAAAGCTTTTTCATAAAATTCTATACTTTTTCCAAGATTTAAAACATTAATATTAAAATGATTAAAAACAAATTTCATATAATCCTCCCTAAAATATAATTATCTAAATAATACATTAATTGTATATTATTTGTCAATAATACAGAACACTTTATAAAATAAAAAGCTTAGATATAAATCTAAGCTTTTTGTATATTATTTTAATCTTAGCAAGCTTTTTCTTGCTCATCATTTTTTTTATCTATCATATCCTGCTTTAATCCTAGTATAACTAGATCAAGTAATTCATCCATTGTATAATTTTTTAATTTTTCTTTTAATTTTTTTTCTCTCTCTTTGTGATCCAATTCTACCTCCATTATATCTAAAAAACTCAAATTTCGTATACAATAATAATAGCAAATTTTCTCTTTTAATAAAATTATATAAAATAAATATAAAGTTATATTTATATATAAAATATAAATATACATATGAATCGTTCTCTTATTTTAAGAAATAGAAAAAATATTTGACTTTTCAACAAATTAAAGGTAATATGAATGTCAATATCTTAAAATGGAGGGGATTTATTATGTTTAAAGGTAAAAAAATCAAGCTTAGAGCTTATTATTCAAATGAAGTTGAAAGAGTTTTAAAATTAATTGAAGAAGACAATCTAAGAGATACTCTATCAATTGGAACTATTTTTCCATTATCTTATGAATTTCAAAAAAGCTTTATGGATAAAAACCTAGCTCCTAACGGAGAACTTTTTAATTTTGCAATTGAATCCCTTGAAACTAATGAATATATTGGAGGATGTGGGATAAATAGTCTAGATAGAAAAAATAGTGTCGCTACAATTGGACTATGGATTGGTAAAGAATATCATGGTTTTGGTTTTGGTTCTGATACTTTAAGAGTTCTTTGTAAATTTTTATTTGAAGAAATGAATATTCATAAAATAAAATTAGATTATTTTGAATTTAATGAAGCTGGTAGAAGATGTTATGAAGCTGTAGGTTTTAAAGAGGAAGGAAGAAATAGAAAAGAATTGTATAGATATGGTAAGTATTACGATACTATCAATATGGGACTATTTAAAGATGAATTAAAGTAAATACTTTTTTCTAAAAATTTGTCCAACTTAAAAAGGAGTGATTTAAATGTTTGAGCAAGAATTTATAGAAAAACATATTAATTACGTTTTTAAAAATTGGAATGTAAATTATGAAGATTTAGACCAAGATGTTGAAGCTACTTATAATGTCGATTCTTTACCTAAATCTGTAGAAGATATCATTTATGACTATTATACTGAAGACATAAGAAAAATTTTAGAAAATATTTCAAAAGATGATAACTTATTTTTTCTTTATAATGATAGTGTTATAGAAAAATTAAACAAAGTAGACTCTTCTCTTTTAAATGACAGAGAAAAATCAGTTTTGACTTTTTTAAAAACAAATTATAGTCCTTTACAAAATAAATGTTGTTGGGATTTAATTTTAGATAACTTTTATAAAGTTTTAGAATCTCTTCGTGAGAAATATATAAACAAAAATCTCTGATTTTTTTATAAAATAATTTTTTCTCTAATTTTTACCATTTTTTTACTTTTATATTAGATAATATCAATATATAAAAGGAGATGGTTCTATGAAAAAATTGGGATATATTATTGGAAAATTATTTTTAGATAAAAAAAGAAACCTTCAAGTAATAGGAAAAAAAGTTTTAATTAACGATTGTCAAAAAATAGGAAATTACTTATTTAAAACACCTTTAATAAAAGGATTAGCTTTAAATGGATATGAAGTATCTATTTTAGCTAGTAAGGTTACAAAAGAATTAGCCTCAGCAAATCCATATATAAAAGAGATTATTATAGATAATACTTATCAAAAAAAATCTTTTGATATTTTTAAAAATATTAAAACAGGAATAAAATATAGAAATAAATTTGATTATTATATTGAACTAGTTGGAAGTATCTATTTAAGAGAACTAATTCTTATGAAATTGCTAAATGCAAAAAAAATTATTGGAATTGAAAGAAAATATGGTAAACATTTTGATATTATTGATAAAATAACTAAAAAACAAAATCACATGAGAGAGAATGGAATTGAAATATTAAAAGTATTTGGAATAAAAGATCCTGGAGGGACTTATGATATTCATTTTGATAAAAAAAATAAATATGATAGACTTTTAAAGAAAAAACCTTTAATTTTATATAACGGAACTGCTTCAACTATTTCAAGAAGTATTCCTATGGAAAAAGAAAATTCTATACTCAATAATCTTGCTAATATAAAATGGGCTGAAGTAAGAAAAATAGAAAAAGAAAATTCTATTTTAGATTTATGCAGTTTAATTAAAAAAGCTGATTTAGTAATCTCTGTAGATACAGGAATTACTCATATCGCCTCTGCCTTCAATATACCCACTATAGTTCATAAAAGCAATGAAAGTGTTTATCCTAAAAGTAGTATAAGTATTGAAAATTCATTATATGATGACAATTTATATAAAATGGCTGAGGATATTTTAGAATATATTTATATCATGTCTGCATAAAAGTTGATATTGTAATAATATCAACTTTTATTATTTTCTTGAACTCATATATAAGCCACAACTTATATAAAGTATCCCATACAATAATAATATATAGGATTTAAAGAAAACTAATAAAATTAAAGCAACTACTCCCCCTAAAATGTACTGTCCTATTTCTAAAGCTGATAGGAATATATTCTCAATTTTATCCTTTTCACCCTTTAGAACTTTTCCTATATAACTCCCTAAATCAGTTAGATTTCCAGTCATATGAGTACTTCTTATTAAGCTACCTTTAAATCTTATTGACATTCCATTTTGAAATCCCATAGTTAAAGTTAAAAAAAATAAAAACAATTTATCAGTTTTATCTAAAAAATAACTTATTAGCACTATACAACCAAAAACTACTATTATCTTTCCGTACCGTTTAATATTTATCTCTTGAAAATTACTACCTACAATAGAAGATAAAATTGACCCACCCATAAAACAAAATATCATTATAATAAGTTCAATCAATTTTTTATAAAATCTAATATCATAAATATATTTTGCAACTGAAGTAAATGTTCCTGAGTAATGTGATATCGGGTAACCAAAATAAGTTAACGTTATAATATTTATAAATCCACTAAAAAAGCAAATTGATGCAACTATTATATAATACTCTTTATCTTTCATATAACCATCTCCTTATATCTTTTATACTCTACTAAAAAAAGAAGTTTTTCTTTTTTATTGTCTTGCTTTTCTATAAAAAATACTGTATTCTTTTGATATTAATTAAATATAAAGGAGTTTAGTATGGAAGTTGGATTACTTTTTTATTCTTTAACTTTTTTAGGAGGATTTCTCTCTTTTTTCTCTCCATGTGTAATACCTATAATTCCCATATATTTTAGCTTTTTAGCTGGGAATGGAAAAAAAAGTGACTGTTATGGAAATATTAGTTATAATCAAAAGAAAGTTTTTTTTAATACTTTATTTTTTATATTTGGTATTTCAACTTCATTCTTTATTTTAGGAGTTTCTTTTACTACAATTGGTGACCTTGCATTTAGCCAAAAAGATATAATCTCTAAAATAGGTGGAGTTATTATTATTATTCTAGGTTTATTTCAACTTGGAATAATTAAATTAAATCCTCTACACAAAGAAAAAAGAATTGCTTATAGCGATAAAAAAATAACGCCTTTTGTAGCGTTTATAACTGGTTTCACATTTAGTTTTGCTTGGACTCCCTGTGTTGGACCAATTCTTTCTTCAGTTTTAATTTTAGCAGCTACTTTAAAGGATAATAGTATTGGAAATTTATTAATATTTATTTATTCATTAGGTTTTGTTATACCTTTTTTATTGATAGGACTATTTACAACAGCCTTATTAAACTTTTTTAAATCTAAGCAAAATTTTTTAAAGTACACAGTTAAAATTACTGGAGGATTTTTAGTAATTATAGGTACACTTACATTTTTGGGATATACGAATCAACTATCTAATTATTTTATTCCATCAACACTCAATGGTTCAATGACTAATAATACAGAAACCATTTTAAATAAAGATAGTTATCGTTTATTCGACCAATATGGCAATGAACATATTTTATCCAACTATAAAGGTAAGGTTGTTTTTCTAAATTTTTGGGCTACTTGGTGTCCACCTTGTAAAGAAGAAATGCCAATCATTGAAGAACTTTATAAAGAATTTGGAGAAAATAAAAATGATGTTATTATACTAGGAATAACAAATCCTGTTACAGAAGAAAATCCAAACGGACAAGATAAAAATATTGATGAGATTAAATATTTTTTACAAGAAAATAACTATTCTTTTCCTACAGTTTTTGATAAAACGGGCATATATTTTGATAACTTTAAAATTCGAGCTTTTCCAACTACATATATCATTGGAAAAGATGGTGAAATAAAAACTGCCATTCCAGGAGCTATGACAAAACAACAAATGTTAAAGCTTATTAAAGATAATATTTAACTTTAAAATAAACGAGGAAATAATTTAAATTATTTCCTCGTTTTAATTTTTGTAAGAAAATCTTTTATTTTTTTTATTAAACTCTTCTATCCCCATATTTTCCCCTTAAACTTCTATTTTACTTCTTCCAATTTATAAATAGCATCTTTTCTTGATTTTAGTTCATTACACTTGTTACACCAATAGCTTATTGATCCACATGCAGCTAATTTTTCAAGTTCAATTCCATCTTTTGGACAATAAGCTTTTTTTACATATTTTTTATTACAATTTTTACAAATATACTCATTTCCAATTTTTTCTAATTCTTTTCCACAATTCTTACATTGATTAGTATTCATTCTTCCTCCTTAATCAAACTATTTATTTATATCTTCTAAAAGTTTTATTAAATTTTTTTCAAAATCTTTATTTTGATTCATAGTTCTTTTCTTTGGACCTTTTGTTCTTTTTCCTGCATTTCTCATTTTCTGAGACATATGTCTACTAAAAAGTAAACTTTCTATATTAAACTTACTGTAAATCAATCCATCTTGGTTTATTGCAAAAGCTTCTTTAGACAAAATAATTGAAGCTAATCCATAATCTTGAGTAACTATTATATCTTTCTTATCAGTCTTAGATATAATAGCAAAATCTACTGCATCTGCACCTTGAGAAACAACTATTGTCTCAACTTCATCCCTCATTATTTTATGAGCATTATCACATATTATTAAGCATTGTATCTTTTTCTCTTTAGCTATTTTAACAGCTATATCTGTTACAGGACATGCATCTGCATCTATTATTATTTTCATTAATTTTACATCCTTTTAAATTTATTCTATAGTTATATCTTAACAAAATTTATTTATAAAAATCAAGAAGCATATATCATTTTTATAAATTATGTGATAGACTGGAAAAATACCATTTTTTAGGAGGCATTATGATTTTTGATAATACCAATTATGATTTAACTTTTGTACATCTTAACGATATTCATGGAAGGGTTAATGGTGAAAATAACAGCATTAGTTTTCCTAAATTATTTACTTTTTTAGAATCTTTACGTAATAATAAAAAAAATGGTAAAGTTTTCTTAATTGATTCTGGAGATACACTTCATGGTACTCCTTTCGCAAATTTTTCTAAAGGTGAATCTATTATTACTCTTTTTAATGCTCTTAAATTTGACTATGTAACTATAGGTAATCATGATTTCAACTATGGATTTAATCACTTAAAATCACTTATAAATTTACAGACCTATAAAACATTAGCTTTAAATTTAATTGATAAAAATAATAATACCAATATTCTTCCATATGATATAGTCACTTTTAATAAATTTAATATATGTTTTTTTGGACTTCTGACCCCTGAAACTTATTATAAAACAAATTCAAAAAATATAATAAATTTAGAATTTATAAATCCTGAAGAGTCTGTCAAAAATCTTTTAAATAATTTAGAAAATAAAAATATTGATTTATTTGTAGGAATAACTCATCTTGGATGTGATAAAAGCACCAAAACTATTAATCAAAGTTTTAATTTAGCGAATGCCTTCCCTAAAATCGATATAATTTTTGATGGGCATAGCCATACTAAAATAAAAGAAAAATGTATAGTTAATAATACATTAGTAAGTCAAACTGGAAGTTACAATAAGAATATTGCTATTATTCAATTAAAATTAAATGATAAAAAAAGTAAGTGGAAATATAAATTAATGAATTCAAATGACTTAGATAATTATGAAAATAATCTTTATATTGAAAATATAATTACAAATATACAAAACACACAAAACTCTATCAGTAAAACAACTATAGCTTATTCAAAATTTACATTAATTGGTGATCGTGAATCTGTTAGATGTAAAGAAACAAATTTAACACAACTTATAACTGATGCTATTCTCTGGAAAACAAATTCTGATGCTGTGCTTATTAATGGAGGTAGTATTAGAGAATCGATTTCTCAAGGATATATAACAATTGAAGATATTTTTAAATCAATTCCTTTTAATAATCATATTGTTACAAAAAAAATAAAAGGAAGTAATTTAAAAGAAGCTCTTGAGAATGGTTTAAAAGCCTTTCCTGAACCTTTAGGTGCAATGGCCCAAGTTTCTGGCATGCGAGTCGTTTTTAACCCAAATAATCCACCATATAAGAGAGTTAGTGAGATTTATATAAAAAATAATCCTATCATTTTAGATAATTACTATAATATTGCTGTAACAGATTTTATGTCATCAGGCGGGGAAGAATATACCTCTTTAATTCAAGGAGAAAATATTAATTACTACTCTAGCGTTGAAGATATTGTTATTGATTATTTAAAAAATATTAAAATTGAAATAAGTCCTCAAATTGATTCTAGATTAATTCATAAAATTTATTAAAAATATCTTCGGTCATGACCGAAGATATTTTTTTAATTTTTCATTTAATTTTTTATAAATAATTTTCATTTTTTCTTCTTTTGAAATTTTTTCGCTTTCTTCTATATTTATCCAACATACATCACTATTTTCATCTTCTTTAATCGATAGCATATCGTGTTCATTTGCCTCTAATAAATAAGTAATATTTAAGTGTAAATGAGATGATACATACTCTCCATTTTTCATATGTCCATCTACTGTTAGTATTTCTATAGAAAAAATATCTTCTAGCAAAACTTTAATATTTTCTAACCCAGTCTCTTCTTTAGCCTCCGTTAAAGCAACTTTCAAAAGATTCATTTCATTATCAGCATGACCACCTGTCCAAGACCACGAATTATATATATTATGATAAATCATTAAAACTTTTGTTTTTTCTTCATTTACAATCCATGATGAAGCTGTAAAATGGCATTTTTTATTTTCTCTCGAAAAAATATTTTTCTCACTTTTTAACAATTTTAATAAAATATTTTTATCCAATTTTTCTTGTTCATTATATGGGGAAAATTCAATAATCTCTTTTTCTAATTTTAATAACATTTTATCTCCAAATATTATTTATTTTTTTCACTATTTATTCTCAAAACAACTAATCTAACCATTTCTATGATATCTTCTTCTAAAAGATTTTCTAAATTTTTTTTCAACAAAATCTCTTTTCCTACTTCTAACCTTAATAGCATCTCTTGATCAGAATCCATATTCAATAATCCAGAATAAAAAGTTATTTTTTCATTTATTGATTTATAAACTTCTGTTAAATTTAATTTTTTTTTATCCTCATTTAATGGGATTATTTCTTCTATATCAACTTCAATTTTTTTATCAAAATATCTTTTTTCTTCTAAGTAATCACATATTATGGTAGTCTTTCCGGCGTTAAACGCAATTTTCTGAATTTTTGTATTTTGTCCACATTTTTTTACATAATATTCATATGCCTTTTTTTCTATTTCTAACTTCTCTTCCTCTAATAACTTATTAAATTTCTCTAAAGATTTTCTTGTTATTTTATTTTTAACTTGATCTTCTTCAACTTCTAATTTATTTATATTAAGTAATTCAAATTTTTCTTTTTTTTCAACTAAAACTACTTTTTCTTCATCTTTAGTCCAATCATTTTCTAAAGCTTTGATAAAATATGCTCTTACTTTATCAACTTTATTTTTTTTCATATATACCGCAACTTTTTGAACTTTTTCTAAACCATAATTTTCAATAGCATCTTTTATTGTTTTAGGCATTGTTTTTAAACTTCTTGCTTTTATAGGCATTAATTTTAAAACTTCCTCTATCATTTCTGGTGTAACAACTATAAATTCTTTTAAATTTTCAGTATTATCATCTTGTAAATCTTTATTTTCCGTGTGACTAACCAACAACTGACTTTGACTTAAATGTCTAAATTCGTTTAAATCATCAAAAAATCTCTGTTGTTTATCTTGAACAGTAAAATCATAAAAAAAGACCTCAACTTCAGCATTTTCCCAAGTGCCTTCCTTTTCCAAAACAAAATTCTTTATCAAATCTTTATCTTTTAATTCTTGAAAACTTTTAATTAAGGTTTTCACAGTTCTTCCTATATTACTTTTATCATATTTTAACGGAATCCTTTTAATTAAATACATAACATCTATTTTTAAATAAACTTCATTAAATCTAAGTTTTTCAATTAACATATATATTGTTCTAGCAGTACTTGATTCTATATCTAATAAAACTGCAGCATCATAAACCAAATAACCTTTAGCCAATATATTTTTATAGAAAAAATCAGATATTTTTATTTGATATATCTCTTTTATTCTTTTATCGTTTATTTGAGCTTTAATTTCAGCATTTTCTTTTCTTTCTAAACTAACAATATCTAACTCAAAAATAGATCTTGTTATTTCTTCCTTCAAAACTGATTTTAATTCATTAAAATACATAGTATTTTTAAAACTATAAAAAGTATTCGCTATTCTTAATAAACTTTTTTTTATAAGTTCGTTAGCTCTATTTGTATTTAATCCTAATTCTTTTTTTAATTCACTTAATGTAACCCAAAATTTTTGAGGCATTCCTTTATCTTTCATTATCTTCATCAAGACTATAAATACTTTTTCTTCCATTTCACCAGGTATATGATACCCTGATGCAGGAGTAACGGTTATATACGTATCCCTATTATTATTAAAATAATATTTAACTATTTGATTTGTTTTTCTTTTAGTATTTTTACTAAATATCGGATACTGAATAATATTCATATCCATTCTAATTAATGCTCTATTTTTTATAAAACTCTCATCTAAGGTTATATTTTCTTCAACTATTTCTGTTTCTGGCGTATCTATAATCTCTTGAAAATCTAAATTGTTGCTTTTCTTTTTCACTATTTTCATAACTCATCTCCAACAATTTTTTCGTCATTACATGGGTATATCTATATTAATTTAAGTTTTTTTTAATTATTTTATTAAATTATACCTAAAAATTTTATATTTTTCAAGCTAAATACTCCCACTTAATGAAGAAATTTTGCTTTTTCCTTAATTTATTCCCACTTAATGAAGATAAAAAATAAACAAATATTAGATACTCCCATCTAATGAGGATAGATACTCCCATCTAATGAGGAAAGTAATCCCACTTAATGAGGATGGATACTCCCATCTAATGAGGAAAACTACTCCCATTAAATGAGGAATTATATAATCGCCTTAAATCATATATAAATCAAGGGATATTTGCATTTTTTTTATAATATTTTTTGTACACAACAATATATAACAATATATAACAATATATAAACAACTATAACAATGCTTAATTAAAAAAACATCAACGCATTTTTAATGTAAATTAAATTTATGCGTTGACTTTTAGTTGATTATGTTGTATTCTTATAATATAAAAATAAAAAAAAGAGGTAATCAAAACGATATACCCCTACTGGCAATAGAAGTATATCATTTTATCCTCTAAAAATCAAGGAGGCTTAATATGAGATTAACTGTATTAAAAAATGGAATTGAAGTAACTCTTTATTTTAAAAAAAATTGTAAACAAGAAAATAAGTTATTATTTTGTTCCTACTTTATACATTGCATTTTTTAATCTAATACTAATGCTTTTTTAGGACAAAAATTTGAGCATTTGCCACATTTTATACATTTATCATAATCTATTTTTGGTGCTTCAAAGTCTTTTTGACTTAATGCTCCAACAGTGCAAACGTTTACAGCTGGGCATTTATGATTTTTCCGTTTTTTTGAATTCTACTTTGTATCAATTAACAATTCCTTTGGACTCTTTTTTAAACTACTTATAGATGATATCACTAAAGATATTATAAGTACCAAAGACATAAATAAAATTACATATATTATTGATTTTGGTAATATATTAATATCTAAGCTTGTTAGAGTTTTATTAAAGCCGTCTACTTCTGCTCCTCCACCAAGTCCACTAGATGCCGATTGCTTTGCTATTTGTTTTGTTATATTTCCAGTAACTTTATTTAATATATTATTTCCTATCATGTTTCCTGCATAAACAGCTAAAAAATATGATCCTATATATGCAGGAATAGATATAAATACTAGCTCAATAACAAATTGTCCAAAAATTTTCAATTTTGATATTCCTAATGATAGAAAAATTGCTATTTCTTTTTTTCTAGCATTCATCCATAAAAGTAATAATAATGAAACTGTAATACCTGCAAATATTAATGAACCAGCAAATAATTTGTTTGCTATTGAATATATACCAGATATTGATTGTTGTAGTGCTGGATAATTTGTTGAACTTTTAATTAAATTGTATTGGTTCCAATTTATATCAAGTTTTTTAATATTTTTAATGACTTGATCCAAATTTTTATCACCTTTTACAAAAAATGTTGCATCTTGATATACTGCAGTATCTTCAGTGTTTCCATAAACTTTTGCAGCTGTATCTAAATCTGTTATTAATGTATTTTCGTAAAGTTCTTGTGCAGAAGTTACACTACTTTTATTGTGTCCATCGAAAATTCCTTTTATTTCTACTTCTAGTGTTTCATTTGCTCCTTTTTCATTATCTGCATCAAATAAATTGGACTTAATTTTTATTTTATCTCCAATTTTCAAATTGTTTTTTTCAGCTAAGTCTTTATGTATTAAAATCTTACTTTTGTCATTTTCTTCCAAATGTTCTCCTTCTATTAATTTGTAAGCTCCTGACACAAATTTATTTTCTTTTGATGAATCATTAACTCCTGTTAGCATAACTGTTCTTTTAAAATTTTCTGCTCTTTCTGGTGATTGATTTGCAATTGTTTTTTTAGTTTCTATAATATCATTATCTACCAAATCAGCTACACTATTTATTCTCTTTACAAAAGAGGAAATATCTTCAGATTCAGCTATTTTTTTTATGTCTTTTCCTTTTATATTTCCTCCACCTCTTGGTGTTCCAAGATTAACTCTTCTATTTATTTCCATAGAAAAACTATTTGTTATATTTTTAAAAGTTTCCTCTGAAGCTCTATTAGTAGCATCTTTAATTGCCAAGCTAATCAGACTAAGTGTTGACATAGCCATAATAACTAATAATAATATTATTGATTTTAAACTTTTTCTTGTTACATATGCAAAAGCATTTTTTATCATCAATATACCTCCTAATTAATTTTACTTATCTTTCTTAATTTTTTGTCACTTAATTCTAAAATAATATCAGCAGAATTTGCAACTTCCTTACTATGTGTTACAACTATTACACATTTATTTCTCTCTTTAGCCAATCTTTTTAATATTTCTATTATTTCTCCTGCAGTGTCACTATCAAGATTTCCTGTAGGTTCGTCAGCTAGAATTATTGGTGCTTCTGATGCTAATGCTCTTGCTATGGCTACTCTTTGCTGTTGACCACCAGATAGTTTCATTACATTTCTATTTATCTGACTTTTATCAAGTCCCAATTTTAACAAAATATCTTCTGATGCCTTTTTATTTACTAATCTAACATTTTCTATTGGTGTTAAATAATCAATTAAATTATAATTTTGAAAAACTAATGTTATGTTGTTTTTTCTATGATTACTATACCCTTTGTTCTCTATATCCTCATTTTTGAATAGAATTTGACCTTCTTGTGGTTTGTCTAGTCCTGCTAATAATGAAAGTAATGTTGACTTCCCTGCTCCTGATTTTCCTATTATTGCATAAAATTGTCCAAGTTCAAACTTTTGATTTACTGATAACAAAATCTTCTCTCTTGAATTTGAATAATTATATGTTACATTTTTTATTTCTAATATATCCATTGCAATCTCCTAACTTATCTTTGATAATATTTCTTTTGGTTTTTTTACTAATATCATTGCACTTGCAATAATAACTGATAAAACAATAATTACTATTAATATTCCATAACTTTGTAAAAATATTGTAATATTTGATATTAAATTATCATTTTTTAGTAGATTATTAATATTTATTGTCGAATTATCAGAATTGATAAATCCACCTATTATTTGATTTAATATCACATTTCCTAAAAATAAAGATGCTAATATAGATGGTAGTGATATAAATATTAACTCAAATATAAATTGAGCTATAGTTTTTGCTTTACTTATTCCTATTGATAACAATATTCCTATTTCATAAATTCTTTCCCTTAGCCATAAAATTAATATTAAAGATAAAACTATTATTCCTCCTGTCATAATTAAATATGTCATAACCTTTATTATATGTTTTATACCTTCTACAGATTCTAAAGTTTCTTCATATACATCATCATCTTTTTCAATATTGAATTTTGACCAATCAATTTTTATTTCTTTAATTTTATTTAATACTATATTTGTATCTTTTGGACTATCTGAAAATATTTCAAGTTTATTTACAACTTTATTATTTTCTGCTTTGTTTAATGCTACTTGGCTTGATTCATAATCAATAAATACCATATTTTCGCTAAAATCTGATGTCATTCCTGTGAATTTTTCTTGTTTTTTTCCAGAAAAAATTCCAATAATCTCATATTCATATTCTGTTTTTATTTCATTATTGTTTAAATCAAATAGTTCAAGACGAATTTTATCATTTAATTCTAAATTATTTTTTTGTGCCAGTTCTTCATGTATAATAATTTTTTCTCTGTCATCTTTTTCAATATGTCTACCTTTTATAAGAGTAAAAACTCCACTATTAAATAAATTGTCCTTTCCAGTATTATTTGTGGCTTCTATTGAAAATATATTTCTAAATTCTTCTGGCATATCGTCTCTTTCGATCATTTGCATTCCTTCTACTGCTTTAATATTTGTAGATTTTGCTAGTCCATCATATTGGGGAATTGTTTCTTTTATCTCTTTTATATTTTCTATTTCTTTAAATTGATTTATTTCAAAGTTCTCATTGTTATTTTGTGTTATTGATAAAGATGTATTTGATAACTTATATAAATTATTTTCTAAGCTGATTGTTGATTTCATTATGTTTAAACATGAGTATAAGCATGAAAGAACTATTGTTAAAATAATAAATATAATAACTGTTCTACTCCTCTTTCTCAGGATATATGCTATAGCATTTTTTAACATTTTTTTAATCTCCTTTATACATATTTAATAGATTCAATTCTTTTTACTACTTTACATCCAAAATAGTACTTATGCTATCGTATAACAATAAGAAATATAATTTAGAAATTATAATTTGTATCTAAAATCCAAGTATTTATATGTTTTACCCTAATTTTATTGAAAAAAGAGTTTGATTTCATTATTAAACTAAACTCTTAAATCATTTCTTATTCTTCTATTTTTTCAAAGAATTCTTTTCCAAGACCACATAAAGGACAAACCCAATCATCTGGTAAATCTTCAAATTTTACTGCTTCTACATTATATCATCAGAAATGATAATATCTTTCATTTTTATAACAATCCTTTCTATGTAACAAATCTCACACAAAAAGCTTAATTTATCTATATTTATTCAACTTCTTTTGACCAAAGTCCATGTTTATTACAAAAAGAATAAATTTTACTTCCTTTAACATATGGAAATATTACACAGGCTTCTTCATCTGGCAATAAAAATTTCTTTATAATTTTATTATTTGCTAACATTGCAATCCATTCTATAAAATGGTCTTCCTCCATAACATGATTAACCTTTACAATTATATGATTATCTATTGCTTCATAGTTTGGTACATGTTTTTCAAAAGATGCGTCTACACTATTTGGAGCTAATTCTATCATTTCTTCACCGCAACATTTAATACTACAATTATCACTAGTACAATCTTTTAGGACTTCAACTAAAGATTGACATTTAGAACATCTTTTTATTACTAATTCTTTTTTCATAAATTTCCTCCATATTAATTTATATTTTCCATAAGAATAGTTTCTCTATATTTTAATAATTTTCAGCTTTAATTTCGAAATATGCTTTTGGATGGCTACATACAGGGCAAACTTCTGGAGCTTTTGTTCCAACAACAATATGTCCACAATTTCTACATTTCCATATTTTAACTTCTCCTGCTTCAAACACTTTTCCATCTTTTACATTTTCTAATAATTTTAAATATCTTTCTTCATGTTCTTTTTCAATTTTACCAACTTCTTCAAATAAATATGCAATATGGTCAAAACCTTCTTCTTTAGCTATTTTAGCAAATTCAGCATACATATCTGTCCATTCATAATTTTCTCCATCAGCAGCAGCATTTAAGTTCTCAGCTGTTGTTCCAATTTCTCCACCATTTAATAATTTAAACCACATTTTTGCATGTTCTTTTTCATTATCAGCTGTTTCTTGGAAAATTGCAGCTATTTGTTCATATCCTTCTTTTTTTGCTTTACTAGCAAAATATGTATATTTATTTCTTGCCTGAGATTCTCCGGCAAAAGCCGTCATTAAATTTTGCTCTGTTTTTGATCCTTTTAATTCCATAATTATTACCTCCTAATACTTTTTACCTATGCAAAATATCACATTATTGAATTAAAGTCAATATTTTTTGATGTTAGAATAAAATTAAAAATACACCTTGTAATTTATCTATTCATTTTCTTAAGTATTTACAACAAATACAACAAAGCAAGCAGGTGGCAGAAATTTTTTCCGCCGCCTGCTTGCTTGCTCTGGATTTTGCTTTTACTGTTTGTTACGGTAAGTTTTTGATTATTTTGTGTTCCAATTTTCCTTCGAATTGAGTTCTGCTCTGATTTGTGCAACCAGTCTGCTTGTTTTGACGCTGTCGTTTCCACAATAGTTTCTTACGATTTTTTTCACAAGTAATACCACAGCTGTAGCAAGGAGCTCACAGAAGAGAGGCTCTTCACTGAGCATCTCAGAAAACGTTTCCTTTTGAGTAACCTCTTCGGGCTCCACATTTTCTGTGGTTTCTCCTTCAGACTTTGGCTCGCAGGGTTCTGTAACTTCAGATGTTTCATAAGACTGAGTAGTTGTAGAAGCATTAAAGGTCTTTACATCTTCGGGAATGGCCTCAGATTCAGAAACATCTTTCATACTTTCTGCATGAATTTCTTTCCACTTCTTCAAGGTAATGGCCATCGGCATATTTCCAGCTTTCTTGGATTCCTCTTCGTACCACAGGCCTTCAAGATAGTCGTGAATATGGTATGCATACTTTTTAAGACATACGGTCTGCGCATATCCAAACTTCAGGCTCCGAATTCCACCAAAGTAATTGGCTTCAGTCGGACTTTCCAATAGGAACAGGATACGGCTAATTTCCTCATCCGTGAAATCACCATACACTTTGTTGCAATGATTGCAAGTTGCCGTTGCCAGAATAGGATCGGCAGATTCCTTTAGGAAGCTTTCGAATGTTTCTTTGCAACCATCAGGAATATAGATTTCCATGAATTCGGGATGAATCTTCTTTCTTTGGGTTCGAAGTTCGTTTCTGAAGTTTTTTGCAAGAACATACGGAATCTGGATGTTTTTTTCGGCCTCGTCATCCAGAATTGCATCGTTTTCAATGCTGATTCCGAGCATATTTAATGCTGTCTCGGGATCATAAGTCATCCTCCACAAGATGTCCAGGCACTTGTCATCGTTTTCGTCGTTCACAAATCTGATTGCAACTTTTTTCAATCCTTCTTGTGTTTCTTCAGGTAAGTTCTGGATTTGTTTTACAAACTTGCTTCGAAACTCAATGCTCCGAAGCATATTTGTACGGACACCAATTTCATTGTACATACAGTAACCTCCAAAATATAAAAATATAATAGGGCATTTTGCCTCTGTTTCTATTATACAGCCTTTACAACATTATGTCAAACAAAAATAATAAAACGAAACATAAAGACTATTCCGTATATCTTTATGTTTCATATAACAATTATATCCTTGGACTAATTTTCCGAAACTTCTTGACACTAATATAAAAGTTACTAGATAACGATTTTAGCAATCATTATCCAGTAACTACAAAATTCCAAAATATGAAGAAATAAAATTACAGATTTGCTAGAGGATTATCTTCCACTGCATTTCTTATTTGTTGATTGTCTACGTGAGTATAAATTTGTGTTGTTGATATGCTTTCATGTCCTAAAAGCTCTTGCAATGCCCTTATATCAACGTTTCCATATCTATACATTAATGTTGCAGCGGTATGTCTAAGCTTGTGAACAGAATATTTATTTGTATCAAGTCCAGCCTTTAATAATTCTTGCTTTACAGTGTATTGAACAGTTCTGTTGCTAATTCTTTCGAGTCTTTCACTTAAGAATAACGCATTTTCAGAACCTGATTTTATCCCTACTTTTGGGCGTACATCAAGGTAATTATTTATTGCATTTAAACATGCTTTGTTTAGATATATAACACGTTCCTTATTGCCTTTTCCTGTTACATTCATCTTTGCTTCGTTAAAATCTATATCTCTAATATTTATTCCAACAAGTTCAGACAAACGCATTCCACAGTTTAGGAATAAAGTAATGATTGCATAGTCACGTTCTCTATTTCTACTTTCTTCATTATTTGTAACTTCTAATAGTTTTTTGCTATCATCTAAAGAAAGATATTTTGGCATTCTCTTGCCAAGTTTTGGCGATTCTAAGTTCAATGCTGGATTATGATCCATTAAGTTTGCCTTTTGAGACATATATTTAAAAAACACTCTAATACTTGCAGTTTTTCTTGCCCTTGTAGCAGGCTTGCTTTGGCAATTATTTGCCAAATAAAACAAATATGCATGAATATCGTCTAATTGGATTTTATTTAGAGTATCCATACTCATATTATGAATATCTATTTTATCAAAGTCTTTTTCGTCAGTTAGTTTAAAACGATACATTATATATTTCAAAAATCTATTTAAATCATAATTGTATTCCTTTACCGTACCAGGCGATTTGTTTAGAATCGAGGTCGTATAGTCCAAAAATGCATTTAAAAAATCTGGATTTCCATCTGTATTTATCATATTTTCGTTCCTTTGTTTCAAAAATCTATGTCTATTATAAATCATTTTAAATAAAAAAACAACAGGAGTATTTGCTTTTGTATCAAATGCTCCCATTGTTTTAACTTGCTGTTTAACACAGCTTTAATCATTTTTTACGAGTTCATCCGTGAAGTCGTACAATTGTTGTTTCCAATACTCTCCGTCACGTGAATGCCTTACGTTTTTAATAAGGTAATCCATGGCCTCACTATTTATAACTTTGTTAGCGTCAGCACCAATGGCATAACAGAAACGTATAGAACCTTCTTGAGGCACTATAAGCAAAATATGTCCTTCATCTTCAAAGGTTAAGTGGTATTCTCTTACAGCATCACCATAGGAAAGTTTTCTGTCAGTTGTCATAATAACTAACTGAACGTTAGTCTTTTCCCTCAAATACTCTAGGCCTTGAATTAAGTCTTCTTGGTTTGAGAAAATATCGTCATCATGCAAATACTGCACAGTTTCGTATTCTCCTTCAAGAGGTTTTTTGCCTCCAATATCATAATGTGGAAACACCGTTGCTAAAATGCCATATATCATTAAACATACAAGCATGCAACATGCAATAAAAAGAGCTCTATCTAAATCGTACCGAAAAGTCTTTTTAAAAAATTTTTTTATTGATCTCATATAATATTTCCCCTTTTATGTTGCCTTTTTTTCTGATTTAGATTGTTCGAGTAGTTTATCCGCAAAACTGTATAATTTCTGTTTCCAATACTCTCCATTTCGCGAATTTTCTACTTGATCAACCAAATACGAAATTGCATTGTCGTTTATTACAGAATCTGCATCATCTCCAATTGCATAGTAAAATGGATGTCTAGAACCTTCCGGCGGTACAATAAGAAGTACATGTGCTTCATCTTCTACCAAAAGGTAATACTGCTCCACAGCTTTTTTATCAGACAATTTTTCAGTGGTTGTCATAACAATCATTTGAATATTTGTCTTTTCTTTAAGATATTCCAATCCTTGAACCAATTCTTCTTGGTTAGAAAAAGTATTACTATCATCATGCAAATACTGCACAATTTCGTATTTTCCTTCAAGGGGCTTTTTCCCTCCAATTTCATCTGCACCAGTTATGTTAAAAACAAGAAATGCAGCTGCAATG
>OGWY01000144.1_pt1 | contig 52895 bp, 40 predicted proteins | sample 1576121 | NCBI WGS metagenome assembly OGWY01 (sample SAMEA3541543, study PRJEB24748) | human gut metagenome | biome: human gut; feature: human-associated habitat; material: faeces | place: China | collected 2012 | reverse complement strand
CGGCGGCACGGGCATCACCAATACCACCGACGTCAAGTGGGACTCCGTGACCATGAGCTACCTGCGTGATACCCTCGGCTTCGACGGCATCGTCGTGACCGACTGGTGGGCGCTGGGCATGCGTCAGCAGGTTTCCGGCGTCACCAACGAGGGCGTTGAACTGTCCGAGCAGACGGGCCGTTGGCTGTACAACGAAGCCCTGAAGAACGGTACCGACATGTTCGGCGCTGGCGGCATCAAGCATGGTGAAGAAATCAGCGAAAACACCATGTGGAACTGGCCGGACTGCATCGTGAATGGCCTGAAGGAAGGCGACGTGGAGAAGCAGTGGGTTGACCGCTCTGCCGCGCGCATCCTGAAGTTCAAGTTTGAAAAGGGTTTGTTCGAGAATCCCTACCGCGTGATGGACGAGGCGCTGGCTGTCGTCGCGAGCCCCGAATGGATCGCGAACCGCACTGCAATCCACACCAACGAAGACCTGCGCGCTGCGCGTACTGCGGAAGAAGTCGAGCTGGCTGAAAAGCTGCAGGCGAAGTCCGCTGTGCTGGTGAAGAACGACAACGGTCTGCTGCCGCTGGCGAAGGGCACCAAGGTTTATATCGAATCCTCTGCTTCTGATACGCTTGATCACTATAAGACCTACCTGAACAACTTCGGCACCGTCGTGGAAAACCTCGAAGATGCGGATGTTGCGATTGGCTACTTCAACTCTGTTGACGACGCGACCGAACTGTTCGTGGAAGACGCGCAGGACGCTGGCAAGCCCATCATCCTGACCATGGTCAACAAGGTGACTGAATACGAACTCAAGAACGCGAACGCTGTGATGTACATTCCGTACAGCCAGAAGCCTGACCATGGCTCCGGCGAAGCGGGCTTCATCTACGGCACCGAACCTTGGATTTACGCTGACCTCATCTTCGGCGAACGTCAGCCTGAAGGCATCATCCAGAAGGAACAGGCTCGCAACAACTGGAGCGACGCGGCTCAGTGGAAGGATCTTGCGGGCGATCAGGGCGCTTCCAACTACGTCCGTCTGCTGGTTCAGGCGCTGATGGAAGACGATCCGAACCACGCTTCCCCGAACAACTTCGGTGATCCGCTGGTGGTCTACAACTACTCCATGCGCTATGGCCAGAAGGGCGACTTCCAGTACTCCTGCCTGATTCTCCCGTCCGTGTACGAAGAGCAGGAAAGCACCAACAGCCGCGGTCAGACTGTCAAGAGCGTTGTGGGTACTGTGTCCGCCAAGGCTGGCGAAGAATTCATGGTCTACTGCCTGCTGCGCAACAATGGTGCGGACGATCTGACCTACGTTCAGGTCAAGGACGGCGACGAAGTGGTGGCTGAAAAGCTCTACACGGTCTGCGGCGGTTCTTGGCGCGTGGTTGAAATCCCCGTGACCATCGCGACGCCCGGTGAACACACCATCACCGTCGGCACGCAGTCTGGTACCATCACCATTGCTGAGTAATCCATCCTCATTCCTCCTCTGGGGGCGGGCTTCGGCTCGCCTCCACTTTTTCGTTCAGTGAATAGGTTTGTGCTGGATATTCCAAATTCAAATGCTGAAAATTCCATTGCACAGGCAGAAAAATCGTTGTACAATACCATTGAAAGCTGAAACAGGCTTGCAACAGGTGTCAACCAAACCGACAAAGGAGTTGTGTGAACGTGAAGAAGAAGTTAGCTGCTTTCCTGGCCATGATGATGGCACTGGTGACGATGTCCTCCGCGGCGATGGCGGAAGAAGAGACGCCCACCATTACAGCGCACAAGGCGAACGCCATCACGATTGACGGCGACTTGAGCGATTGGGACTTGTCCTCTCCGGCGGTGCTGGAAGATGCGTCTCAGATTATCCGCGACCTCAGCTTCTGGCAGGGGCCGAATGACCTGTCCGCGAAGGTCTACGCCGCGTATGACGAAGAGAATCTGTATCTTGCCTTCGACGTGACCGAAGATACGCCCTACGGCGCTATCGAGATGCTGCCGCTGGACGGCGAAGACAACCTGAAGGTCTTCATCTCCACCGATCCCACGGATGACCCGAACCGCACGGAATACCACACCAACGACTTCCTGCTGTTCCTCATCTGCGACAACAACTACTTCGATACCGCGTTTGACCGCACGATGGTCGCCAAGGAATATCGTCAGCGCTTCATCAGCAAGGGTATCGACGGCGGCGAAGACGTGCTGACCGAAGGCTACGAGCGCGCGACGCAGGCAACCTCCACGGGCTTCATCTTTGAAGTCAAGATTGCGTGGGCGAATTTCGCGAACAACAAGATTGCGGTCTATCAGCCGCAGTCCGGCGACGTGGTGAAGTTCAACGTGGCGGTCACCGACATTTCCTATCCCTGCCCCGGCACGGAGTACATCCCGCAGATGGCTTGGACGGGTACGCTTGAAATCAACACCAATCCCAGCCTGTGGGGCAATCTGGTGTTCGAGTAAGCAGAACAAAAAGCCTCATCATGAGGTACAGACGGGGCGCACACTGCGTCCCGCCTTTTTTTCACTCCGTAAGCAACCAATTGCTTTCTATCGCCATAAGGGGGATTCCATCGTGCGAAAATGGCTCATCGGACTGCTGATGATTCTCGGACTCTGCGCGGCCTTTGCTCAGGCGGAAACGTATGTCGTTGCCGTAGACGGCACGGGGGACTTCCAGACGCTCACGGAAGCAGTTGCAGCGTCCTCCACGGGCGACACGATTCTTTTGCGCGCGGGCGTGTACGGCGAGCAGGAGACGTTCCCGATTGTCCTTGACCATGCAGTCACCATCGAGGGCGAGGACGGCGCTGTGCTGGATTCGCCGCGTTTCAAGACGATGGTCAGCGTGACGGCGGACGGCGTGACGCTGCGGAACATCCGCTTTCAGGTGCGCAAATGGGGCATCGTTGCGGATGTGAGCCGGGCGATGACGGTTGAGAACTGTGAATTTGTGCTGGGCGACGAGGAATGCCGCACGTCCTCTACGGCGATTTGGCTGCGCGGCATGAAGGAATGTGCAATTCGCCGCTGCACGTTCCGTCAGGTCGGCATCTGCATCGCGGGTGACCCGCTGAGCGACAAGAGCGCGGGCAAAACGGTGCTGACGGGCATGTGCGAAGCCGGGGAAGATCCCGAATACTTCTCGACGCACGAGATTGCGGACTGCACCATCAACGGCAGACCGTATTACTACTTCGTCGGACAGGACAACCTGACTGTTCCGACGGATGCGGGCGGTTTGATTGCCGTGGAATGCGATAATCTGACGGTGCGGGACATCGACGTCTCTGACAGCAGCATGGGGCTGGAAATCGCGCGGAGCAGAAATGTGACGCTGGAGAACGTTTCGGCTGACCGCTGCGGCATTTTCGGCACATACCTCGTTTTCGTGCAGGACGCGGCGCTGCGCAATGTTCACGTTGAGCAGACGAACCACGGCATTGACATCCGCGGCAGTCAGAACGTCGTCGTCACGGACAGTCTTGCGCTGAACTGCGACCAAGGCGTGTTTTTTACCCACTGCACGGACTGCACTTTGCAGGATTCGCATGTGCAAGGCTGCGGCTTCGGCTATTTTGGCGCGGTCGGGAACGGCAACCGCATCGAGAATTGCACTTTTTCTGATAACGCCGACGGCATCTATCTGCAAAACGAGCCGAACGCGGAAATTACTGCCTGCGACGTGCGGCAGTCGCGTGTGACGGGCTTGCGAATTCTCAAATCCAGCTGCGTCTGCACCGATACGACGGTGGCGGACGGCTGGACGGGCGTCATCTACTACGATTCGCACGACACGACCATCGAGAACTGCGATTTTTCGGACAACGCCAGCGCGAACATGTACCTTGGCAATGGGCGCGGCGCAACGATTCGGAACTGTCGCTTCTCCGGCGAAACGAAGGCGCATCTGGAAGTCGAAGGGACGCAGACAGATATGCTCGTGACGCAGTGTACCTTTACGGGCAGTCGGGCGGATATGCTCAAAGCAGCTTCCCACACCCTGCCGACTTTCACCGACTGCGCATGGAGTACACCGGGTGTTTTCTGGACAGGAAAGGAATGGAACGGCAGCACGGATGGAGATGCGCCGAATCGCAATTGCGACATCGTGCAGATTGGGCGGGAAGCGCCGCGCACGGATTCCGTTCCCTATGACACGCCCGAACAAGCGATAGACGGCGCAGTCAACTATCGCAAGGAGAACAGCGGGCGCTATCTGCTGCTCAGCCAGACGAACTGGACGTTCCGACTTTTCGACTCTCCGTCAGAATTTGACCGTGGCGGCTGCGTGAACTTCTATCAACCGGATTTCGATGCTTCGGACTGGGCGAATATCTTTGTGCCGAGCGTATGGCAGACGCAGGGCTACGACCATCCGATTTACACCAACACAACGCAGAAGTTCGCGCGCAATTTCGGCAACAAAATCGGCTATCCGGCGGATTTGCCGATGGCGCCAACAACGTACAACCCCATCGGGCTGTATCGCCGAACGTTCACGCTGCCGGAGAGCTGGTCAGGCGAACGCATTTTCTTGACGTTTGAGGGCGTAGACGCTGCGTTTTACCTCTGGGTGAACGGCACGCAGGTCGGCTACGCGGAGGATTCCTTCACGGCGGATACGTTCGACGTGACTGATTACATCCGTTATGGCGAAGAAAACACGCTGGCGGTCAAGGTCTACCGCTGGTGCGACGGCTCATGGCTGGAAGATCAGGATTATTTCGATTTGAGCGGCATTTTCCGCGACGTGTACCTCTACGCAACGCCGCAGACGTTCGTGCGCGATTACAGCCTTGTGACCGACTTTGACGCGGATTTCGCGGACAGCACGTTCTCTGTAACGCTGATGCTGGAAAACCGCGGCGATGCAGACGGCAAAATTTGCGTCTCGGCGCAGCTTTACGATGCGGACGGGCAGCCGGTCGCATGGACGGTGGATGCAGCGCACGCGATACTTTCCGCAGGCGAAGCGCAGAGCGTCACCCTGAGCGGCGTTGTTAAGACCCCGCGCAAATGGAGTGCCGAAGACCCGTATCTCTACACGCTGGTGCTGGCGGAGACGAGCGGCGAGGAAACGGTCTACGAAAGTTGTCAGGTAGGTTTCCGCAAAATGACCTATAAGACGAATGCAAGCGGCTGGTTTGAGGGCAGCACGGGCGACGCCGACCTCATCCGCATCAACGGGCAGCCGATTTCCCTGCGCGGCGTCAACCGCCACGAGACGCACCCCGAATACGGGTACGCCGTGACGCGCGAGGTCATGGAGACAGACATCCGCATCATGAAGGAGAACAACATCAACGCCGTGCGCACGTCGCATTACCCGAACAGTCCGTACTGGTATTATCTGTGCGATAAATACGGCATTTACGTTGTCGATGAGGCGAATCTCGAAGTCCATTCCAACATGATTTATGAAAACGCGCGCATCACAGAGTATATGTCGAACGCGATTATTGACCGCGAGTACAACATGGTGAATCGCGACCGCAATCATGCGAGCGTCATCATGTGGTCGCTGGGCAACGAGTGCAAAAACCCGGAGATTCTGCGGACGATTCTGGTGCAGCCGTATGTCAATCAGATGGGCGAGACGCATATTCTCCACGCCTACGACCCGACGCGCCCGTGGCACTACGAGCAGGCGCGCGACAATTTTTCGACGGGCATCGACGTTTACTCCGGCATGTACGAAACGGTCGAGCAGATGATTGCCTACGCCGAGGCGGGGCACGACACGCCCTACATCGAGTGCGAATATGAACACGCGATGGGCAACGCAATGGGCAACATGGACGAATATCAGGCGGCGTTTGACACCTACCGCAGCTTGCAGGGCGGGTTCATCTGGGACTTCATCGACCAGTCGATTTACCAGACCGCCGAGGATGGAACGCGCTATTTCGGCTACGGCGGCGACTTCGGCGAGCGCGTACATGACGACAATTTCTGTGCGAATGGGCTTCTGCTGCCTGACCGCACGCTTCAGCCGGAAATGGCGGAAGTTCGCTATCAGTATGGCCAACTGAAATTCGATGCGTTTGACGAAGACCATGCGACGGTGCGAATGAAGAACTACTTCTTATTCACTGATGTGGCGGAAAAGTACGAATTCAGGTGGAGCATCACGGCAGATGGGGATGTTGCGGCGGAAGGTGTGCTTCCGGCGAATGCGGTGCGCGTGGCGAATGTTGATGCGCGAACGAATCAGCCGGGCGAGCGCATAGTCACACTGAATTTGCCGACCATCGCGAAAGAGGCAGGCAAAGAGTACTTCCTGAATCTGACGGTTGCGCTGAAAGCGCAGGACGGCTTGCTGAACGCGGGGCATGTGGTGGCTTACGAACAGTTCGCCATGCGGAACGACAACGAGTTAATGTCGGCTATGCCGGATGCTGCCATGACTGTGACGCAGGATGGCAATGTGCTGTCCATCAGCGGCGAGCAGTTCCGCACGGCGCTGAATCTGGAAACGGCGCAGCTGACGCGCTATGAAGCCTTGGGTGCGGACGGCACGTTCCACGCGCTGATTGTACCCGGGGAAGGACCGAAGGGGAGTTTCTACCGTGCCGCGACGGATAATGACCGCGCGTTTGGCTCCGGATTGGGGCACATGAATGCGGCATGGAAAGAGCCGGGAATGTATGTCGTCACGAACAGGGCGCTGTATACGGGCGAAAACCCGGTTCGCGTGACATTCGACGGCTGCTATCCGGCGCTGGAAAACATGCTGGTTTCGCTGGAATACCGTTTCTATGGCGACGGCAGCATTCGCGTGCAGATGCACCTGTCTGCCCCGGAGCATCAGCAGCTGATTTACATCCCCGTCGTCGGGATGCAGATGACGCTTCCCAAGGCGTATGAGCGGATGACGTATTTCGGCTGCGGGCCAGAAGAAAACTACACCGACCGGCACAGCGGCACGAAAGTTGGACGTTATGAAACGACTGTAACGGACAATTTCTTCCCGTACATGGAACCATCAGAAACGGGGAATCGGACGGGCGTGCGCTGGATTGCGCTGACGGACGAGACGGGCGAAGGTCTGCTGGCTGCGGCGGATAGTGCGCCGATGGAAGCGAGTGCGCTGCACTACACACCAGAAGCGCTCACGCAGGCAAAGCACCCGTACCAGCTGACGGCGACGGAGAACGTCATTCTGCGCCTGAACGCCGTGCAGATTGGGCTGGGCGGCGATAATTCATGGTATCGCATCATCGTGCATGAGCCGTACCTGACGCCGCTGACGCGGGATTACGACTACGCCTACATCCTGTCGCCGCTTTCCGCGAAGGAGGATGCGATGGAAAAGGCAAGGACAATCCGCAATTATCCGTAAACAAAAACATCGGGCAGTGAACACGCAACGCACACTGCCCGATGTTTCTTTGTCTGATACTATTTTCAGATTCACCTGCGCCATCTGCTTGCGCCGCGCATCTTGGCGCATTCTTATCTGGAAATAGTATGATTACAAATCCGTCTGGTCAAACGGCAGCACAAGGCGGTTGCTGCCATCCGTCCACAGGCGTTCGAGGTTGTAATACTCGTACTCCTCGGTGTGGAAGATGTGCACGAGCATGAAGCCGTAGTCGAGGATAATCCAGCGGCCTTCGTTCTGCCCCTCGCGGCGGCGAATCGGCACGCCCAGCTCCGCCATGCGCTCATCCACATCGTCTGCCAGCGCCTTCACCTGATTGACCGTACGCCCGGCCGCAATCAGCATATAGTCGCAAATAACGGTCATGCCCTGCACGTCCAGCGCGACAATCTGACCGGCTTTGTTCTTGTAGAGTTCCTGTGCAGCTTCCTGCACGAGCTGAAGATTCTGCATAATATTTCTCCTTCTGATAATTCACTTGGTTTCGGGAAGCGTTTTCAGCCACGCAATGGTTTGCAGCGTCAGCGGATGCACGGTTTTCCCGCTGCTGCGCAGATAGTTCGCTGATCCTTCCAGACTGGTTAGCAGCGCCTTTTCCAGCGAAAAGCCCGCCAGCATCCGCACTTTATCCAGCAGTGGATAGGATGCGCGGGTCGGCTCAATCTTGTCCGCCAGCCAGATGACCATGTCCAGCTTGCTCATGCCGGGGCGGCCGCTGGTGTGGTTGGTGATGGCAGAGAGAAGCTCCGGGTCGGTGATGCCGTAAACATCCTGCGCCTGACACGCCCCAGCGACGGAGTGGAGCAATGCGCCGCTTTGCAGAATGTCCGGATCAACCGTCAGCTGATGGTCACGGCAAAGCTGCTGCATGGCACTGAGCGGCAGACACTTCGCGCAGTCGTGCAGAAGTCCGGCGGCTTCCGCCTTGACCGGGTCAAGATGGTGTGCAATTGCCAGCTGACGTGCCGTGTGCGCCACTGCCAGCGAATGCATAAACCGGTGCTGATTCAGGTCGGTGAAGAGGCGGTCAAGCCACTTGTCGCCTTGCGGGACGCGCGGCGACAGCCCGTACAGCCCGCGCACCTTGCAGTATTCCCGCACGGGTACGCTGCAATGCGGCGTTGCCTGACCATCCCGAAGCGCCTGCCGCAGTTCCGTGGAAGACACATCCACCACGTCCGCGTCAAGCGCCACGAAGCGCCCGCCAAGCGCAATCAGCCGCCGCTGCTCGTCCGCTAGCACCTTGGGCGACACGCTGGTCGGGCGCGGGCAGATAACGAAGGTGCACAGCGACAATACCTGCTCAAAATTCCGCCATGTGTGCAGCTCCATCAGCGTGTCCGTACCAATCAGGTAAAAAAGCTCTGCCTTGGGATAATCCTGATGCAAAATGGACAGCGTATCTACCGTATAGATAACGCCTTCGCGGTCGATTTCCGCGCGGCACGGCGTCAACCCGTCATGCAGCGCACAGGCGCAGCAGACCATGCGCCAGCGGTCTTCCGCAGGGGTGATGCCTATCTTGTGCGGCGGATTGCCCGTCGGGAGTACCAGCACGCGGTCAAGATGCGCACCCTGCATGGCGGAAAGCGCCATATGGATGTGCCCCTCATGAATCGGGTCGAACGTGCCGCCTAAAATACCAATGCGTTCTTTTGCCATGTGATGGCAATCCTCCTGCTTGTGCAAGTGTACATTCCTATTATACCCGAAATTTCGGGAATTGTAAAGGCGGAGAAGCGATGGAAACGGGATTCAAGCGCAACCTGCTGGCGGAGCTGCTGGACAGCGTGGGGCGCGGTGTGCTGCTGATGGCGCTGGGCATCGGCTGGTTTGTGTTCCTCTGGGGATTGAACCTCCCTGCGCTGCTGGCGGGCATTGCACTGGGCACGCTATTGCTGCTGCTGCGCCGCCTTTATCGTCAGACGACATTGGTGCGGCGCGAAACGGCGCTCCGCTGCCGCATCGGTGGCGAACTGCTGCTGGAGAAAATGCTGCTTTCGGAGGCGAAGGAAGCCCACTTTCAGGCGGCGCTGCTGCTGGAGGAAAAGTGGCCGCTCCGGATGCAGCGCATCACGGCAGACGGCGCGCTGTGTGGACAGGAAAAGCCGTCAGGCGGCGCGGAAACGCTGCTGGTGCAGTGCGTTCGGATGCCGCCGGAAGGGGAACTGTCCATCGGGCAGCTGGTAGAGGCACACCGGGCGATGCAGCGGCAGCAGGCGAATCGGGTCATCCTGTGCGTGCTGGGAAAAGCGCCGCCGCGGGTGATAGCACGCGCCGAGCAGATGCCGACGCCCATCCGCGTCATTCGCCGAGAGACGCTGCTGGCGCTGGCGGGGCGGCTTTCCCCCGCGACGGATGCGCAATTGGTGGCGCTGGGACAGCGAAAACGGAGAACGCCGCAGCGCGGCAGCCTGCTGTCCATCATGACGCAGCGGGAAAAAGCACCACGCTACTGGGGCTACGGGCTGTTCATGCTGATACTCTATATCCTCACTGGCAGCGCATGGTACGCCATGCCGGGGACGGTCTGCCTGACGCTGTCGGTCGTCTGCCGTTCCGGTCAGGCGGAAGAGGCGCGGCTGTAATCACATCAGCGGCGCAATCGCCTTGAGAAGCGCACCAGCAACCTTCATCGAAAGTTTGTCGTTCTTCAGGCGCTCAGGTGTCATGCGGCGGCACTGCTTCAGTGTATGCTGAAAATCTGCCTCAATGTCCGCGATGCACGGCACATCCAGCATGTACGCCGCGCACTCAAAGTGGTGGTACAGACTGCGGTAATCGAGGTTAATCGTGCCGACGACGGCCTCTCGGTCATCCGCGACGAACACTTTTGCGTGGACGAAGCCGGGGGTATATTCGCTGATTTTGACGCCTGCTTTCATCAGCGAAGCGTAATGCGTGTGCGCCAGCGCGAAGGCGTACTTCTTGTCGGGGATGCCGGGGAGAATCAGGTGGACGTCCACGCCGCGCTCCGCCGCGTATTGCAGCGCCGTCTCCATGTTGTGGTCGATGATGAGGTAGGGCGTCATGATGTGGACGTACCGCCGCGCGCGGGAGAGAATGTCGATATACACCTGCTCGCCGACCTTGTTGCCATCGACCGGAGAATCCGAGTAGGGCAGCACAAACCCCGGCGCGTCCATGGCGGGCTTTGTCGGATATGCCAGAAAGCGCGACGACTCCATCGTGTGCTCGTCAATCGCCCACATATTCAGGAACATCAGCGTAAAGTTGCGCACCGCCTCGCCGCGCAGCATCACCGCGGTGTCCTTCCAGTGCCCGAAGCGTACGACGCGGTTGATGTACTCGTCCGCCAGATTCACACCGCCCGTGAACGCCACCTGCCCGTCAACCACGGCGATTTTGCGGTGGTCGCGGTAGTTGTAGTGCGTCGAGACGAACGGACGGACGGGCGCGAACATCTTGCACTTGATGCCCAGTTCCTGCATCCGGCGGGGATAATCGTGCGTCAGGTGCGTGAACTCGCATGTGCCGTCCACCAGCACGCGCACCTCCACGCCCTGCTTCACTTTTTCCACCAGAATACTCAGCACCTGCCCCCACATTTCGCCCTCTTCCACGATAAAGTATTCCAGAAAGATGAAATGCTTCGCCTGCCGAAGCGCGGGCAGCAACGCGGCGAATTTGTCCTCGCCCAGCGGAAAGTACGTCACAGCAGTGTGCTCCCAAACAGGATAGCAGCCGCTTTTCGCGATGTAGCTTGCCATGCGCGCAATCTGCGGGTCGCGCTCTTCCAAATGCTGCTGGGCGCTGGCGTGCGCGCGGAGGTCGCTGCGACCTTCGCGAATCAGCTGTGTCGTCCGTTCGCGCAAAAGCCGATGCCCTATGTCACTCTTGGTGTATAGATAGAATAGCGCCCCGAACACCGGCGCAACGCTGAAAAACACCAGCCACGTCAACTTCGCGGTCGGGTCGCCTTCGCTGTTGAGCAGATAAATGACGATAATGGCGTTGAACACAATCGTTCCGCCGAAGAAGTGCGGCAAAAACTCTGCTGCCGCACTGAACAGCCCCAGCAGAAGCGCCAGCTGCAGCAAAAATAGCAGCACAATCAGCCCCAGACGACTGAAAATCGCCTGAATCAGGCCACGTTTGCCCTTGCGCAGAAGCCGCATTCCCTTGCCTTCCTCGCGATCGTTCATGAAGCTGCCTCCTGAAAATCAATGGGAAATCATATGATTTATCCTACTGTCTTTTTGCCTTTCTGTCAAGTCTTTTGCCGGGCTGATTGACAGAAAAGCTGTTTTCCGTTATAATTAGGAGTGAATCAAGCCGGAGCGATGAATACAGAAAGGGATGTTGATGATGTCTTGGGAAGAAAATACAACACAGGCAATTGAAAATCTGCTGATTTACGCATCGGCAAAAGGGCTGATAGAAACGGTGGATATGCCGTACTTCCGCAACCTGCTGCTCGATGCGTTTCAGCTTGATGCCCCCGCCGGCGATATTGTGCCGATGACGGACGTGCCGCCGACCGCGACGGCGCTTCTGCGGGCACTGTGCGATTTGGCGGTCGAAAAGGGCATCATCGAGGATATGACGTATGCGCGCGACCTCTTCAGTGCGCGCCTGATGGGGCTGCTCACGCCGTCGCCAAAGGAAGTACGCGCGCACTTCCAGCAGTGCGTTGCGCAGAATCATCCTGAGCAGGCGACGGAAGATTTCTACCAGATGTGCCGCGCGTGTGATTACATCAAGGTTGATGCGATTGCGCAGAACGTCCGTTATTTTGCCGATACGCCGGCGGGACGGCTGGAAATCACCATCAATCTCTCCAAGCCGGAGAAAGATCCTAAGGAAATCGCGAAGCTGAAGAATGCGCCCAGCGTCGGCTATCCGAAGTGTATGCTGTGCGTGGAGAATCCCGGCTACCGCGGTCGCAGCAACTTCCCGGCGCGGCAGAACCACCGCATGGTGCCGCTGTCGCTCGCGGGGCAGACCTGGTATCTGCAGTATTCGCCGTATGCGTATTACCCGGAGCACTGCATCGTGCTGAACAGCCAGCATGTGCCGATGCGCATTTCCCGCGGCACATTCGATCGCCTGTTCGACTTCGTGCAGCAGTTCCCGCATTATATGCTCGGCTCGAATGCGGATTTGCCGATAGTCGGCGGGTCAATCCTCAATCACGACCATTTTCAGGGTGGGCGCTATCATTTCCCGATGGACGATGCGAAAGTTTGCTGCCAGCTGAAGTCTCCGGTGCCGGGCGTTTCGGCGGCACTGCTCGATTGGCCGATGTCCACCATTCAGCTCAGCGGCACGGACGAACAGACGCTGATTGCCGAAGCCAGCCGGATTCTGGACTCGTGGCGCGGGTACAGCGACGAAGCGTGCGGTATTTTCGCGGAAACGGACGGAACGCCCCATAACACCATTACGCCGATTCTGCGCAAAGAGGGGGAGCAGTACCGCCTGAATCTCGTTCTGCGCAACAACCGTACGAGCGAAGAGCACCCGCTGGGCATTTTCCATCCTCATGCGCCGCTGCATCACATCAAGAAGGAGAACATCGGGCTGATTGAGGTGATGGGGCTGTTCATCCTGCCGGGCCGTCTGAAGACGGAGCTTGCGGCGCTGAATGGCTACCTGACGGGCGAGAAGCCGCTGGTGCGTCCGGCGGAAAGCGACCCGTGCGCGAAGCATTACGACTGGCTGACGGAAGTTGTCGCGCGGCACGGACTTGTCCAAACGTCGGCGGAAGCGGAAGCCATCCTGCGGCAGGAAGTGGCGCTGGTGTGCGCGCAGGTGCTGGCGGACGCGGGCGTCTACAAGCGCGACGAAGCCGGATTGGCGGGCTTCCAGCGGTTCATGAAGACACTGGGCTACGAAGCATAATATCAAACGCCGTGTTTCCAAGAACGGAAGCACGGCGTTTTGCATACAGAAAAAGGGGAGTCCCGCTGATGCAGGATTCCCCCTGTTAGGAAACGATTACTCCGCCTTGACCACAGCGTCCAGCGTGCAGCCCTTGTCGAATTCGATCGTGCCCTTGTAGTTCTTAATCGTGCCGCTCACGGTGATGGTGTCGCCGACCGCCAGCGTTTCCGCGCCTTCGCCGGACAGACGGTAGCACTGCACCGCGTAGTCGGTCAGACCGCCGGGAACGATGGTGACGGTGATGTTCTTGTACTCGTCGCTCCACGCGGTGTCGATGCTGGTGATGACGCCGGTCATGGTGGAAGCGTCATTCATGGACAAACCCGCTTCCAGCGCGTAGGCGCTCACCGCCAGACGGACGCTCGCTACGGAGTCCGCAGGAACGGTCACGCAGCCCTTGTCGAACTCGACCGTGCCCTTGTAGTTCTTAATCGTGCCGTACACGCCGACCACGCTGCCGACTTCCAGCGCCTGCGCGCCCTCGCCGGAGAGACGATAGCACTGAATGGGCTGCTCGGTCAGACCGTCGCAGACGATGGTCACGGTGATGTTCTGGTATTCGTCGCTCCACGCGGAGTCAATGGAAACCACTTCGCCCACCAGCGCGGTCGGAGCCGTCATGGCAACGCCCGATTCCAGCGCGTAAGCCGCGTCTACAATCGCTTTCTGACTGACGATTTCGCCGTAGCCGACCAGCACGCAGCCCTTGTCGAACTCGATGGTGCCCTTGTAGTTCTTCAGGATGCCTTCGACGGTAATCGCGTCGCCCACCTGCAGTTTTTCCGCGCCCTCACCGGTCAGACGGTAGCACTGGATGGGCTGATCCGCCAGCTCACCCACCTGAACGGTGACGGTGATGTTCTTGTATTCGTCGCTCCACGGGGTGTCAATCTTCGTCACCGTGCCGTAGAGACGCTGGGTGTCTTCCAGCGCCAGACCCGCTTCCAGCGAGTACGCCGCCGCCACGATTTCTTCGTAGCTCATGCCTTCCAGAATCATCGCAGCAGGCACCTTGTGCGCGAAGGACACACTCAAGGTTTCGCCAGCTGCATTGGACAGGGTGGCCGTCAGGGTGTAGGTCACTTCTTCGGGATTCTTTTCATCCACATCGATGGTGACCATCTTGTTGTCCTGCGGAACAATCTTGATGGTGTCGCTGTCCGCCGTCCATGTAATCGGGAATTCGATGCCGCCGATGTTGATGACGCCGACCACTTCGTAGTCGCTCATCGTCGTTTCCGGCAGATCTTTGTACATCATGAACAGGTACGTCTTGGCAGCTGCCAGATCTTCATCCGTGGTTTCCGCCATCGCGGCGCAGCTGAAGCACATCGCCAGCAGCATGAGCATCGCAAGGAATTTCTTCATGATTGTTTTCTCCCTTTCCTTGATTGTCAGGGGTGTTATTCTGCGAGAAGGAGTCCGGTTTCGTAGACACGCACAGCGACGTTGCCGCTCGAATGTTCGACAAAACCGCGCACGGTGATGGATTGCCCCACCATCTCATCGGTCGCGAAAGACGACGGTGCAATTACGGTCATCTGCTGCCCATCCTGTTCGACGGTCAGGTACGCGCGGCTGTTTTCGTCGTCCCGGCTGATGGACAGCACATGCAGTTTGTGCAGCTCGGCGCTTGTGTTCTGCGCCAAATCCGCATGAGCATAGGCAGCTTCCTCACCATTTTCGTCCGTCAGCACCGTCTGTGCCATCAACTGGAACAGCGTCGTCTCGGTGTAGTACGGCTCGTGCCCTTCACTGAGCAACTGAATGTTGCCGGGGTCTTTCGGCTTCATCATGCGGTAGGAGACGTCGGAAATCTGCCACTGGTCACCCGCCGCGTAGTACTGCACCGAACCGACGATGCGCACTTCGTTGCCGGGGGTGAGAATCGACAGCCCCTTGCCGCTGAGGTTGAAGCCGTAGTAGACGGAGATGCCAAAGACGATGCCGCTCTCCGCGTCAAGGCTTTCGACATACACCGAATTGTTGTGCGCCAGCGTGACGATGCCGTTGAAAGCGACCTTCTTGTTCTGGTACGCTTCCGGATGGCAGCGCAGTTCGCGCAGGGTCAGCTCGATGGCGTCGCCGTAGTAGAAATCGGGGTCGGGCTGACCGGAGTAGAGGTTCAGCTTGAATTGCCGCGCCTGATCCAGTGCGCTTGAGCAGATGCTGCCGTACTGGTTGTTCGCGGTGGAGTACGCGCGCGCATAGCCGTTTTGCAGCAGCTCCAGATTCAGGTTGCGGTATTCCGCGCCTTCCGACGGCTGATACCACACCCAGACCAGCATCCGGCCGCCAGTGGAGTCAAGCTCCCAGCGGTCAGAATCCGATTCCAAGATGATGGACACTGCCGAAGCGAGCTTCTCCTGGGTGAAATGCGACGCGGCAACACCGTATTCCTCAATCTTGCCGGTGGATTCGGGGGTGTTCAGCGCCAGAAAGCGCGCTTTCAGCACACCGTCCGCGCAGACGCTTTCCGGCACATTGAAATGCACCGTGTCGCCATCGACATGCGTTTTGAGGGTGGCGCTCGTTTTGGCGGTCGCGGAGGACATGTTCAGCTTGAGCTGGGACACATAGTCCACAAAGCCGCCGTCGGTGGTTTCCGCCACCGCGCCTGACGCCGTGCAGAGCAGCAGCGTCAGGGTCAGCAGCAGGGGAAATAGATTGCGGAGTGTTTTCATCTGCGCGCCTTAGATACCAAAGCCCGCGATGGACTGTTCGCACTTGGTGATAGCTTCGTCGAAGCGCTTCTGGATGAGCTCGTCCAGCTTCGCATCGTTTTCCGGCTTGGTCAGGTCGCCCAGTGCCGCAGCATCCGTCATGCAGCCTGCCATCAGTTCGCCAACGCGGCTGCGTGCTTCGGAAGAGCCGGGGAACGCAGGAGAGGTGTAGTAAGCGTCAACCTGCTCCAAGCAGACCTTCGCCGCCAGCGCCGCCACGTTGTCGCCGCCGTCCGCGCCCGCAACGAATTCCGCATAGACTTCGTTGTTCGCAACGGACTTGATGACCGGCACATAGCCGGACGCCATGGAGAATTCAGCCTGGAAATCCACCGTGGTGGTCAGGTACTTGACGAACAGCCAGGAAGCGGCCACTTCCTGCGCATTCGCCTTCTTGAAGATGCACAGGCTCGGACCCTGAGAAATGACCTTCGCGTTGCTGGCATCCACCTGCGGGATGGTCGTGATGCCCACTTCAAAGGGATAGTTGCCGTCCGCACCCTTGGTCGGACGCTGATGCGTCGCGCCGGCGGAGGAGCCGATGGACATGTAGCTCTTGATGCCGGAGTCAGAGACGAACAGACCGGAGGTGTAGCTGCCGTAGATGGTCTGGGTCGTCACAAGTCCCTGATTGTACCACGTCGCGAAACGCTTCACGAACGCGCGGTTTTCAGGCGTGTTGAACAGGAAGTGTTCGCCGGTGGCGCTGGTGTAGGGGGTTTTGAGCTGCTCCGTCATGGTGATGAACCAGTTGTTCTCGGAGTCATAGCCCAGCGGGATGCTGTACGGGTCGATTTCGACGATCTTGTTGCACAGCGCTTCCATCTCGTCCCAAGTGGTGGGCGGGGTCAGGCCGTTCGCGTCGAAGAACGTCTTGTTGTAGTACAGCACTTCGGTGGACTTGCTCATCGGCAGCGTGTACATCTTGCCATCGCCGAACTGACGGCCTTCCTCGTAGTACGCGGAAATGAAGTCGTCCTTCTGTTCCTGCGTCAGGCCGAAGGTTTCGGTCGTGCCGTCGGCGCGGGTGATGGTCGCCGTGCTGTCAATGTAAGCATCCAGCGGCTGCACCGCACGCGCGAGGTTGTACAGGGCAACGTGGTCCGGGTAGCAGTAAGCGATGTTGGGCTGGCCGCCGACGGTGATTTCCTTGGAAATCTGGTCGCGGACATCATCGTAGCCGCCAACGGAGGTGTAGCTGACATGGATGTTCGGGTAGAGCTTGTTAAACTCTTCGATGTACGTATCCAGCACGGGGGTCAGATTGGAGCCCATCGTGTTGTAGAAGGTGATGTTCACCTCGCTGCCGTCGTAAGCAGCGGGATCGCTTGCGGATTCAGCAGAACCGAAGCAAGCAGTGCAGGCCATCAGCATGGTCAGCGCCATGAGAAGAGAGAGGAACTTCTTCATGTGTCTTTCCTTCCTTTCTGGTCGAGGGAAACAAAAAATTGTTAAAGGCGGAAATCCGCCGATTAACCTTTGATACCGCTGCGGCTGACACCCGACATGATGTACTTGCGCAGGAAGATGAACACAAGGAACAGGGGGAACGATACCATCGCGACCGCCGCCATCTGCACGGGATAATTCGTTTCGCCGGTGGAGCTGTTGAAGGCGTTGCGCAGACCGTTGGTAATCAGCTTGTGCGCATCGTCATTCGCCACCAGACGCGGCCAGACGTAGGAGTTCCATGCGCCCATCATTTTCAGGATGGTGATGGAAATCAGCGTCGGCAGGGAGAGCGGCACCATGACCTTCCACAGGTACTTGAAGTCGCTCGTGCCGTCTACCTTTGCCGCAAGATACAGTTCGTTCGGAATCTGCAGGAAGTTCTGGCGCAGCAGATAGATGTAGAACACGCTGACAAGGAACGGCACAATCAGCACCGTGTAGGTGTTCTGCCAGCCGAGCATGAAAATCGTCTGGTAGTTGGTGATGGTGAACAGCTCGCCGGGAATCATCATCGTCGCCAGCAGCGCGCCGAACAGCGCGTTCTTGCCCTTGAATTCCAGCCGGGCAAACGCGAACGCCGTCAGGATGGTGATAATCAGGGACAGAATCGTCGAGACGATGCCGACATAGGCGGTGTTGAGGAACAGGCGGCCCAGATTGCCGGTGGAGAACGCATCGGCGTAGTTGCTGATGAGCACCATGCGCGGCCAGAACGTCGGCACGGACGCGCGGTATTCATCCAGCGACTTCAGGGAAGAGATAATCATCCAGTAGAACGGGAACAGCACAATCAGCGCCATCACAATGAGGAAAGCATAGGTGATGAACAGCGTCAGCACCTTCGTGATGCGCTGGGTGACGCTGACTTGCTGCATGTTCCGCGAATGCATGATGGTGAAATCTTTTTCGGACATACTGCACCTCTCAATAATGCACGCGCTTCTTGCTGACCTGCATGTTGATCATTGTCACGACGAAGATGATCGCAAACAGAATCAGCGCAGCGGCACTGGCCACGCCGTAGTTGGACTTCGGCAGCGCATCGTAAATCATGCCGACGATGGTGTTCATGCGTCCCGCGTCGCCCGCAGGGCCCATGGTTTCGCCAAAAATGCCGACGATGCTGGTGTATTCCTTGAAGCCGCCGATGAAGCCGGTGATGACGACGTAGGCAATCATCGGAGAGAGGAGCGGCACGGTGATTTTGGTGAACACGCGCCAGCGGGGGGTAGAGTCCACCTTCGCCGCGTCGTAATACTGCTTGTTGATGCCCTGCAGACCGCCCAGCAGTACCAGAATTTTGAAGGGCAGCGCGTTCCACACGATGTAGACAATCATGACGAACATGTTCGCCCAGTATTCCGAGCCTTGGTTAATCCAGTTGACGTAGTGCCCGCCGAAAAGCTCAATGACATTATTGACAATGCCCTTGGTCTGAATCAGGCGCTCCATGTGCGGCATACCGATGATATTGAACATCGCGGCGAAAACCATGCCGATGGCGATGGAGTTGGTCACATAGGGCAGGAAGAAGATGGTTTGCAGTACCTTCTGCAGGGGCTTGATGGAGTTCAGCGCAACCGCAATCAGCAGCGCGAGAATCGTCGAAATCGGCACGGTGAACAGGCACAGGAGCATCGTGTTTTTCAGCGCCGTCTTGAAGCCGCTGTCGCCGATAACCGTCTGGAAGTTCTTGATGCCAACGGTGAAGGTGGCACCGCCGACTTCGCTCAGGCTGTTGTAGTCATTCAGGAATGCCAGCCGCACCGTGTTGATAATCGGCCAGACCGTAAAGACCAGCAGCAGCACGATGGCGGGGGCGAGATAGAGCCATGCTTTCCATTGATGCTTGCTTTCTACCATCTTACTTCACCTCGAACGGAATGCGAACGCCCTCGTCATCCCGCGTGAACAGGAAGATCTTGTGCGGCTTGATGCGGTAGCGCACGACATCGGCGGAAGCATCTACCTTGTTGTCCGCGTCGATGATGGAGCGCACCATCGGCTTCTGGGAGGCTTCGTGCGTGGAGACGACGGACACGTCGCGCCCCATGACCTCGACGTTCTGCGGCTTGCAGCACAGCGTGCCGTTCGCCATGTCGAGGATGAAGCCTTCGGGGCGGATGCCGACGAACACGTCCTGATCTTTCACGCCGGGTACATCCATCACACTGTCCGTGCCGATGTACAGGCGCTCGCCCTTAACATGGCCGGTGAAGATGTTGATAGGCGGCGTGCCGAGAAAGTTCGCAACGAACAGGTTCGCCGGGTTGTCATAGACCTCTTGCGGCTTGCCGATCTGCTGTACCACGCCGAACTTCATAACGACAATCATGTCGGAAATGGACATGGCTTCTTCTTGGTCGTGCGTGACGAAAACGGTGGTAATCTTCGTTTCCTTCTGGATGCGGCGGATTTCCTCGCGCGTCTGCAGGCGCAGGCGGGCGTCAAGGTTGGACAGCGGCTCGTCCAGCAGCAGCACGCGGGGCATCTTCACCAGCGCGCGGGCGATAGCGACGCGCTGCTGCTGACCGCCGGAAAGTTCGCTGGGCTTGCGCTCCAGCAGTTCCTCAATCTGCACCAGCCGGGCGGCCTCATGCGCACGTTCCAGCATGGCTTCCTTGGTCATCTTGTCTTTGCCGCGGAGGTTCTGCAAAGGGAAGAGGATGTTCTGCTTGACCGTCAGATGGGGATAGAGCGCGTAATTCTGGAACACCAGACCAATGCCGCGATTTTCCGTGGACAGATCGGTCACATCGTCCTCCCCAAAGAAGATTTTTCCGCTGGATGGCTTCTGCAGACCGCTGATCATGTACAGCGTCGTGCTTTTGCCGCAGCCAGACGGGCCAAGAAGGCCAATCAGCTTTCCATCCGGGATGGTAAAGTCAAAATTGTTGACTGCTACCACTTCTTCGCCGGACTTTTTGTTGCGGCTCGGGAAGATTTTGGTCAGGTTCTGCAAAACGATTTTCATAGAATCCCCTTTCTTTGCCCTTTGTCATCGTAGTGACATGCCTTCGCCGCTTTTGAAGCGGGTGGAAGTATCGTCTGAAAGCCCCGCGGGATGGATTTGCGCGGTGGTGCCTTAGTACGTCTGATGCGCGACCTTTTCTGCTTGGAGTTTGGCCTTGTAAGCAACCAGCTCATCGGTGGAATTGAAGATCATCTGGCTGGCCATATCAACCGCGACGGTATCAGCAAGAAGATCGTGAATCAGCGAATGTTTCCGCGTGGCGAGGAAGAGGACAAACTGCGCGACGGAGAGAATCAGCACAATGCCCAGCACAACGATATTCAGGTTGCCGAAGAACAGCATCATCACCGCCATGATTGGAATCATGGTTTCCACCGCGTATTTGCCCAGCACTGTGCGGACAAAAAGCGTCACATGACCGATTTTCACGCCGTCATTGCGCATCAGAGCCACACCGAATATCTTTTTGCCCAAGGTTTGTCCGTTTTTGAAAAGGAGCGGAACGAGGAATTCTAATAGGAGATAACCCGACAGTACGCCGAAACTGACGATGAGAATCGACAGCTGGATGACCATGCCGTACGCATGAACGGCAGTTTCATCAGCGGCGAGCACGGCGTTTGCCTGTTCCACCAGCGCCCGCTGCGCGTCAGTCAAGGTGCTGTATGTCTGGGTCATGATGGACATGTCCAGCCCGCACGCGTCTGCCGCGGCCTGATAGCGCGCCATGAGCGTCTGGTACTGCGCGTCGAATCCCAGCAGGGCTGATAATCCCCACGCACAAAGAACGCAGGCAATCGCCAGCAGAATCACATCGAACAAAAAAGCCGAGATGCGCTTCCACACGTTTGCCCGTTGAAGGTCACAGGTCATAGGGACTAACCTCCCGCTGATTGAAAAAGTCTAAGCAGGGTTCCTTACTCTATTATACTGATATTTTGTAAAAAAGCCATAGGAAAAACAAAATTCTTCTGCAAATTCGTCTGATTCTCTAAAATTTCCTCCGAAAACAGCACAGGAACAGCATTTGCGAAAGCATCTGCGTGTCGTTTATACGATTACCAGAGGGCACAGGCGAGGCAGATAATAGATATGAAGCACCATTTTCTGATTTCTTGCGGCATACCCCGTTGACAATTGCGGGAAATGGGCGTAAGATAAAAGGCGTGGCATTCGGGCAAGCAGCCCGCGAACGCCGGAAAGGAGTGTCTGACCGCATGGACGGTGATCCGTATAGTACCCCTGAGCCCATCGGCAGCGCTCTGACGGCTGACTGATGCCGACCGCGCTGCCTTCCTTCGGAAATGTTGAAAGGACGCAGCACTAACATGAGAAGAATCTTCAAGACCATCGAGGATCATCTGACCGAATGCACGACGCTGGAAAAGGGCGTATGGGTGCATCTGCAAAGCCCAACGAAGGAGGAAGTGGATGGTCTGACCACCCGCTTCAACCTTGATCCGACCTTCCTGCCCGCCGCGCTGGACGAAGAGGAATCCGCCCGCATTGACTACGACTCGGATAAGCAGCAGACGCTGATTATCGTGGATATTCCGTATGTTGATACCGAGGGCACGGGCTATGTGTACAGCACAATCCCGCTGGGCATCGTGCTGTGCGACGAGGTGATTATCACCGTCTGCACGCGCGATACGCCCATCATCAATGACTTCACCGAAGAGCGCATTCGCAATTTCTGGACGTTCAAGCGTACCCGCTTCATCCTGCAAATTCTCCAGCGCAATGCCGGCCGCTTCCTGTCCTACCTGAAGCAGATTGATAAAACCAGTCAGCACATTCAGGAAAAGCTGGAGCATACCAGCCGCAATCAGGAATTGCTGCAAATGATGAAGCTGGAGAAGTCACTGGTTTACTTCAACACGTCGCTCAAAGGCAACGCGCTGGTCATGGAGCGCCTGATGCGCCAGGACATCCTCAAGCGCTATCCGGAGGACACCGACCTGCTGGAGGATGTTATCATCGAGAATAAGCAGGCAATGGAAATGTGCTCGATTTACCGCGACATTATGAGCAACACCACCGACGCGTTCGCTTCCATCATCAACAACAACCTGAACATCACCATGAAGGTGCTGACCGCGCTGACCGTCCTTTTTGCCGTGCCGACGCTGGTTATGACGATTTGGGGCATCAACGTCCCCGTACCGTTTGAGAGGCAGGCGTGGGGATTTGCGGCAGTCTGCGGCATCTCCATCATCCTGACGCTGTTCGCCTTCGTTATTATGCGCCGAAAGAACATGTTCTAATACTATTTCCAGACTCACCTGCGCCATCTGCTTGCGCCTTTTCCCTTCTGGCGTCCGTTCATTCCACTTAGCGTAGCGCTGCTACGCTGCGTTTCATTCACGTTAGCCAGAATGAAAAATTCGCGGCGCATCTTGGCGCATTCTTATCTGGAAATAGTATAACGCATCCGCATCATCCGCAGCATCAAAAAACGCCGCTGTCCGTTGCAGACAGGGGCGTTTTCGATTTGCAAAAATCAGGCGGCGGGCTTTTCGTCCTTCCGTGCCAGCAGCCACGCGGCAGCGAAGCCCAAGATGAACGTCAGCACGCTGACAATCACCTGCACGAGGTTGAAGCCGGGAAGCGACAGCCCCATCAGGATGGCAAACGGCGATGCGACAACAAGCCCAAGAATCGCGCCGTAGGTGATGCACTTCCACTTCGCCAGCAGAATCTCAATCAGCTTCGCAATGGCGAAAATGCCGATTACCACGCCGATGCCAAACGGCAGCAGAATGCCCACGTTGTAGAGAATCGCGCCGCCATCGAGCGCCACCAGCGCATTGATAAGGTTCTTAATCGCGCCGATGACGGGGTAGTAATAGCCCATCAGCATCAGCATCATCGAGCCGGACACACCGGGGATAACCATCGTCGCGGACGCAATGCAGCCCATCAGCGTAAGCTTCAGGACTTCCAGAACGCTCAGAGAGATGACCGCACCGGTATCCTGCGTTTCTTTCAGCGTTGCCATGAAGATAACGAGCGCGAAGAAGAGCACGAACAGAATGCCGCCAAGGATGCTGTCGCGCTTTTTGCTGCCCTTGATCTGCTTGAAAATGGCGGGCAGACCGCCCAGAATCAGTCCGATGAAGAGCGTATTCGTCGGCAGCGAGGCAAATTCATCCATCAGCGCCCATGTGATGACGTTGGAGAGAATCGCCAGCGCGGCAATCATGCCGACAACAAACGGCAGCAGCGTCATGAGGGACTTCTTGAACTGCTTGAAGAGGTGGGTGATGCAGTAAATCAGCGTATCGTAGATGCCCATGGAAACCATCATTGTGCCGCCGGATACGCCGGGGATGATGTTGGCAAGCCCAATCACCATGCCTTTGAGGATGTCAATGAAGAATTTCATGCCTTTCACTCCTTAATATAATTGGAAAGGATTTTCCGAAAACCATCATACCATGATTTGCCGCTCATGACAACCCTGCAAGCGAAATTTTACGTTCGCAATATTTTCGTGCTGGGCAACTTTTTCCGCGAATTCGTTGACAAGCTGTCGAAACGTGCTATGATGAAATTGGTTTCTGTCAAAATAGCAATGGAGTGAATAGACCAAATGGCAAATCAGTCGCACGCGGCAAACATGACACAGGGCAGCATCTGGAAACTGATGGTTCGTTTTGCGATTCCCATCTTTCTGGGCAACCTGTTTCAGCAGTTCTACAATGTAGCGGATACGTTTATCGTGGGCAATGTGCTGGGCACGGAGGCTATGGCGGCAGTTGGCTCGTCCGGCAACCTGATTTTCATGCTCATCGGCTTCTTTCAGGGCGTTTTCGTTGGCGCAGGCGTTGTCGTCAGCAGATTCTGGGGCGCAAGGGATCATGAGAATGTTTCGATTGCAGTGCATACGTCTGTTGCGTTTGCAATCGTCGCGGGTCTCGTGCTGACACTCATTGGGGTTCTGCTGACACCGACGATTCTGGACTGGATGCACACGCCGGCGGACGTGCTGCCGAATTCGATTGAGTATTTCCGCGTGTACTTTGGCGGCGTGATTTTTGCCGTTCTGTATAATGCGGTGAACGGTATTTTCCAAGCGGTCGGCGACAGCCGCCATCCGCTGTATTTCCTGATTATTTCCGCCATGCTCAATGTTGCGCTGGACTTGCTGTTCGTCGGCGTGCTGGGTATGGGCGTTGGCGGCGCGGCGTTCGCGACGGTCATCTCGCAGGCGGTCAGCGCGTTCCTCGGCCTGAGGAAGCTGATGAAGGCGACGGAATCCTACCGCCTGGTTCCGCGGAAAATCCGTTTCAACGGGCGAATGCTCCAAAAGGTGCTGTACATCGGCATTCCGTCGGGGCTGCAAAACGCCGTGATTGCGCTGGCGAACGTCGTCGTGCAGACGAACATCAATGATTTCGGCGCGCTGGCGCAGGCGGGCTGCGGCGCGTACTCCAAGATTGAGGGTTTTGGCTTCCTGCCGATTACCAGCTTCACCTTGGCGCTGACGACCTTCATCGGGCAGAACCTCGGCGCGCAGGAGTATGAACGCGCCAAGAAAGGCGCGCGGTTCGGACTGATTGCGTGTGTCAGCATTGCAGAAGCGATTGGGCTGGCGATTTACGCCTTCATCCCGGCGCTGATTGCGATGTTCATCCAGTCGGGCGACGCGGCGCAGGTGCAGGAGGTTATCCGCCTGGGGACGATGCACGCGAGGATAATGACGCCGTTCTATTTCCTGCTGGCGCTCTCCAACGCAATGGCGGCGGTTCTGCGCGGCGCAGGACGCTCGATTGTGCCGATGATTGTCATGCTGTGCTGCTGGTGCATGTTCCGCGTGACGTACATCACCATTGCCGTGCCGATTTGGCCGGAACTGACGACGATTTCGTGGGCTTACCCGATTACATGGGGGCTGTCCTCCATCATCTTCCTGATTTATTACAACGTCGTGGACTGGGTTCACGCCTATGGTCGGAGCAAACCACGCAAAATGGCGTAATACTATTTCCAAATTCACCTGCGCCATCTGCTTGCGCCTTTTCCCCGTTGGCGTCCGCTCATTCCACTTAGCGTAGCGCTGCTACGCTGCGTTTCATTCGCGTTAGCCAACGTGGAAAATTCGCGGCGCATCTTGGCGCATTCTCATTTGGAAATAGTATAAAAGAATAATGCCCCTGCACGTTGCCAATGGGCGGTGCAGGGGCTTCGTTTACAAATCCCAATCATCGTCGAGCGTTTCCGGTGAATCGGCAGCCTTCAAGCTGCGTGTGCCGGGTGCGGGCTTGGGCAGCACAACGCCATCCATCGCCACGTCCACCAGAAAACGGTAGACTTTCAAGCGTGCCTTCTGATACGCCTTTTCGTCCAGCACATCCATGTAGAACTGCTTGTACTCATCAAATGCCGCCAAGCGGATTTTCAGCGTCGTCATGCCGTACGTCTGGGAAACAATGGAATTCTTCGTGCGAACGTAGTAGTACACCGGCGACGGCACAGCGACAATGTACCGGGCGACACGCAGGTACTCCAAATTGAACATGAAATCCTCGCAGATGCGCAGCGCAGGGTTCATTTCGAGGTGATGCTGCACAACCAAATCCCGGCGGTACAGCTTGTTCCAGAGTACACCGTAGTAGAAGCTGGCAGGGTTCTCCATCATCTTGCTGGCATACTCCCGCCGCGTCATCACGCCGACGGGCATCACCCGGTGCTTGCTGGCGACGAGTTTGCCGGACACGCGGTAGAAATCCGCAATCACCAAATCCGCCTGATGCGCTTCGGCGGCGGCGACGAGCTTTTCTGTCGCATCGGGCGTCAGCCAGTCGTCGCTGTCCACAAATTGCAGGTAGTGCCCGCGGGCTTCGGCAATACCGAGGTTGCGCGTGGCGGATGCGCCGGAGTTGGGCTTGTGAATCACGCGGACGCGGGCATCTTTCTGCATGTAGCTGTCACAAATCAGAGGCGAGGCATCCTTGCTGCCGTCATCCACCAAAATCAGCTCCAAATCGGGATAGGACTGCTCCAAAATGCTGTCGGCACAGCGCCGCAGGGTGCTTTCGGCGTTATACACCGGAACAATCACGGATACCATCGGGTTGGATAAGTACATTGCGCTTCCATTCCTTCGTCTTTATTCGCCAATGCTACCCGCATTATATCATAGATTGATGCGTTTGTGAATCCACGAAAGCACAAAAGAAGTGCTTGCACATCACGAAAAAATGCGTTACAATAAGACGTGAATTTTGCGAAAAAGAGGGAAACACGATGGCAGCAACGCACGACGGGCACCGGAAGCGGATGCGGGAGCGGTTCAGAATCAGCGGCTTGGAGGGCTTTTCTGAGCATGAGGTGCTGGAACTGATTCTTTTCTATGGCCGCGCGCGCGGCAACGTGAACGATACGGCACACGCGCTGATGGATGTGTTCGGGTCGCTTCCGCGGGTGCTGGAAGCGTCGCCGGAGCAGCTGATGCTGATTGACGGCATTGGCGAGGAGAGCGCGACGCTGCTTTCGCTGATTCTGCCGCTGTTCCGCCGCTATTCTGATGAAGTGAATCAGGTGCGGAGCAAGCTGGAAAGTCGGCAGGTGACGCTGGATTACTGCCGAACGATGATGGCGGGCTACCGGCGGGAGCAGTTTTATGTCATTTGCTTGACGGCAGATGGCAGCATTATCTGCAATCGCAAGGTGACGGAGGGCACGCTTTCAGCGGTGACGGCGTACCCGCGCTTGGTGCTGGAAGCCGCATTGAACAGCAACGCGCACAGCGTTGTATTGTGCCATAATCATCCGGGAGGCGTTGCCCTGCCGTCGGAGGATGATATCTGCACAACACGCTATCTTCAGCAGCTGATGGAGGGCGTCGGCATCATTGTGCTGGATCATGTAATTGTCGCGGGCAACCAGACGTACAGCATGGCGCAGCACGGCGAACTGCTGCATCCATCGGAGATTATGCGTGCGATGGTAGCGGCAGCAGAGAAACCGTTGAGAAAGTAAAGAAGCAGCTTCCGACATCCCCAATTTGGGGCGGAAGCTGCTTCTTGTTTTATACTATTTCCAAATGAGAATGCGCCAAGGCACGAGCAGCTGGTGCAGGTGAATTTGGAAATAGTTTTACTTGTTGTTCGGAATGTACACCGACGCGCTGGCCCCCAGCGGAATCTGATTCGTCGTCAGCTCCACATGCACGGGGAAGTACGCGGCATTCTGCACCGTCGTGCCGAGATTGCCGATTTCCGTTACCGTGCCGGTGAGCACGTTCGATTCGTCCATATCCAGCGTCACGGACACCTTGTCGCCCACATAGAGGTTCTTCAGGTTTACTTCGTCCACCTGCGCGACGACTTCCAGCTTGTCCACCAGCATCAGGCGCGCCAGCAGCTGCCCTTCGTACACCTGCTGACCGGGCTGCACAGCGAGCGTGCCAATCACGCCGTTCTGCGCTGCCGTAATGTCCGGGGAGGCATCCGGGGTGGTAGCAGTCGGCATCAGGCGGAGCAGCGGCGTACCGTTTTTCACTTGGTCGCCCACCTTCACCAGCACTTCCGCCACTCGCCCCTGCCCGACTGCCATCAGCGTGTCACGCCGATTCACAACGCCGCGCCCGACTTGGTCACTGGCAGTGCGGTTCTTGTCGCGGAAGAGGGAGAGTATCTCGCCTGGCTCAAACTCGCCCGTGAGCACCTCCACCAGGTATTCCGCGCCGGACACCATCGTTACGCGCCCCGTGCCGACCGAACGCCCTTCCTTGTTGGAGCGGAAGTACAGCGTTTCGCCCACGTCCACCACGCGGTTGTCGCGCTTGTCGTACGCCGTTGTGATGCTGCCGGCAATCACCCATTCGGATTCCGGGCGCATGGCAATCAGTCCGCCGTAGCGGGTGGCAACGGCAGCAGCGTCGTCGCCCGCGGCGCAGTAAATTGCCTGTACGGTCGCATCCTCCGTGGCGTAAATCGTGATTGTGCGCATGGAGAACAGCAAATCGCCCGCGTTCACAAGGTCGCCCGCTTCCCAGGTGAAGGGCTGGAGCGTGCCGGAGAACGGCGCGGTAATATCAACGTAATTCACCGCATTCACAACGCCGCTGGACACGGAGCAGCCCGTGAGCGAAGCCGGGTCAGCCAGTGCGATAGACCCGACCATCGCCAGCGCAAGCAGGAGAGCAAACAGCTTTTTCATAGCAGAAATCATCCTTTCGTTGATTCTCTTGTCATTCGACGCTCTTTAGCGCCTCCACCATGTCAATCGACCGAACCTTGCGCGTCAGCAGCAACTGAATCAGGAACGCGAACACATAGGTAATTGCGCAAGCGCCCGCGACGGACGGAAAGGTGACATGCGTCGGGAAAACCATTGAATCGTATTCACACATTTTGAGGATAATGGTGGTGATGAGGAATCCCGGCGGAATTCCCAGCAGAACACCGATGATGGAGATGTAGTTGTTCTCGCGCAGCATCAGACGGCGGATTTCCCTCTGATGGTAGCCCAGCACCTTCAAGGTTGCGTAATCACGGACGCGCTCACTGAAATTCATCAGCCCCATGTTGTAGCAGATGATGAACGCCAGTGCCAGCGCCGCAATGCTCAGAATCGTGAACGCCGCCGTTGTCGAGTCCATAATGCTGGACATTTCCACCAGCTGTTTTGCCGGATAGAGCAGCGTTCCCACCTCGTCCATTTCCTCCAGCAGGTGCGAACAGGCGGGCGTCGGCGCGGTAATCAGCAGCGTCGTCACTTGGAAATCGCCCTTGCGGCAGGCTTCCCACGCTTCCTTGCTCATGAACAGCCCCTGACCGATGTTTGTGTCCGCCAGTGCGTTGATGGTCAGCGAAATGGTGTCGCTGTCGCCGGGCAGACAGATGCTCACGGTGTCGCCCAGCCCCACGTTCATCAGACCGGCTAACTTCCTGCTGATGGCGGTGCCGGTGCGCGGCAGCGTCAGGAACGTCGCATTGTCGCCCAAGGCAATGGAAGTCTGGTCATCCGTCATCACGGTCAGCAGACAGGAGCGCAGGTTCGTCTCGCTGCGCAGGCTGACGGACTGCTCCATGATGCCGTCCACCTTCATGGCGTTCAGCGTCTCGCGATAGTGGTCAAGCGAGGATGCCTGTCCGGAAATCAGGTTCGCGCGCACGTCGTAGCGCAGGGTGTGCGTGTAGTAATCGTCGATAAATGTGTTGATGGATTCCTGCAAGCCGAAGGAGCAGATGATCAGCATATTGCAGCACAGGATGCCGACGAGCGACAGGAATGAACGCCCCTTGTTGCGGAAAATGTTGCGGATAATCATCTTCGTGTTGAAGGAAAAACGCCCCCACAGCCGGGGAATCCGCTCCAACAGGATGCGCGAGCCGGATTTCGGCGGCTTTGGGCGCAAAAGGCTTGCCGTCGTTTCCCGCGCCGCGCGGTTGTAAGTGTGCAGGCAAATCAGCAGACACATGACCACGGACAGCACGGCAATCAGCCAAGCGATGCCGGAAATCGGGGCGTGAAGGCGCGCTGGATAGCGCACGTTCGTCGAGACAATCGGCCAAAGAATGTACGGAATGCTGATTTGCCCCGTGAGCACGCCCAGCAGCGAACCTGCGACGGACGGCACGATGGCGTAGCTGAGGTAGTGCAGCCGAATCTGTCGGTCGCGGTAGCCCAGCGCTTTGAGCGTGCCCATCTGCACGCGCTGATTCTCAATCATGCGCGTCAGCGTGTTGACGACAATCATCGCCGCGACCGCGAAAACCAACACCGGGAACAAGTAGGACAGACTGCGGAACATGCTGACGAAGTTACGCGCTGAGAGCGTGCCGCTGTGTGTGTCCTTGTCCACAATCAGCGCCGTCGGACAGGTGTCCATAATTTCGGTGCGTACCTGCGTCAGGTCCGCGTCAGCTGATGCTTTCACCAGCATTTCGGTGAACGGGAACGCCGCCATGGCTTTTGCGCTGACGTACATGTAGCCGTAGATGTCCGGCTGCGGCGTGATGTTCTTTGCCGTCACAAGGTATTCGCCGGAGAGAATTGTGCCGCGCACGAAGAAGGTGAGCGACACGCCGCCATAGGACACCTTCACCGTGTCGCCGACGGACAAATTGTGCGCCTGCGCGAACTGCTCCTCCAGCAGACAGCCGCGCGTATCCGATGCGGAAAGTTCGCTGCCCGTGCGGATAATCGGTGTGCAGATGCGCATGTCGCCGTCATAGCCGTGCACCATCAGGGTCACTTCGTCGCCCAAGTCAGGACAGTCCATCTCCAGCGTGACGCGCGCCTGCACATCCTTCACACCGGGCAGATTCCGCAGCTTCAGGATGTCGTTCTTGCCAAACGACGATCCTTTCACCCAGAAATCCGCCAGATTGCTCTGCGCAATCGGCGTTTCGGTGGATAGCTCCAGCATACGCCAGTTCGCGTCCAGTCCACTGAAGCACCATGTGCCCATTGCGCAGAGGAGAAACATGGCGAGAAACTGCATGGCGCTGCGGCTCATGTCGCGGAAGAGTTTTTTCGTCAGCGTTCCATGATACTTTTTCCCGCTGCTCTGCGTTACCATGTGATATCAGCCACCTTCGCGGGATGTTCATTTACGGTCATTTCCTGCACGCTGCCGTTGCGCATCCGAATCAGGCGGTTGCCCAGCGGCGCAATGCTGGCGTTGTGCGTGATGATGACGACCGTTGTGTTGTAGTCGTGGCACAGGCGGGTCAGCAGATCCAGCACCTGTTCGCCCGTTTTGCTGTCCAGCGCGCCGGTTGGCTCGTCGCAGAGCAGCAGCGCCGGGTTTTTGCACAGCGCGCGGGCAATGGATACACGCTGCTGCTCGCCGCCGGAGAGCTGGGCAGGAAAGTTGTTCATTCGCTGTCCCAGCCCAACCTGCTCCAGCACTTCACGCGGATCAAGCGCGCGTTCGCAGACCTGCTGCGCCAATTCGACGTTCTCCAGCGCCGTCAGGTTCGGCATCAGATTGTAGAACTGAAAGACGAAACCCACGTCGTGGCGGCGGTATTCCGTCAGCTGAGGCGAGCGAAGCCCGGTGATTTCCTTATCCCCAACAATAATTCGCCCGCTGGTCGCTTTGTCCATGCCGCCGAGCAGGTTCAGCACGGTGGTTTTGCCCGCGCCGGACGGTCCCAGCACCACGCAGAACTCGCCCTTCTCAATCTGGAAATTGACATGATCGGACGCGTGAACAACGGTATTGCCCGCTGGGTAGTCCTTGCAGACATCTTCAAACGAGATGTAGCTCATGCCATACACCTTCTTTCTTCCATCTTACACCCTTATTATACAGGAAGAAGGTGAATTGTCCATGAACTTTTGCCCGACATTTCCGTTTTCTCTGCAAGAAAGTCAACAGGAATTGAAGAAAAGTTAATCCCACACAAGAGAACGTACAGGAAGACGATATTTCTGTGTGGATTCAGCAGGACAAAAGCCTTTCTGTGTCGAATAGAATAAAGAAAGGGGACTCTGCAAAGAATCCTTTGAAGGAGGAAAACGACTGTGTTTGAAAAGCTTCTCAGCCGTGGTGAACGGCGTTTTGGACGGTACTTCGGCATCCCGAAGCTGATGATGATTCTCTGCATCGGCATGGGTGTTACCTATGTGGCGGATTATCTGCTGGCGGCGTATAACATCAGCCTGTCGTATTACCTGATGTTCGACCGTGAAGCCATTTTCCACGGGCAAATTTGGCGGCTGGTGTCGTTTATCTTCATGCCGCCGTCGTCCTCGCCTGTGTTTCTGCTGATTTCGCTCATGTTCTACTGGTATCTGGGTACGTCACTGCAGAACACATGGGGCACGTTCCGCTTTACGGTATACTACCTCTGCGGAATGCTCGGCGCGATTCTCGCCGGTCTGATTACTGGCTATGCGACGAACACCTACCTCAATCTGTCGCTATTTCTGGCGTGCGCCGTCCTCTTTCCGGAGACAGAGGTCAACCTGATTATCATTCCGGTTAAGATGAAGTGGCTGTCGCTGGTCTATCTGCTGCCGGTTGTGCAGCAGCTGCTGACGAGCAATCTCTGGGGCATTCTGGCGCTGGTGATGAGTCTGCTCAACGTTATTCTGTTCTTCTATGGCGATTTGATCCAGCGCATCCGCGATTTCCGCCGTCGTCAGCAGTGGAAGCGAAACTGGAAGTAACGAAAGGCGAAAGGAGCGGTGAATCGGGTGCGTGACCTGCTTTATCTGCTGTTGGGATATCTTTCCGGCTGCGTGCTGTATGCGGAGGTCTTTTCGCGCGTGTTCCACAAAGAAATTGCGTCGGCTGCGAAGGACAAAAACCCCGGCGCGGCGAATGCGTTTGTGCACGGCGGATTCTGGTGCGGGGTGTTGACGCTGGCGGGCGATATGCTCAAAGGCATGGTTCCCGTGGCGCTGTATATGCACTATCTGCCCGAAGCGCTGCTGACGCCCCTTGCGCCGCTGGTGCTCTGCGCGCCGGTTGCAGGGCACGTTTTCCCGGCGACACGCTCGTTTAGGGGCGGCAAGGGCATTGCGACGACGTTCGGCTGCCTGCTGGGGCTGCTGCCATTCTGGACGCCGGTGCTGGTGCTGGCGTGTATCTTCATCTTCTACTCGACGATTCTGCGGATTACGCCGAACCTGTCCCGCACACGGGTGACATACTTCACGCTGCCGCTGGGGATGCTGCTGATGGAAGTGCCGTTGTGGATTTGCTTCGGTACGCTGTGCATGACGGGCATGGTGCTGGTGCGCCTGCACATCAGCACCGAGGAGCGGGAGAAGCCGGCGGTGCATCTGCTCTGGTGGACTTGACGGAGACAGGGAGGCGAAAGCATGTTCAAAATCCTCATCGTCGAGGATGACACGGAGCTGTGCCAGCTGTTTTCGCATGTGCTGGAGAAAAACGGCTATCACACGCGCATGGTGTCAAACGGGCAGGAAGCGCTGGATGCGCTGGCGGAAGAGTATGTCGACCTCATTATTTCGGACATCATGATGCCTGTGATGGACGGCTACGAGCTGGTGCGCTCGCTGCGCAAAAAGAGCGTCATGACGCCCGTGCTGATGATTACGGCGCGTGACGCTTTCGATGACATGCGTCTCGGCTTCCTCTCCGGCACGGATGACTACATGGTTAAGCCGATTAACGTGAGCGAGATGGTGCTGCGCGTCGGTGCGCTGCTGCGCCGGGTGCAGATGATGAACGAGCACCGGCAGGTCATCGGCGAAACGGTGATGGAGTGCGACTCGCTGACCGTGACGCGCGGCGAAACCAGCATGATTCTGCCGCAGAAGGAGTTCATGCTGCTCTACAAGATGGCGGCATATCCGGGCAAAATCTTCACGCGCCAGCAGCTGATGGACGACATTTGGGGCTACGATTCCGATTCGGACAGCCACACGGTGGATGTGCACATCGGCCGCCTGCGTGAGCGCTTCCGCGATAATCCGGATTTTCATATCGTAACCATGCGCGGTGTGGGCTATAAGGTGGTTAAGGCATGAAGCAGCAGGAGAAGGGGCGCGGCAAGCTGGATATTCGCGTGCTGTTTACCTTGGCGGCAATTGCAGAGATTCTCGGTACGCTGCTGATTGCAACGCTGCTCACGGCGCTGCTGGAAAACTTGCTGCACGAAGCGATTGAAGTACATCCACTGGTGTGGCTGCTTCTCTTCGGCACGACGATTGGGTTGACGGCGGCGACGGTGGTGAACGTGCTGCTGCTGCGTCCGGTTGTACGGCTGAGCCGCGCCATGAAGCAGGTTGCCAGCGGGAATTTCGCCGTCCGCCTGACGACGAACAGCGTCATCAACGAAATTGCGGACAGCTATGACAGCTTCAACCGGATGGTGGAGGCTCTGGGCGAAACGGAGACGCTGCAAACCGACTTTGTGTCGAACGTATCGCATGAAATCAAAACCCCTGTGAGCGCTATCGAGGGCTACACGACGCTGCTGCAAAGCACGGATGTTTCGCCGGAGCAGGCAGGGTATATCGAGCGGATTCTGCTCAACACGCGGCGTCTGTCCACACTGGTGGGCAACATTCTGCTGCTCAGCAAGGTCAGCAATCACACGATGCCGATGAAGCAGACATGCTATCGGTTGGACGAGCAGATTCGTCAGGCAATTGTGCTGCTGGAAGCACAGTGGTCGCCTAAACAGCTTGACTTTGATGCCGATTTGGCGGAAGTGACGTGGCGCGGCCCGGAAACGCTGATGCTGCACGTCTGGACGAACCTGATCAGCAATGCCGTTAAGTTTAGTCCGCAACGCGGATTGATTGCTGTTGCGCTAAAACAAACCGACGGTCGGTTTGAAATCGCCATTACCGACCAAGGGCCGGGAATCCCACCGGAGGAGCAGGAACGCATTTACCGCCGCTTCTATCAGGTGGACAGCTCGCATCAGCAGGAGGGCAACGGGCTGGGGCTGGCACTGTGCAAGCAGATTCTGGACGACTGTGGCGGCACAATTCGCGAAGAAAATCAATCTCCCTGCGGCTGCCGGTTTATCGTCACCCTGCCGGAGAAAATGACAGGCGAAGAAGCAAAACAGGAGGAAGCTCATGGCACAGGAAAATAACACCGCGCGCGAGCAGACAGCGCTGGAGAAGCTGAGTCAGGATGTGCTCAATCAGGCGCGTCGGGAGCGCAAGATGATTCAAGACACCTGTATTGCGGAACTGGCGCAGTGCGATACAGAGATCCCCGAGACATTGGAAAAGCAGGTGCAGGCGGAGATTGCAAGTCTCCAGCAGGCGAAAGAGAACCTGTCGTCGGCACACAAAATCGCATCCTCCACCGTAGATGAGCTGTCCGCGCGTGCCGCGGATGTGGCGAAGTCCCTCAACCGCAAGTGGTACCGCATCAATCCGCCGTCGAACACCGCCATCGATGTCCAAGAGGAGGAAAAATCCTTCTTCGCACGAGGTATGAACGGCTACAAAATCGCCCTGATTGTCTTTATCGGCAGCTTTGCGGGCGTGATGCTGGAGCTGCTGTGGTGCTTTGCGCGCCACGGCTATCTGGAAAGCCGGTCGGGGCTTGTCTGGGGACCGTTCAACATGCTCTATGGCGTGGGCGCGGCGTCGCTATCCATCATCCTCTACCGTTTCCGCAACCGCGGCAAGTGGCTGAGCTTCTTGGGCGGATTCGTTGTCGGCAGCGTCGTCGAATATGCCTGCTCGTGGCTGCAGGAGGTGCTTTTCGGTTCGCGCTCGTGGGATTACAGCCGAGTGCCGTTCAATATCAACGGGCGAATCTGCCTCCTGTATTCGCTGTTCTGGGGTGCGCTGGGTATCTTCTGGATTAAGGACATCTATCCGTTCATGGCAAAGTGGATTCTGAAACTGCCGAACCGCGCGGGAAAAATCCTCACATGGGTGCTGTCGATTTTTCTGGCGGTCAACTGCCTTGTATCCGCGGCGGCGGTATACCGCTGGTCGGAACGCCTGCACGATGAACCGCCGAAAACGTGGATTGGCAGCGTGATGGACGCGCGATTCCCGAACGAGCGAATGGAGCGCATCTACGCCAACATGAATTTCGGTGACAGCGAGTGATCCACGGAGGAAACCAAACATGAACATCGACAAGAAAACCTGCATCAATATAGGAATCGTAGTATTTCTGCTGTATCTGGCGATTCACTACTGGGACGGTCTGGTCGGCCTGTTCAACCTCTTTCTGGCGGCAGCGGGAACGCTGATTAACGGCGCGATAATTGCTTATGTCCTCAATATCCTCATGCGCTTCTACGAGCGGCATATGGCGCCAAACACAAAGAAAAAAGTGTGGAATGCCATGCGCCGCCCAGTCTGCATGGCGCTGGCCTTCCTGACGCTGGTTGCGGTTATCGTTGCGCTGATTCAGATTATCCTGCCACAACTAATCTCCTGCGTTCAGGTGCTGCTGTCATCGCTGCCGGGCGTTCTGCGCCAGATGTACGACAAGCTGATGGAAAATCCGACGATTGCAGCGCTGATGGTGGACTATAACCTCGTTCTGCCTGCGACGGAACAGGAATGGCGCGAGATTATCGAACGCGCGGCGAATCTGCTCTTCAACGGCGCGGGCAATGTCGTCAACACGGCAGTCAGCTTCACCACCTCGCTTGTCGGCTCGATTCTCTCCCTCCTGATGTCGCTGATTTTCACCTTCAACATTCTCATCGGCAAAGAGACACTCCAGCGCCAGAGCCGCAATTTGCTGCACCGTGTTCTGGGTGATACGCGGATGGCGCGTGCCATGCACATCATCTCAACGCTGGACGACTGCTTCCATAATTATATCGTCGGTCAGTGCACCGAAGCGGTGATTCTGGGCACACTCTGTACCATCGGCATGATGCTTTTGCGGCTGGATTACGCGCTGATGCTGGGTACGTTCGTCGGCATGATGGCGCTGATTCCGATTATCGGCCCATACATTGGCGCAGCGGTCGGCAGCATCATGCTCTTCTCGATTTCGCCTGCAAAATCACTGGAATTCCTGATTTACCTCTTCCTGCTCCAGCAGGTCGAGGGCAACCTGATTTACCCCCACACGGTCGGCAGCAAATTGAAGCTGCCGGGATTGTGGGTGCTGGCGGCAGTGCTGATTGGCGGCGGCATGATGGGCATCTCCGGCATGGTACTGTTCGTCCCGCTGACGGCGGCGCTGTATCGGCTGGTGGGCGAATGGGTGCGCCGTGACCCACGGCTGGTCAAATCGGCGGAGAAAAAAGCATAAACCTGCGGCGTGCTTCCGTATCCATAGCGGAGCGCGCCGCTTTTTTGCGCACCAACGCAAAACGTCCGGCATAGCTTGAAAGTGCCCCGGAAAGCTGATTGACAGCGCCGGGAAAGGAGGAATTTCGCGATGCCGACAACGTTCACGAATCAGGCAACGCTTTCTTATAACAACCAGTCGATTCCCTCCAATGTGGTGACGGGCGTGCTGACCGAGGTGCTGTCCGTGAGCAAGACCGCGATTCCGGCAGCCTACCAAAACGGCGATACGATTACCTACGCCGTGCAGCTTGTCAATTCCGGTACGGCGGCGCTGACGGGTTTGACGCTGACGGATAACCTGGGCGCGTATACCCCTGCGGCGGGTACTGCAGCGGTCGTTCCGATGACGTATCAGAGCGATACGCTGCGTTACTACCGCAACGGCATCCTGCAGGCGACGCCGACCATCGCGGCAACCAGTCCGCTGACGGTGACAGGACTGTCGATTCCCGCGGGCGGCAACACCACGCTGATGTACGCCGTCAAGACGAACCAGTTCACGCCCTACGGCGCTGAGGAAAGCGTGACGAACACCGCAACCGTGACAGGCGGCGGACTCGCGGCGCCCCTGACGGCGGAAGCAACCGTGAATGCCGATCCCGCGCCGGATTTGAGCGTTATCAAATCCATGTGTCCGACGACGGTGACGGAGGCGGGTGTGCTGACGTACACCTTCACGCTGCAAAACCGTGGCGCAACGGCAACGACGGCGACGGACAACGTGTCGCTGACGGATACGTTCACGCCTGCGCTGACAATCACGAGCGTGACGCTGGACGGCACAGCGCTGACTGCCGGCACGGATTACACCTACGACGGTGCGACCTTCCGCACGCTGACACCGCTGCTGATTCCCGCCGCCACCTACACCCGCAATGCGACAACGGGCGAAGTGACGGTTACGCCCGGCATGGCAACGCTTGTCGTCACGGGTACGGTTTGACCATTGCTTGCCCGGTCTGCTCGCGCGGATCGGGCATTTTTCCACGCTTGACAGGAAACGGGAAAACAGCGTATAATCAAAGCAGCATAACCGAGAAGAGGAGTCGCAACCATGAAGAAAAAGTGTCTGCTGGTATGTTTGCTCTGCTGTTTGCTGCTTGGTCTTGCACTGGCAGAAGAGCCGATGACGGAGACGGTGCTGTTTGAGGGCAGCCAGCCCACGTCGGGCGGCTGGAATCTTGCGCTGACCATTGACACAACGAACGTTAACGGCACATTTGACCCGTCGCTGATTTCCGAAAACGGATATTTTGCCGTGACGTATGACGGGGTGCAAAATGGCGTCTATCTGGCGCTGTCCGACTGGGAAGGCGGCGTGTGGGCGCAAATCAACGTGCCGTCCACCTGCACGCAGACGGATGGAATGTACACGGCAGTATTTTCGTTTGAGCAGTGCCGGATGGCGTATGGCAGCATGGATTTCGCAGCGGCAGACCAAATCTGCGTCGGCACGTCCGCATCCACCAAGACGATGGTGATTCACAAGGTTGCGTGGTACGGGGCGGCGCAGACGGATTCGCTGGGCGCGGATGAGGTGCTGTTCAGCGGCGCGGCGACGTCCACCGCACAGAATGAGTGCCTTGTCTTCCGATTCACGCAGCACGTCGGCGGCACATTCGATGCGTCGCAGATGCGTACGGACAGCCGGTTTTACGTCGAGTACAGCGGCGCGAAATACGGTGTGTATCTGGCACTCTCCAGCCATTCCGGCGCGACACAGTGGGCGAAGGTGAATACCTCGGAGACGGTGGAGGTGTCCGAAGGGCGCTACGGGGCGTATTTCGATGAAAGCGCGATGGCAATGGCGTTCGGGTCGAATTTCGCCCGGCTGGATCAGATTAGCGTGTATTCGTCGGGCAAACAGCCCGTGACGCTGCATAAGCTGGCGTATTTTGCGGGGACAGGCGAAATTGTGGATTCATCGGACGGCCGCTGGGATCGCCCGGATACCGGCATTGCCTTCATTGGCGACAGCATCTGCCAGAACGCGAAGCTGCTTTACGGTGATTGGAACACGATTCTTGGCCGCAGCGACTGCGCGAATTACGGCATCGGCGGGCAGACGACGCTGGAGTGCCGCGCGCGTATTGGGGAGCTGGCGGCGCGCAATTATCGGCAGATTGTGTTCATCTGCGGCATCAACGACATCGGACACGGCTATACAAAGGAAGAAATCGTGCAGAATTACGCCGCCATGATTGAGACGGTGCAGGCGAATAACCCGGACTGCCAGTTTGTGATTCTCAGCACTTTGCCCACGACGAGCGCATTTTACAGCGGTCAGCAGGGGAAAATTACGCTGCTGAATATGGCGTTCAAGCGGTTTGCGAATAAGACGCCGAACGTGACGTTTGTGGATGCGTACAGCGCGTTCTGCCCCAAAGCGGGCGAATACGCCTACCCCGAACTGCTCAGTGACGGGCTGCATCCGAACGCGGAAGGTTATGGGGAAATTGCGGAAATTCTCACGCCATATCTGCTTCCAGAAGCAGAATGAGTAGCAGAAATAAGACAGAATGCACAAAAAACAGCATGACTTCTTGGCGAAAATCAAAGTAGTTTCCATATGCGCATCATTTGCCCGTTGATTTTTCATCCGAGTTGTGATAGCATTGTTCAATGTGCTGCGAAGGTGTTTTTCTTAAGGAACTATGCAAAGCAGCTGGCAGTACCAGAATCTGGCTTTTCTGCAAAGGAGGCGTGGCAAATGCGATATACCCGCGAGCAGGCCTGTCTGGCGTGGCTGGCGCAGGGAATGTTAGGCAGCAGACGACTGAAAAAGCTGCTGGATGAATACGGCAGCGCAGAAGCCGCATACGATGCCTTTCAGCGCGACCACGGCGCATCCTTGCAGAACCGGATTTCGGATTACAGTCTGTCACTGCTGCGGGCAAGCGCGTCGCGAGAGAAACTGCATGATATGCTCGTGACCATGCGGAAGTGGAATATGGGGCTTGTCTCGATGGCGGACGATATGTATCCGGAATCCCTGCGAAACATTCCCGAACCACCGTACATGCTCTTCTATCAGGGTGATTTGCGCGCGGCGGAGGGCAGGTGCATCACCGTTATCGGTTCGCGGAGCGCGACGGTTGCAGGCATTGCGGCAACCAAATCGCTCTGCCGTGATTTGAGCAAGCAGGGCGTGTGTATCGTCAGCGGACTGGCGGTCGGCATTGATGCGGCGGCGCATGAGGGGTGTCTGGACGGCGGCAGCCCGACCATCGGCGTAGCGGCAAGCGGGCTGAACGTGCCGTATCCATCGGAAAACGTGGCGCTGAAAGCACGAATCCTTTCACAAGGCGGGCTGCTGCTGAGTGAATATCCGCCGGATATGCAGTCAAGCAAGTACGTCTTTGCGGTGCGCAACCGCATTCTGGCTGGACTCGGCCATGCGGTGGTGCTGATGGAAGCGCGCATCCGCTCCGGCAGTATGCTGACCGTGCATCACGCGCTGGATCAGGGCAAGGATGTGTTCGCTTATCCGGGCATTCCGGACGCGCCGATGTCCGAAGGGGCGCATCAACTCCTGCGGGAAGGCGCAGTCTACTTCACAAGCGCGAAGGATATTCTGGAGGACATGGACTGGCAGCCCGCCGCAAGCATCCCGAAGCGGCAGGATACGGGTCAGCCGCGCCCCGCACCCCGAAAAAAGGAAACGCAGCCCACCCCGGCCAAAGCACCGAAAGCTCCGCCTGTGATGGAGCAGAAAGCGCCCCCGCCAGAACCGCCTAAAGCGCCTGAAATCCCGCTGCCGCCGATGGACGACGTGCAGAAGCGGATTTACGATGCCTTGGCGGACGGTGAGCGCTCCTTTGATCAGCTGGCTTCACAGACGGGGCTGGACGCATCAAAGCTGATGGCGTCATTGACTATGCTGCAAATCCTCGGTGCAGTGAAGGCACTGCCCGGAAAAAGCTATTGCAGGGCGACAGAATAGCCCTTCTCTCATTTCCAAATTTATCGGAGGGGTAAACAACCATGACGGCAGCCAAACAGAAACTCATTATTGTCGAATCTCCCGCCAAGGCGCGAACCATCAGCAAATTTCTGGGCAAGGGCTACAAGGTCGAAGCCTCGCAGGGCCATGTGTGCGACCTGCCCAAAAGCCAGATTGGCGTGGACGTGGACAACGACTTTGCCCTTAAGTATATCACGATCCGCGGGCGCGGCGAAATTCTCAACCGCATCCGCAAAGAGGCGCGCACCGCGTCGCAGATTTACCTCGCAACTGACCCGGACCGCGAAGGGGAAGCGATTTCGTGGCATCTGAGCCATGTGCTGAACATGGATCCAAGCCAGCCGTGCCGCATTGAGTTTCACGAGGTGACGAAAAAGGCGATTCAGAACGCGCTGAAGTCCGCCCGTCCGGTGGATATGGGGCGCGTGGACGCGCAGCAGGCGCGCCGTGTGCTGGATCGTCTCGTCGGCTATAAAATCAGCCCGCTGCTGTGGGCGAAGATTAAGAAGGGGCTTTCCGCCGGCCGCGTGCAGTCCGTCGCGACGCGCATGGTGGTGATGCGCGAGGAAGAAATCGAGGCGTTTATCCCGGAGGAATACTGGGAGATTTCCGCCAAGCTGCTGGCGCACCAGGCGCACGGGCGCAAGCTGCACTTCACGGCGCGCCTCGCCACGCTCGACGGGCAGAAAGCGGTGATTGCCAACGCGGAGGAAGCGCAGAAGGCGGTCGAACGCATTCAGAAAGCGCATTTTGCGGTCAACAGCATCAAAATGAGCGAAAAGCGCAAGATGCCTGCCGCACCGTTCACGACGTCCTCTTTGCAGCAGGAAGCCAGCAGAAAACTGGGTTTCACGACGGCAAAGACGATGCAGGTTGTCCAGCAGCTCTACGAAGGCATTGACCTTGAAGGTGAGGGCACGCAGGGTATCGTCAGCTACATCCGTACGGACAGCGTTCGCATTTCGGATGAAGCCCTGAATGCCCTGCGCGAGTACATCCCGGAGCGTTTCGGCAGCGACTATCTGCCGGAGAAGCCGAACGAGTACAAGGGGCGCAAGAACGCGCAGGACGCGCATGAAGCCATCCGCCCGACCGACGTCCACCGCACGCCGGACAGCATCAAGCCGTCGCTGACGAAGGAGCAGTACAACCTCTATAAGCTGATTTACAACCGCTTCTTGGCGAGCCAGATGATGCCCGCCCTCTACGAAACGATGACGATGGAAATCAGCGGCGACGGCGTGGGAATGCGCTTCTACGGCGAACACAAGAAGTTTGCGGGCTTCACCTCGGTGTATGAGGAAAGCACGGATGACGACGTGGCGTCGAGCGAAACGACGCTGCCGCAGCTGTCCGAGGGTGACGCTGTGGCAGTCGCCGATGTCGCCAGCGAGCAGCACTTCACCCAGCCGCCGTCCCGCTACACAGAAGCGTCGCTGGTTCGCATGATGGAGGAAAAGGGCATCGGCCGCCCGTCTACCTATGCGCCGACCATCACGACCATCATTTCTCGCGGTTACGTCAGCCGGGAAAAGAAGCGCCTGTATCCCACCGAGCTGGGACGCATGGTGACGAGCATGATGGAAACGTACTTCGAGGACATTGTTGATGTGGAGTTCACCGCCGAGCTGGAAGACAAGCTGGACAAGGTGGAAGAAGGCGAAATGAACTGGAAGCAGATTCTGCGCGACTTCTACCCGCCGTTTGAACAGACGCTGAAGCTGGCGGAGCAGCAGATTGAAAAGGTGGAGGTCAAGGACGAGCCGAGCGACGTGCCGTGCGACAAGTGCGGCGCGATGATGGTCTACAAAATGGGGCGGTTCGGCAAATTCCTGGCTTGCCCGAACTTCCCGGAATGCCGCAATACCAAGCCGATTGTCACCTACATTGACGCGCCGTGCCCCAAGTGCGGTGCGCGCCTGATGGAAAAGACGAGCCGCAAGAACCGCAAGTTCTACGGCTGCGAGCGCTACCCGGAATGCGACTTTGTGTCGTGGGAGAAGCCGGTGACGGAGAAATGCCCCGTCTGCGGCAGCTATATGGTGGAAAAGCGCGGCCGCAAGGGCGAAGTATGGCACCTGTGCGCCAATGAAACGTGCCACCACCGCATTGAGGTGCAGGCAAGCGAGGAGGAAGCGGATGAGTAATCTGCACGCGACGGTCGTCGGCGCAGGGCTGGCGGGCAGCGAGGCGGCGTGGCAGCTGGCGCGGCAGGGGATTGCCGTCACGCTGATTGAAATGAAGCCGGAGAAGATGTCCCCGGCGCATCATAGTCCGCTGTTTGCGGAGCTGGTCTGCTCGAACTCTCTGCGCAGTGATCGCCTGACGAACGCCGTCGGCCTGCTGAAGGAAGAAATGCGCCTGATGCACTCGCTGGTGATGGAAGCGGCGGATTTGGCGCGCGTTCCGGCGGGCGGTGCGCTGGCTGTTGATCGTGAGACGTTCTCCGGGCATATCACGAAAAGTCTGCGGGAGCATCCGCTGGTGGAGGTCGTCAGCGGGGAAGTCACGGAAATCCCGGATGGCCCGGTGATTATCGCGACTGGTCCGCTGACCAGCGACGCGCTGAGCGAAACCATCAGCCGTCTGCCGGGGCTGGAAACGCTGAACTTCTACGATGCGGCTGCCCCGATTGTCACGGCGGAATCGCTGAACATGGACAAGGTGTTCCGCCAATCCCGCTATGACCGCGGTGACGACTATCTGAACTGCCCGATGACGGAAGAAGAGTACAACGCGTTTGTGGATGCGCTTCTGGCGGCGGAAACGGCGGATATTCACGGCTTTGAGGAGACGAAGGTCTTTGAAGGCTGTATGCCGGTGGAGTCGATGGCGCGGCGCGGGCGCATGGTGCTGGCGTTTGGCCCGATGAAGCCGGTCGGTCTGCGCGACCCGAAGACGGGCAAAGAGCCGTACGCCGTCGTGCAGCTTCGGCAGGACAACGCGACGGGCACGCTGTACAACCTCGTCGGCTTCCAGACGCGGCTGAAGTGGGGCGAGCAGAAGCGCGTTTTCGGCATGATTCCCGGCTTGGAAAATGCGGAATTCGCCCGATACGGCGTCATGCACCGCAACACGTTCCTGCATTCGCCGGGCTTCCTGAATGCGCACTTCGAAATGATTTCGCGTCCGCAGTGCTATTTCGCAGGACAGATGACGGGCGTCGAGGGTTATGTGGAAAGCGCGGCGAGCGGTCTGCTTTGCGGCTTGAGCCTTGGGCGTGATTTGCGTGGGCTGGGCACGGTCGAACTGCCGGGCATCACTGCCATGGGCGCAATGGGACGCTATGTCTCCACGCCGAACCGCGATTTTCAGCCGATGAACTGCACGTTCGGCCTGTTAGACGGTCTGCTGGTGGACAAGCAGCACAAAAAAATCCGCAATAAACAGGAACGCTATACTGTGATTTCGGAGCGTTCACTCAGCTATTTGCGGGATTGGGTCACAGAAATGCAGGTTTGAGGCAGAATCGCGTGACAATGGGCGCGGTTTGTGGTATGATGTGCATGGGCGCGGGAAAAAATCCGCGTTCAGGAGGAAAACAATGAGCATGGAACTCAGAGGCACGACGATTTGCGCCGTGCGCAAAAATGGCCACACCTCGATTGCGGGCGATGGTCAGGTGACAATGGGGCAGAGCGTTATTTTCAAGTCTCATGCCCACAAGGTTCGCCGTCTTTATGGCGGACAGGTTGTAATCGGCTTTGCGGGCGCTGTGGCGGATGCGTTTACCCTGTGCGATAAGTTTGAGGAAAAGCTGACGCAGTGCGGCGGCAACCTCGAACGCGCGGCGGTTGCGCTGGCGCAGATGTGGCGCAGCGATTCCGGAATGCGTCAGCTCGAAACGCAGATGATCGTGGCGGACAAGGATACGCTGCTGGTCGTCAGCGGCACGGGCGAGGTCATCGACCCGGACGAGGGCGTGGTCGCGATTGGCTCCGGCGGCAATTATGCGCTGGCAGCGGCGCGCGCGCTGGTGCAGAACACCGACCTCTCCGCGCATGACATTGCGGAAAAAGCGCTGCACATCGCGGCAAGCATTTGCGTGTTCACCAACGACAACGTGATCGTCGAAGACGTGTAAGGAGGGGCAGACATGGCAGAATTGACGCCCCGGCAGATCGTCCGGGAACTGGATCGCTACATTGTTGGTCAGGATGAAGCCAAGCGTGCTGTCGCAATTGCGCTGCGCAACCGCTATCGCCGCTCCAAAGTGGATGATGCGATGCGCGAGGAAATCAGCCCGAAGAACATCCTGATGATTGGCCCGACGGGTGTCGGCAAGACGGAAATTGCCCGTCGGCTGGCGAAACTCGTCAGCGCGCCGTTCATTAAGGTGGAAGCAACGAAATTCACCGAAGTTGGCTATGTGGGCCGCGACGTGGAGAGCATCGTGCGCGATTTGGTGGAGAATGCCATCCGCATGGTGCGCGAAGAGCATACGGCGCGTGTCGCTCCGCGCGCGCGTGTGATTGCCGAAGACCGGCTGGTGACGCTGCTGGTGAATCCGCCGAAGAAGCCCTCGAACAGCTTCTCGCTGGATTATCTGCTGGGGCGCGCGAAGTCGCCTGAAACGCCCGCGAAGGAAGAAAATGCGGAACTGGCGGATGAGCGTGAACGGCTTCGTCAGCAGCTGATGAAGGGCGAAATCGAAGACCGCGAGCTGGAAATTGAGGTCGAAGAAGCTGCGCCGTCGCTGGAAGTAGGCGGCAGTGCTATCAGCCTCGGCGACATGATGGGCAACATGATGCCCAAAAAGACGAAGCTGCGTCGCGTGAAGGTCAAGGAAGCCCGCAAGATTCTGGAACAGGAAGAAGCGGACAAGCTGATTGATCAGGACGCCGTGCAGGACGAAGCGATTCGCCGCGCCGAGCAGGACGGCATCGTCTTCATCGACGAGATTGACAAGATTGCAGGTCGCCGCGGCGGTTCCGGCCCCGATGTGAGCCGCGAGGGCGTGCAGCGCGATATTTTGCCGATTGTCGAGGGCAGCACGGTCAATACCAAGTACGGCCCTGTCAAGACGGACTACATGCTGTTTATTGCGGCGGGTGCGTTCCATGTGGCGAAGGTCAGCGACCTGATTCCGGAACTGCAGGGGCGCTTCCCGGTGCATGTGCAGCTGAAGAGTCTGACGCGCGAGGACTTCCAGCGGATTCTGACGCAGCCGGACAACGCGCTGACGCTGCAATACAAGGCGCTGCTGGCAGTTGACAAAGTGATGCTGACGTTTGAGGACAGCGCCATCGAAGCGATTGCGGACGCGGCGTTTACGGCGAACGAGACGGCGGAAGACATCGGCGCGCGCCGCCTGCACGCCGTGTTCGAGCAGGTGCTGGAGGACATTTCCTTCAACGCGGGTGACGAGAATATGCCGCCGTTTGAGCTGACTATCAACGGTGAGTATGTCCAACAGCATCTTTCCGGCGAAAACAAGCCAACGGATCTGCGCAAGTATATTCTGTAAAATTTACGAATCGGCTGTCAGAAAAAATCCGGCAGCCGATTTTTCTTGTTCAGCCCCTTTGCATTCTTCTGATTTCATGGTATAATACGCATATCTGCAAAAAGGAGTGATTGGACATGAAAAAGATTGGTATGATTGGCGTCGGCAATATGGGCGGCGCAATTCTGCGTGGTATGATTGCGTCCGGCTATGTGGCGGCGGAAGACGTGATGGCGTGTTTGCACAGCGAGGAAAAGCGTCAGGCACTGGCAGCGGAAATTCCGGGGTTGACCTGCACGACGGATGCCAAGACGCTGGCGCACGAGTGTCACATGATTGTGCTGGCTGTAAAGCCGCAGGTACTGGGCGCAATGCTGGACGAAATCAAGGGGGAAATCAATGACCGCGCGCTGGTGTCGATTGCGGCCGGCTGGACGATGGACATGCTCACCAGCAAAGTCGCCGGAACGACCGCAACGCTGCTGCGTGTGATGCCGAATACGCCCGCGCTGGTGGAGGCTGGCATGACCGCAATTTGCCGCCAGACGACACTCTCCGCGGCTGATTTGGCATATGCGCAGGGTATTTTTGACGCAATTGGCGAAACGGCGGTCATTGACGAGAAACTGTTTGATGGCTTCATCGCGGTCAGCGGCAGCAGTCCGGCGTATATTTTCATGCTGATTGAAGCAATGGCGGATGCGGCAGTTCGCGAAGGCATTCGCCGCCCGGATGCCATCAAAATGGCGGCGCAAGCGGTGCTTGGCAGTGCCAAAATGGTGCTGGAAACAGGGAAGCATCCGGGGCAGCTGAAGGATGAAGTCTGTTCTCCGGCAGGAACGACCATCGAAGCGGTGGCAATGCTGGAAAAGCGCGGTTTCCGGGCGGCAGTGCAAGACGCGATGGCGGTCTGTGCGGAAAAATCCCGGCAGATGTCTAAATAATCAATAAATTCAATATGACAAAAGGGGAGTCAAGCATGACGGAAGCCCGTCCTCGCAAACAGGTTAATATTTACACCGATGGTGCCTGCTCTGGCAATCCGGGGCCGGGCGGCTGGGGCTGCATTCTGGAATTTGGGCCGCACCGCAAGGAAATGAGCGGCTATATGGCGGGCACGACGAACAACCGCATGGAGCTGTTCGCCGCCATCAGTGCGCTGGGGGCGCTGAAGGAGCCGTGCGACGTGAAGCTGTATTCGGACAGCGCATATCTGGTTAACGCCTTCAATGAGCATTGGATTGACGGCTGGAAGAAGCGCGGCTGGAAGAATGCTGCCGGTCAAGCGGTTGAGAATCAGGATCTCTGGTTCATTTTGCTGGCGCAGACCAAGAAGCACCACGTAACGTTCTACAAGGTCAAAGGTCACGCTGACCATCCGGAAAACATCCGCTGCGACGAATTGGCGACGAGCGCGATTAAGGAGTATCGGCGTATCAACGCCATGGATGAGGAGTCCAAAGCCTGAAATCAGCGTGAGGGAGCGATACATACAACTATTCGCTAAACCACAGTTTCACGAATAGTTGCGTCGATTTTGAAGCAAGGAGGGCGATTCGGTGCCCAATCAGCAGCCTACATACCGCGAACAAGTCGATGCGCAGCGAATCATCCAAATTCGCGAGATTCTCAAAGGCCTGCCGCAAGCCTGTGGTGATTTCATCCGCAGCATTGCCGTGACGACCGGTACGTTCACGCGCTTGGCGTATGCCATCGACCTGCGGACGTTCTTCACATTTTTGCAGCGCGAGCGCGTCGCGTTTGCTGACACGCCGCTGACGCATCTGACCGACCAGCAGATTGGCTCCGTCACGCAGAGCGATTTGACGGCGTACATCGAGTATTTGACCTACTACTTCAAAGAACAGGATGCTGATGAAGAAACTGCCCCGCTGAAGCCGCTGGTCAATCACGAACTGGCGATTAAACGGAAATTGTCAGCAATCCGGTCATTCTACGAATTTCTATTCAAGAATCAGCGAATCAGCGCCAATGTGACGACGCTGGTGTCTCTTCCCAAAATCCACGAAAAGCCGATTATCCGCCTTTCGCAGGAAGAAATGATTCGGATGCTGGAGCAATCCGCAACAGGTGCTGGGTTGTCGGAGCGTCAGAAAGCATACCAGAAGCTGACGGCCAAGCGCGATTTTGCGCTGATTTCGCTGTTTCTGGGCACGGGCATACGCGTTTCGGAGTGCGTCGGACTGAATATTTCCGATGTGGATTTGGAAAACAATGCCTTTCTGGTGACGCGAAAAGGCGGCAATCAGGTCGTGCTGTATTTTCCGCCGGAAGTCGCGACGGCGCTGGCAGATTATCTGGATGCTCGCCGGGAAATCGCAGCATTGCCCGGTCATGAGGATGCGCTGTTTTTATCCCTGCAAAAGCGGCGGATTACGCAGCGTGCCGTGCAGAATCTTGTGAAGAAGTACGCTGCCGTTGCCGCGCCGCTGAAGCCGAAAATCAGCCCGCATAAGCTCCGCAGCACTTTTGCGACGAACCTCTATCAGGAAACTGGCGATATTTACTTGGTGGCGGATGTGCTTGGGCATTCCTCCGTTGATACGACGCGCAGACACTACGCCGAAATGACTGACCGCCGCCGCCGAATGGCTGCGGAGCGCGTGGTATTGCCGACGCTGGAGGAAGTCACCGGGCATCAACCGCCGGAGCAGGACGAAAATCAGGATACCGAAAAGGGAGAAACGTGACTTCCCTGCCGCGCTTCTCCCCTTTTATTAGGATTCTTCTTCCAGTTCAATGCCCGTGATGCTGATGGCGCGATAATCTGCGTCGCCCATCACGCATTTCATGCAGTTGTCGCAGATTTTATCCGGGTCAAGGTCGCACCGCTGGCATTCGCCGCAGTCGATGCACTCCCGGTCGTACAGCACACATTGCTTCGCCATTGCGTATCCCTTCTTTCCACCATTATTATAGCAGGTTTCGACAAAAATTCAAGCCGGAACGAACGGTTGTTTGATTTTTGCGGCGAATTGTGCTATAATAGGTGCATCAACACAGAAAGGCGGCGATTTTCCCCATGCAAAGACCTCGTGGCGATAATCAGCAGCGCATCCTCGATTTTATCAAGTCTGAAATTCAAACAAAAGGTTATCCGCCGTCCGTGCGCGAAATTGCGCAGGCGGTCGGGCTGAAATCCACCTCCACCGTGCATGGGCATCTTCAGCGGCTGGAAAAGCGCGGTCTGCTTCACCGTGACGCGATGAAGCCGCGCGCGATGGAAGTAACGGGCGACCCGAATTTTATCCGCAACAACTCCACCGCCGTGCCGGTTGTCGGGCGCGTGACGGCGGGTCAGCCGATTTTTGCGGAGAAAAATCTGGAAGAGTATGTGCCGATTCCGGACATTATGCTGGGTGAAGGCGAACACTTCATCCTCCACGTTAAGGGCGATTCGATGATTGAGGCGGGCATCCTTGACGGCGACTACATTATTGTGCGCAAGACCAGCGAGGCGCTCAACGGCGAAATCGTCGTTGCGATGATTGATGACAGCGCGACGGTCAAGCGATATTTCAAGGAGGATGGGCACTTCCGACTCCAGCCGGAGAACCGGACGATGGAACCGATTTATGCGGATGAAGTGACGATACTTGGCAAAGTCACTTCGCTTTATCGCCTGCTGAAGTAAAGGGGGCGAGAAGAATGGCTCAAGGCATGGACGAAAAAGCACTGAAGCGCCAGAAGTATGGCATTCCGACGTACTCATTGGCGGAAGAACTGCTGAACAGCATCTCCCACGGCATCGGTGCAGGCTTAGGCATTGCGGCGCTTGTCCTCTGCATTGTGAAAAGTGCCCATGCGGGCGACGGCTACAAGCTGGCATCCAGCATCGTTTTCGGACTGACGACAACACTGCTGTACCTGATGAGCTGCCTGTATCACGCGCTGAAAGTCAACCGCGCGAAGAAAGTCTTTCGCGTGTTCGACCACTGCACAATTTTCCTGCTGATTGCTGGAACGTACACGCCATACACGCTGGTGACGCTGCGCGGCCCGGCTGGCTGGGTAATGTTCGGCATCGTGTGGGCTGTCGCGATTACAGGCGTTGTGCTGAACGCGGTGAACCTTAAGAAGTTTGCAAAAATCAGCGTCGTCTGCTATGTGGCGCTGGGCTGGGTGATTCTGCTGGCTACCAAAACGCTGGTGGCGAACCTCGCCTACCCCGGCTTGGTGCTGCTTGTGGCGGGCGGCGTGGCGTACACCGTAGGCGCGGTGCTGTACGCCATCGGCTCGAAGAAGAAGTATTTCCACTCCATTTTCCATTTCTTTTGTCTGATTGGCACGGTGCTGCACTTCTTCTCCATCTACTTCTACGTCCTGTAAAGGAGCGCACGATGCATCAGGAGATTCTTTTCCCGCGTGAAAAAGCAGCGCTGTATCCCCTGCTGGCACAGCAGATTGCTGCCTTGGCAGAGGATTCGCAGCCGCTTTCGACGCTGGCGAACGCATCCGCCTTGCTGTATGAAGCACTGCCGGATATCAACTGGGCGGGCTTCTACCTTGCCAGCGGTGATATGCTGCATCTTGGCCCATTTCAGGGCAGGACGGCCTGCACGCAGATTCCGTTCGGCCGCGGCGTATGCGGCACAGCGGCGGCAACGCGGCAGGTGCAGGTGGTGCCGGATGTGCAGCGTTTTCCGGGGCATATCGCCTGTGACAGCGCGTCCAGGTCGGAAATTGTTCTGCCAATTTGGGTGGACGGGTGCCTCCTCGGTGTGCTGGACATTGATTCGCCAAGCCTGAACCGCTTTACAGAGGAAGATGCAGACGGGCTGACCGCGTTCGTTGCATCAATGACCCGTTCGGTGGACTTCGCACATGGATTGCTGAAATAAACAAAATCCCTTCCAAAGTCGTGTGATGATGGAAGGGATTATTCATATGGTGGATTACAGCCAGTTTTCGTGGGCTGCCTTGTATTCGCGGACAGCTTCATCGGCATCGGCAATCAGTGCCGCCGCCTCATCGGTGGAGTAGACCGTCGCGCCGCTGGCACAGGCGTGTCCCCCGCCGTGGTACTTTTCCGCCACCTGATTGATGGTCAGAAAGCGGGAACGCAGACGGACGCGCGTCGATCCATCCGGTGATTCGATGAACGCCAGCCAGCACAGGTAGCCGCGAATGCCCTCCAAATAGGAAATGGCGGCACTTGCCTGCTCGTAGCTGAGCCCAAACTGTGTCTGCACGTCCTTGCTGACGGAGAAATACGCGACACCGTTCTCTGTTCGATGCATGTTCTCGTAGACGTACGCCTTGAACTTCAGCGAATTGTACTCCACCGAGTAGAGATTCGCGAACAGCCACTCTGTGTCGATGCCGGTATCCAGCAGCATCGCGGCAAGGCGCATCGTGTCACCGGAAACGCAGGAGAAGCGGAAGCGCCCGGAATCCGTGACCATGCCTGTGTACAGATACAGCGCGGCGTCCTTCGTCAGCGTCAGTTCGTCACGGCACTTGTCGTAGAAATCCGCCACCATTTCGCACGCGGACGAGCGCTCTTCCTCCACCCACATCAGGTCGCCATACGGTTCAACGTTGATGTGGTGGTCGAGCTTCACAAGCTCCTTGCACAGCGCGTACTTCGGGTTGGAAATGCGGCTGGGGACGGAAACGTCCAGCACAATCGCGAGAGACTGCGCGTACACGTCGTCGGCGACGGGCGCATCGTCTTCGCCCAGAAACGCCAGATAGTCGGAATGCTCATCATCCACAATCAGCACTTTCTTGTCGGGGAAGCTCGCCTGAATCAGCGCCTTCATGCCCTTCGTCGCGCCTACGCAGTCCCCATCGACGCGCGAATGCCGGAAGAGCATAATCGTGTCGTATGCCTTCATCTTTTCCAGAATCTGATGCTGTATATCCATTTATTTGCTTTCTCCCATCATTTCATCCAAATCATGCAGCATGGCCATTGCTTCCTCGCGATTTTTCAGCGTCGCGCCGCTGGCTTTCATGTGCCCGCCGCCGCCGTATTTGACGGCAATCGGGTTGATGTTGAAGCGGCTCGACCGCAGTTCGCACAGCACGCCCTTGTCGCTCTCGGTGAAGTTGACCCAGATGTCCACGCCGCGCATGTCCGCCATGCTGTTGACCATGCCGCGGGACAGCGTGAAGTCATCCACGCCATATTCGCCTTTTCCATCCATCGTCGTATAGACATACGCGACGTTCTTCTCCGTGAACTGCACATGCAGCAGAAACTTCGCCCGCACGACAAGCTGGGCATAATCGCTGGCATACAGATTGCGATAGAGTGCGTTTGTGTCAATCGGCTGCTCCATCAGGTA
>OGWY01000130.1_pt1 | contig 54900 bp, 50 predicted proteins | sample 1576121 | NCBI WGS metagenome assembly OGWY01 (sample SAMEA3541543, study PRJEB24748) | human gut metagenome | biome: human gut; feature: human-associated habitat; material: faeces | place: China | collected 2012 | reverse complement strand
TTTGGTGTAGAAACCTCTTTAGAACTTACACCATTTTCGGATTTTACACCACCGAGGGTCTTCATTGTCGGGAAGAGCTTTGGCTCTTTTTCTTACTCTTGCAAATCCTTTCAAATCCTTATTTTTCGGGCATTTGAGCCTTTTACACTTTTTCATACTCTTTGCTAATTTGTTGCCAAAAAGTAGTCAAAAAGTAGTCTTCCCACCTAAAAAGTAGTCAACGAGATACATGATGTATTGTTGTGTCTGACACAATAATACTTTCGGATTATACCATATTGAAAAGAAAACCTCAAGAGGACTCTTTTCTAAAATACATCCATGTTCTTTGCTAAATTTTCGATTGCTGTTTTGGTTACTTCGTCATTTACCTCTGCGTATATATTCATCGTAGTAGATACATCGGCGTGACCCATAACCTCTTGAATTACTTTAATGTTTGTTTCATTTTCGCAGAATCTCGAAGCAAACGTGTGTCTAAAAATGTGACATGAGAATTTGGGAATAATTACCAGTTCTCTCTTCTCTTTTTTTGCCGCCACTTCTTCCTCTGCATTGTGAGCATCTACAATTCTTTTGATCGCACGGTTAATTGCTGCCGGATTGTGAGGACTTCCAAAGCGATTTGTGAAAATAAAGTTGGTCATCCCATCTATAGTCTCAACACAAAACCCTTCTTCTTTCTGTCTGTCATATTCATCTTTTAAAACTTCATATACCGGCTGCATCATTGGTATCAATCTAATACCTGCCTCTGTCTTAGGTAAGGAAACCCGAAGTTCACTTCTGTATGAATCATCTGCCCTCTTATAATAGGTAAGACTATGATTGATGTTAATCACACGCTTTTCTAAATCAACATCGTCCCATCGAATACCAATAGCTTCACCAATTCGACATCCTGTACCAAGCAGAAATGCAAATAACGGATACCAATGATAAAAGAACGGATTCTTTGCTACATAGTCCATGAAGGCTCTCTGCTGTTCTACGGTCAATGCCCTTCGTGTTTTACGACTACCACCATTTCTCTTCTTAATTTCACAATATGCTCCATCAACCGGATTCTTCCTAATAATATCATCACGCACCGCAAGTTGAAATGTAGGTCTGAGGATTGTATTGATAGTTTCCAAAGTATTGATAGCCATTCCCTGATTCGTAACCAAATCATTATAAAAATACAATATCTCTGAATACTTGACATCCTTAATCTTTCTCTTGCCTAATGTGTCTCGGATAAAATGATTCCACATATACGTGTAATTACTATAGGTAATGCTCCTCAACTCTGATTTTGTAGCAATGTATCTGTCAAACAAAAAATTCACATCAGCCTTACCGGCAATATAGAAGTTAATTCCGTCCAACTGATCCTTGACCAGCGTTTCCTCTTTCTGACGAAGAGTTGTCAGTGACTTTGCATATATTGTTCGTTTCTTACCTAAAGCATCGTGGTACACATATGAATACCTGCCATCAGTTTTCCTGTAGTTCTCACCCTTTCTTAAAACTCTTCCTTTGCCATCTTTTCTACAAGCCATCTTTTCCTCCTTTCCGGAGAAAAGAGCCTGCACTACTTTGGGGTATTCTTGATTTGCATCTCAACACCCAATCGTATGATATGCGATATGGATAAGTTGCGAGACTGTGCATACTCTAGTAAAGCCTGGTATTCTTCCTCTCTAAACTTGACCGTAACAATATGGTCTATCGGTTTCTCAACCTTGGGGCGACCCATCTTTGCCATGCTGCACCTCCTCACTTCTTACCCTTATTATACTTTTAGTATTACCAAAAGTCAAGTATTTTCATGCAGGTTTCTCCGTTTTTCTTCAAATCTATTTGTAGAAATCTTCCTCTACAATATGAAAAGTCTCCAAATACTCATCAATGATATCCAAATTGACTAAAACAAGCTGATTTACCTTATAACAAGCCTTAGCATCCTTTGCCAGCTGCATAAACTTAGACACGCTCATTGAATACATCTCGGCACCTTCGGAATATCTGACAAATCTCTTATTATTAGTGTTCTTAGTTCTCTGATCCATCACTTAATTCCTCCATTACCATATTTCTTGCAGCACGAATAAGATTAAGTTGTCTAATCAGTGCCCTGTCAATCTGTTCCATTACTTCCGCTTCAACCGGAATATACCCTGTTTTTCCTCTTATCGCCATCTTTGACACGGTCTGAATATCCTCTGGAAGAAAATCTGAAATTGCTTTCAAACGATATCCTATCACATCATTGGGCTTTATCTGCACATGCACAGGAATATCCTTTAATTTACTACTCAAAGGGCATACTGTAACCATTGGGGCACCTTCATGGTTGCTTGCATCACAGCTCACAATCACACAAGGTCTGATTCCACCCTGTACGCCCGCAGGCTTATGCCCAAAATCAGCATACACAACATCGCCACGCTTATATTTTCCATAGTTTTTTCTCTTTTCCATCACTTTTCCTCCATCACAATATTCATTCCAAGATTACCTTCGTCCACCGTAATAAACTGACCGCCTGCAGCCTTAACCATTCCTATTTTGCTATATGCATCTTCTATATCAGAACTCACATATTTCATTCCCGCTACAATCACACCTTGAACTCTTTTCTTTCCTATTAATAAGGCAATCTGTTTGAAGTTTCTAAACACATCATTCATACAAAAGCCATGTCTTCTCATGACACCTACAACTTTAATGTTACTTGAATACGTTTTCCCATATCCTTCATAACACCATCTGTAAATCGCCTAATTTCCTTCATAATTTAGTACGTCCTTTCTTGTTGCAACCAGTTACAAGAATGTTTGAGGACGAATAATCCCGACAATGCAATCTTTACCAATAAAAAGAACACAAAGGAAAGCCAGTCCAAAACTGGTTATCTTTCCCCTGCGTCCGTGATACTGCACACTTATCGTATCGCTCTTGTCAGGTGGTGCCATAATTCAATTGTTATTCTTATACTTTAAACGCTCCATTTACGGAATGTTCAATTACCATCTGCTCTGTGTAATTCTTCAAATGAAGAACCCTTTTTCACTTTTTACCTCAATTCAAATCCGTATTTTTACCTATAACATAATAATTCATAAACAAGCTGTTATAATGACCACTTCTACATCTAATCTCTATCTTCTTATCCAATTCAGTCTGCCCCTTTGCTATACAAAAGCATTTTAACTTTGTACTCGCTTAGGAAAAGTAATTTCTTTAATGTTTTACATAACTAACTTTTCTAACTAAAATCCTCAAAAACTTTATGAATATCATAATTAGTCTCCTCATAGGGAGCAATCGCTCCCCATTTCATAATAAGCCTATTGCTTTCACTCATAAATATTTTCTATAGATATTTCTTTTATTCTACATCTTTCCATTTTATTCGTACATAATGCATACCAGTGTCGTTCGTCTAGTTTAAGCGATTTTATCTTAAACCTTTCTTCGTTCGCCTCAAGGAATTTTATAGAAATACAATCAAAAGAGCATCTCATTCCTTTTCCAGTATACTTAACATAACTCTCTTTCATTGTCCACATCTTATAAAACCATTCAATCTGTTCCAACTTATTACTAAGTGATTCCAAAAAGAGAATTTCATCTTTTGTATAATATTTATATATTTCTGGTAAATTTGATGCACTTATTTTCTCTACATCAATCCCCATTTGACAATCACCTACCGCTACAACCACCCATTCTCCTGCATGAGATATATTAAAATTAATCTGTGGTATATCAATATATGGCTTTTCACATCTAGGATATAAAATATTTATATCATCTATGCCGTAATGTTTTTTAACCGCATATCGTACCATAGCTTCTGAAACTATGGTACGAATCTTATCGACATCCGAACGATATCTAGAAGCTTTTTTTAACCTATCTTGTGAAACGTTTAAATTTGTAATCATCTTTATATCCGATATATTCTCAATATTCATCACATACTCAAAAACCATATTTAACATCCAAATAAAATATTACTTGTACTTGTTTTTTTCTTAATCTTTGCAAACATTTCCTTATCTTCTATTTGAAAATAGACATTATGCTCTTTTACATATTTCATTACCTTGCCAACATCAGTCTTAATTTTATGTCCCGGGAAAATCATAATTTCATCACTAATTCTATGCTTCAGAAATTCTATGGAGTCATATAAATCATCCACCGAACCACCCGGAAAATCAGTAGCACCACAACTCTCAATAAATAATGTGTCTCCTGAAAAAAGAGAGTTCTTGGTTAAATAACACATACTGCCATGTGTATGACCAGATGTCAGCAAACATTCAATTCTATCCTGCCCCAAATCTATAACTTGATTTTCATTTAGTGTGATCAAATTGGCACAGTTAAAAGAATAATAATCTCTTTCTTTTTTTGAAATATACACTGGGATATCATACTTATGTGCAAAGTAATTAGCCAAATTTGTATGATCCTCATGGGAATGTGTAAGTAACACAAACTGCGGTGCAACATTTTTTATAAACGTTTCTATTTTTTTCACATCCCATGCTGGATCAACAATAAAAGCTTGTTTAGTCTGCTTATCTATATACAAATAAACATAATTAACATACTTTTCATGATTAGTTCTAATTGCAATTATCTCAGTAAATTCATTTTTATAATAATATACCTCACTCATCATTGGTTCAAAAACTCATTCCTAATAAATTTTACTAATTCAGTTACAGTGTCATACACAAACAAATCTGTAGGCATCAATTTAATTTCTAGCTTTTTATTTATTGAATTGACCATTTCGAGTTCTGTAATTGAATCCATTCCCATATCCAAAAACGATTCGTCTTCCAATACATCCTCTGATTTAACATGTAATATCTCTACCAATGTTTCTGTAATAATGTCCTCCAACGAATTTGTATAATTTTCAGTTATCTCCACTTCTCGATAATTCAACAACAACTTTCGTGTATATTTCATTCCATCTCGATAGGCAATCTCTCCATATGCAATCTCACTCATCAAGGTTAATATATTTTCTGTAACATCTTCATTAATGTCAATATCACAACACTTTACATTCCAGTCAGTAAATTCCATCGCAATGCTTTTTATCAGTCCTTGTATCCCCATGTGAGCAACTGAGCACTTTTCAGTTTCATTGAATACCTGAACATTATTCGTTACAAGTGTAAAATTTAATTTTCTCGCTGAATATCCGCAAACATGCAATGTCTTAATTACATTTAACAAATTTGAAAATGCACATTCTTGTAAAGAAATAAAATCTGTAACTGTATATTTTTTTGTTATATCTGATTCCAAATCTGCGAAGTAGAAGATCTCACTAACATTATCCATAAACATTAGTTTTCTTTGCAACATTTGTAGATTGCAGTTTTTCTCTATCTTGACAAATGCAATTGTATTTGTATTTTTAAATACAGAAAACGCTTTTTCTATATTTGTCTCAAAATTTTGATAAAATACAACAATATTCTTTCCTTGCATTACATTTTCAGATGAGACCATGATCTTGGACCATGATAATCCGCCGTCGTAATCTGTAGCATCCTTTGTTTGATTCATCCAGTAAGATTCCTCATCAAAACAATACCCTGGAAGCTCTAACTTATTATATTTTTTCCTTTCTAAAAGCTCAGACCAATTCACATCCACTCCTATATTCCATAGATATAATGCGAATTGATAAAATGCCTCCCTATCATCAAGTTCCTTGTTTAAGCATATAAATTTGTAATCACCACTCCTCATTTCAATTGTCGTTGATTTGTTAACATAATTATCAATCCATTTTTTTAGGTCATCGATTTCAGCAAGTGTGTCATTTTGCAATAATTTATATTCATAACCTGATTTATTTGCATTAATATTGATATTGCAATTTTCTATCATTTTTTCATAAGTGTCTTCATTCATAGAAAATGACAAAAGCTCAAGACACTCTTTTTTACTAATTATATTTTCTACTACAAGATTTAATAAATCATTAAAGGCTTGATTCTCAATCTGTTCATCGCTTTTTAATCTCCACTTATTATTAACTTTATTAAGTGAACTGAGAATAATCAGCATAAGAAGTATTTCTTTTGTATTGCTTACTGTTACATCATTTTCCGCAAACGCATCTTGTAATACATTTTCCAAATTACCATAATGATTTATATATGGCTCCCATTCTTCTACATACTTCTTAAAGGTATATTGGTTTTTATATAAAATTTTTGCCTTTTCAAAAATTTTATTGCAACTCTTCGAATCCAAACAGATTTCACTGAGTAAATCTTGTAATTGTTGCCCTGTAATGTTAAATTTATTATAAATTTTATTAGTAGTTTTATCAAAAAATGGAATTGATGGTCTGTGAACTTCTATTTTATCTATATCTTTTTTTCCAGAAAGATAATCTATCATATCATCTTCTGATATAATACCACTAATAACAAGTGCTACATACACTCCTGTAGAATTTCCGGATATTACATCAGGCATTAATCCAATTTTGTGACACTTTTTATATCTGTCATAACTACTTTCAAACTCTCCTTCCTCAATAATGGTAATCACTTCTTTGTTAAGCCTCGCTTCACAATCTGAGTTCATATTAAGTAAAATGTCTTGTATATCTTGTATATTTCGAACAATTCCACCTACTCTGTACGGAAAATGCCTTCTTCCAACCATTAATACCGCTGAAATATCAGTCAGATTGTAGTCATCAAATGTTCCTTTAGATATTTCTCGTAACCATACATCCCTTAAATCATTCAAACTCTGTTGAGTCTTTGCTGATAAAACAAAAATCTGTGTTTCTTCATTTTTATTCACTGAATTATCGCTCTTTTCAGCATATTCCTCTAACAAAACATGTGCATTAGCCCCTCCAAGACCGAAAGAACTTATCCCAGCTCGTAATGGTATCTCCTCCGCAATCCTACTCCACTCTTCATTTTCAGTCGAGAGCTTAAATGGACTATTTTCAATATTAAGGATAGGATTCATCGTCTTTAAATGCAAACTTTTTGGTATAATCTTATTATTAAGCATGAGTATCACTTTTATAAGACTTGCCATTGCTGCACAACCTTCCAAATGACCTATATTTGTTTTTACTGAGCCCAATCTACATAATGCATTCTGACAACTATACTTTTTATAAATCTGTTTCAATGCTTCTACTTCAATAGGATCTCCGAGAGATGTTCCTGTTCCATGTGCCTCAACATAATTAACCGTATTTGGCGTAAAGTCTGTTTGTTCGTAAGCAGCTTGTATTACTTGCTTTTGCGACTCTACATTTGGGGCAGTGAGCGATACCGCTTGACCACCATGATTAATTGCACATCCTTTAATAACTGCATATATTTTGTTGTTATTCCGTTTTGCATTTTCAAGCGACTGGAGTAAGATAACCCCCACACCTTCCCCTGGTACATAACCATCTGCATCCTTATCAAATGTATGGCATTTCCCTGTTTCACTAAACATCCGACTTTTTGACCATGTTGTCATTTTTGCCGGAGATAAGTGAAGATTAATACCTCCAACAAAAGCATACTCTGACGTATTATCTTGTAATGCCCGGCAAGCAGTCTTTAATGCTACAAAAGAAGATGAACATCCTGTATCGAGTGTATAACTTTCACCTTTTAAGCCCATAAAATATGAAACTCTATTGGCTAACATAAAATAATAGGATCCGTTAGCTGTACTAACATCCGTCTTTTCTACCTTATATGGCTCATATGCAACTGAACCAATATGTACTGACGTTATTTTATCTTGAATTTCTTTCAATGATATCGCCGAATCTTCTAAACAATGCCATACCTCCTGTAGCAAAAGTCTCTGATTTGGATCCATATTACTCGCTTCTCTTGGCGAAATATTAAAAAAAATATTATCAAATTTATCTATACCATCAAGTGCTCCCAACCATTTACAGTAAGTCTTATCCTGCTCCATAACGTCCGTTGAAAAATATTTTTCTGCGTTCCACCTTTCATTAGGAACAAGATTCACCGAATCCACTCCATTGACAAGATTATTCCAAAATTCATACTTGTTTTTTGCACCAGGAAATCGACATGCCACTCCAACAATTGCAATTTCATTACACTTACTCATTTTTATTCAACCTCCGTTATGCTTGTAAATCTCTCCTATTATATCCCACATATCCAACAATCACTAAACTTATAAATATCAAAACCATTATAAATATAGTGTTATAGTCAATATTATCTAGAAGTGTATTTGGCACATTACCATATGGAGAGATTTTCTGTGTCCACTTCTCCAACTTTAACATTCCACCTAAATAAATTACAAAAAAGGAGTATGCATAATAAACCCACGCACCAACTGTTAGTTTAGGCAGACAACCTACTAATAACAAAGTAAAACCTAACATAATCCAAATCGCTGGCAAATAAACTAACGAAGCTTTCATAATTTCATAAAATTCAAAATTTTGTTCATTAACAACTTGCTTTCCAGCTAACCAAAATGTAACTGCAAAAAGCGCTTGTAAAAGTATTGAAACAATTAGACTATTAATAAAAAAACCTGTTACTAGTCGGTTTCTTGAAACCGCCTTCGATATAACATTATCTAATCTATTAGCATTCTCCTCACTTTTGAGATGCATAATTGTTGAAACAACGGGAATTGTACTTAACATTGCAACTATAGACATAATCACAGTAATAAATTGGTCTAACATTCTGTCATCTTTACCTAACGTAAAAATCTGCATCATCATTTCATTTGTTTGCAATTGCTTTTCTATTTCTCCCAACATTGAACCAAATGACAATCCCAAGATAATAATTGCTAATATCCAAGCAACATATTCTCCTCGCATAATTCTTGATGCTAATCCAAATGGACCTTTTAAAAATATTGTTGCACTTTCTCTCCCTCTTTTTTCTTGAAAAACGCCTGCTCCCAAATCTCTTTTTGAATTAAGCATTAATGCTACAGAAAACAACATTGTTGCAACAACTAAGGATATCATTACAGGCCATAGATTATTTTCAACATACACCTGCGTACGCATTATCCAGCCTAACGGTGATACCATTGATACCTCTTCATTTCCAATATCTCCTATTGCCCTCACTAAATAAGCAATCCCAAGAATAGCAAAAGAGCTACACAATGAATTTCGTGAACTTGTAAATATTTGATTCATAATTGCTGTGACAGCTCCAAATAACATACCTGATACTGCAACAGTCATTCCAAACATCATTGACCCGAACAGATCCATAGATTCAATCTTTAACGAGAATAATCCTACACTTATCAATGCACCTAAACATACATTAATACATACACATATCACCAAAGATGCTCCAATATTGACAAGACGACCTGTCGCTGACGCACGAATCATTTCGACTTTCCCCGTTTCTTCATCCGCCCTAAGGTTTCTATTAATTAATAAAATATTCATAATAGAAACCGCAATAATTGTAAACAGTAACGTTTGTTGCGACATCAAAGCTCCTAATGTATAATTTTCTTTTCCATAAGCTTCTCCCATCAGTGCAACCATCGCAGGATTTTCCATTGATTCTGCAACAATTTGACGTTCTTCCTGTGTGGGATATAATTCTACAAAAGATTGTGCTTGACCAACAGTAATAAAGAAAACCGCCAAAACCCAAATTATTATATTTACTTTTTCGCGCTTTAACATAAAGCGAATATATTTGCCTATATTACTGAACAATTCTTTACTCATGTACAATACCTCCATCACTATTATTATAGTAATGCATGAACAATTCCTCCAAATCTACCGGAGTAACCTCTAACTTTTCAATATTGCAACTTGAAATATAATTTATAACATCTCCGATTTTATCTGTATCTACTTGGAGAGTGACCAATCTACCATTTGTATTCACGCAATGCACTCCACGTATATTATTCAATTCAGTAAGCGGCATGGTTGTCACAACCTCAACATTTGTCCTTGTTAAATGACGAAGTTTTTCAAGCGTACCCGTTTCAATTATTTTTCCTTGCTTGATTATGCCAACATTATCACACAATTTTTCTACTTCTGACAATATATGGCTAGACAAAAGAATACTCTTGCCTTCACCCTTAGCTTCCACTACGCAATCTTGAAATACACTTTCCATAAGAGGATCCAATCCCGAAGTCGGTTCATCAAAAATCAATAAATCCGCATTAGATGCAAAAACTGATACTAATGCAACCTTTTGACGATTTCCTTTTGAATAAGTTCTACATTTCTTTGTTGGATCAAAATCAAATCTTTTTATCAATTCTTTTTTCTTAGCATTATCACAATTTCCTTTTAAACTTAAGAAAAAGTCAATCACCTCTCCTCCAGTTAAATTGTTCCATAAATTTACATCCCCTGGCACATAAGCAATTCTTTTATGTACATCAACTGCGTCTTTCCATACATCCTTGCCAAATATACTTGCTTTTCCAGCAGTAGCTTTATACACCCCTAAAAGGGTTCTTATCGTCGTTGTTTTTCCAGCTCCATTTGGTCCTATAAATCCAAAAACTTCTCCCGACTCAATCTGAAAACTCACTTTATCCAACACAGTAACATTTCCAAATTTTTTAATCAACTTATCTACATTTAATACATTCATTATTATTATCTCCCTAGTTTATTAAATACATATTCCGCCATTCACTTCACATATCATTCCATTGCAATAGGCTGCATCATCGCTCACTAACATTTTAATTACACTTGCAATCTCCTCAGGCTTTCCAAATCGTCCTACTGGAATTTTTTTTACTGTATTCTCTTTGATTTTATCTGGGATATTCTCAACCATTTCAGTTTCTATTAATCCTGGTGCCACAGCATTAACAGTTATTCCCTTAGCACCTAACTCTTGTGCAAGTGTTAATGTTAATCCGATTATCCCAGCCTTTGACGCAGCGTAATTTGCTTGTGCTTTCGCTCCTCGTTGTCCTGATATAGATGCAATATTAATAATTTTTCCATATTTTCGTTGTACCATATAAGGAACAACTTCTTTTGTGCAAAAAAAGGTTCCATTTAGATTTATATCGATTACTCTTTCCCATTGTTCACATGTCATTTTTTCAAAGAATGCATCATCAACTATACCAGCATTGTTAATCAGTATATCTATTCGACCAAATCGTTCTATTGTTCTTCTCACCATAGTACAAACTTGATCATATTTTGATATATCAACAGAAACAGCATATGCTTCACCACCTATATCCATAATCTCATCAACGACATCCTGACACTTCTTAATATTTCTTGATGCGATCACAACTTTTACACCCTCTTTGGCTAATTCCAATGCACAACTTTTACCTATTCCGCTACTTGCCCCTGTCACAATAGCAACCTCGTCCTTTAGCTTTCCCATATTAATCTATAAAATCTCCTTTGTCACACCACTTTGTCAAAACTGCCCCCCAAGAAAAACCAGCTCCAAAAGATGCTAAAGCAACTCTTTGCCCTGGCTTAATAAGTCCTTTATGAGAAGCTTCCGCTAATGCAATTATTACCGACCCCGCACCTGTATTTGCATACTTATGTAAATTTATATAAGTTTTAGTCATTGGTATTTTTAGCTCATTCATTCCAAATTCAATCATATTAATATTGGCTTGATGCGGAATAATCCAATCAATATCTTCCACTTCACAATTAATGTTTGTAGCTAACTGTCTAATAGCCAGTGGGAATAATTTAGTTCCAAACTTCCAAACCTCTCTACCATCAAGAGTAATTTTAAACTTATTATTTTTAAACGCAGCTTCTGTAATAGGAACACGTGAACCGCCTTCACACACAATGCGTTCTGACCCCCATTCTCCATCTGCACCAATTAATGAGGTTTCAAAGCCTGTCCCTTCCTTACACGCCCTAAGAACAGCTGCTCCAACACCATCTCCGAAATATACTGATACATACTTATCGGATATATCTACGAGTTTAGAATATATGTCACCTGCAATAACTAATACATTTTTGTATGTTCCATTTTCAATAAATTGTTGCGCAATAACTAAAGAATAGCAACTTCCAGGACATCCTCCAACATTCACATCAAAAGCCGCAGCATTAATTGCCCCTAGTTTTTTCTGCATAATTGCAGCAGTAGAAGGCACTCTACAATCATGATTTATTGCACATACTATTATTAATTCAATTTTTTCTGCACAAATACCTGCCTGTTCAAGAGCCTGCTTAGCTGCGGGATATGCCATATCAGATAAGCACTCATTTTCAGCCGCAACTCTTCTCTCTTTAATTCCAATCTTCTTTTGAATCCACTCATCTGTTACATCTGCATATTTTTCTAACTCCTTATTAGTCATTACTCTTTCAGGTAAATAATAACCCATTCCTGCTATTCCTACATTCATTCTTTTTCTCCTCTATTCGTAATTATAATAACCTTTTCCTGTTTTTCTTCCCAAGTTTCCTGAGTTTTTAAGTGTTCTAAGTTGTGGACAAACTTCATATTTTAAATTTTTAAAACTATGATACATATTGTCCAAAACCTCAACTGCAATATCTAATCCAACTTCATCAGCTAGACGGAGGGGACCAATTGGATGATTTAATCCATATTTTGCCACCAAATCAATGTCCTTGAAATCAGCAATCCCTTCCATTGCAATAGATGCCGCTTCGTTAACTAACACTGCCAAAAGTCTACTTGCAACAAATCCTGGGGAATCCTTTACAACCACAGGTATTTTCTCAATTTTTTCTATCATAGTATACACAAATCTAATAACTTCCTCTGAGGTTTCAGCCCCTTTCACTATCTCCACTAGTTTCATAATTGGAACTGGCGACATAAAATGCATACCTACAACTTTATCTCCCCTATTAGTTGCACTTGCAATTTGACTAATCGGAATACTCGACGTATTAGTTGCTAACACTGTTTCTTTAGGGCAGATTTTATCTAATTGAGCAAAAAGTTCACGTTTTAATTCTAAATCCTCATTAATATTTTCTATTACAAGTTGACAAGTTATAGCTTTATTAATGTCTGTTGTAATTTCAATATTATTTATAATCTCTTCATACTCCTGTGTAGTAATTTTGCCTTTCTCTAACTCATTTTTTAAATATTTTTGTAATCTACAATCTTCCTCTCTTCTTTTTATTGCTATCACCTTAATTCCTTTAGATGCATATGTATGGATCACACCTAATCCCATCATACCATATCCAATAACAGCAACTCTTATATTCACATCTTCATCTCCTTTACCTTACTCCATCTCTAAATCTCCAACAAAACAGCTCCCCATGCTGTACCCGCACCAAATGACACTAATACAACCTTGTCTCCTTTTTTTATCACTCCTTTTTCAAGAGCTTCGGCAAATGCTATTCCCACCGATGCAGAACCCGTATTTCCATATTTATCTACATTACAATATGTGTGCTCCATAGATAAGTTTAACCTCTTCATTGATTCCTTTATTATATTTATATTGGCTTGATGCGAAATCACAAAATCAATTTCTTCTAAACTTAAATTATTATCCAATACAATTTTATTTACCGTTTCTGGAAAAACAGTTGTTGCGAAATTAAAAATAGCTCTTCCATCCATTTTAAAGAATTGTTTACCTTCTTTGATAACTTCTTCTGTGATCGGTTCCACAACTCCTCCTGCTGGAATATATGCTGAATAATAACCCTCTGGGTCTGAATAAAGTTGTGAATCTATAATTCCACCAATATCGTCTTTATCTGCTGCCTTTAAAACCATTGCTGCTGCTCCGTCGCCAAAAATAACAGCCGTCGAACGATCTGTCCAATCAAGACCTTTCGAATTCATATCTGCTGTAGTTACTAATACAGTATTGCAAGTCCCGTCCGCAATATATTTTGACGCAACAGATATTGAATATACACTACCTGGACATCCTCCTGTTCTTATATCAAAAGCAAATGCATTTTTTGCACCAAGCTTTTTTTGTATCATAACGCTTGTAGCTGGACTAATGTGGTCAGGAAAATTGGTTGCAAGTAAAATCATGTCAATATCTTCAGCTTTAACATTTGCATTTTTCATTGCCATCTCGGATGCTTTAACAACCATATCCGATGTACATTCGTCGCTTGACGCTATACGCCGCTCTCTTATTCCTATTTTGCTTATTATCCACTCATCACTCGTATCCATGATTTTGGCTAAATCATGATTTGTGACCACCTTTTCTGGCACATAATAACCTGTCCCTACAATTTTTGTTCTTTTCACGTTAACTCCTCCCTATACTTCAATCACCAATGCCGTCCATGTGGTGCCAGCTCCTTGTGCAATCAACAATACATGTTCTCCTTTTTTTAACATATTATCTCTAAGCATCCTAAAATAATTCAACATCATATCTACAGAACCACAATCCCCTGTATTGGCAACATATTTGTAATTTGTTTTCTCTAATGGCATCTCAAATTTCTCCATAACCTTCTCAAAAAGACCAAAACCAGCATTTGGAAAAATAATATGCTCAATATCACTTATATCTAATTTGCTATTCTCTACAGCCTTTATCCCAACCTTATAAAAAAGTTCTATATTTATTGGTAACATCTCTTTTCGCGCTTTTTCGTCTTTAACTACTCTATAATAGTAATCTTCTTCCTCATTAGAATTAAATGGTGGTTTTTGAGTTCCTACAAGCATCCTCGCCACATCATGAAGATTACCATGTCCAATTTGACTATATCCTAATATGTAATTTCCTGTACTATTCTTCTGTACAACCACTGCAACGCCTGCTTCACCCATAATCAACTTTCCTATCATCCTTGATTTTACAGTTGCGTCCCACTTCTCTGAGGTATTAACAAGAACCACATTATTATTTTCATCTCCAGCCAAATAATTCTTTGCTGTAATAATTCCAGTAATCATCCCACTACAATTCTGATACAAGTCAAAGAACGACGCATTTGTAGCTTCTATGTCTTGCTGTATTTTACCTGATACCTGCCACGTCAAATAATCTGGCATAGTTGCCTGCGTGTTAATAATCCAGTCAATATCCAATGGGGAAATATCTGCATCTTCAATAGCCCTTTTCGATGCGATTACAGCCATATCTGTCGCTGACAGTTCTGGTTCATAAAGCACTGATTTGATCCCTATTTTTCTCTTTTCTTCACTACTGTATCCTACAGCAATTTCATCAATTGTAAGTCTGGTTTGTGGTACATAAGCACCAATTCCTGTAATTCCAATCATCGTAGATAAACTCCCTTTAATATCTTATTAATGTAGCAAACCATGCTACACCTCCAATTCCTAAAATCAATATTAAATCACCTTTTTTTATTCTTTTCTCTTTTTGCGCCTTGTCCAAAAGGACATAAATATCTCCTCCACTAAAATGTCCAATATCTTTTTTAAATTCTTGTGCTGTAGGAATATCTCTTCTTCCAATAGCTTCTAAAACTCGCTTATCAAAATTATCTTGTTGTACAAGAGATATCATATAATCAATATCATCTATACTATAGCCATTTCTACGTAAAACTTTATTTGTGACCCATGAAAACTTTTCATAAACATACGGCTTTATATTCTCAAAATACATTTCATTCTTTACAACTACATTTCCAACAAAATCGCTGCCATTCCATTCTAAATCTTCTGTAAAAGGATATGCCGTTCCTCCTTGTTTGACTAGTGCCATATCGTGGTATTTTACATAATTGCATATAGCAAAATCTATATAATTAAAATCCAAACATCCTTTCTGTAAAATAACTGCTTGCCCCCCAGAGCTTAAAAATGTCGGCCATCCATATCCATATAACCTTTCTCCTGATACAACAAGAATATTTTTCATCTCACAATCTGCTCTGATTTGATCAACTGCCATCTCAACAGCTTCAAAATACGCTGCACAACCACCTTTAACATCAATTGCAATTGCTCTATCTGCTTTTATTTTGTCCTTTATATAGTTACTCAGCTGCCAATGCATATAATCCGATTTAAATGTAGATGCGATAATTGCATCTATATCACTAGCGTTTAGTCCCGCCTTATCAAGAGCATCCTTTGCAGCTTCAAGTGCCATATACGAAGATTGTTCATCATCTGTGGGTACATAAATACTATTAACCCCTATATGGTTGTATGTTTTTTCTGACATTTCCATTTCATCAGCTATATCTTTTGTGCAAACCTTTGTTTTCGGAAAATAAAAGCCCATGCCAGCTATTCCAACTTTTATATTATTCATAATTCCCTCTTACTTTCGTACTATAATTGATTCAATATTGCTATCAATACCATTTGATATGACAAGCATTACCGCCCCTTGCATATATCTATCATCATTTATAAATTTATCCAATACCTCTATAACGCCCACAGAACCCAGAAATCCTTTCTCAGACAATGGATCTATCACTTTATCTACGCCAGAAAATGCGTGAACAATTTCCTCATTAAACCATTTTGAAAAACCTGCTATTCCTATACAATTGATGTCTTCCAAAGATAGACCTGCTTTCTCTAAAACCTTATACCCTATATTTATACATTTGGTCACTATATTTTCCTTTACTCTTTGTAAATGTTTATCATCTATTATTCCGTAATAAAATTCCCCCTTTTTTAGAGCTTCCTTCGGCAAATCATATTTCGTACCACCAAATTTAAATCCTGATACCAAATTACAATCACTGATACTATCACACTCAATACTTAATATTTCATTGCATCCTTTTCCTTCTTGTAATATGATTGCTCCTGCTCCGTCACCCAAAAACGTTGCTCCTAGCCATCTATCCTTTGAATGATTTTCCCATAATAAAGCAGAACATATTAAAGACGTTGAAATTCTTTTATTGCTAACCAACTGATTCGAAACCATCTTTATTACACCGATAGTACCACTATTTCCTCTACAAATATCATATGTATATACTTCTTCATCTGTTCGACCTTGAATATTACGAAGAACAGTCTTAGATGTATCCATATACAAATGATCTCCCATTCCCTCTGATATATATACCAATTCATCAATTTTTTTAGGATGTATATTTGTATATTGAAGTGCTTTATTCGCCGCCATTGTCGCTTCAGTCGTAGTAAGCATTCCATTTTCTGTAAAATGTACTTGATTAATCCCAAGCATTTCAACATTTAATTCATATTTTTTCGCTTTATCAATTAATTGCTCAATTGTATATATTTTTTGCGAATAATGTGTCGCAACTGCACTTATACAAATACTTTTATTGTCGTATATAGTCATTTTTTCTCCTTTCAAATTCGCATTCGAAAAGCGCTTTTAGAACACCTATTGCATTCTGTTATACTGCACCAAAGCCACCCACGCCTTTACAATAAAATTTAGTCTCTAACATATCAGCCCACCATCTATAACCATACATTGCCCTGTTATGTACCTTGCGTCATCACTTGATAAAAAAGAGACATATCTAGCAATTTCGTTTGGCTCTGCAAAACGTCTCATAGGTATTTTATCTATCCATTGTTTTTTGTTGTCTCATCCATAGATGCTATCATTTCAGTCTCAACATATCCAGGTGCAATTGCATTTACTGTGATCCCATTTCTTGCTACTTCCTTAGCTAACGCTCTTGTAAAAACTATCACTCCTGCCTTTGATGCCGAATAATTAGTCTGTCCTATATTTGGAACTAAACCACCTGCACTAGATATATTAATAATTGCTCCCTTTTTATTTACCGCTAATAATTTTAATGCTGCCTTCGAACAATAATATACCGAATCCAAGTTTGTGCGAATAACATCAGTCCAATTTTTCTCATCTATAAGTATAAGATAATTATCCCTAATAATACCTGCATTGTTTACCAGTACATCTAATCGTCCTATTTTTTCTTTGATAAACGCAAGCATTTCGCTAACCTCTTTCGATATAGATACATTAGCTTTATATGTATATACTTCACCTTTTTTACATTTTTTCTGCAATTCTTGTTTTAAACAATTCGCCTCTTCTTCATTCTTGCTATAATTAATAATTACTATTGCATTTTTTCTACGAATTCTGTTACAATAGCCTTTCCAATTCCTCGCGTTCCACCTGTGACTAAAACAACTCTGCCACTAAATGCCATATCACATCACCCCTCCAAATATGTTTCGAAATTGTTCGAAATCTCTTTTATTGCTTAACGAATATATCTTTTTTTCGACCGAAAAGCTTCTCATCAAATTGGTTAGTACTCTTCCAACTCCAATCTCTGCTATATCAATATTTTCATTTGTTAACAGTAATTTCATGCAATCTGACCACTTAACTGTACTAACACATTGTTTAATTATATCTTCTTTTACTTCTTTTATACTTTCTGAATATCCCCCCTTAGAATTTAATAAAATCTTTGCGCTAGTCTCATGAAACTTAATCGTATTAACAAACTCTCTGAATGCATCTACCATAGGTTCCATTAAATATGTATGAAATGCATTACTTACCTTCAATTCAAAAATACCTTTATTTTTTTCTTCTTTCAACAAAGCAACCACAATATCTACATCCTCTTCTTTTCCTCCGATTACATATTGTTGTTCAGAATTCTCTAATGCAATCCTAACCTCACCAGAAAGTCCATTTGCTTTTGCACATTTTTCTTCAATTATTGTTTTATCTAATCCCACTATAGTGGCCAGCTTCCCTTTTCCTTTTACACTAGTCATTAACTCAGCTCTTCGATTTACTAAACGAAACAAATCATACTCTGATTATAATGTACCCATAACAGTGGACACACGAATTAGTGTAGTACCCGTTTTACGGACACCCACACAAGACGTGCCCCTGTTCTTAATCAACGTTCCCATGTGAACCCTTTTTCTTGGACACACCCTTCCAGATGTGATATTCTAATCACAGAAATGGAGGATTTTCATGAGCAGAAAACTATTCACAGAGGAACAGCAACAATTACTTCGCCAAAACCCTTACATCTACAGTGTTACTGAGACAAGGATCACTCTCACCAAAGAGTTCAAGGAGCTCTTCATAACCGCATACAAAGCCGGTGAATCTCCAAGAAAGATTCTGGAAGATCATGGTTTTGACATCAGCATCATCGGCGAGCGGCGCATATGGAGCATTTCCCAGCATATCCGTACAGAATACAAAAAATACGGAGAATTCCATGAGGGTTATGGTCCACGGAGCGAAGCAGCCAGCCCTGATGCGCCCACAGATGCTGCCAAGCCGGTATCGGAGGCCGACGAGATCAAACAGCTCCGACATGAAGTAGATTACCTGAAACAGGAAATGGAATTTCTAAAAAAAATTTCCTCAATCAGAACTACAAGGAAGTAGGTGCACTGCTCATGAACGATTCTTCCTGTGTATTCGAAATCATCTACAACACCTTGCAGCAAAGCCATAACACCATGTCTGTCAAGACGCTCTGTAAAATGGCAGGTGTATCCCGCAGCGGTTATTACGCCTGGGTCAAAGCCGCCCCTGCAAGAGGACTTAAAGAACAGCAGAACCGTAATGACTTTGATCTGATACTCGCCGCCTACAAAATGCACGGCTATACAAAAGGTGCCAAGGGCATCTACATGGCCCTTCTTCATATGGATCCTCCTGTGATCATGAATCTCAAAAAGATCCGACGTCTCATGGACAAATTCAATCTGTCCTGCCCCTACAGGGGTGCGAACCCTTACAGGCGGATGGCTAAAGCCCTTAAGACAAGCAATGTCGCAGACAACCTGCTTCAGCGTGAATTTGAGACATATGGTCCCAGAATCGTCCTGCTGACTGACATCACCTATCTGCCGTACAATGGCGCCTTTGCTTATTTATCTACTATCCTGGATGCCTTTACCAAACAGATACTGTCGTACGTGCTCAGTACATCACTGGAAGTGGATTTCGTTTTGAAAACCATCAACAAACTTGTGGAAAATCATGGAGTCTCCCTCCAGGCGGAAACGATCATTCATTCAGATCAGGGCTGCCATTATACCAGCCACAAGTTCATAAATATCCTTTATGATAAAAAACTCCGCCAATCCATGTCCCGCAGAGGAAACTGCTGGGACAACGCTCCGCAGGAAAGCTTCTTCGGTCATATGAAGGACCACATCATGCCGAAACTTGCGGAATGTACTGAGTTTGCTGAGGTTCAGGTCATCATTGATGATTATATGGATTATTACAACAATCAGCGTTACCAGTGGCATCTTGCCAAGCTGTCGCCTAATGAATTCTACAAATTTGTTACTACCGGGGAGTATCCTCTGGATATCCCGAATGCCCCTGCCCCACCAGCCATCCGGAAAGAACCTAAAGAGCTTGGCAAGACGGCAGTTCATATAGATTATAAAAAATAAAGCTTAACAGAATATCATATCAATTCGGTTTGTCCAATTCTGTGGGCACATCAAATGTCATGTGTACACTTATGTGGATAACTAAACAAAGGAATGTCTGAAATCAGGGATATCACTTTTGTGTAGGTGTCTAAAAAATAGGCACTACACTAATTCAAAATGTCCTTGACAAGGGGTACAGTTTAAAATAAATAGCCAACCATATATCTTATCTTCCCTACCTTCTAATTATTACTTCATATAACCTATTCTATTTAGCAATTTGCAAGCTTCAGTCTAATACTCTAAATATTTTTCATAACGCTCTTTCACAACACTTTTCTCTGCTTTTCTATGATATTTTTTCAAGAAAGCAACTATACTATTCCTTATTTGCATACACAATTCATCCATATTTCCATTAGTTAATTCATTTGGTTCCGGAAACACCTTATCCACAATCTTATAATTTATCATATCTTTAGCTGTCATTTTCATTATTTCAGCTGCTTCGTCTGCCTTAGTATTATCCTTCCACAAAATACTTGCATATCCTTCTGGTGTTAATACTGAATATACTGCATGTTCTAACATCCATACCTCATTTGCCACACCAAGTGCAAGTGCTCCTCCACTTCCACCTTCACCATGTATTATGGACAGTATCGGGACTCTAAAAGCTGAAGTTTCCCTCAAAATATCTGCAATCACATATCCTTGTCCTTGCTCTTCAGCCTCAATTCCACACGCCGCACCAATTGTATCTACAAAACATATAATAGGTCGTTTAAATTTTTCAGCTTGTTTCATCAGTCTTAATGCTTTCCTATATCCACTTGGCGATGGCATTCCCCAATTTCTGTACAATGCTTCTTCTATGTTATTTTTCCCTTTCTGATGCCCTATTACAGTAACAGACCTACCAAATATACTTGCAATTCCTCCTACAATAGCATGGTCATCTGAAATCACTTTATCACCATGAAGTTCTATGAAATCTTCAAATATTTTATTAATGTAGTCCTCACTTGTAGGCCTTTTATTTGAACGTGCTTTTAAGACATTCTCCCAAGCACAAATGTTATTCTTCTGTATTTCATAAATAACACTTTTATTATATGACACTGAATATTCAACACTTTTCCCTTCCTTATGTAACTTTAAAAGGCGTCCTAAATAATTTCGCATATCTTCACGCGAGACAATATCATCAACAAACCCATGCTCCATCTGAAATTCAGCTGTTTGAAACCCCTCCGGAAGTTTTGCACCTGTATTTTGTTCAATAACTCGCGGTCCAGCAAATCCAATTTTTGCTCCTTTTTCTGCTAAAACTATATCTGCCAACATAGAAAAACTTGCGGTTACACCACCCATTGTTGGGTTTGTTAATATCGATATATATAATAATCCTTTTTCACTATGTCGTTTTACTGCTGCCGCTGTTTTCTCCATCTGCATTAACGCAATAATACCCTCTTGCATTCGTGCACCACCAGAACAACAAAACAGTATAACTGGCATACTTTTTTGGGTTGCTCTCTCAAATATTCTTGTTACCTTTTCTCCTACTACGCGTCCCATGCTCGCCATCATAAATCTTGTATCCATTACACCAACTGCAACAGATACTCCAGATATTTTCATTTCTCCTGTGATAATCGCATCGTTTAATTTGTGTTTTGACGTAGTCTCTATCAATTTTTTCTCATATGAGCTGTCACTTAGTGGATTATTCCATTTCATCTGAATATCCCATTCTCGAAATGTCTTCTTATCTGCCAATGATAATATTCTTTTTTGGGCATGAAATCTCATATAATATCCACAATATGGGCACACCGAGTAATTCCTATCCAATTCACTTCTCTGTATTTCTTTTTTACATGAATTACATACTCTACCTTTTTCCATAATAATAGCCCCCATTATTGAAAAGAATACGACATTGTATCGATTTTTTATTTATTAAAGAGTTTTATTTTTGCAAAAAATTGCAGATTTAATATTATAATTTTTACAATTCATCTAAACTGCACAAATATGATGAAGTAAAAAGTTTATTTTCACTTTATAAAACAGAAAAATGGGATTAGCATTTACTCTTGCAGAACAGCGTAAATGTCACTTTTTCTATTCTCCAAAGGAGTATTAAATGTTAAAATAAACTCTGTAGACAGCAGTTCGGTTGTCAAACGATGTGATTTTATTCACGCCAAAAAGCGAATTTTAGTGCTGTTTTTAAAATAATCTTGCCATTGTCAACCTGATGAATACCAAAGGCATACAGTTTTTCATACAAATCACGGTACATGAACTCAGCCAACTCCAGAGGATACCGTCACAGAGGAACTTGAAGGTTGGGATAAAAGTTCCGCCTAATTCGTCATTGTAAACAGTATCCATCTGTATCACAAAGATGTCGTGGATGCATTCAGATATTCCTTATAGGTTCGTCCGTAAGGAATTCCCTGCCCTGTCTCTTTTTGTAGCTGTTTGCTTTCTTCTTTGACAGTCTGCGTGATACCCTATCCGCAGAGATCCAGAACGGCAATACCGAAACCTCATGGAATACATCGCCTTCAATGTTGTTACAGAGCGTTTTCTCCGAGATGTTCAGTTCAGGATGAATCTGAAGAATTTGGTCAGGAGAAAGCCCCTGATTCAATAATGGCTTAATGATGTCAACCATCTACTTTGCCTACTCCTCTTCAAAGTAGAAATAAACTGTTCACTTCACACACAAATATTATTGTGCATTCTATGTCGATTTACCTTGACAAAGTAACTATACTGTCGTATTATAACAACCATTTACGGATTATTTATTAAACTTTAGCTTATTAGCCGCTTCTGGAAATTCAGGTTGATGAGCCACCCATATACATGCTGAATTGGCAGTCTGCATAACCAGCAATAACGCCAAAACATTTAAACATTTCATTACACCTTTACCGAAGCTTTTTTTTACTTTCATAATCTTATCCTCCAATTATATTTTTTTGTATCATACGTCTTTTGACAAAATATTCAAATCCAATGTCCATATTTCGACATTTTATGTCCGAACTCTGCAAACCAATTATTTCATTCCATAATTTTCCATTAATTTTTAAAAAATAAAAACTCCTTCTCAGACATCAAGTAATCCACACTTAATTACCCATCCGAAAAGGAGTATAACCTTATAAAAATATGTATAAATCAAACTGCCATGACTAATACTGCATTAAATTTTCCATCAATAATATAATACTCTAAATATCCATTATTCTGCTCAGCAATCTTTGAAACACTTGACAATCCAATCCCATGCTTTCCCGCATCTTTTTTCGTGCTAATCAGCCTTCCCTCAGTTTCTTTAATTTCTCCCCCAAAATCATTTACCACTTTAATTACACACAGTTTTCCATCTTTTTGCATAAAAATTCTTACAACAACAGCGGAATCCTTCGCCTTTTTTGATGCAGCCAAAATAGCATTATCTAGCAAATTACCTATCATAGTAATGAGATCAACATCCTGAATATGACTCAAAATACAGCCTGGTTCCACATACACATCAAAACCAACACCTACATTATCTGCCTTAACAGAATATTCAGATAAAATGATATTCAACATCTTATGACTACTATATTCGCACACTTCTTCCCTGTTTAATTTTCCATTAAGTTTATCTACGACTTTACATATTTCATTATATTTTCTTTCATAAGCCAACTGACCTATCACTTTTAGATAATGTGATGTATCATGTACAACCTCATTATAATTGTCATTCCACTCTGCTATTTTAGTCAATCTATCTACTTCAGCTTTTTGATAAAGAAGTTCTAATTGTTGTCTAGCATTTTCACTTAAATTTTCTGCATGTTTTTGAAATACATAAAACAACAACATATTTCCAGCTATCATACATCCGAAAAACAATGTCATTAATACTTTCAAAACCACATTGCTCCCTACATCTATGCCCGAATAGAATACTGTAAACATAATACCCAAAGTAGATATAGGAACACATAAATAAACCAAAAACAGCTTGTTGGCCATTCTTTTTTTTGATTTTGCAGACATCTGCTTTAATACAATAAACACAATATAGTTCAAAAATTTTATAAGTAATAATTGCCATAAATATTCTGACACCGGTATCAACCCTGTTTTTGCCAACAATACTGTTGTAGTATTCGATAATACAATATACAAAAACTCCACGCCAATCATAACAATATATGCCATAATAAAATATACAAATCTGATTCCGAATTTTGAGTCAAATAATACTGTCACCAAAATCCACAATACCATGGGAACAAGAATCAAATTCAACATATTATTTTGCAACATGTTGACAAAAAAAATTGTACCTATTGTTCCTGCACATACTATTTTGATATATTTTCTTTTTATTTTAATTTCAAAAAAATTGTTAAAATAGTCATAAAGTAGAAAAACTTCAATAATACAACAAAAAAACAGGATAAGCAAATCTAACCACCCCATCATTCACCACCTCTTATTAATATTTCTCTGCAATATTTTTTGTAAAAGTCTCGCGAAACTCTTTTTGATATGGTCTTGATATGGATAAGCATTCACCACTATCCAAATAAACCTCATTGCCTAATATTTTTTCAACATGACTGACATTGATTATATAACTACTGTGTGCAAAAGCCAGCTCGTAAAATTTGACTGATAACGTCTCTAATTTATCATCTACTAGTATCTGCCCATCAAATTTTGCTTCATCACAATCTGAGCATACAGTAATTTTACTACCTCTTTTTGCATTTTCTATGTATAAAATATTCTGAATATTAACTCTGATTACCTTATTTCTATAATGCCCTACAATATATTCTTCTTTTGACTTTTTTTCTACTTCTTCTAAGATTTCTTTCAATTCACTTACAAACTGCACATCCGAATATGATTTCAACAAATATCTATACGGAGTTACCTTAAAAGACTTGACTGTAGGAGTACGCACCCCTGAACAAAAGACCAAAACAGCATCTTTAAACTTATCACGAAATAATCTTGCAGTTTCATCTCCATCAATACCACCCAATTCCATATCCAAAATAAGTAAATCTAAATGCATGCTGGAATCAAAGCTACTAACTAACTCTTCTCCTGAACAGAATTCAAACATTTTAAATTGGTATTGTTTATTACCTTTTGCTTGATTAAGAATTTTTTTAATATATGAGATAAACACCTTGTCATCATCGCAAATAGCTATATGATACATAGGGTCCCACCCCCCCTCTTTTGTAATATTTTATTATACCATACTCACGTTAGTTTTTCAATAACATCTTTCTTCATTTTTGTATGGTTTCTTTTATTTTTCTAATTTTCCATTTCTTCTAAAATAACACTTTTTATGTTTTATTATTTCCATTAATAGCATTACATTTTGCATTATATATACAAACATCAAACCAAATGTAAATTCATCAGCATCAGATAGTACAGTTATGATTGCAATAATCACATGAAAGATTAATATAAACTTTATTTTTCTTTTATAAGTTTTCTTTTCATCTTGACTAATTTTTTTCATTTCCGTATCTACTGGAGATATAAAACATACACAAATCATATTAAAAAAGAATATTAGCAACATCCCGTTCATTGATAAATACATTTTTATATTCTCTATACCATACACTTGCAACAGTAATATTACATTTGAAATTACTGTACATTTCCAAATTTTATCTGCATGCCATCCTCCGCAAAAACTCCTTAATGGAATATACATACCAAGAAAAAAAATCACCTCTTTAGTTTTCGAAAAGACTATTCCAATTGCCAAAGCGATAACTAAATTCAAAACAACTTCACACAGCAAAACATATCCATATCTATATATCTTCTCATCCTCATCTGTCATTACATAATTTTGCGATTGCTTATTCACTAATGCATCCACTATCTTTTGAACCATATCAACCCATTTATCCCTTTCAGTTTTCCGAATAATTTAACATACATTATAATGTGATCGAACCCAATGTACTAAATTTGACAATTTATGTTCTAATTTTTCGCTATATATCTATATTATTAAAACTTCACTAAAAATTCCAACACTATAATTGAGTTCATATTTCAAAAAGTCTCTCAAGCACAATTTCGCCTTGAGAGACTTCCCAAATTATCGTTCTTTCCTCTTTGTTACTGCAGCTTTCCCCAGTTCTTTCATTATCTGTCTCATAAGTTCTTTATATTGTTCTTCAAAGGCTTCTGCCCCATACTGAAATTCTCAAATAATTATACCACCCATGACTTTTTTCCACTACTCAAAAAGGCGCACCACCATTTCTGATGATACGCCCTCAGCTATTTGGCTTCGTGAAACTTTTTGCAAAGTAATCCTGTTATCCGAAAACTCTGTTTGCACGAATGAACACATTTCTTACACTGCTCATAGTATTCAATCTTACCATGCACATTCAGAAAATATGCCCAGTACCTTTTCTCCTTATCCGTCATAAGCCTCTACCTCACCTTCCCGGTCTTTGGAACGGAAGGTGCTTTTGCTTCCGGCATAATATCAGAATCCATTTTAGGATATGCTGCCTCAAATGCCTCTGCCCCATACTGATACTCTGTCGGTTCTGCCACAGAAGATACCGGTGCCATTGCATCCCGGATATCAGTCACCTGCTCCGGTTTATCAATCTGTTTCTTCTCCATTCTGTCTAATTCCACATTCCTCGATAAATCCTCTACCTTATCAATGGCTGCGTCCAGATGAAGCACCATAGAATCATATACCTTTTTCTGCCACTTCCAAGGCTTCTTTGCTACCTCTGTCTTGGAGAATTTCTTTTTCTTTTCAGAGTAATCTACCTCTTCTTTGTCAGCAAAGGTTCTGAACGTATTGGCTACCTTCTGTCCTGCTTCACGCATACCTTTTCCAAAGGAATCAATCTTGGCAATGGTGCGATTGGTATCGGCAATGCCTTCTTTGACCTTGTTTCGGATACCTACAAGTTTATCTTTGAGACCGATAAACTCAGATACCCGGTTAAGTGCTGCCTTTCCACGCATTTTGAAATCTGCCATGATTTCCCCTGCTTTACTCTTAATGCTCTCCTTCACTTCAAATATCTGCTGCTTGATTTCCTCACAGCGCTTCTCCAGACGTTCCGCTGCTTCATTCAGCGATTTTTTCAGCTTATTTGTAAGCTTGTCATCTTCCATCTTCTGAATATAATCACGAAGTGTGGAAATCTCATCAGTCATATCTTCCACCTTCTTGGTCATACTGTCCACATAAGCACAAAGCTCATAAACTCCGTTTGCCGCCTGCTGCATTCCGTTTCCGTTCAGTGCTCCTAAGATTTGCTGTAATACCTCTTCTCCGGTCATTGGTTTATCTTCCATCATCGTTTCCTCCATTTCCGGCAGAGCAGCTTTCTGGCCACTCTGCCTTATTATTAATTGTCATTAGCGAAAGGGCAATTCCTTACCATCCGCCTTCATATACTGGTCTTTCGACTGCTGTGCCTGTGTCTGTGCTGCTTCCTTCGCCTTATTCTCGCTCTGCTCCTTTGCCTTCTCATACTGGTTCACAATTTCAGAATAAAGCTTCTCACGAAATTCCTTCGTTACCGGATAACACACATCCTGATATACATGCTTGCCATGCTCGTCTGTCTGCTTGGTCTTGTAGGAAGGCATTGCCACAAACACCTTATCCTTGCCCTGAAGGATGCTCACATTATTCACGATGAAACTGTCATCAAAGTAGATGCGGGCAAGACCACGGATATTACTGCCCTCTCTCTCATACGGTGTTACCGTAACGGAAAACTGAGGCATCTCTGCTTCACCTCTTGCATTGCCTGCCTGCGACTTGTCAGCAACCTTCTGTATTTACGAGAACAAGTTGTCCAACCTTGTAACAAGCCTTTACCTTTTTTGCCAGCGCTTGAAATTTGGTAAGTCCCATACTGTACATTTTTGCCCCTTCTGAATATCTTACAAACTTCTTCATTTTTCTGATTCTTTCACTGCATTCTTTTTCTACCTTCATAGTCATCACCTTACATCTTTCTGTCATCGGTACAGCTCCAAATGACGTATTTTTTCCATAACGCAAAAGAGGGCATCTTCTAAATTTCTTTAGAAAATGTCCTCTTAGTAGTTCATATTTGATTGAATATATTTCTTTTCAGATTGTGTACTCTTACATACTGATGTATATGACTATGTCAAAATGCGTCCTAAAATGCGTTCTCTGACACATTCACACCTCGCAAACCCGCATAAACACTGGGTTTATTTATCCAAACTCTTCATCGTCGGGAACAACAAAACATCTCTGATTGCCTGCGAATCTGTGAGCAGCATCACCAGACGGTCGATACCGTAACCGATGCCACCCGTTGGAGGCATACCGATCTCCAAAGCATTCAGGAAATCTTCATCTGTATGCTCTGCCTCGTCATCACCTGCAGCTGCATTTGCATCCTGTGCGGCGAAACGCTCTCGCTGATCGATTGGATCGTTCAGCTCGGAGTATGCATTACACATCTCCCATGTATTGATGAAGAGCTCGAAACGCTCTACCTTGCTTGGGTCTGAAGGCTTCTTCTTCGTAAGTGGAGAAATCTCGATTGGATGATCCATAATAAATGTTGGCTGGATCAGCTTCTCCTCACAGAACTCCTCGAAGAACAGGTTGATAATATCACCCTTCTTATGACGATCCTCGTATGCGATATGATGCTCGTCAGCAAGCTTCTTCGCCTCTGCATCATCTGCTACCTGATCAAAATCAATGCCTGTATATTTCTTGATTGCGTCATTCATCGTCAGACGCTCAAATGGCTTACCAAAGTCAATCTCAATACCGTTGTAAGAGATCTTTGTGCTGCCACATACCTTCTCTGCGAGGTAACGGAACATAGACTCTGTCAGTTCCATCATGCCCTCGTAATCAGTATATGCCTGATACAGCTCCATCAATGTAAATTCCGGATTGTGACGGGTGTCAACACCTTCATTACGGAATACACGACCGATCTCGAACACTCTTTCCAGTCCGCCAACGATCAATCTCTTCAGATATAATTCCAGAGAGATACGAAGCTTTACATCTTCATTTAATGCATTGTAATGTGTCTCAAATGGTCTCGCAGCGGCACCACCTGCATTTGATACGAGCATTGGTGTCTCAACTTCCATGAAATCTCGCCCTGCAAGGAAATTACGAATCTCCTTCAGGATCTGGGAACGCTTGATGAACACTGCCTTGCTTTCCTGATTCATGATCAGATCCACATATCTCTGACGATAACGCATATCCGTATCGGTCAGTCCGTGGAACTTCTCTGGAAGGATCTGCAAAGACTTCGACAGAAGTGTCATCTCCTCCGCATGAATGGAAATCTCTCCCGTCTTTGTACGGAATGCATATCCCTTCACACCATAAATATCTCCAATATCAGACTTCTTGAAATCTGCATAGCTTTCTTCGCCGATCTGGTCTCTTGCAACATAGACCTGAATATTTCCCTTCAAATCCTGAATGTTACAGAAAGATGCCTTACCCATGACACGCTTGAACATCATACGTCCGGCAATACTTACATGAATCGGAGAGCCATCCATGATTGTTCTTCTCTCATTGTAATCGTTTGCCAGAACTTCCTTCTTCTGCTCGTCATCCAGTCCCTCTACATCCGGTGCCGGTCTGCCTGCCAGAAGCTCTGTTTCATGCGCAATGTAAGTTTCCTTTACATCTTCACTGTGATTTGTCACATCATATTTCGTAATCTCAAATGGATCTTTTCCTGCTGCCTGCAGCTCTGCGAGCTTGTCGCGACGCACCTGCAACAGCTTGTTTGTATCCTGCTGCTTATTCTCTGCCACTTTTTAACTCTCTCTTTCTTATCGAATATCCAAAATACGGTAATCAAAGTTTCCGTCTGGTGCTTCCACTGTGACCGTCTCTCCAACCCGTCTCTTCAAAATAGCCATGCCAAGTGGAGATTCATTGGAAAGCTTTCCTTCCAGAATATTGGACTCAGTAGAACCAACGATCTTGAATGTATTTACCTCATCCATATCGATATCCAGAATAGATACCTCAGAACCAAAGTTTACAACACCCTGCTCTACTTCTTCTTCGTCAGCAACCTCTGCATACTTCAGGATCTTCTCGATTTCTTCGATGCGAGCCTCGATATCTCTCTGCTCGTCCTTTGCAGCATCGTACTCGGCGTTCTCTGACAAGTCTCCTTGCTCTCTTGCTTCTTTGATCTTCTGTGCAATTTCCTGACGTCTATTTACCTTTAAGTCCTGTAACTCGTCCTCTAACTTACGAAGACCTTCTCTAGTCAACAGATTTTTCTTCTCAGCCATCTCTATTTTCCTTTCTTTCACGACATATTTGCTCAGACTTCTTCCGAGCATACATGCTTGAATTATATCGGATATTCCGTCATATGTCAAACGTGATTTCTACTGATTTACCAATATTTTTCTTCCCCTTGTATACCTCTTATTGTGCAAAAAATCCGCAAAGCCACTTCTGACCTTGCGGATTCACAATTTTCTTTCTGTAATTATTCTGCCTTACAGCATCCGATTAGTGATGAAACAGACGGATTCCTGTAAATGCCATAACCATATCGTACTTGTCTGCACACTCGATGACAAGATCATCACGTACAGAACCACCCGGCTGTGCGATATACTTCACACCACTCTTCTTTGCACGCTCTACATTATCAGAGAATGGGAAGAATGCATCAGAACCAAGTGTTACATCAGTATTTCCATCGAGCCAAGCACGCTTCTCCTCACGTGTAAATACTGGTGGCTTTACCTTGAAACGCTTCTGCCATTCGCCCTCGCGAAGTACATCCTCATACTCATCACCGATGTAAACATCGATTGCATTGTCACGGTCTGCACGTCCAAGCGAATCTACAAACTGCAGATTCAGAACCTGTGGTGCCTGACGGAGATACCAGTTATCTGCCTTCTGTCCGGCAAGTCTTGTACAATGTACACGGGACTGCTGTCCGGCACCGATACCGATTGCCTGTCCGTTCTTCACATAGCATACAGAGTTTGACTGTGTATATTTCAGAGTGATCAAAGCAATCTTCATATCGTTCTTTGCAGATTCTGGAAGATCCTTGTTCTTTGTCACAATGTTTGAAAGCAGTTCATCGTTGATTGGAAGCTCATTTCTTCCCTGCTCAAATGTGATGCCATATACCTGCTTGTGCTCGATTGGAGCTGGTACATACGAAGGATCAATCTGAATAATATTGTAATTACCCTTTTTCTTCTGCATCAGAAGTTCAATTGCCTCATCTGTGTAGCCCGGCGCAATCACACCATCGGATACCTCACGCTTGATCAGTCTTGCTGTATCCTTATCACACACATCAGAAAGTGCAATGAAATCACCGAAGGAAGACATACGGTCAGCGCCTCTGGCTCTCGCATAAGCACATGCCAGCGGAGAAAGCTCGCCGAGATCGTCTACCCAGTAAATCTTTGCCAATGTACCATCAAGCGGAAGTCCCACAGCCGCACCTGCCGGAGATACATGCTTGAAGGAAGTTGCTGCCGGAAGTCCGGTTGCTTCTTTCAGCTCCTTTACAAGCTGCCAGCCGTTAAATGCATCCAAAAAGTTGATATAACCCGGCTTGCCATTGATCACCTTGACTGGAAGCTCGCTTCCATCCTCCATGTAGATACGAGATGGTTTCTGATTCGGGTTACATCCATACTTAAGCATAATTTCGTTTGCCATGATTTTTCATCCTCCGCTTTCTTAGACTCTGTCGTATTTATTGATAATCTTTGATGTTGCCTTACCTGTCTCGATATCGATATAGCGAACAAACAAAGATACCTTGTTATCCTCATTCAAAGAGTTCCACAGCATATCGGTAAATGCATCCATATCATCCGGGATTGCAACCAGCTTCGGCTCACCCTCAAAGCTTGGAAGTGGATTGCCATCACCCATATAGGTGTGAATGAAATGTCCGGTTCCCGGAAGTGGATTTGTATAAGAGAATGTAAATCTCTCACAGCAATCCGGATTTCCGTCTGCGGATTTTAAGATGGACATTGCATAATTATACGAACCATTCTCCACATGCATGATACCGGAAATACGTGGTGTATAATTTGGTGCATCATCCTCATATTCTCGCGTGCGTAAAGACTGCTCAAATGTCTGCTGTTTATCCATCAGCTCGTAAATCGTATCGGTCTGATCTCCATTTGTCACAATCGTCTTGTTGCCTAATACACGCACTGGTGCATAGATGATCAGATGTGGATCAGTCAGCTTGGAAGGATCTGCTGCCTCTGTTCTTATGCCATCCTCTGTCTCTGTAAATACACGGTTCCGTGAATTTACGCTACGTCCCATAATGAAATATGCAGTTACCGCCTTCTTGCCATCCTGTGACTTTCCGATTACGATACCTCTGCCCGGGTACGCATTGCCCTTCAATTCTTCTTCCAATGAAATCATCTTCACGCTCTTCGCTCCTCCTCTTGTTTTGTTAATATCCATGTCGATTGCGAACACCCACTATCATGTAAGAGTTGTACAGAATATACAATTCTATGCAGACGCGCTCTCGCTCAGTTCAGCACATAACAGACACTAAACTCCCTGCACCTTCATACTTCCGGTGCAGCTCGTTAAGTGCTGATGTGCTTCAATGGTCTGCATATGAATTGATATATCTGTACAACTCAATCCACATAATTCTGCTTCGCAATCGCCAATCTACTCTTTCAAATACACAATCCGTTGTCGCTCAGGTCACCTTGTGAGCCAAGTTAGTCAGCGCCGTTGGTAACATCCCCGCTTCCATCTAAGGAAATCGGGTTACCAAGTACAGTCGGCTCCGGTTTGATAAATGTCATAACAAAGTCCTTGCTGATTGCCAGATACTCGCGGATATTCCGGATGGTCTGTCCACCGTAGTTAATCGGTGCTGCCGCCACTCCATATGCATCCATACCGAGATTCTTGGCATTGTAGACCGCACGTGTCAAATGATATTTCTGCGTGACGATCACAACTTTTTCCGCGCCAAAGATTGCTCTGGCACGGTACATACTCTCATAAGTAGAAAATCCCGCATGATCCAGGAAAATATCCTCCGACGGAACGCCCTGCTTGATCGCATAGTTCTTCATGACACTGACTTCGTTATAATATTCGCTGCCGTGGTCACCACTCATCAGTATCTTCGGTGCACAGCCTGCCTTGTAAAGTGCAATCCCCTCATCCAATCGATCCCGCAGCATCGGACTCGGTGTATCTCCATTCTTTACAGATGCCCCAAGAATGATAATACAATCCACATCCGAAAGTGCAGTTGCGTCCTCCTCTTTCAGCAGACGGGGATTCACATCATGTTTAACATAGATATAGATTCCTGTCAACCCAAGAAGGATCAGCAGCGCACACGCAATCAGGAACACAAATATATTCCTGATTGCCCGCACAAATCCGCCTTTTTTCTTATCTGCTTTTTTCTTACTCATATCTTTCTGCCATTATTTCGTCGTCTTTTTTTCTACTGACTTATTTTCTGTGGAAGTCTTTGCCACAGCCGCTTTCTTTGCAGTCGGCTTCTTTGCTGCTGTTGACTTCTTCGCCGTTGTCGCCTTCTTCGGCTCCGGCTTTTTCTCAATTGCTGCTGTCGCAGGTGCATCCACAACAGCCTGTTTCTTGTCTACATAATCGTATCTGAATACCATCATGGAAAGCGGTGCGATATCAATACTGATTGCATACGGCATACGATCACACTTTTCTTCAAATGCCTTTACCTTACCGTTTTTCGTACCGGAACCGCCGTAGATCTTCGCATCCGAATTGATGATCTCCTCATACTCGGTCAGGCAAGGCACTCCAATCCAGTAATCCTTACGCTCTACCGGAACGAAATTGCATACGAACAACAACTGATCCTTCACCGTCTTTCCACGACGCACAAACGCGATAATACTTGTATTTGCATCATCGACCTTGGTCCACTCGAATCCCATCTGATTGTTGTCATTGTAGTAGCATGCGTCATAGGTTGTATACATATGGTTCAGATCTGCCACCCATTTCTGCATCTTCTTATGCAGAGGCTGATCTAATAAGAACCAGTCAAGACTTCTTGCCTCACTCCACTCACGAAGCTGTCCGAACTCCTGTCCCATGAACAAAAGCTTCTTGCCCGGATGTCCATACATAAATCCATAAGCCGTACGCAGGTTTGCGAACTTATCCATTTCTACACCCGGCATCTTGTTGAGCATGGAGCACTTGAGATGTACGACCTCATCGTGTGAAATCACAAGCACATAATTCTCTGCATATGTATATGACAGGCTGAATGTCAGTCGGTTGTGATTAAATGAACGGAAATATGGATCCATCTTCATATACTCTAAGAAGTCATTCATCCATCCCATATTCCACTTGTACAGGAATCCAAGTCCCTTCATGCTCGCCGGTGCTGTAACACCTGCCCATGCCGTAGACTCTTCTGCGATCAGGAACGCGCCAGGATTGCGCTCTTCCATAACCGTATTGATCTTGCGGAGCAGATCGATCGCATCATAGTTTTCATTTCCACCATCTTTGTTCGGCAGCCACTGTCCATCCTGTTTTCCATAATCCAGATACAGCATAGAGGCAACCGCGTCCACACGCAATGCATCTACGTGGAACTTCTCCACCCAGAACAATGCATTGGCTGTTAAGAAATTTGATACTTCATTTCTTCCAAAATCAAAGATATAGGTTCCCCAGTCCGGATGCTCGCCGCGTCTTGGATCCGGATGCTCATAAAGCGGCATGCCATCGAATCTTCCAAGTCCATGCGCATCTCTTGGGAAATGTGCCGGTACCCAGTCTAAGATCACGCCGATGCCATTTGCATGCATGTGATCTACAAAATACATGAAATCCTCCGGCGAGCCGTAACGGCTGGTCGGTGCATAATAATTCGTTACCTGATAACCCCATGATCCATCAAATGGATACTCTGCAATACCCATCAGCTCGACATGGGTGTATCCCATCTTCTTTACATAATCGCAGAGCATCTTTGCAAGCTCACGGTAGGTATAGAATCCAAAATCTGAATCCTCAATTTTCTTCTTCCACGAACCGAGGTGGCACTCATAAATTGCCATCGGCTTTTTCAGCTCGGTCTCACGCGTCTGCTGCTTCCGGTTCTCGATCCAGTCCGTATCCTTCCACTTATATCCGGTCAGATCCGCAACGACATTCGCATTGTCCGGTCTTACCTGACACTGGTTTCCATATGGATCTGCCTTGTATAAGATTTCACCGTCTCTTGTCAGAATCTGATATTTGTAGACAGCCCCCGGAGCTACATCCGGGATAAACAGCTCATAGATACCGGAGGTCTGCATCATCTGCATCGGGTTGAGTGCGCCATCCCACATGTTAAAATCACCTACGACACTGACACGTCTCGCATGCGGTGCCCATACTGCAAAATAAGTACCCTTCACGCCATCGATGGTCATAGGATGCGCACCGAACTTCTCATAGACATCATAGTGCTTGCCCTCAGCGAATAAATACGTATCAAAGTCTGTGATCTGCGAATTAAATGCATACGCATCGGCAGTTACAACCGTTGTGCCATCCTGATATGTTGTCTCAATCCGGTACTTTGTTCCTTTATATTTCTTCTTTGCACTGTAAAATCCATAGACACCATCTGACAGACATTCCATCTCATCACGATTCTTTCCGGTTGGAGATACGACACAGACCTTCTCCGCATGCGGACGATATACCATGATTACCTGTCCATCGCCATAAACATGGTTTCCGAGCAGATGCTTCGGTGCATTGATAATCCCATTTTTCAATTCATCGTACAAAATCCAGTTTACCCAATCTTCCAGTCGTTTGTTCATATTTTGTAACCCTCCTTAAAAATATCCTTCTCTAAATCTAAAACCGATGTGGCCGCCCCGCCAGGCGGACGCCCACACGAATCATCACAAACACAAAAATCTCCGCTGCAACTATGCCAAGATATAGCAACGCCAGATTCCTTGCAAAGGTTTCCGGCAGAATCTTACACAGCACATCTCCGGTTGAGAAGTAGCTGTAATCCCCTCGAAATATCATGTTACGCAGTCCTGCATAGACCTCTCTTTTTGATGTCACGATCCGCAACATCAGAAATGCCACCAGACACGCGCCGCCTGCACTTCCATAAAAACACGGCATCGTCTCCCGCCTGCGCCAAAGCCTGCGAAAACTGTATATCATCCCAGCCAACGATGCAATGGACAAAATCCATGCGAACCGGTAATACCCTTTCAATCGGTTCAGCTGATGCACATTTTCGTCCGATAATTCATATCCTGCAATCCTGTATTTTCCTGTAAAAAAGCGACAATACGAATCTGCAATCTGTCCGTAGTAAAGCTCTGCCTCTGCCTTGCTGATCTCCACGGTCACACCGTTACGGTAATCCGTCGAAGACAGCCGGTACACACTTCGGTTAAACGCCAGCAGGCACACAGCAAAGCTCAAAATAAACACCGCAATGCAGACACTCGCCAGCCATTGAAACTTTCTATATTCTTCTCTTTTCATAATAATTGATTACTATCTTTTTCCTGTAAAATCTTAAAAACCTATAAGCTTATTTATTTTACCATTTCCGCCCTGCAAAGTAAAGAAACCATTTTATAAATGCGTCCAATATCGCTGGAATTCTGCGTCATTTTTGCCTTGCGTCATATGCTGTTTTCCTCTATAATAATAGTAGTTTTTTTATACAGCATGAGGTGGTGGGGCGATAATGGCATCAAGCAATTTTGTAAATGGAAATGACGTGGCTACATTTGTCTTGGAGACAGATGCACCATACAATATTTTAGACTTTGACCAGGGGCTTTGTACAATGACCGGATACTCTCCGCGTGAATTGTCCAAGAAGATCTGTACCCTGGATAATCTGTTATATGTGGAGGATTTCACAGAAGTGATCGCCTCCATGAACTATCAGTTAAGTATCTCGAATCTGATCAGTATCCAGCATCGGATCGTGACGAAGAGCGGTACGGTGCTTACGGTTCTTTGCAATGGACAGGCATTTTCTTTGAACGATGGTCGTGACGTATTACAGTGCGTTTTTACCGATATCACGAATCTGGAAAATGCAGCGAACGAGACCGTCCGTGCCAAGACCGATCTGGAGATTTTCGCAAATACCGTTCCGAGCGGCGTGAGCAAGCATCTGCTCGACAACAATCTCTCTCTTTTATGGGCAAATAATTTCTTTTATGATATGTGCGGCTACTCTGAGCATGATTACAAGGAGAAGTTCGGCAAGAGCACACTGCAGCTCGTATTGAGTGAGGATCTGGCGCTTGTGATTGACGCACTCGCTGACCTGACGGAAAACGAGGAGAATTCCAAGATCATGAACTTCCGTATCCAGTGTGCGGATGGCAATATCAAATGGGTCAATGCAGTCATCGCCCGCTCCGGTTCCGAGGAACAGGGCTTCCCGGTTGTAAACCTCGTTATGTCAGATATTACAAGTCTGAAGATTGCAGAGACAAAGGCAATGCTCGAAGAGCAGAAATATCTGATCATCTCTGATATCTCTGAGGAACTTCCTTACGAATATGATATTGCAACCGATACGATCACCTTTGCCGAGAAGTTCAACCATATCTTTGAAGGTGAATCTGTGATTGAGAACCCGACCGAAAATATGCTCAAGATGGGACTCGTCTCTTACGATACACAGTCCGCGATCGAAGAGCTGTTTTATCTGGCAAAAGCCGGCACAGAATATCATTCGACAGAGTTCAAATTAAATACGAAAAATGGTGGTTTCCAGTGGTACTTCTCCACATTCTCCACCATCTACGACGAGGAGGGAACGCCGCTTCGTGTCGTTGGTCTGCTCCGGAACATCCACGCCCAGAAGGTGGAACAGCAAAAGCTGCTGATCCGTGCAGAGACTGATCAGATGACCGGACTTTACAACAAGGCGACAACCGAGAGCAAAATTCAGGCATCCCTGCGTGAACTAAACGGAAACAGCTATCAGGTTCTGATGTTGGTCGATATTGATGATTTCAAGAAGATCAATGATACATTTGGACATTTGAAGGGTGACGAAGTCATCGTCGACATCGCAAAGGCGCTGCAGGAATTCAAAGGCGATTACGGCATTGCCGGGCGTCTCGGCGGCGACGAATTCTGCGTATTTTTATCCAATGTGTTAGATACCCAGCTTGCAAGCGAAAAAGCCGTTATGATCGCCGATCGTCTGCGTGAGCTGTACCAGCACGATTGCAAGGTCACACTCAGTATCGGTATCGCCGCAACGAACCAGCAGATTCCATATAACGTCCTGCTGGAAAATGCAGATACCGCCCTGTATCAGGCGAAGTTAAACGGCAAGAACGGCTACTTCTTCTATGCCGATGATATGGAACGTGGGAAGTACGAAAATGATCGTTCCGAGCCGACAGTAAAAGAAACAGGAACCTCTGCTCTTCTGGATTCCCTGCTTTCTACACTGTTTGCCAGCACCAACACCTACACTGCGATCGAACAGGCAATGGCAATCGTAGGCGAGCACTACGCCATCGACAAGATCAGCATCTGGGAATACAGCTACAACAAGAGCTTCGTTGACTGTACGCATCAATGGTGCAAAAAGGGAATCAACAACGATATGACGCTCCGCCAGCATACGCCTGCTGCGATTCTGGAGGAATTATCTGCGATGGGAACGGACGGCATTACCTATTCCTCCGATACATCTTTGATCAAGACAAACACCGCAAGCATGAACCCGTATGCGGAAGGCATCCGCAAGCTCATGCAGTGCGATATCAATACAAACGGCAAACGGATTGGCTTTATCAGCTTCTATTCCATGGACAAAGACGTCACATGGAACGCGCAGACATTGACCGCATTTAAGCAGATCTTCCGCCTGTTCGGAGAAGCGATCAAGACAAAACAGGCAAACCGTGCGATGTCATTGCTGCGTGATGACACGATCAAGGCGTTTGATCTCGTACAGAATCCGATGGTCGTTGTCGACAAGGACTCCTACGACGTCATGTATTTCAACGAATGTGCGCGGGAATATTTTCCAAAACTTGCTTTAAACAGCAAATGCTACGCCTGCCTGCAGCAGGAAAGCGGGCCTTGCCGTGATTGTCCGGTACATAAGATCTCTGACAGTAATCCAACTGTTGGCTGCATCAAGCACAATCGCACGCTTGACGAGCCGCTGGATGTCCATATGACAACGATCAACTGGAGTTCCGGCAGCCATACATTTTTGGTTTCAACCTCCGCACACAAGGAGACAAAGGCAGAACAGCTCCGCAAGGAACTCGAGCAGAACATCAACATCGAAAAACGCATTGCCGAGGCTTCTTACCGCGATATTGTAACCGGATATGGAAACTTCGAGAAGTTCAAGGTCGATGCACAGGCAATCTTAAACGACAACCCGGACACCGATTATGTTATGTTCTACTTTAACATCAAGAACTTCAAATACATCAACGAAACCTATGGTCATAATGTGGGCGATCAGACGCTCAAGGCAGTCGCAGATGTATTGAACAAATATATGCAGGAAGGTGAGACATTTGCCCGTGTCATCAGCGATACTTACATCATGCTGATTCACTACAAGGCAGAAGATCAGTTTATGTCCATCTTCAACAACATCAAGGCAGAGGTGCATGATGCATGCCTTGCCATTCAGGATCGGTTCGTCGTAGACTTCACGACCGGAATTCTTATCATCGACGAAACAATGCACAGCTACAGCATCAACCGCTTAGTCGACCGTGCAATGATGGCTGGCAAGTCCATCGATGCTTCAACCGGCGTATCGTATGCATTCTATGATGACGAATACCACAAGAAGGTATTGAACGATGCACAGCTTGAGAACAGCATCCACGGTGCCCTTGAGAACAACGAATTCTGTGCATATGTACAGCCAAAGTACGATATTGCATCGAAGAGCCTGATCGGTGGAGAACTTCTGGTGCGCTGGTTATCTCCTTCCAAGGGATTTTTGGAACCGGCAGCCTTTATCCCATCCTTCGAGAAGAACGGTTTCATCTATCAGATCGACTGTTTCATGCTCGAGCAGGCTTGTAAGTCCATCCGCCGGTATCTCGATTCCGACATCTACGTCATTCCGTTCTCCGTGAACCTGTCACGGGTAACGCTGGCGCATCCGGACTTCCTGTCAAAAGTACAGGAGATCGTCGAGAAGTACTACATTCCACATCATTATCTGGAATTCGAAATCACCGAGAGTATTTTCTCTGAGAATTACTCACAGATGATCGATGTGTTGAACAAGCTGAAATCGATGGATTTCATCATCAACATGGACGATTTTGGAACTGGCTACTCTTCCCTTACACTGCTCAAGGATCTGCCGATCGATGTCATCAAGCTTGACCATGATTTCTTGTCCCGGTCAACGACAAACGACAAAAATGCAATCAGCATCCTGCGCAGTATCATCGAGATGGCACACACCCTCGATATCCGCGTTGTCAGCGAAGGCATCGAGACTGTCGAACAGCTGGAAATGCTCAGTTCCATCAACTGTGAAATCGGTCAGGGCTTCCTGTTTGCAAAACCTATGCCAATCGCAGATTACGATAAAATGATCCAGGACTATTCTGCAAGCTAAAATTTAGGTTTTTACGGGTTTTTTCATCAAAAAGTATTGACAGAAAAATGGCTTTTTGCTATTCTATGTTTTGTGTGTGAACACAATTAGAAATTTTCACTGGTCCAATCTGTCTAGTGGTGTGGACGGATTGTTCGTGTCTTGACCAAAGTGATAATTATATAAACTTAAACTATTATAATATTTTATGGAGGTGTCAGGTTTGGCTAATATCAAATCCGCAAAGAAGAGAATTCTTGTTATCGAGACAAAGACTTTAAGAAACAAAATGATCAAGTCTAAGATTAAGACTTTAGTTAAGAAGGTTGAGGCTGCTATCGAGGCAAACGATAAGGCTGCTGCAGAAGCTGCACTTCAGGTTGCTACATCTGAGATCAGCAAGGCTGCTTCAAAGGGAATCTACCACAAGAACAACGCTTCAAGAAAGATTTCCCGTTTAACACTTGCTGTTAACAAGCTTGCTTAATTATTTTATTGATAAATATATTTTAACCCAAAGAAAAAGACGCTTTCCGCGTCTTTTTCTTTTTCGTGTGTTTTCTTTTTTACTTTCCTGTCTGCAATGTATGTTTCTTCAGATAGCTGTGCAACACCCATTTTTCCGGGATTCGTTTTAACACAATCTGAATCTCCTCGTGCTTTGCAATCGGCTGTACTAAGATGCTGTAAAGTTGCGCATTGTTTGCACCCCAGATATCAGTAAAGATCTGGTCTCCGACAAACAACGTATTCGTCCGGTCAGTACCAAGCTTCTGCATTGCCTGCACATATCCCCTGGCTGACGGTTTTCCTGCCTTATATACATAAGTTGCTCCAACCTGTTCATTGAAGGATTTTACACGTTCCTCATCGTTATTTGACACGAAGCAGACACCATATCCCATATCCTTTAATTTCTGTATCAATGCCTTTGCACGCGCATTGGCAGGTGCATCATGTTCCACCAGTGTATTGTCAACATCGAACAGCGCCGCGCGGTATCCTTTGTCATAGAATGCCTGAAAATCAATATGATAGGTGCTGTCGTAATATTCGTTTGGAAAAAATCTCTGAAACATATCGTGTTCTCCTAAGTCTTTATTCGTCTGTTTTCTAATACCGGTTAGACAGTTTATTCCGCATGAAAAAATTCATACACATTCTTCGCAATGGGCTCTGGAATTCCCGGCACTTCTGCAAGCTCGCTGATTGTCGCTTCCCTGACCTTCCGTATCTCACCGAAATATTTGAGCAGCTGCTTCCGCCGATTCTCACCTACCCCCGGTATCTCATCGAGCACGGAATGTACCTGATTTTTGCTGCGGAGCTGCCGGTGATATTCTATCGCGAAGCGGTGCGCTTCATCCTGCAGTGCCGTCACCATCAACATCGCTTCACTGCCCTTCGGGAACTTCACTTCCACATTATTATAATACAAGCCTCTTGTTCTGTGGTTATCATCTTTTACCATACCACACACTGGAATGTCAAGCCCCAGGCTATCCAATACCATCAATGCAACGTTTACCTGTCCTTTACCACCATCCATCATAATGACATCTGGCAAAACATCCATCTTCTCATCTGTGAATCGTCTCGACAGCACTTCCTTCATGGATGCATAATCATCCGGACCCGTTACCGTCCGCAGCCGGAATTTACGATACGCATTCTTCTTCGGCTTTCCCTGTTCAAACACAACCATCGACGCCACTGACAATACGCCAGAGATATTGGAGATATCAAACGCCTCCATCCGGTTCGCCGACGGAATTCCAAGAAGCTCCGCAATCTCATTTGCCGCTCCGATTGTCCGCTTCTCCTGCCGCTTCACACGTTCCATATCCTGCGCTAGTACCAATCTCGCATTTTCTGCCGCCAGATCCAAGATCTTTTTCTTGTCTCCCTTCTGCGGCACAACAATCTGTACCTTCGATTCGCGCCGTTCACTCAAATACGCCTCTAAGATTTGCTGTTCCTCCGGCACTTCCGGAACCAGAATCTCTCTCGGCAGATACGGTGTCCCCGAATAAAACTGCTTGATAAATGCCGCCAGCACCTCTGACAACCGTTCCTTGCTGTTGCCATTCATATGATGATTTTCCCGTCCAAGCAGTTTACCATCCCGCACGAAGAATACGGTCACGACAATATCCTTGTCGTTCGATGCACACGCGATAACATCCCGGTCTTCACCAGACGCCTTATTCATCTGCTGCTTATCCTCGATATGCCGGATACTCTCGATCAGATCCCGCGTCTCAGCCGCTTTCTCAAACTCCATTTCTTCCGCCTGCGCCCGCATCTGCTCCTGAAGTTCCGTCAATATCTCCTTGTAATTTCCATTCAGGAACGACAACGCCGCCTGCACCTGTCTGCCGTAATCCTCCTGACTGATCTTCCCATTGCACGGTGCCTTACACTGCCCGATCTGGTAATACAGGCATGGGCGATCCTTGCCGATATCCTGCGGCAGTCTGCGGTTGCATGTACGCAGATGATAGAGCTTATTGATCAATTCCAGGATATCCTTGACTGCCCGTGCATTGGTGTATGGTCCGAAATATTTGGAATGATCCCGCTTCATAGAATGGCTGTACAAAAACCGTGGGAAAGCTTCCTCCACCGTCACGCGGATATACGGATAACCTTTGTCATCCGTCATCATCGTGTTATACTTCGGGCGGTACTCTTTGATCAGATTGCATTCCAGCACAAGTGCTTCCATCTCAGAGCTTGTCACGATATATTCAAAATACGCGATCTGCGACACCATTTTGGCAATCTTTGCAGATCCTCCGTGTCCATGTCCGGTCTGAAAATACTGCCGCACCCGGCTGTGCAGACTTACTGCCTTTCCCACATAGAGGATATCATCATTCTTGCTGTGCATAATATAGACACCCGGACTTTTCGGAAGCTTTTTCAGTTCCTCCTCCACGTCGAATATATACTGACTTTCCTCCGCGTTGTGGCTGGCACGATAAATATTCACATTGATTCGTTGTCTCTTCTCTGCCATGTTTCGATTGACTCCTGTTCTGTGCAGGTATTCAGAATAAAATTAGGAGGTATCCGTAAGATACCTCCCACTTTATAATAAAGGTTTTTTTGTGGTCTGATTATAAAAGATCTGCACGAAGCTTCTTGATCACCGTCAATGTCTTGTTACGAAGCTCTTCTGCTTCATATAACTGCAGCATAGAGTTCTTATCCAGCTTCGCATCTACAACGGAATTCAACCAGTCATTTACATACGCCTGTACATACTTTACATTTGCATCGGACTTGTCCTTCAATGTCACGATGATGTTGTTCAGGTTCTCGATCACGGTTGGCTGAAGTGTTGTATTATTGTTCTGTGTCTGTGCACCCTCATCAGATAACTCGATAACCTTACCAGTCTTTGTGATGATAACCTTCTTGTTCGGAGAGGATTCTGAACGAGAAGAGCTTCCACCCTTTCTGTCAAGGAGCTTTTCTACTACCTTGATCAGGCATACAACACTGTATGTAGCTTCCTCTGGTGTCTGCTGATCATTTCCCTTGTCCTCATACTGGTTCCACAGCCACTCAGACTTCAGGAGCATCTCCTCTATCTTTGTGTCAGACAACAGCTTCTGCAAATCTGGATCCATCGCAGGTCCAGAATTCTTACCGAAGAACTTACCGCCAGACTGTGGTGCCTCTGCCTTCTTGTACTTTGCAGGAACTACAACCTCTGCGTAGGTCTTAATCAACTGCTTTTCAGCTACCTTTGGATCATAGTTATTATTAATAATATTGATTCTACCACTGTTCAAACCGTTGCAGATCATATCCTCTGCTGTCATAAATACGAGTGCCTTCTGGCGATCATCAATCATCTGCTTGATCTCGTAGTTTGTCTTAGACTTCTCAAGGATAGAATTCTTACGAACCTTAAACGCCTTAATCTTCTCCTTTACACTGAAGAACAGCTTGAGCAGAGAAGGATTCGCGTTAACATAATTTCCAATCCATGTAAGCTCTACATACTGATGCTCAATCTTGTTTGAGATCTCATATACATTGTAGCCATCAAAGATAACATTCAACGTTGTATAGAGTAAATCGAGAATCTCGTACTTTTCTTCCCATGACTTGTTGGAATTGTCCTGATTTACCAGATCCTTGATTCCACACTCATAGAACACCAGGTTATACTCGTACAAGCCTTCGAAGATATTGTGCTTGTCACTTAAGGAAGCACCTGCGCCAAGAATCTGCAGATTTTTCTTCATATTTGGCTCGTTCTCGATATAGAGATATACCTTTCTTACAAAGGAAGATACCTCTGCGATCAGTGTATCAATACGCTTGTTGTAGATCTCCTGCTTAGAGATTGCATTGATCACACTTCTGCTCAGCACTGTTGTATCGGCTGCCGAATTCGTGTTGCGGATCAATTCCTTGAAGCTCTCATAGACTGACATATTGTCGATTGGAATATACTCTGCATTCAATCCATAAAACTCAAATGCCTTGCTGTATTCCTTGTTGTGAATATATGCGTTGAACAGTCCGATTGAGAACTGAATCTTATAATCATTTCCTACATGTGGGTCTTCTACTACATAATCAAACAATACTTCCAGATTGTTCATGTATGCATCCGAATTTGCATTGTCTGCCGGAAGTCCCATCTCCATGATAACGTTGATCAGATCGAGATAACCCATAATTGCCTTATCAAAGTTCTTCGGTCTGTCATCATCCTCTAAAATCTGATAGCTCAGATTGATCAGCAATGGTGCAATACGCTCACCGATCAGACGCATCGCATCACCGAAGCACTCTCTCTGATACAGATAGATCAGCCAGATGCTGTAACGATAAATACCGGATGTGCTGATTGGAGCATCCACATCCAACGGATCGATATCGCCATATACAAACTTGAACAATGGTTCAATCCACTCTTCAATCTCATAACGTCCTGTCGCCTTGATGTTGGTGTCTACGAACTCACCCAACTCGTAAAGCTTTGTACACTGTGTCTTTACATCGTCATCAACCATCATATTCTTGAGGTCAAAATTACTATCCTTTAAATAGTCAATAACCAATGCATAAAATCCATCTTCTACCTGCTCATTCAGGAAACGAATCAACAGTCCTTTGTTATTTGATGCCGCAATTGTAAGGACATTGCTGTCTGATCCTGCGGTAATATTTGCTGGTAATGCCATTGCCATATACCCCCTTGTAATTAAATTTCACTACTTCGATTTTATAACAAAATACGAGGCAAAGTCAACCTTCGATTTGTCAATAATTCATAATTGGCATTGTGCATAATTGACAAAGCGTTTTCGACAAATGGAAGCCTATTTTTTATCAAAATTGTACAATATTTCACAAATCATCAGACCTCAAAGCCTGCCATCCGAAGGATTGCCCGCGCATTTGTCGTTGTACATCTGCCATCGCGGATCTTATAGTCAAACCGCAGCTCATCTCCCTCATAATATTCCTGAAAATGATAGTTTACCGCCGGTGTCTGGTCCTTATCTGTAATGCTGCAAAGCTCAAAATCATGTGTAGAAACAACCGTCATGCAACGGCTGCCTGCGAGCTTCGTGATAACCTCCTTCGCACCGACGATACGATCTGCGGAATTGGTCCCCTTGAAGATCTCATCGATCAGACAGAGCATTGGTTTTTCCTCTTTGCGGCAGACAGCCATCTCCTTGATGCGTAGAATCTCCGCATAGAAAGTGGAGATACCATGCGCCACATCGTCCTTTACCCGCATAGATGTAAAGATGCGCATATAAGATGCCTTCAATGTTTCTGCACAGACTGGTGCACCAAGATAAGCAAGTACCAGATTGATGGCAACCGTTCTTAAAAAGGTTGTCTTTCCAGACATATTTGATCCCGTGATAATCGTGATACCAGAGCCAAGTGTTACATCGTTGCCCTGTGCCTGATCTGGCAACAGCAATGGGTGATACAGATTCGTTCCCTCCAGATGCACCTCTGTCTCCGTATAATCAATCTGCCCTTCTCCAGTCTCCCGTACCATTCCCAGCACAGAAAAGCTCATCAGATCTTCCAGCTCCGCAATCATATCCGAGCATCCGGCAACCTGCGTTCCATATGTTTTCTTCCACCGGGAAACAACCGATGCAAGCTGATAGTCCCACAAAAGAAGTCCACATAAGATCTGGTGTACCAATGGATTGAAGGAAATATTATATGCCTGGCTGATTGCTTTTAGCTTATGATATGCCCGGACCGCTCCGGTCGCCCCGCCTGCGCGCTGCTGCATCCTGGCAAGGACTTCGCTCTGAAATGCCTGTTCTGCGATCAAGGAGAGCATCACTTCGTATTCACCGCTCACGGTACTTGCGTAATAAACCGGCTGAATGATACCGTCCGTCATGAACTTGGTCAGCCACGAAATGACAAGCAATGCCAGAAATCCAGCAAGTGGATATCCATAGGAAATCGTGCCAGTCAGGAACAACACCAGACTCACGATCTCACAGATTGGAAGCAAAAACCGTAATATATGTGCAAATACGGGGAGTTTTCCCTGTGCCACGTCACCGCAAAAATCTTCAAACGCTTCCGCGTCAAACTTTTCTTTTTCCGCTTCCATCCTGCGTCCGGCTGTCTCAAACTCTACGGCAAATTCCGGTTTCCCCGAAAGCTCTTTGATTGCAGCATGTCGCTGCTCCCGCTCCGCTTCCTTGATATACCGCGTTGTGAGATGGTCTGCAAATGTCTGTTTTCCCTTCTCTGTATGACAGACAGAAATCATCTGATACAGAGAATTCTCTCCAAGCAAATCAATATCTGCGGCAACACAATCGTCCTCGCGCAGATACACAGTTCCTTTCTCTTCAAACTTCCGCCATCCATCGGTAAAACGATTGCAATAACGCCGGCAGACCTCCCATTTCTCCGTCAGCGACTCCTGTCGTTCCGCTACAACACTGTGCCATTTCACAAGTGCTACAAAGCCGATCAGGAACAACACACCGGCGATCACCAGAAGCGTTGCATATGATTTTTCTTTTTCAGTAATTCCGACGATCAAGCCAGCCGCACCGATTAAAAATGTCAGGATACGAAACGTGGAAATCCGGCTGAATAACCGGTCCGCCCGTTCCTTTTGGCTCTGATAATCCAGCGTCCACTGTTCAAACTGCTTTCGATTCTCATTTACTGTCATCATGCCCTTTTTCTTCCTCTTTTTCCTCTTTTTTTCTCGTGATTACCATCTTGAAAAAGATTGCTACAAACACGCCTGCCGCAATGATGCTCAGGATTCCTAATGTAGTTTGGTCTAAGAAAACCAATGCTATTCCAACAAGCGCAATCAAAATCGCACAGGTAAGGAAATTCTTCTCGGATTCTTTTAAATTCTTCATTTTATATTACCCTCCGGTCTTTTTACTACAATCTAGTCTACCATATCCCACAGTGCAAGGCAAAGAAATAATTCTAAACTTTCTGTGAACCACAGATTTTCATTTGCTTTTTATTATTGCATGTATTAGAATAGTCTTTATATAATCGTGGTAAAATATAGATAATTATGGAAAAGGAGATTCAGACATGGGTAAGTTTTTTAAAGGTGTCGTAAAATTTTCAGTTGCCGCAGCCGCAGTTGGTGGTCTGTGCTATGCATTCAAGGACAAGATCAGAGAATCTAAGGTATATCAGGATAACAACGTTGATGAAAAGATCAACAAAGTAAAGACAACAATCAAGGACAAAATGCCAAAGATCTTTGATAACGAGGATGATATCGAAGAGGATGATCTGTTTGCAGATGATCTCGATCTTGAGATGGAAGATGCAAACCGTGATTACGTGACGATCAATCCAGATGATTCCGAGAAGTCAGAGGAAGCAGCTGCTGAGGAGCCTGTAGAAGAAGCAAAGGCTGAAGATGCTGACGCGGAGTAATTGCTGAGAATCCGGGAAATAGTATGGATGCTGCAATCGGCATCTTGCTCTGATTAGCGGTCGTCAAAGTGCACCGCATAAATGCGTGCATTTTCCTCGTTGCCATAACAAACAAAAAGTTCGATGAGACGATTCATGTTTCATCGAACTTTTTATTTTAGTTGTAAAGCGTAAATCCATGTTATGTATTGGCTTTGCACACTTGATCTATCTGTCTATTTTGCTGTCCGGTCTACAGTTTCACCAGCTTGCGCATGTCTTCATAAAATCCCGGGTACGAAATATCCACGCATTCAGCGCCGGTGATTTCTGTCTCGCCCTCTGCATTCATTGCAGCAACCGCAAAGCTCATCGCAACCCGGTGATCCAAATGGCTGTCGATCACTGCGCCGTGAAGCGGTCTGCCACCGCGGATGATCATACCATCTTCGGTCGCCTCGATATCTGCGCCCATCTTCTTCAGATTATCTACCATCACATCAATCCGGTTGGATTCTTTTACCTTCAATTCTGCCGCATCTTTGATGATTGTCTCACCATCTGCAAAGCAGGCAAGAATCGCAATCGCCGGGATCTCGTCAATCAGAGTTGGAATCACTTCTCCGCCAACAACACAGCCTTTCAGATCCGAGGTGCGAACTGTCACGTCAGCAGTCGGCTCTCCGATCTCGCCAGATGTCTTCTCGACGGTCACATCGGCGCCCATATCCGAAAGCACACGCAGGATACCATCTCGTGTCGGATTGATGCCTACATTTTTCACCGTTACACAGCTGTTCGGTGTAATCGCAGCCGCTACCAGAAAATATGTTGCCGAAGAAATGTCACCAGGCACAATTACTTTCTTTGCATACAGCTCGTCTGCTGGTTTTACATACACGCTCTTTCCTTCTGTACGGATATCCACGCCGAATTCTTCAAACATCAGCTCCGTATGGTTCCGACTTACTTCTGGTTCTGTCACAGATGTCTCGCCATCCGCATAAAGTCCTGCAAGCAGAATCGCTGATTTGACCTGTGCCGAAGCCACCGGCGAATCATAATGTATGCCATGCAAATTCGTTCCATGAATCTCAAGTGGTGTACAGTCATTTCCGCGTAAGCTCCGAATATCTGCACCCATCTGGGAAAGCGGCGTGATAATCCGCTTCATCGGACGTTTCTGAATCGACGCATCGCCATTGACCGTTGATACAAATGGCTGTGCCGCAAGGATTCCCGACATCAGACGTGTTGTCGTTCCGCTGTTTCCAACATCCAGAATCGAATCCGGTGCTTTCAAGCCTCTCAGGCCACGACCATGTACCAATACTTTGTCTCCGTTATTCTCGATCTCGACACCCATCTTACGAAAGCAGGCAATCGACGACAGGCAGTCAGCCCCTTGCAGGAATCCCTCTACCTCCGTGTTGCCCTTCGCAATCGAGCCAAGCATAATACTTCTGTGAGAAATGGACTTGTCTCCCGGTACTGCCACTTCGCCGGAGAGTCCATGAACTCTTGATAATTTCATAATTTTCTCTCTTTCTGTATGTCTAATATTATGTAATACGCATATTTAAGTCTTTTCAAATCCTGTATCTGTACACAGTTTTTGTTTTCATTTTCAAGTCTGAACGTCTCGCCATAAAAATCTACATCATTATAACACGGCTCATTTCCAGCAACAACCGATTTATGGATTGTTTTACACACATCCGCGGATTGTTTGCATATTATTTTACGTGTTATTTTGCCTCGATGCACATATAGGAATATAGATTACGATCATGGATTACATTTTTTACACGGGGTATATCCCATGTTCTCTAACTCCTCCACCGTTCCCTCATAGGTCTGCTTGTTTTTCTCCTTCATCTGGCTGACACTCGAACAGGTCGGACGATGAATCTTCTTCGTGTTTGTGTTCAAAATATAGGTCTGTGCCGTTTCATTTTTATTGTCCCCCATTAGTTCTGAATTCGGTGTTTGTTCCTGTATTTCAGATTCCCAGCTTGTTCCATCCGCATAGTTGATCCCAATTCCCGGCTGTACATTATAGCAGTACACATGAAAACAAATTCCAGCTCCCTCATCCTCGACAGACCATCCTTCCATCTCCACGCCGGAAGCAACCAGATTATCCCCTTCAAAAATCGGTGTCACCCGGTACAGCACATGATTTCCAGTCTCTTTTACATATGCATCTACCTTTTCCTCAAATGGAAGCATCCCATCCACATTCAGGTATCTTGTCCCGGTAATCAGGTTCTTCTCATTTGCATTTTCACCGGCAAGACAGTACGCAATCAGATGGCAGCGATTGTAGAGATAATTCCCGTCGATCAGATCATTATACTTCACCGTGTGCCAGCCGCTTGGACGAACATTTCCGATTGTGCCCCGTTCTTCCGTCGGCTGTAATTCCGGGCAGATATTCGCATACGCCTGCCCGCAGCGTCCAAGCGAATCCAGATCACTATATCGTTCAAACGCTTCCGTACTCTTCTTTTCTTCCTCTGTAAAATCCGGCATATTATTCTCAAGCTGGATATACGACGTTCCGTCGTAAGCCGGAATGTCAGCAAGCGAAACTGGAGTTCCCGTCTGGATTGCACGCGGAAGCCCATTCTCCGATTGTGCATCTGGCTGCGAGTCTTTATCTCGCGCGTCAGGATTCTCCGTTATATCCTGCGCTTCTATGGCAGCCGTGGTCGAATCATCCGCGGCGGGTTGCCCGGCTACACATCCCGCGAACGAAAGCGCGATGAGCAAACTAGCTACCATATATTTCAGCGTTATTATAATCTTTTTCACTGCTTGTTTCTCTCCATATTCACTGCATGTTCTTATCCATGTTCATTGCATGTTCTTCACTAATCTGTTTTATCTTATGTTGCATATATAATACTACATCCATTATACGTTCCTTATTCCATATGCACAAGCTATACTTGGGCTTTTCCTGCTCTCTGCTGCTCCCCACGCCCACCGCGTGGGTTTTCTTCCCAGAAATTTCCTCTCTACGCCCATTTCGCCAACAAAAGTTTCCTCCCAGCCTTGCAATCTCACCAGGAACTCTCTATACTACATAAATGAACCACACGATTTCGAAAGGAGATCATCACATGAAAACTTTATTGCGTTTCTTACAGAACGGCAAAACCCAATTCCATGTTGCCGCCCTCGCCAAAGAATATTTAGATGCGCATAACTTCACACAGATATCCGACCGGGAAAATCTCGTCGAGCTTGCCGCTGGCAGATACTACCTTGCCCCATTTTCTTCGATTGTGATTCCGTTCGTCAAAGGCGCACAGAGCACACAGGTTCGTATCACCTGCGCCCATACAGATTTCCCGATGCTGAAGGTAAAGCCGAACCCGGAATTAAAAAAGCTGGGATATCTGCAAATAAATGTCGAGCCATACGGCGGACTCATCAAGGAAAGCTGGTTTGACCGTCCGCTCGGACTCGCAGGAAAAGTTATCCTCAAGGGCAACACAAGCTTCCACCCGGAAGTCCGTCTATTCGATTCCGAAAAACCGGTTGCTATCATCCCGAACCTTGCTCCGCATCTGAAACGTGGCGGCAAAGAAGGAGAACTGGATGTACAGAAGGAACTGATTCCGATTGTAGATATGGTCGCGCCCGCAGCCGATTCCCATTTTCTGCTTTCTTATGTGGCAGAAAAACTAAACATCTCTCCAGATGATATTTTAGACTTCGATCTGTACCTGTACATCTGTGATGCACCAACGACCGTCGGTATGAATGATGCATTTGTGACAAGTCCACGTATCGACAATATCTCTTCAGTTTGTGCCATCCTAGAAGGACTGGCAAGCGCAGAGCCTTCCAATACACTCTGCATCGGCGCACTTTTTGATAATGAAGAAATCGGAAGCCGCTCCAAGCAAGGAGCTGACAGCACATTACTCTCCGATATCGTAAAACGCCTGGCTGCAGGCAGCCAGCTTTCACTGATTGAAGATGGATTTTATCTGTCCGTGGACGTCGCACATGCCACACATCCAAATTACAGCGAGAAATCCGACATTACCAATACAGTTCTGCTCGGAAAAGGTGCTGTCCTGAAATCAAGTGCCAGTCAACGTTATGTATGTGACAGTGAAGCTGGTGCCTGCATCATTGACCTGTGCAACACAAATGGAATTGCCCTGCAGCGCACCGTCAACCGTTCCGGCATGCCGGGCGGGCAGACTCTTGGTCCGATCGTATCCTCCTACCTGCCAATGCGCGCGTGTGATATCGGTATTCCGGTTCTTGCCATGCACTCTGCAAGCGAGCTGATACACAAGGATGACTACACTGCTTTAGCTGATCTGATCACTGCATTTTTCACATCACCATAGCAAAAAAGGTTGCCACATCTGGCAGCCTTTTCATTTCCAATCAATCTGTTTTCACATTCAATCTAGTATTTATAGATCAACCGTTTCATCCAATCTTCAATGATGGAATCATTTGCGTTGGATATAACTTCCTTTGTATTGGCAGGATCATCCGTGATGATTCCGTCCACATCCAGTAGCAACAGATCCTTGATGTCTGACTCATTGTTTACCGTCCATGCGTAAATCTTCTTTCCCTTTGCGTGAATCCGACTTACCATGTTGTTACTAATATACGTATGTTTGATGCTGAATCCATCGATTCCCTGCATGCCTGCAAAATCGCCAAATGCCATCGTCATAATATAGAGCGTTGAGATATCCGGATCCAGTTCCTTTGCCTCGCGTAACGCCGCGACGCTCTGCGAGCCAAGCATGCACTGATCCACAAAATCATATTCATGCAACAAATCCACAATGCCCTGCACATAATTCTGATCAGTATCTGCCGGTTTTAACTCGATATTCAAGAATACATCATTTTCCTTGGCAAAAATCAGCACTTCCTCCAACGTCGGAATCCGCGTGCCATCATACGACCGGTCATACAGGCTTCCGACATCCAGTTTACGGATATAGTCATAATCCACTTCACCGACCTTGTGCCTGACGTTCGCCGTCCGATTCAGGTTTTCATCATGCATAACCACATACACGCCATCCTTCGTCTGCCGTACATCTAATTCAATAATATCCGCACCTGCCTCTACCGCTTTTTCAAACGCCGGCATCGTATTCTCCGGTGCATGTGCGTCATCCCCCCGATGTGCTGTCACGGACGCATTCGTCGGATACGCAATGCGGAAGGACATATAATTATTTGTTGACAGATACACATAGCAGCCATTCATAATAAGTCCGAGTGCAACAACTGACGCAAGAAATGTTCTCTGTTTTTTTCGTGAACGGCTCAGAAGAATCTTCTCCTCCCGCTCCTGAATCTTATTTACATGGAGTTTCTTGAACTCCTCATAATCCATATCGCCTTCACGTTCATAGAAATGTACGCAGATATATGCATGAATCAGCGGCGTTGCAACTATGACAATCAACACATAAAGAATCACCGTCGCGACACGGAAGATTGTATCAATCACTGTCACAACCGTTTTGTTCGGAATCAGGTTAAGTACAACCTTCGAGATTCCCGCTGCAAATGCACCTTCCAGCAACACCGCAATGACAGCAATCGCCAGGTTTAATGCAATGACACCAATCATCATAAGTAATACATGCCGTTTCATCGCCTGTTTACTCATACGGCGTGCCTGCTTGTAATTGACCTTATACAGGACAAAATAGTTGAGCGTAAAAATTTCTTTAAAGAAGGTCAGACAGAGCACAAGGTAGATGGCAAGTAAATTTAATATAACCATATGCATTTCCACCTTCTGGATATGGTCTAATATCACT
>OGWY01000129.1_pt1 | contig 55045 bp, 45 predicted proteins | sample 1576121 | NCBI WGS metagenome assembly OGWY01 (sample SAMEA3541543, study PRJEB24748) | human gut metagenome | biome: human gut; feature: human-associated habitat; material: faeces | place: China | collected 2012 | reverse complement strand
AGCAGCAGCGCCGCCTGCTGATACTGCGTCGCGGCAAGGCTCGCTTCGTCGCCCAATTCGGCGTAGATGACGGCGGCGGACTGCAGATTGTCCAGCGCGCCGGTCGATGCAAGCGCCTGCGCCTTCATCGTGCGCACTTCGCTGATTTTCTGCGCGCTGTCCTTGTAGTCGCCCAAGGCTTCATACAGCGCGATTGCGCCGTCGTAATCGCCATCCTGCGCCTTCTTCGCCGCCCAATCGTAGTTGCACAGGCGAATCATGTCCGCCGCTTCGGAGTAGTCCGAAACAGCCGTAAACCCGGCAATCGCAGCTTCATACTCGCCGCGCGAATACGCAATCTGCGCCGGCTGATACACGCAGTCTTTCAGCAGTGTCGCGACATCATTGTAATCTGCCGGCAGCTGATTCAGCAGCGCCGTCGCCGCATCGAAATCCAGCGCTTTCATTTCCACCAGCGCCTGCTGATAGATGGCTTTCTTCCACAGGTCGTCCGCGTCGCTGTAATCGCGGATGTTCTGCAGCAGCCGCGCTGCTTCCTTGAATTTTCCAGCCTCCAGCGCCTTTACCGCCGGAGCGTAATAGCTGACGTTTGCCTGTTCATCGGCATCCTCATAGCCCTTCGCAAGATAGAACTGCTCGGCGGCGGTTGCGGTTTCTCCTGCCGCTTGCAGCTGCTTGCCATAGGCGTAATGCGCCTGACGCGCCAGTTCCGCCGCGCCCTCGTAATCCGGTATTTCCTCCAGACAGGCAATGGCGGATACCGGGTCAGGATTGTCGCCCTCCAGCAGGCTCTTCGCCTCCAGATACCACGTTTTTTCGATGAGCGCTGCGCTGTCCTGATACCCATTCAGCGCAGTCAGTCCTTCGCGGATGGCATCGTAGTCGCTTGCCATCTCCATTTCGGCGGATAGGCGGCGATACGCGATTTCCTGCAGCTGCGTCCGCGAATTTTCGTAATCACCCAGCGCCGTGAACAGCTTTTCGGCATCATCCAGCTTGCCCTCGTTCAGCAGCAGCAGACCCTCCTGATAATCGGCAGACTTGCGCAGGTCGTCCGTGCGCGTCTGGTCCGTCAGCGTGTCCAGCAGCGTGCGCGCCTGTGCAATATCCTCCGCTGTCACATTGTCGCTGTCCAGCAGGGCTTCCGCATGGCGGTAGTTGCTTTCCTCCACCATGTCCGCCGCATCTTTGTAGCTGCTGATTTCCGCGAATTTCTCCGCCGCGGCGGTGTATTCACCATTGGTGAGCGCCGTCTGCGCGTCGTTGTACTTCATCTGCGGCAGGAGGTGGAACATGATGCCGTAGCCACCGCCGAGAATCAGCACAATCAGCGCAACCGCCCCCGCCACAACGCGGCGGTGCCGACGGCGCTTGGTCACTTCCTGCTCACGCTGGGCTTGCAGCTTTGATGTTTCCTCCACGGCGACGCGGTTCTGGTCATCCGTCGCCTTTTCGCGCGCGGCAATCACGGCGTCCACCGTTTCTTTGCTGAAGTGGGTGAACACATCGCGCTTATCGCGTCCGCAGCGGGCGCACGTCGCGACAGACACGGGGTTCGGACGGCCGCAGACGCACAGCCATAGGTCGCCCTGCATTTCGGGATATCCCGCCGCCATGTTGCCTGCCACCTCGCGCAGCTCGCTCAGCGCGGTGCTGCGGTGCAGGTTGTTCGGCGTGTACTCCGTCAGTGGCTCTTTGCCGCGGCGCCAGATGCTGCTGTTATCGTACCAGACCTTCTCAATGATTGCTTCGCAGCCGCCGACGTTCGCGGGCTCTTCCACCGGCACGGTCATGGAGAATGTACGCATGGGTGCGCCGGTCAGCCCGTGCGCACGGTGAGTGATGCGGGTGATTTCCTGTCCGTCTGGATCAAGCAGGGTGAGGGTGACTTCCACGGAGACGACCTGCTGTCCGGAGAGATTGAACAGGGTCAGCTCACAGGAAGGGAAGCCGGTATTGGGCGCATCAATGCGCCAGACCTCGACAGGGCTATTCAAATCAATCTTCAAGGGCAAATGCCTCCTTTGCAGCGTGCATTTTTGTTACTTGATTTTTCTTGTCGCAGAGGGTTTCCCATCTGCGGAGGCGAGGAAGGGGGCTTTCCAGTTGCCACTTCCATGCTTTGGGTATTGTAGCTTCTATATCCCGTTCCCAGATAAACACGAGGAAGAAATATGCAGAAGTCACCAACTCAATCGCGCAGAAGGGTCAAGGGAGGGGACTTCGTCCCGTTTCATTCTCCCTTGCGGAGCCCAGAGGCAGAGCCTCTGGCGCCTCTCCTCACTCAATATACACCATGATTTCAGAGAGGACGGAGGCGGTGAATTCAAGGCGCAGAACAACGCGCACGCCGTCATCAAGAACAAGGCCGAAGCGCATGACCGTGCCGTCCACGGTGTACTCCACCACGCCGTACTGACCGCTTTCTTCGTCGCCGTAAAGGTGCTCAGTGTCGTTCTCATCAATCGCGGTGTTGTCATTGCGGAAACGGTTGTATACCTGCGCGAAAGTGTCGCCGATGCGGCTCGCGCGCGGACCTTCCATGCCATCGGCGGCAATCAGCAGCATTTCCACCTGCGGGTTCTGCTTCTGCGCGTCGTAGAGGAACGTGATGTCGCACGCCGCGAACGTCATCGTGCGCACATAGCCATCTGTGCCGTTCTCCACCCACACGTCGTCAATCACGTCTCCCAGCACGTCCGCGGCGGATTCCGGCGTCAGGCTCATGAAGTCAATACCGGAGAACTGCAAGTCCGTTCCGTCAAACATGGGCAAATCCGCGCCGTTGTAGCTCGTCGGAACCTGCACATAGTCGTCAAAGAGCGCATCAAAGCGGAGATTGTCGCGCACAGTGCTGATTTCCGCCTCGGTCGTGCGCGCGGACAGACCGTAAACGCGAATCGCGCTGACGATATTGTCCTCCATCGTAAAGATGACGCCCGTGTCCGTGTAGCCCTCGCCATCGGTTTCCACGCGCTCATGCACGGCGTATTCCACTGTCTGCACGCGCTGACCGTCGCGCTTCACTTCGCCCCATCTCATGCTTTCCGGCAGCAAGTCCAGCACATACAGCACGGCGGATTCGCGGCTGCCGCGCAGAGACGGATTCTCGCTGTAATTCGCTTCCAGCACGATGGACAGTTCGTCGCCTACCTGAATATCGCGCGGACCCTGCTCTTCGGCGCTCGTCAGGACGATGGAAAGCAGCTGCGTGTCAATGCTCATCGCGGGCGAATCGGCATAAATCGTGCCGAAGGAATACTCGAAGGCATAGCCGTCCTCGGTCTTGGCATCCGCCGGATCGTTCAGGGGCGTAGAGGCCATTGCCAGCGTCTGCATCCGCGCGGCGAAGGCTTGCAGTTCCGCCAGCGTCAGGGCATCCGCGCTGTTGTCCTGCGCATCTTCCGCCGATGCGAAGATGCAGCTTACCCCCATCAAGACCGTCAGCAGCAGACAGAACATCCGTTTCATCATCGTCAAGCGCTCCTTTTTTCGGAAACGATATGATTTACCAATGCTATTGTACCGCAAAAATCTGCCCTTGTACACCCTCGAAATGTGTGGAAAATGTAAACTTTGCGCAGAAAATCGCGGAAAAAGACGGTTTGCAGAAAAATATTCCACCTATTCCGCGGAAAATTCTCGATTTGCGCTACAAGGATGAGGAAGAATCCGACGCTGTTTCCAGCGCATCCGCCAAATCTCCCAAAATGCGCCAGCAACGAACATCCGTCTCCTGTCGTTGGATGGGTGAAGCGGAAAGAAACGCCGCTTCAAAAGCACATCCTCTTCCATGGAAAGCAAAAGGAGGCAACAATCCATGAACAAGAAGAATCTGACTCGTGTGGCTGGCCTGAGCGCGGCGGCGATGCTCGCGCTGAGCGGCATGGCGATGGCAGAAACGACCGAGAGCGCGCTCGTCAAGGGCGGCGCGCTGAACCTGCGCGAAACCGCGTCGCTGGACGCGAAGGTGCTGGGGCAATACCCCACCGGGACATTGGTGGAAATCATCAAAGCAGGCAGCGAATGGCATCGTGTCAGCGTGAACGGCAAAACCGGCTACATGTTGGCAAAGTACCTGAATAGCGCTGACAGCGCTATCTCCGCGACCGTCCGCACCAACACCGGCACGGGGCTGAACCTGCGTGAGCAGCCGAACATGAACGGCACGATTATCATGGCGATCAAGAACGGTCAGTCCGTCAGCGTCCTGCAGAAGAGCAGCCCTTGGAGCCGCGTCAAGGTCGGCAACCGTGAGGGCTATGTGGCAACGAAGTACCTGAACTTCGGTTCTTCTTCCGGCAGCGTGTCCGGCACGGCGGCTGTCGTTCATAACCCGAAAAGCACGCAGGTGCTGAATCTGCGCCGCGAACCGAACCTCGACGCGCAGGTGCTGGCATACTATCACAACGGCACGAAGGTGACGATTCTGGGCAATGTGGACAGCAAGTGGGTCAAAGTACAGGTGCAGGACGGCAAGATTGGCTACATGATGAAGCAGTATTTGAAGGTGAGCGGGGGAGCGGGCGAAGTGAAGCCGTTCACGGCAAAGCTGTGGAACGTCAACGGCGGCAGCTATGTGAATTTCCGGAAGGGTGCGTCGCTGAATGCGGAAGTACTTGCGCGCGTGCCGGTGGGGACGGAAGTGAAGGTGCTGGAGCACGGCACGGATTGGTGCAAGGTTGAGGTTGATGGTAAGACCGGGTATATTTCGACTTGGTTCATGAAGTGGTAAGGGATAGGGTTAGGGCTAACACCCAAAAGAGCAACACGCGGAAGAAGTAAGGGAAGAGAAACCAACTCAATCGTGCGAAAGGGGTCAAGGGGGGAGACTTCGTCTCTTTTCCTTTTCCCCTTGCGGAGTCCAGAGGCGGCGCCTCTGGTGGGGTTTGGGACAACGCCCCAACTGTTCCTCGTCAAACCTACTCCAAGGGAAAAGTCAACAAGGCGCAGGCAGCGAAGCGTCCCTGCCAGTAACTTCGCGCATCCGCAGATGCGCCCCCCAACTCGCTTTAATTGTCGCGCCAAATGGGCGCGACCGAGAAGCACGAAAGCCATCCTCCTAACAATTTTTCTACAACTCCATAAAAACAGGCTCATGCTCCCAAATCACCGGGACATGAGCCTGCTTTCTTATCTTGCCTTTTCAATCAGCGTGTGCAGCGCGTGCTTCATGGCCAGCGTGCGGATGCGCTCGCGGTTGCCAGAGAGCGCCAGTCGAACCGCGCTCGTGCCGCCCGCCGTCGATACGCCGACGCACACCGTCCCCACCGGACAGTCCTCCGTCCCGCCGTCCGGCCCCGCGACGCCCGTCGTACTCACCGCAATGTCCACGCCCAGCCGCTTCCGCGTGCCTTCCGCCATTGCGCACGCCGTCTCCACGCTCACCACGCCGAAACGCTCGATGACCTCCGCAGGCACGTCCGCCAGAATCGTCTTCGTGTCCGTCTGGTACGTCACCAGTCCCGCGCGGACAACCGCCGATGCGCCCGGAATATCCACCAGCGCCGCAACGACCTTGCCGCCCGTCAAGCTTTCGCACGTCGCGCACGTCATGCCCCGCGCCCGCAGCGTCTCAATCGCCGTTTTCGCCAGTGAACCGCCGTCTGTTTCCTCCATCGCGTACACAACATTGCCCAGACGCGCCTTGACTTCCGCCAAAAGCGGTGTCAGCAGCGCCAGCGCCTTCTCCGCCGTATCAGCGCTCGCCGTTGCGCGCAGCTGCACCTCGCCTAACGTGCAGTAGGGCGATAACGTCGGATTTCCGCCGTTCTCCAAGTCACGCAGGCGCGTGTCCACCTCGGATTCACCCATGCCGAAGATGCGCACATACCGGCTCACCAGCGCGCGCCCTGACCGCGCCATCAGGTACGGCTCGACCGATGCGGTGAACATCGGCTCCAGCTCGCAGGGCGGGCCGGGCAGGTGGATAACGACTTTTCCATCACCCATCGGGACAATCGCGCCGGGGGCTGTGCCGTTCGGGTTCATCAGCAGCGTAGAATCCGCCGTGAACATAGCCTGAGAAAGGTTGTTGAGGGTCATGTTGCGGTGATACTGCTGGAAGCGGGTGCGAACCATCTCCTCCGCTTCCGGGAAGAGGACAAGTTCCTTGCCCGCAACCTTTGCCGCCACGCGCTTGGTGATATCATCGACCGTCGGGCCGAGGCCGCCGGAGGTAATGACGATATCCGCGCGGCTGAGCGCAAGGCGGTAGGCATCCTCCAATCGCTGCGCATTATCGCCCACGACGGTTTGGTGCTGCTGCGTGATACCCAGCGCGGACAGGCGGCGCGAGAGGAACTGCGCGTTGGTGTTGAGGACTTGCCCCATCAGGAGTTCCGTGCCGACACATAGAATTTCTGCAATCATGGTGTTTTCTCCGAAAGAAGGTGCTTCTTTCAATCGCAGGGGTTTCGCCGCTGCGGCGGCGACAAGGGGGCAATGGAAACAGACGAATGTCTGCGGTCGCCCCCTTGACCCCTTCGCATCCCATCTAAGCGAGTTGCGTTTAAGCAAAGGGTTTTAAGTTTGTGTACTGATGCACTTTGCCGAAATAGTTCTTATTTCCCCAGCTTGCTGATGCCGGATGCTTTCGCGCAGTCCATGACCGCCTTCGCGACGGCAGGAGCGACGCGCTTGTCGAACGCGCCGGGGATGATGTAGTCCTCTTTCAGCTCATCGTCCGAAACGATGGACGCAATCGCGCGGGCGGCGGAGAGCTTCATGTCCTCCGTAATATCCGTCGCCTGTGCGTCCAGCGCGCCGCGGAAAATGCCGGGGAAAACCAGCACGTTGTTGATTTGGTTCGGATAGTCGCTGCGCCCGGTCGCAATGACGCGCGCGCCGCCCTTCGCGGCTTCTTCCGGCATGATTTCCGGCGTAGGATTCGCCATTGCGAACACAATCGCGTCCTTCGCCATCGTCGAAACCATTTCCGCCGTGACGATTTTCGGGGCGGAAACGCCGATGAACACGTCCTTACCCTTCATCACGTCCGCCAGCGAACCGCGCTCGTTGTGCCGGTTCGTGATTTCCGCCATCTTGCGCTGCGCCGGATTCAGCCATTCTTCGTCCACGCTGACCGCGCCCGCCCGGTCCACCAGCACGATGTTGCCCGCGCCGAATTGCAGCAGGAGCTTGGCGATGGAGATGCCCGCGCTGCCCGCGCCGTTGATGACGATGTTCACATCCTCCATCTTCTTGCCAACCAGCCGCAGCGCGTTCAGCAGACCTGCGGAGACGACAATCGCCGTGCCGTGCTGGTCATCGTGAAAGACGGGAATGTCCAGTTCCTTGCGCAGGCGGCTTTCGATTTCAAAGCAGCGCGGCGCGGAAATATCCTCCAGATTGATGCCGCCGAACGTCGGCGCAATTGCCTTCACCGTCCGCACAATTTCGTCCACGTCCTTCGTATCCAGACAAATCGGGAATGCATCCACATCCGCAAATTCCTTGAACAGAATCGCCTTGCCCTCCATGACAGGCATCGCCGCCAGCGGGCCGATGTCGCCTAGCCCCAGCACCGCCGTGCCGTCGGACACCACCGCAACCAGATTGCCCTTGGCGGTGTAGCGGTACACATCGCGCGGGTCAGCATGAATGCGGCGGCAGGGTTCTGCCACGCCGGGAGTATACGCGGTGGACAGGTCATCGCGATTTTCCACCTTCACCTTGCTCTGTACGGCAACTTTGCCGCGGTGTTCCTCGTGCATTTGCAGGGCAGCCTGATTGTAATCCATAAAAATCGCTCCTTTCTCATACTATTTTCGGATTCATCCGCGCCATCTGCTCGTCGCATTTTCATCCAAAAACAGTATCAGGTCGAATGTTGGCATTTCACGGTGTTCAGTGTACCACATTTCGAGAAAAAAAGGAAGGGCGAAAAATTCCGTATCGTCAACCAAAGCGCAAAAAGCAGTTGACAAACGTCCGAAACTATGGTAAACTCAAAACCGCATTTTGGTTTACGCAAGGAGGATTCCCGACGATGGAAAAGACGGCTTCTACAAAAAATACGACCTATACCTTGGTTGCAATTGCGCTGATGACGGCGGTTATCTGCGTGCTCGCGCCGCTCTCGCTGCCGATTGGCCCTGTGCCGATTAGCATGGCGACGCTGGTGCTGTTCCTGTCGATTTATGTGCTGGGCTGGAAGAAGGCAACCATCAGCGTCTGCCTGTACATCCTGCTGGGGCTGGTCGGTGTGCCGGTGTTCAGCGGCTTCACGGGCGGCGTGTCGAAGCTGGCGGGCGCGACGGGCGGCTACATCGTCGGCTATATCCCGATGGTGGCGCTGGCGGGCTTCCTGATGAGCAAGAGCGACAAGTGGTGGCTGCACCTGCTGGCAATGGTCGCGGGTGAAGTCGTGCTGTACCTGATTGGCACGGTCTGGTTTTGCGTACAGGCGGGCAAGACGGCGAACGCGGCGCTGGCCATCTGCGTCTATCCGTTCATTCCGTTGGACATCGTGAAGATGGTGATTGTCGTGCTGATTGGCCCGATGATTTCCAGCCGCTTGAAGAAGGCACACCTGAACGTTTAATACTATTTCCAGATAAGAATGCGCCAAGATGCGCCGCGAATTTTTCATTCTGGCTAACGTGAATGAAACGCAGCGTAGCAGCGCTACGCTAAGTGGAATGAGCGGACGCCAGAAGGGAAAAGGCGCAAGCAGATGGCGCAGGTGAATCTGGAAATAGTATAAGGTGACATCGCCGCGTTGTGCGCTGTTGCCCTAATATAAACGATTTTCAAACGGCATTGCCATCTTCCCGCCAAGCAGAGAAAATGACATTCCGCAATTATGATGCACTGTCGTTTGGAAAATCATATCACATAAGCAGGGCGCTGTTCCGACCACCAAGCCGGACAGCGCCCCTTTATATTGTGTGCAATTAGCCGTGCTGACCTTCGCTCTGCAGCTGCATGTTCTCCACCACAATGTCGTGGATTTCACCCAGCGACGCGCAGTATTCCAGCACCTGCCACGGTTCGTTCGTGTGGAAGTGAATCTTGATCAATTCATCGTCCCCCACTGCCAGCAGACAGTCGCCCTTGAAATGCTCCGTGATGTAGTCGTTGATTTCGTCCTCGTCGAGGTCGTGCCCTTCAATGAGCAGCTGCGTGTCGAACTTGAATTCGAGAATCTCTGCCATGTGCTTCACTCCTTTTTTTGATTTTTTTCTGAACAGAGAGACTGACCTCTGTTCATTAGCAAACAATCAGGTATTCTACAACGCAGTCGCTTTTTCCTGCCTATCCGGGCAGAAAAAGAATTCACGCGCGATTGTGTTGCTTTTTCTTCCATACGCCTTCCGTGCGTTTCTTCTTTTTTCTTACATGCGTTCGGGTGCTTCGATGCCAATCAGCCACAGCCCCGTCTTAATAACATCCTTCGTCGCCTTCGTCAGCGCCACGCGCGCGGCGGCCGTCGCCGGTTCACCATCCAGAATCCGATGCTCATAATAGAACTTATTATACGCCTGCGCAATATCCGTCACAGCGCGGGTAATCATTGACGGCTCATACTTCTCCGCCGCTTCCTTAATGACATCCGGGAAGCGCCCCAGCAGACGCAGGAGCGCCTGTGCCTCGTCGTCCGTCAGCGCGTTCATATCCGCTTCGGGCAGGGACATTTCCGCCGCCTTGCGCAGGACAGAGCAGCAGCGCGTGTGCGTGTACTGCACATACGGGCCGCTTTCACCGTCGAAATTCAGCGCGCGATCCCAGCAGAAATCAACGTCCTTGATTCGGTTGTTGCTCAAATCGGTATAGACGACCGCGCCAATGCCGACCTGACGCGCAACATCCTCCTTGTTCGGCAGATTCGGGGACTTTTCGTTGATGATGTCCAGCGCCTTCTTCTGCGCCTGTTCCAGCAAATCTTCCAGATAGACGACGTGCCCCTTGCGGGTGGAGAGCGCCTGCCCCTCGTAGGAAATCATGCCGAACGCGACATGCACGCAGTCCTTCGCCCATTCGTAGCCCATCTTTTCCAGCACACGGAAAATCTGGCGGAAGTGCAAATCCTGCTGATACGCCACGACGTACAGGCACTTATCGAAATGATAAGTATCATGGCGATAGATGGCCGCCGCAAGGTCGCGGGTGGCGTAAAGCGTCGCGCCGTCGGAGCGGAGGATGATGCAGGGGGACATGTTGTCCTCGCTCAAATCAACGATAGATGCGCCCTCGGAGATGGTCAGCAGGTTCTTTTCCTTCAGTTCGTTGATAACACGATCCATCTTGTCGTTATAGAACGATTCGCCTGCATAGGAGTCAAACGTGACGCCCAGCAGCTTATAGACGCGCTCGGTATCGCGCAGAGTCAGCGCCTTGAACCAATTGAAGATGCGCAGGGCTTCCTCGTCGCCATCCTCAATCTTCTTGAACCACGCGCGACCCTGATCGTCCAGCGCGGGGTCTTTCTCGGCCTCCTCGTGGAACTTGACGTACAGGCGCACCAGTTCGTTCACGCCGCCCTTTTCCACTTCTTCCTCATTGCCCCAGAGCTTATAGGCGCAGATCATCTTGCCAAACTGCGTTCCCCAGTCGCCCAAATGGTTGATGCCGACGGTCTTATATCCGAGGAAATCATAGATGCGGCGCAGGCTGTGACCAATCATCGTGGTGGACAAATGCCCGATATGGAAGCGTTTGGCGATATTGATAGAGGAATAGTCAAGACAAATCGTCTTGCCGTTGCCCATGTCGGACGAGCCATAGTTTTCTCCCGCCTTAAGCACACTTTCGAGCGTTTCCGCCGCGAAATTGACGCGGTTGAGGAAGAAGTTCACATAGCCGTTGACGGCTTCTGCACGCGCTACGTCCTCATGCGACCACTTTTCGACCACGGTCGTGGCGATTTTCGGCGGTGCCATCCGCAGTGCTTTCGCCAGACGGAACACCGGCAGCGCATAGTCGCCCATTTTCGGGTCAGGCGGCACGGCAAGCAGACCGCGGATTTCCTCCGCCGTCGGCAGACCCTGCGCGTCCGGCCATGTGTCGGTCAAGCACTGCGCCATCAGCCCGGCGAGTTTCGTTTTCATATCCATAAAGCTCATAACTCCTTATACGCTATGCTTCGATTTCCAACGGCTATCATACCATATTTTCGCCCGCGGCGCAAGGGTTCATCTCAATCCTCGAACGGGACGTAGATACCCTTGCGGAACATATCGCCCACCAGCGTCGAGCGCGCATGGGAACGCCATCCGTCCGCTGTGGAATGCGCGGCGGTTGTATTGATTTCTGTGTTCGGCAGCTTTTCCTTGAGTTGGGCGATAACTTCCGCCGGAACGGGGTTAATCCGCGCGTACTTGCCGCTGTAATTCAGCCACAGTCGCTCCAGCCACGGCATATTCTCCAGCGGCGACCAGTCCGTGATGCTGTTATAGCACAGGTTGAGGTCGCGCAGGTGCGTCAGCCCTTCCAGCGGGGTCAGGTCGGAAATGTGGTTGAGGAACAATTCGAGATATTCCAGATTTTCCAGCTTTGCCAGCGGGGTAATATCCGTGATATTGTTCGCCGCGAGAATCAGCACCTTCAATTGCGGCAAATCCTCCAAGAAGGACAGATCGCTGACCTCGTTGTGGCCAATGTCCAGCGCAACCAGATTGTGGCAGTATTTAAGTACCGAGAACGTCTTACTGGTGTGGAACTTGCTCTGATAGGTATGCTGGGTGGAGAACGCCGTCACATCCGTGCGGACGAGGTGGTCGCCAACGTACATCGTCCAGCCGAACTCCACCTGCGGATAGCGCTCCGAGAGCATTTCCATGTCTGCGCGCTTCATCTTCGTGCCGTACATATCGCACTTTTTCAGGTTCGGCAGCTCGTCCAAAAACGCCGTCAGCTTCTTGAAGTCCGACACGACGGTTTTGCCCAGATCAATCGCTTCCGCGTCGCGGTCGAACGTCATGTTGGCATAGCGAACCGTCGGGGCGGGGGTGGCGGTAGGTTCCGGCGTGGCTGTCGGCACAGGTGTCGGCGTCGGCACACCCGTCGGGGCAGGCGTTTCACCCGGCGCAAGCGTCGCGGGACTTTGCGCAAACGGGATGTATTCGCCGCTCTTGAACATCTTGTAGACAATCTGATAGCGGTCATGCTCACGCCAGCCGCCGCTGGTGGAGTACGACTTGGAATCAACATAAGTATTGGGCAGATGCTCCTTCAGCGAGCGCACAACATCCTTGGAAATCGGGTCATTCTCCATGTAGTTATTGGAATTATAGACCCACAGGCGCTCCAGCTGCGTCAGGTTTTCCAGCGGTGTCCAGTCCTTGACGTAGTTGAAGCAGATATTGAGGTCAATCAGATTCGTCAGCCCGGAAAGGGGAGAAATATCGCGAATCTTGTTCTTGAAAACCTCCAGATACTCCAAATTCGTCAGGTTCGCCAAGGGGGAGATGTCCTCCACCTTATTGCAGGCGATAATCAGCACGCGCAATTGGGGCATTTCCGCGAGGAAGGAAATATCCGTCGCCTGATTATGCCCGATGTCGAGCGCGAGCATCTCCGTGCAGTATTTGAGTACCGAAAGCTCCGCACTGGTGTGCGTTGCGCTCTGGTTGTTATGGAGCGTGGAAAACGCGGTGACATCGGTGCGGACGAGGTGGTCGCCAACGCGCATCGTCCAGCCAAACTTCACCTGCGGATAGCGTGCCGCCAGCATTTCGATATCCTTGCGGCTGATTTTTGTGGCGAACATATCTACCTTGCGCACGTCCGGCAGTTCATCCAGGAAGCGGCACAGCGCGTCGTAATCCGTCACGACATTCTGCCCCAAATCAATTTCCTGCGCCGTCGTGGGAACAGTCAGCGTCATGAAGGACGCCGTTTCCTCCGCCAGCACCGCCGGAATCATCATCAGCAGCGCCAGCACTGCCGTCACGAGCCATTTTCCCATCTGCTTCATCGTTGTTTCCGCCTTTCCTGATTTGTCCAGCTTTCTTCCATTATAGCCGCGAAAGAGGGCGCTTGTCAATGCACGGGTGATACTTTTCCGGCGCGGCGCATACGCTTTTCGCGGAGGGATGCGTATGCTGGAGCTGCTTGCGCTGCTGATGCAGCAATGCCTGTTTTTTCTGGGATACATCACCGGGCGATCGGAGTTTCCGCCGGCGCTGAATCGGGCGGAGGAAGCCGAGCTGATTGGGAAATTGGATGCGGGCGACCACAACGCACGGCAGGAGCTGATTACGCACAACCTGCGTTTGGTGAGCCACATTGCGCGGAAGTACCAGATTCCCGGCTACGGCGCGGACGACCTGATTTCCATTGGCGTGATTGGACTGATTAAAGCGGTGGACAGCTTCAAATCCGCATCAGGAACGCCGCTGGGAACATACGCGGCACGTTGCATCGAGAACGAAATCCTGATGACGCTGCGCGCAAGCCGGAAGCGGCGCGGGGACGTGTCGCTTTCCGACCCGGTAGGCAGCGATGGCGAAGGCAACGACATCACCTATCAGGACATTCTCGGCACGGACGCGGACGAGTTGGAAAACACGGTCATCCGCCGCGTGACAGCGGAAAAAGTACAGCAGGTACTGCACCGTCTCCCCGCGCGTGAGCGTTTCGTTTTGGAATTGCGCTACGGGCTGACCGACGGCCGTCAGCATCCCCAGCACGAAATTGCACGCCGCTTAGGCATTTCCCGAAGCTACGTTTCCCGTGTCGAAAAGAAAGCCGTCGCTTTATTACGGGACGAAATCGAAAGGTAGTAGGGGAGACCCAAGGGGCGCTGCCCCTTGACCCCGCAAGAGAGTTTCTCCCTTGACCCTTTCGCGCGATTGAGTTGGTGACTTCTGCACACTGCTTCCGCGTGTTTATTGGGGGAACCCAAGGGGCGCTGCCCCTTGACCCCGGCAGGGACGCTGTCCCTGCACCCTGCAAGGGAGAATGAAACGGGACGAAGTCCCCTCCCTTGACCCTTTCGCGCGATTGAGTTGGTGACGCTATCAGGCTATGCCCGCGTGTTTATCCGAAGAAGCGGAATAGTGATAAGCACACAGAAATGCCCTCCACAGGCGATGATGCTGTGGAGGGCTATTTCCTTGATTCTGTGTCTGCAAACGCTCCTGATGCCCTTTGCGGGTGTTTGGCGGCGTTTGCTGCGTTACTCCTCGCCGAGGAAGCGGATTTCGCCGTTCTCCGTCTTTTCCACTGCTGCCAGCGAAACCACCTTCAAGCCCATCCCACGCAGTGTTTCGCCGCCGGGCTGGAAGCACTTTTCGATGCAGATACCCGCACCGACGGGATGGCACTCCGCCTGACGGCAAATGTCCATCAAGCCTTTGAGCGCTTCGCCGTTAGCAAGAAAATCATCAATCAGCAGCACACGCTGTCCCTTTTCCAGACAACGTTTGCCAACGTGGATGGTACTGGTCGTCTGGTGGGTAAAGGAGAAAACATCAGCGGTATACACATCGTCGCCAAGGTTGCGGCGCTGACCCTTTTTGGCGATGATGACGGGCAGGTCGCCCATCGCCAGCGCAGTGGTCATGGCAAAGATGATGCCGCTGGCTTCGACGGTGAGGATGCAGTCAATCTGGTCATTGCGGAAAGCGTCCGCGAACGCCTGCCCAATATGGCGTGCGAGGGCGGTATCAACGCGGTGGTTGAGGAAGCGCTCGACGCGGACAACGCCGCCGGGGAGGATGTCACCGTCTTGGAGGATGCGCTGCTGAAGTTCCTGCATGGTGTGATTCCTGCCTTTTTTGCTGATTTTTATGTGGATTGCAACTGCTGCGTTTCCGTTCCCGGATAAACACGCGGAAGAAGCATGAAAGTGAAACCAACTCAATCGCGAGATGGGTGTCGAGAGGGTCGAAGACCCTTCGCGGGTGCAGGGCAGCGCCCTGCCGGAGTCCAGAGGCAGAGCCTCTGGTGGAGTCAAGGGGCGAAGCCCCTTGCGTCACCTTCTGATGTCGTAATTCATGTCCGCCAGATTGCGGATGGACTTCACGTCGTCAGTGATGTTCGCGTCGCCGTGGATGGTGTGCTTGATGACGCTGGACGCTACGGCGAAATTCAGCATATCCATCGGCTTGTAATCGTGCAGCATGGCGTAAATCAAACCGGACGCAAACGCGTCGCCGCCGCCGACACGGTCAAGAATCGTGAAGGTGAACAGCTTCGACTCGAACGTATGTCCGTCATACCACATGAACGCCTTCAAGCTGTTCTCCGAGCCGGAATGCGCATAGCGGACATGCCGCGCAATGCACTTCAAGTTCGGATAACGCTCCACAAAGTGCTGGAACACCTCGTCCTGCTCCTCGTAAGAGGGCTGAAGCGGTACGCCGTCCTTCCAGTCGCCCTTGCTGTGGTCGCTTTCATCCTTCCAGAGGTGATACGGCTCAATCCCCAACAGAATGTCCACATACGGCAGGCACTGCGTGCAGAAATCACGCGCCTGTTCCCACGTCCACAGCGCCGAGCGGAAATTTCCGTCAAAAGAGACGGTCATGTTCTTTTCTTTCGCCACGCGCAGCAAATCAAGCGTCAGCTGTGCGCAGTTCTCGCCCAGCGCCGGCGTGATGCCGGACAGGTGCAGCCAGTCAAATCCATCCAGCAGCGCGGACAAATCCACATCCGAAAAGTCATATTCCGCCATAGCGGAATGCTTGCGGTCGTAAATCACCTTGCTCGGCCGAACGCCATAGCCCGTCTCCAGATAGTATGTGCCCAGCCGGTGCGACGGCGTTTCCTCCGGCGTGGAGAGAATCATCGGCGTGCAGTGCACATCGTTGGAGCGCAGCATACGCACTGCCGACTTGCCCAGCGAGTTATTCGGCACAACCGAGAAGAACGTGCTGTCGATACCCAGATTCGCCAGCGCCAGCGCAATGTTCGCCTCCGAACCACCGTAGGATGCCTCGAAGTTGTTCGCCATGCGGAGCTTCTCGTAGTTCGGCGGCGTCAAGCGGAGCATGATTTCACCCACGGTAATGAATTTCTTGTCGCAGCTGATATCCCGCAGCAGCGGATTCGCGTGCAGCATGAACATTCTCCTTTCATCCGGCAGGAAATTTTATTTGAATTTTCCCCAAGCATTGCGAGTTCCGAAGGGGCGGCGCGGGATGAACAGGACGTCCTCTCCGCGCCTCCACAGAGGCAAAACCCTCTGCTGCATCAAAAGTGCAATTCAAATTATGCCTGTAAGCGCGCAAAGATTTCCCGCAGTTCCGCGCGGGCATCATCATAGCGGTCAATGCACCGTGCAATCGCGCTCATTGCCGTTTCGCCTGCAATGTCCAGAATCGACTTTTCCTCGCCCCAGTAGAAGCGGAAGCCGTTAACGCTGTAACTCGGTGCGGCATCGAAGCGGCGAGCGCAGTGAATCGCCTGCCGCAGCTGCAATTCCGCGTCGTTCATGCGCCCCATGCGCACCATTGCCCGTGCGGAATTGGTGTACAGAATTGTTTTCATCTTCCAAATATAACTGCCCGACGCGCTTTCCATGCCATCGAGCGCGCGGCAGAGCCACGATGCCAGCGCAATCGCGTCCTGCTGCCGACCGGAAGCTATCAGGCAGTTCATAGCGCCCGTCGCGGCATTGAACAGGCGAATCACGCTGACGACCAGCCCGCGCGAGAGCTTCGGCAGCGCATGGTCATAGCAGCCCAGTTCCGTCTGGCTGTTGGCAATGGCAATGTCGTTCACTTCCGCGACATTGCCGTTTTCATAGCAGCGAATCGCCTCGTCATACTCATTCAGGTGCGCATGATAATTGCCCATGAGCGACCAGATGGATTCGGGGCGGATATGCTTCTCCCGCTCCTGATCCTGATTAATCAGCACCATCGCGCGTTCAGCAAGCGAAAGCGCCTTGCGCAAATCCTCCGGGCGGTTCTGCTCCATGCCGGAATAACCGTACGCCTGCGTCGCTTCATAGACGACATCAAAGCTGTTGGGATAGCGGCGGAGCGCTTCTCGTGCCGCGCGCGTCGCTTCGGTGTGCTTCTTCTGCACAACCAGCTGGCGGATTCGCGCGACCATGTCGCCCCGGCGGTGCGCCTGAACGGTGTAACCCACAAGCGCATCCAGCGACACCTCGAAGAAATCCGCCAGCGCAGTGAGTACCAGAATATCCGGCACGCTCTGCCCGTTCTCCCACTTCGACACGGCGGCGGCAGATACATTCATGGCTTCCGCCAGCTGTTCCTGCGTCATGCCCCGCTCCCGCCGAAGCGCACGAATCGTATCATTCAGCGTCATCGCCGCATTGCCCTCCAAAAATCATACTTATATAAGAACATTCGACACTTTTGAGCACTTTCCTGCAAGCCATTTCAGAAAATAACGAGATTTCTGCTTTTGGCGGCTTGCACTTTTCCTCTTTCCGTGCTATCATATGGCAAAAACATCGGAAAGGAGCGAATTTCATGCTTCGATCCGCAAAAGTTACCGATGCGCCGCTGATTGCGGACATTTACAATTACTATGTGGACAACACTTGCATCACATTTGCGCTGGAGCATTCCACTCCCCAAATCTACGCCAATATGATTGCAGCGGAAAAATATCCCTTTCTGGTCGCAGAAACAGATGATGGTCAGTTATCCGGCTTTATTTTTGCCCATGAATTGCGTTCTCGCGGGGCTTTCCGCTGGGATGTGGAGCTGACGGTCTACCTGCGCCCCGGCTTTGAGGGACACGGCATAGGCAAGGCGCTGATGACCGAGTGCATCCAGCTGCTGACGCGGCAGGGCTACATGAACGCCTACTCCTGCATTACGCTGCCAAACGACCGCAGCATCGGGCTGCATCATTCGCTGGGCTTCCGCGACATCGGCATCTGGGAAAAGACTGGCTACAAGCACAATGCGTGGCACGATGTGATTTGGCTCTGTCTCCCGCTGGGGAACTTCGGCGGCGTTCCGGCAGAACCAATTCCGCTGAAGGAACTGCATTGAACTCTTCTGTTCGCTGCATACTGCCCTTCATTCCTAATAGCTCATTGCTAATTGTTAATTTTTTACCTGAAAGGAGCTTTTTCTATGTCCACTTACCCCAACCAATTCGCCCGCATCGGCATTTCCGATGCCGCCGTTCTCTCCCGTCTCTCCGACTGTTTCTCCACCATCTTCTTCTCCCCCGAAAACAACTTTTACCACCAGCACCCCACTGACCCCGATGCCGCCTGCATGGTCGACACCGGCAACAACGACGCGCGCACCGAGGGCATGAGCTACGGCATGATGATGTGCGTCCAAATGAACCGCAAAGATCTCTTTGACAAGCTATGGACGTTCTCTATGCGCTATATGCACCTATCGTCTGGCGTGCATCAGGGATACTTCGCATGGTCGGTGCAGCTGGACGGCAAGCACAACGCGGAAGGCCCTGCGCCGGATGGAGAGGAGTATTTCGCGATGGCGCTGCTGATGGCATCGGCGCGCTGGGGCGACGGCGAGGGGATTTTCGCGTATCGGCACTGGGCGCAGGATATTCTGCGCCACTGCGTGCATCAAGCGGAGATGGTCGAGGGCGGTCAGCCGATGTGGAATCCGGAAAATCACTATATCAAGTTCGTGCCGGGGATGGAAATCAGCGACCCGTCGTATCATCTGCCGCACTTCTATCACCTGTTCGCGAAATTCAGCGACGAGCGTGACCATGCCTTCTGGGCAGAGGCGGAAGCGGCATCCCGGCGGTATATCGCGCTGTGTGCGCACCCGGTGACGGGGCTGAGTCCGGAATATGCGGCATATGACGGCACGCCGGTGCTGATGTTCGGGAAGAATTACGCTTACTATTCGGATGCGTACCGCGTCATCATGAACATTGCGCTGGATACGCTCTGGAACGGGCGGACGCAGGCGCTGTGCGACATTGCGACGCATGTGCAGGACTTCTTCGCGAAGGAGCTGCCGGAAGAGAATTACCGCGCGTATGATTTGGACGGCACGCGCTGGGACGAACCCGCGATGCACCCGGTGGCGATTACGGCGGTGAACGCGGCGGGGAGCATCGCCAGTGACAGCGAAACGGCGGATATGTGGCTGAAGCGGTTCTGGGAGCTGCCGATGCGGACAGGGAAGCGGCGGTACTACGACAACTGCCTGTATTTCTTCTCGCTGCTGATGCTTTCGGGACAGTATCAGAAATTGGTGGAATAAGGAATACTATTTCCAAATGAAAATGCACCAAAATGCGCGAGCAGATGGTGCAGGTGAATGCAGGAAATAGTATAAAAAACGGCGCTCTGGCAGGAGGATGAATCCTGTCGGAGCGCCGAATTTTTGTTTTTGGCTGATTCAAATCAGCGATTCCCGAATGCTGATGATGGTGTTGGACGTATCATATTCCACCGAAATGATGTAGCCGTCCTTGGTGTAATGGGTAGATACACGCGGCAAGTCATTTCTGCCTGCGAAGAGGAAGAGATATTCGCCGTTCGGGTCAAGGCGCAGCACGTCATCCAGCGACTGTCCGGCGCTGATGGCGTCGAAATCCGCCTTTTGCAGCTGTGCGCTGTATACCCTGCCCAGCAGACGATTGCCTGCGCCGTTAAACAGCAGAGCTGCAACGCTTTCACTTCCGAGGTAGGAGACGCGGTAAAGCCCGTTCTCTTCCCGGACGCATTCGGCAGGATATTGCGCGTTAAGTTCGTTCAGCGAGCCGTCAAACTGGGAGATTTCCAGCAGTTGCGTATCATCGTAGGTCTTAGAAGCCAGCGCGACGATGGTTTGGTTTGCCGGAGACACCACGGCTTGCAATTCGTTTTCCGCTGCTGCGCAGGAGAACATCAGCATCACGCCCGTCACGAGCGCCAGCCCTTTCTTCATAGCACACCTCGTTTCCCCCCAATAAACACGCGGAAGAAGTATGATAGCATCACCAACTCAATCGCGCAGAAGGGAGTCCAGAGGGTCGAAGACCCTTTGGTGGGGTCAAGGGGCAACGCCCCTTGGGGTTACTCCGCGTTGTCCACCGTCGTGGGCATGATGTCAAGACCAGCGTCGGTGTAGACGACGGTAGCTTCGTCCATCCACTTCGTGATGGCGGCGTTGAAGGTTTCCTGCTGCTTGGAGGACAGCAGCTCCGCGCGCAGGGATTCCTTCAGGTCAGTATCCAGCTCCACCGCGCCGGAAGGCACATCACGGACATACTGGAGGATATGCACGCCATAACTGCCGACAACCGGCTCGCTGATGTCACCGATCTTCTCCATCGTGAACGCGCCCGCGGTGAACGCCGCATCCCAATTGGTGGAGTCCATATGCACGGAGTAGCCTTCTGCGCGGGTCGCTGCATCCTGCATTCCCGGATCCGTGCCGTATTCCTGAATCAGCTCGTCAAAGGACACGCCATCCGCCAGCTTCTGGTTGATTTCGTCAATCGTCGGCTGCACAGAGTCGATAATCGCCTGCTTCGCCGCTTCCACCTGCTCCAGCGTCACCAGCTCTTCGGTCACTTCTTCGCCCGCTTCAATCTGATCCTGCTGCTCTTCGTAGGTTGCCAGCAGGTTCGTGTACGTTTCCATCAGGGTATCATCCACGTCCAGCAGGATATGGCTGACGCCGCGGTAGCCGCTGGGCACATAGTACTGGGGCGTGATGTAGTCCGTGTAGCCATAGGCGGCGTACATGCGGTTCATGTACTGGTCATTCTCATACTGATCGACATGACCCTCGTACTTTTCCTTGTCGGCTTCCACCAGCGAGTCAAACTCCGCCTGAACATCCTCGTCGGAGACGGTCACGTCCTTGACGATATCGTCCATCAGCTTATTGTAACCCGCTTCTTCCACGCAGCTCGCCTTGTAGGATTCCTCAGTGAAGCCCTCCGCTTCCAGCGAGGAGAGAACCTCCACCATGGCGCTGGCGCGCTCTTCGTCGGTGGAATCATCGGTGATGCCCATGTACTCCATGCCATTCTGCACGGCAGCATCCCAGTTGGTCTGCGCTTCCGCTTCCACGGCGGCGATTTCTTCGTCCGTCAGTGACAGCCCCAGCTCCACCAGCTTCTGATTCATCAGCTCATACTGCACTGCCACTTCCAGCGCGCTCTGGCGGATGGCCGCCTGCAGGCTCTCGTTCGTCGTGTCGTAATACTGCCCATAGTAGGACAGCATGGACTGATAGAAGGTGTTGAAACGCGCACGGGTGATTTCCACGCCGTTGACCGTCGCCAGCACCTCATTCGGGTCTTCCGCCACCGTCGTTGTCGTTTCTTCGATTGCAGCCGGCGCATCCGTCGCCGCGGCATCCTCTGCCAGAGACGCACCCGGCAGGCACATCAGCGTCGCCGCAAGAGCGAGCGCCATCAAACGCTTAGGAGATTTCATGAGCTTGAACTTCCTTTCACACCCGTTTCATCGGGCTTTCTCGTTCTCTATTATGGCACGCTTTTTCCCCGCGCGCAACCTTTTCGCCCCACTTGTTACAGCAAATTCACACTTTCCTTGCATCGCCGTTGCAATTGTGACGATTGTGTGGAGGGGAAACGAGGGGAGACCCAAGGGGCGTTGCCCCTTGACCCCAGCAGGGACGCTGTCCCTGCACCCTGCAAGGGAGTTCCTCCCTTGACCCTTCCGCGCGATTCAGTTGGTAACACTTTCAGGCTGTGCCCGCGTGTTTATCCAGCGAACCGAAGGGTTCCAAAGGGCGATCGCAGACTTCGTCTGTTTTCATTCCCTTTGGTCACCTCCGCAGAGGCGAAATCCCTGCGTCAGGCTTGCTTTTTCAGCACCCAAATACCATTCACCGGCATCTCCTGCGTGCCAGACAGCACCTTGCCCGTCAGCATCTCCTCATAGCTTCCGTCCAGCGTGACCTGCTGCGTTTTGCCCGAATAATTCTGCACAAACGCCGCGCCGCCGCGCTCCGTCGCAATCACCCCGGTCGGCAGCTTCTCCTGCATCGCCTTGGGCAGCGAAAGCTCCGCCGCAATCGCGGTGTAAATCGCATCCAGTCCGTCCTGCTCCGGCTTCGCCGCCAGATAGTACGCCTGTCCCGCGCCGAAGGCGTGCTTCGTCAGGCAGGGGAGTCCCGCATAGAAATCCTCGCCGTACTCCGCCAGCACCTGCGCATCGTGCTTCTCCGGCAGTTCGCACAGCTCATGCACCGCATAGCGCCGCCCGTCCGGGAAAACCATGTGCTGCACATCCTGCGGGTAGAGCGCATCCAGTTCCGTCGCGCGCACGCCCAGCACATCCGTCAGGCCATGCGGCGCGCCGCCCAGATACGCCAGCCCGCTGTCATCCACCACGCCGGAGAAATACGTCATCAGCAGCGTACCGCCGTTTTCGACGAACGCGCGCAACTTTTGGGAGAAGCCCTCCTTCATCAGGAAGAGCATCGGCGCAACGACCAGCCGGTATTGGCTCAAATCAGTGCAGGGGCGCATATCGCGGAAATCCACCGCAATGCCCTGCTCCCACAGTGCGCGATAGTGCATGTTCACGCTGTCAAAGTAGCGCATGTTGCCCTTCTGCCCCGTCTGCGCGTAGTCAATCGCCCACCAGTTGCTCCAGTCAAAGAGGATACACACCTTCGCGGGGGCGTTTGGCTTGCTGTACAGGGGCTGCAGCGTCTCCAGTGCCTGACCGACCTGCGTCACATCGCGGAAAACGCGGGTATCGCCGCGCCCGTCGTGGTCAACGACCGCGCCGTGGAACTGCTCCGCCGCGCCACGCCCCTTGCGCCACTGGAAGTAGCAGACGCTCTGGCTGCCATGCGCCACTGCCTGCAATGAGGACAAGAGGTGCATTCCGGGGCGTTTGAGCTTGTTGACGGGCTTCCAGTTGACCTGCGAGGGCGTCGATTCCATGAGCAGGAACGGCTGATTTTTCAGTGAGCGCATGATGTCGTGGTTCATGGCAAACTCCGCTGCTTTCGCCACATCATCCCCTGAATGCCACGCGGGATAGCTGTCCCACGAGACAACGTCCATGCCCTCCGCAAGGGAGAAATAGTCGTAATCCCAGAAACGTTCCATCAGGTTCGCCGTACACTTCAGCGTCGCATCCACCGCCTGCACCGCGTCGCGCTCCGCCATCATGAACGTCTTGCACTGATGGGTGGAGAAGCGCCGCCAGTCGATAAACATGCCGTTGGTGCTGGTTTCCGCCATTTCGCCGGGCGCTTCCACCTGCGACCAGTCGGTGTAGCGGTGGCTCCAGAACGATGTCCACCACGCCTGATTGAGATTTTCCAGCGTTCCGTAGCGCTTTTTCAGCCACTGGCGGAATTGTTCCTGACACAGCGGGCAGTAGCAGTCGCCGGAAAACTCGTTGGACAGGTGCCAAAGAATGACCGCCGGATGATGCGCATACCGCTGCGCCAGCGCCGTGTCCATCTCCCGCACTTTGCGGCGATAAACCGGGCTGGTCAGGCAGTGATTGTGCCGTCCGCCGAAGTGGTAGCGCTCATAGTGCTGATTCACACGCAGGACTTCGGGGTACTTCTGCGCCATCCACGCCGGACGCGCGCCCGACGGCGTTGCCAGAATGATGTGGATGCCGCCGCGCCACAGCCGGTCGATGACTTCGTCCAGCCACGCGAAGTCGTACACGCCGTCCTCCGGCTCCAGCCGCGCCCACGCGAAAATCGCAATCGACACACAGTTCACATGTGCCTTATGCATCAGCTCGATGTCCTGTTCCAGAATCTCCGGATGATCCAGCCACTGGTCAGGGTTATAGTCGCCGCCGTGCAGGAAAACCGGGAAGCGCGGCGTCAGGGAAGAAGAGTGGGCTGCTGTCATGCGATGACCTCCTTGCATGGTAGGTGGTGGGAGAGGCGCGCCCCAAAAGCGTGGGGCGGAAAAAGAGGGTTCCCAAAAAAATGATTTGCAGGGAAATTGGTGCGTCCCAAAAGCCGGAATGCCCCACAGCGCGTCCGCAGGCGTGCCCCTGCAACATGAAAAAAACAGTAACATGGATGTCAATCCCTGCTGCAAAAAAAGTCAAGCACCATGGGAGTGTCCGCGCCGAAGGGGTCAAGGGGGGCGATCGCGGACTTCGTCCGTTTCCATTGCCCCCTTGTCGCCTCCGCAGAGGCGATTCCCCTGCTACATGAAAAATCAAGTAACCACCGAAGGTTTCCAAAGGGCGATCGCAGACTTCGTCCGTTTCCATTGCCCCCTTGTCGCCTCCGCAGAGGCGATTCCCCTGCTACAAAAAACACAGCTCCCTTAGCAGGGGAGTCCTGCTGCATCAACAAAAGCACAGCACTGCTTGAAAGACCAGCAGTTTGGTCGCGCTCAATATGAAGCAGATCAAAAAGCAGCTTTGGGGCGCATCTGCGGATGCGCAAAGTTACTGGCAGGGACGCTTCGCTGCCTGCACCTTTGTGGGCTGTTCCTTTGGAGTGGTCGCCCGTGGAACGGTTGGGGCGTTGCCCCAAACCCTACCAGAGGCGCTGTCCCTTGACCCTGCAAGGGGCAGACGAAAAGGGACGAAGTCCCCCCCTTGACCCCTTTTTGGCGCCCCGGCTTGAGCGCGCTTCCCTTACAGGTTCTTCAAGTACGCTTTAATCGCTTCATCCTGGCTGTCGCGATAGAAGTATTCCGCGAAATGCTTTCCAGAAATCGTTTCCTTCACAAAATCCTGATCCAAATCCTTCAAAATATCCAACAGCGGACGATACGTTACCTTCTTCACTCCGTCCAGAATCTTCTTATTCCGCTGCTCCGGCACAACACGCTCCTTCGGATAGCCATTGCCATGCCCGAAACCAAACAGCTGCTGGAAAATCATCTCCAATTTCAGCTCCGCCCCCCAGCCGAAGTCTTTGGCGAACGGCAGCGCCACACAGTTGCCGTCGTTGATCTGCGCAAACATGTAGCCGTCCGACGGATCCACCACATGCCCGCACAGCACGCCGGGGAACGAGTTGCACGCCAGCATCGCGCCTTCGCCCGTTCCGCAGCCTGTCACGACATAATCCGCCGCACCCGTTTCCAAAAGCAGCGACGCCAAAAGCCCTGCCTTCACATACGTCAGCTGGCATTCGTCCTCCGCCGTGTACATGCCGTAGTTCACCACTTCGTGGCCCATCGGTTCAACCACCTTGCGCAGCACACCTTCAATCATCGCGTTTTTGGCGGCCTGGCTGTTCTCGTTAATCAGTGCAATTTTCATAGGCTCTTTTCCTCCATTTCGTCCGCAGACGTTTTTCCATTTGATTTTATCACGCGCGCGGAAAATTTGCAACCTGCTTGCCATGCATCCTTCAAAATTTTGCAGGGACTTCTGCAGTGTTTTCTTGTATCAGCGAAAAGGTTACATGGCGTTTTTTCTTTCGCAGATGTCCGAAAAAAGTGATTAACCAGCGGGTTATTTGTCCTTTTCGCAGGCTGAGCGGACAATGGAATTATCCACAGCCAAACTTGTGGAAAAGCTGTGGAATCTCCGCAGGTTTTGCCGAAAGTTCCCGTAATCACCCGCTGGAAATATCCACAAACGGTGGAATGTGCAGCCTGTGGATACGGTGGATAAGCCGGAAATTCCACGTTTTGCAGGATTTCTTGCAACTTCATTGCGAAAAAAATCGAGATTTTCTTGGCGAACAGGCAGGAATCCCCCTTCAGGAACTCGAATATACAGAGTCAGAGGGGATTCCCTGACTGGAGCGCAACCGCCGTGTCCACAGCGCTGTGGAGAAGCAGGCTGGATATCCACAGCGTTATCCTTGTGGACAAACCCTTGCAAAATCAAGCGGGAAAGGGGTTATCCACAGCATCCACATCCCCTACTACGACTGCGGAAATATAATTCCCTGCATTCTCTCATGGGAGGGCTTCGCACCATGCAATTTACTACCAATGTTCAGCTGCTGCTGGACGGCTTGAATACCGTTACCCGCGCCCTGTCGGCTCGTCCGACAAAACAGATTTTAGAGGGCGTGCACCTTTCCGCCGCGGGCGAGCATGTGAAACTGACCTGCTCTGACGGCAACCTTTCTATTGAAATGTCGATTCTGGCGGACGTGAAAGAGGAAGGCACAGCCGTTCTGCCGGGTCGCCTGTTTACGGAACTGAGCCGCAAACTGCCCGGCGGGGAAGTGACCATCCGCGTGGGCGAAAACCATGCGGCATCGATTCGCTGCTTATCCTCGAAATCGAATCTGGCGGGCATGAATCCGACTGATTATCCGGAGATGGCGCGTGTGGCGGAGGGCACGACCGTTCGCATTCCGCAGGATAAACTGAAGGAAATGATTTCCCGTGTTGTGTTCGCGATTGCAACGGAAGATAACCGCCAGATTTTAACAGGCTGTCTGCTGGAGGTTGAACCAACCGAAGCGCGTCTGGTGGCGCTGGATGGCTTCCGGCTGGCGATTCAGAAGGCGGTTATGCCCTTTGAGCTGCCCGGCGGAAAAGAAAATGTGCGTGTAGTCATTCCGGGGCGCGTGCTGAACGAAATGAGCAAGGTGCTCGGCGACACGGATGAATACTGCACGCTGGTGTTTGACCAGTCGCGCATGACGGCATCGTTCGGGACGACGACGCTTTCGACGGTGCTGCTGACGGGCGAGTACATCGACTATCGGAAAATTTTGCCTGCTTCCTTCCGCACGACGGCGCTGGCGGATCGCGTGGGCGTGCAGAACGCCATTGACCGCGCGAGCTTGATGGCTCGGGAAGGCAAGAATAACCTGATTCGCATGTCTTTTTCGGGTGATACGCTTGCCATCTCGTCGAACGCGGAACTGGGCGATGTGCTGGAAGAGCTGGAGACGGAACTGACGGGCGACCCGATTGAAATCGCCTTCAATGCGAAGTACATCACCGACGTGATTCGCAACATCACGGACGAAAAACTGTGCATGCGCTTCAACAGCAATGTCAGCCCGTGTGTGATTGCGCCGCAGGAAGGGGAGGATTACCTCTACCTGATTCTGCCGGTGCGCGTGTTCACTTAATAAGAGGATAAAGCTGGAAGAAAACCGGGCGCACGGGGAAAAGCTGTGCGCCCATTTCGCGACCAATCCGATATGGATTCATAACGAAAATGCAGATAGAAACCATTCGGCTGCGGGACTTCCGCAACTATCATTCGCTAATATTGACCCCTCATCCGGGCGTGAATATTCTCCTTGGACAAAACGGCTCCGGCAAAACAAACCTGCTGGAAGCCGTTCATTATTGCGCCCTTGGACGCTCACACCGCACAGGATTAGACCGCGAAGTGGTGCGGAAAGGCGCAATGATGGCGGCATCTGGCGTGACGCTTCGCAAAAAAAGCGGAAAAACAGAAATTGCGGTAAAATTAACGCCATCAGAAGCGCGAAAAAAAACGGTTTTTATTGACTGCAAGCGCGCAGAACGCATTTCAGCGCTGATGGGGCATGTTCAGTGCGTGATTTTCTCGCCGGAAGACTTGATGCTGGTCAAAGAAGGGCCTGCAATCCGCCGCAGAATGCTTGATATGATGCTTTCACAGCTGTCAACGGCGTATTTCAGCGCGCTTCAGCAGTATCAAAAGGCGCTGGAGCAGCGGACAGCACTGCTTCGTGAGGCAAAGCGCGGAATAACGCCTGATCCGGTGCTGCTGGATACGTTTGAAGATGCAATGGCGATACCATGCGGCATCATCATGCCTTTGCGGGATAAATTAGTGAAGCAATTGGCGAAAATCGCGGCGGAGAAGTATGAGCGAATCAGCGGACGACCGAACGAAATGTTCAGAATGACCTATCAACCGTGCGTGCTGGAAACGAGCAATCCCGTATCAGCGATTCGGGCGGAACTGAAAAATAGCAGGCAGGAAGATATTCGCGTTGGCGGTGCAGGCTGCGGCATTCACCGCGAGGACATCGGGCTGTCGCTGATGGGGCGAAGCATGAAGGTGTTCGCGTCGCAGGGGCAAATCCGCACGGCGGCGTTGGCAATTAAGCTGGCACAGCTGGAAACGTTCCGCGCAGAGACAGGAGAGACGCCGATTTTGCTGCTCGACGACGTGATGAGCGAACTCGACATGACGCGGCGCACGCGGCTGCTGCGCGAAATCGAGGGCGTGCAGACATTCATCACCTGCACGGACGAAAGCGACCTCGACGGCTGCCGAGAAAAACGGAGTTACCGCGTGTGGATGGACAGCGACGGGGAGGGGCATGTTCAGGAAGAGTCGGCGGGCGATGAAGTGATGAAGCCGGACTTGCTGCATGACCCGGAACTCGATGAACCATCCGGAAAATGAAATTGTTCCACGTGAAACATTCGGCTGGCGGGCAAAAAAGTGCCTGCCGGCTGTTTTTGTATAATGCGCTGAGACGGAGCGAATGATGCGACGGACAAAGGACGAATCATCAAGGTAAATTAGAATGAGAATGTGAGCGAAATTTCGATAGAATGCAGGAAAATCAAGCACTTTACGAATAAAATAGTTATATTATCATCACTATACAAAGAACGTCAATAAAAGCAGCGCAAAAAGGAATGTTTCACGTGAAACATTGAATCACATCCGCCTTTGTGGTACAATGGAGACAGCAAAAACGCAGGAGGAATCATGATGCCGAATTGGACGAAGCAGCAGGAACAGGCGATTCGCGCGCGCAACCACACCATTCTCGTCAGTGCCGCCGCAGGGTCGGGCAAAACCGCCGTGCTGGTGGAGCGGATTGTCTCGCTTGTCCGCGAAGGCGCGTCGATGAATCGGATGCTCATCGTCACGTTCACGAAGGCAGCGGCAGCGGAAATGCGCCAGCGCTTGGCAAAGCGAATCAGCCGAGAGGCTATCAGCCGTGACCCGGCAATGGTGAAGGCACTTGATGAATTGGAAACGACGCAGATTTCGACGATTCACGCATTCTGCCAGCGCGTCATTCGCAGCCACTTCGAGCAGGTGGGCATAGACCCGCTTGTCCGCGTGTGCGACGAACAGCAGCAGAAACTGCTCTTTGAAGCCGCGTTCACGACGGCAATGGACGAGCTGTTAGACGAGCGAACGGATGAAAACTTCCTTCTGCTGGCGGATGCGTGGAAGCAGGACAAACTTTTGTCGCTGACGGCGCGGCTGTACGACTTTTTGATGGCACTGCCGAAGCCGTTTGCGTGGCTGGATGAGCATGTGGATCAGCTTTCGCAGCCGCTTATGCAGCAGCCGTGGGTGGAAACGCTCGAAAATGCGGCGAAATTGCAGGTGGGAGCGATGGATGATGCGCTAATAGCGATTCGTAGCCTATTTGACCTGCCGAATGCAGTGATGGATCGCATGGAAGCACTGAATGCAGACGCGCAGTTGATTTCGGCACTGCAAGGTTTGGAGGGGGAGGCGCTTCGGACGGCCGTTGCGAACTTTTCCCTGCCACGATTGTCCCCGAAACGCGGCCTGTCGGCGGAAGAAAAGGAATGGGGGAAGCGCTTCAGCGATGGGCGGACGGCAATCAAAAAGCGCGCAGAAAGGGCGAACGAGCTGCTGAATCCCGATTTTGCGCAGCTGGAACGGGAACTTCCGGCGATTCAGGCGCAGCTGCGCGGGCTGGCGGCACTGGTCAAACGGACGCATCAGCATTTCCGCGAGGAGAAAAACGCCCGGAACTGCATGGACTTTGGGGACATGGAGCAGTACACGCTCGACATTTTGGAGCAGCCGGAAGTGCGGGCGCAAATGCAGGGGGAGTTTGACCACATTTTCGTGGATGAGTGCCAAGACGTGAGTCAGGTGCAGGACGCGATTCTGCAGGCCATCCACGGGAAACAGAACTGCCTGTTCATGGTCGGGGACGTGAAGCAGTCGATTTACCGCTTCCGTAAGGCCGACCCGACACTCTTTTTGGGGCGGATGCAGACGTTTTCGGAAGACGAGGGGGCGAGGGAGCGGAAAATCGTGCTCCAGCAGAACTTCCGAAGCAGCTTCCCGGTGCTGGATGCGACGAACCGCGTGTTCCGGCAGACGATGCGCCCCGCGGTGACGGAGCTGACCTATGCGCCGGAGGATGAGCTGATTTGCGGGCTGGGTGCGCGGGAGGACGATCCGCCCGTGATGGTGCACCTGCTGCGTGGGCCGGACATCAGGGATGCGCTGGAGGGGAGTGCGAGCGAGGCGGCTGGCCACGAGGAAGTGCTGCAGACAGAGACGCGCGTGGTGGCGCGGCGCATCAAGGAGCTTTTGGGAACGACGATGCCGGATGGAAAGACGATTTCGTACCGCGACATGGTGATTCTGCTTGCGCAGACGACGAATCTGGCGCAGACAGTTGTCGATGCGCTGACGGAAGAGGGGATTCCGACCTTTTACGACGGCGCGGAAAGCTATTTCAACCTGCCGGAAATCATGGATATGAAAGCGCTGCTGAGCCTGCTGGACAATGCGCAGCAGGATTTTCCGCTGCTGACGGTGCTGAAAATGGTGCCGTTCTCGCTGACGGACGAGGAATTGGCGCAAATTCGCCTGATGCAGACGGGGCAGAACGTGCCATTCTATCAGGCGTTCGCCAAAGCGTGCGGCGGGGAGGATGAATTCGCCCAAAAGTGCCGAAAAATCAGCGAAAAACTTGAAACATGGCGGTTTCAGGCGGAAGTCATGCGGTTATCGGACTTCATTTGGCACCTGATGACCGATTCGGGGTACTACGCGGCGGTCGGGGCGCTCCCAAAAGGGGAAGTTCGCCAGGGGAATCTGCGGATGCTGTACGAACGGGCGCAGGCATTCGAGGCGGAAGGCGGCGTCACGCTGGCGGCGTTCATCACGCGGATGGACGAGCAGGAGCGGGGCGGGGACAGCATATCCGCCAAAATGCTGACCGAAAACGAAGATTTGGTGCGCGTGATGACGATGCACAAATCAAAGGGGCTGGAGTTCCCCGTGGTGTTCCTGATGAACATGGAGCGCAGGCTTCTGTTGATGCAGACCAGTGAGCTGATGCTGCACCCGAAACTGGGCGTGGCGATGCCGTACATTAACCGGAAACTGAACATCTGCCGAAGAACGCTGATGCAGGAGGCTTTCGAAGAACAGCGGCGGCTGGACGAGCTGGCGGAACGGGCACGTCTGCTGTATGTGGCGATGACGCGGGCGAAGCTGCATCTGGAACTGGTGGCAACTGAGGATGGGCTTGAGCGCACGAAGTGGGAGTTAGCTTTGCCGCCGAGCGACAGTCGCGTGCGAGAGGCTGGGAGCATGATTACATGGGTGATGCAGGCGATATCCACCGATGCACACACGAAATCCACAAATTATCCACAGGCCGCAACCCCATGGGATTGCCGAGATTGGGACGAACTGCCTCAGAAAACTGTGGATAAAGTAGGGGAGACGGAGGCGGATGCATCAAAGGTGCTTTCGCTTTTGCAAACGGCACCGCCAGAGGGCGTTTTCCCGGAAAAAACGGTGCAGACGGACATTCTGCCGCTGAAAACGTCAGTATCCGCGCTGGTGAAAAAGCAGGTGGACGAACTGCCGCTTCCGGATGCGGAGGAGGACGCTGAGACGAAGCACGCGGTGGATGAGAACGGCACGCCGCTGCTGCTGTCGGAACTGCCGCGCCGTCCGGCATTCATGGAGGAGAAGCGGATGACGGCGGCGGAGCGCGGCACGCTGACGCATCGGGCACTGTCGCTGATGCCGCTGGATGCGCTGCGGGTGGCGGACGATATCCCGACGGTCATCCGCGAGGCACTGGAAGCGATGCAGAAGCGCGGGCTGTTCACGGAGGAGGAGCTGCACATCATCAGCGTGGGCGCCATCAGCGGATACTTCACGAGCGAAATCGGGCGGCGAATGCTGCAAAGCGGGAATGTCCAGCGCGAGTGGGCGTTCAACCTGCGCTTGACGGGTCAGCAGGCGCTGCTGCTGCAAGGCGTGATTGACTGCGCGTTCGAGGAAAACGGCGCGTGGGTGCTGGTGGACTACAAGACCGATCGCGTGGACGACGAGCAGACGCTGGTGAACCGGTACGCGGAGCAGCTGGCATGGTATGCGCGGGCACTGGCAGAAATCACGGGGAAGCCGGTCAAGGAGCGATACCTGTATGCGCTGCGCGTGGGGAAGGCGATTGCCGTGCCGGAGATAGACGCGAAATAAGGCGAGAAAGGAATGTTTCACGTGGAACATCGTCGAATGGACTATCATTTGCACACGAATCACTCGATGGACGGGCGGCAGACAATGCCTGAGCTTTGCGAAACGATGCTGGCGCGCGGCGTGCAGGAAATCGCCCTGACGGAGCATATCGAACCCGGTCATCCTGAAGAAGAGATGGACGTGCCGCCGGTGTGGGCGGATTGGTTCGCGGAGATTGCGTGCTGCCGGGCGGCGTATCCGGCGCTGGTCATCCGCAGCGGCATCGAGATTGGGGACAATCCGCTGTGCCGGGCGGAGACGAAGGCGCTGCTGGACACGCTGCCGCTGGATTTCCGCCTGCTGTCGCTGCACTTGGTGAACGGCGTGGACTGCTACGATTCGGAAAAGTATTTCACAGGTAAAACGCGTGCGCAGGCGTATCGGGAATACGCCGAGGCGAAGGCGGAGTCGATACTGGACTGGGAGGACTTTGACAGCGTGGCGCATATCGGGTATGTGGCGAAGTTCTCCATCTATACGGGGAAGGAACGCGCGCTGGTGTACGAGGATGCGCCGGATGCGTTTGATGCGATTTTCCGACATGTGATTGCGCTGGGAAAGTGTATCGAGGTGAATACATCAGGGTACGCGACGACGGGGGATACGTTTGCGCATTCGTCGCTGATTCGCAGGTATATTGAGCTGGGCGGTGAGAATTTCACGTTTGGCAGCGATAGCCATGATACGGCACGGGATTATGCGGATGTGGAACGGGCGAAGGAGATGGTGCGGGCGCTTGGGGGAAAGTATCAGGTCAGTTTTGAGGGGCGCAAGGCGATATATTGGAAGATATGAGGTTAGGGGAAGCAGGAGGCTTTTTCGTGCGAAAAGTGGTTGCAAAGTGGGGAAATTACGCTGAATTTTTGCCGAAATCAAAGAAATAATGGGTTTTCAGCACTCAAAACGCCAAAAAATTTGACAAAAAGGGTTTATCGTGGCATAATAAAGAGGATGAGCGAAATCAATCCGCAGGCGCGTGGGAGCGCTCCGGCGGCGGCAAGTAAAATTCATTTTGTCCGCGGTGAAAAGCCGAAGGGCGTTGACGGGGGTGCTCATTCTTGACAGAACAGATGACGGTGAAATACTACTACCACAGCGGGTTCTCGGTGGCGAGCGGCGAAACGCTGCTGGTGTTTGACTACTGGATGGGGCGGCAGGGGAAAAAGCTGCCCGCAGCGCAGCGGATTACGCCAGAAACGCTCAGCCACTTCAGCGAGGTGTTCGTGTTCATCAGCCACGGGCATGAGGACCACTTCGACCCGGTTGTGTATACATGGGAGCAGTATGCGCCGGTGACGTACATTTTGCCGGAAACGATGGATGCATCGCTGCACGGGCGGCGGATGGGCGTGGGGGGCGAAATCACGCTGTCGCGGCATGTGAAGGTGAAGGCGTTCGACTCCACGGATGAAGGGCTGTCGTACCTTGTGGAGATGGACGGCATCCGCATCTTCCATGCGGGCGACCTCAACAACTGGCACTGGCGGGAGGAATCAACGCCGCGCGAGATTGAAGAGGCGGAGCGCGATTTTCAGCAGGTGATGGAGACGATGCGCGGGGAAAAAGTTGATGTGGCGTTCTTCCCGGTAGATCCGCGGCTGGGCATGATGTTCGACGCGGGGCCGAACTATTTCGCGATGGTCGTCAAGCCGCGGCTGATGATTCCTATGCATTTCTGGGAGCGGGCGGAGGTCATCCGCGAATACGCGCGGAGAAGCCGTTCGCCGCAGACGGAGATTATCGCCATGACGACACCCGGCGACATGATTCTGCTTGAATTTGATGAGCAGGAGAACATGACTGTTCACATGCAGTCCGTCACCAGCGCGCCAGTCGCCCGGAACAAGAAGGTGCAGCTGGAAGCATACGACGGCGAGAATCCGTTTAACGATTCTGACCTGCCGGTGGATATGGAGTGATTTTCCTGTCGAAAGGGTTGACAGATGCGCCTTTCCGGGGTATCATAGAAGAGCGGCGCGCCCAATCGTGCGCCGGGAAAGGAAGTTCCACGCATGATTAACAAGGATATGACCGTAGGCGAAGTGCTGCGCTCCTGCTCGGACGCGGCGATGGACGCGGTGGTGAAGATTTTCACCGATATGGGGATGCACTGCCTGTTCTGCCCGCATTCGACGGCGGAAACGCTCGAAGAAGCCGCGATGGTGCATGGCAACGACGTTGAAGAGCTGGTTGCAAAGCTCAATACCGTTTTCCAAGCCAAATAAGCACAGACGGGATTCCTTTGCCCACAGGCAGGGGAATCCCAATTTGATTTTGGTAATACGATTCTCGGATTCACCTGCGCATCGTAGCGCATTTTCATCCGAAAATAGTATCAATGAGCAAACCGTTGATTTTGCTGGCTTTGCGGACTTTTCCGCAGAAAAAAACTATCAACGGGGCATGTGGATAACACTGTGGATATTGTGGATTAACAGGCTGTTAGCCTTCCCAGAAATGTGGAAACTGTGGATAAGTCTGTGGAAAAGCGGTGAACAGCTGTGGAATACATGGGAATTTCCTGTGGAAGGGGTGTGCAAAAGTGATTATTGAGCATCAGGGACAGGCGCTGACCGTCGCGATGGAAATGGAGCGCCGCGCTATCCGGACTTACGAGCGTGCGCTGCTGCTGGCGAAGGACGAGGAAGTTCGCAAGGGTATTGAGGACATTCTGGGCGACGAACGGCGGCACTTGAAGCGCTTTACCGAAATGTGGGACAAGACCGTCAATTCGGCGGAACAGCAGGTGCTTTTGCAGGCGATGGCGGCGGATGTGCTGTTCCGCGGCGGCGTAACGGAAATGGCGCGGGAGGATGCGCTGACGACGCTGACGGGACTGTATCGGTATGCGATGGAGAGCGAAGCGAATGCGGTGGAGACATATACGAAATTCGCGGAGAAGTGTGAGGGGGAAGCGCAGGCAGCGTTTTTGGAGATTGTGCGGGAGGAAGCAGGGCACCTCGCGGAATTGAAGGAAAAATTGGGGGAAGGGTAAGCCTAAGGTCAACAGGGATAAACATGCGGAAGCAAGGGATTTTCGCGCTTCGCAGTGCATAACCATGTTACTGGGTTTCCCCGTTGCAGCACCCATCTCATCCAATTTCGCTGCGCTCAGCCAACGTTCCCAAGGGAGAAGGCTGGGCGTGCAACGTTCCCCAAAACATAAACGAAGCCCCTTGACGAAGCAAAATCCGTCGAGGGGCTTTTGGTTGTCCTCATGGTGTGCAGGGATTGTGGATAACTTTTTTGCAAATCAAAGAATCTTTCGACACTCGATGTAGAAGCGCTTGTCGTGCGCGTGGCCCATCGAGAAGGTTTTGCGCGGGAGGATGCCAAGCTGCTCAATCGCCGGGAAGAAATCCGCCTTGTTCAGCGCAGGCAGCAGGAAGCCCATCGCGCCGTCCGCGCGGCTCAGGCGGCGAAGCACCTCGTCGCCGTGAATGTAGTCAATCGCGGCTTCGGGGTGGCGGCGCAGAAAGTCGTCCAGATAGCGCTGGAGCGTCGCGACGGGGAGTGCGCCGTCCGGGTGGGCAATGAACGCCGCTTGTTCGCCCGACGCGGAAACGACGCGAAGTTCCTGCGCATCCGCATCCGGCGGAACGAAAGACAGCGCCATCCCGTGCGCGGCGCAGTAGGCTGACCAGTCCGCCAAAACATCCGCCGGATGGACGTTCGTCAGCACGCGGTGAACAGGCTCAAAAATCAGCGCATCGTCGTGGATGTTGACCAGCTCAACCATCGCGTAACGAGCAGGGTGAACGGCGGCTTCCTCAGCGGGAAGGGTCGCTTTGAGCTGCTCGTAGTATTTTTTCGCGGTGGCGAGGGAGTGGTTGCCGTCGCCAACGGCGAAGAGAAGCGGGTCTGCGCCGAGAGCATCCTTCAGGCGATTTAGGGCGGCGGCGATGGCGGCTTTGTCCGCGTCGGACGTGACCGCCCAGCCGCGTGCATGGCCGCTCTGCTGCATGAGGTCGAAGTCGTAGAGCGGGGAAAGCTGGCCGCGGCGGGCGTAGAGCGGCTCGATGACGGTGCGCTGCGGGTCATCCAGCAGGAGCATGACGTGGCTGGACTCCAGCGGTGCGCCGTTTCGGACGGCAAGACGCGCGGGAAGGCGCGACGCAACGGTTTCCTCGGTTGGGCGAATGAGGGTCTTTGCGCCGTCGTAGCGGTACTGCTCCAAATCGACACAGCAGACAAGCCCAAGCCGCTTACCGGTGGACGTGGTGCGCTCCAGCAGCACGAAGCCGTCCGACACACCGGGGTGCAGGACGTTCAGTGCGTCGCGCATGGCTGCGTGAATCGCGTCGATGCGCTCTGGTGGCGCGGGCAGGTCGCATTCAGGGAGAATCAGGCGCAAGGTGGACGGTTGATGCCCAACCAGCGTGTTTACCCGCTGCCAATACTCCGGCTCGGACGTGTACTGGTCGCACGCGACGCACGCCCACGCCGTCCAATTCGCATCTGGGCGCGGCAGCAGGAACGTCCCCGGCACAACGCCGATGCCCGCAAACAGGTCATTGCTCATGGCACTTCATCCTTTCGGGAGAAAATTCATCACCTCCTATTGTAGGGCCTTTTGCCGCCGGGGTCAAGTACTTCTATTGTTCTTGAACAGCAGCGTGATGCACCAGACGCCGGCCGCGCCGATGATGGTGTATAGGATGCGGCTGAGAATCGCGCCCTGCCCGCCGAACAGCCACGCCACGATGTCGAACTGGAACACGCCGACCAGCAGCCAGTTAATCGCGCCGATGATGGTCAACACGAGGGCAATGGTATCAATCAACATGCGTTTTTTCTCCTTTCCCCTTCGGGTGATGATACAGTGTATGCGGCGGATGCGGAAAATAGAACGGGGGGATTTGCAGGTGATTTCCTCTGCAATCAAAAAGACCAGCACCAAGAGAAAATCTTCTCCCGATGCTGGTCAGTCGCACCCATTTGGCACGACAATGTGCGAGTAGTTGGTAGAGAAAGTTGGGGGAGCATCTGCGGACGCGCCCAACCTTACCCCAATTTAATTGGCGATGTCCATGCGGATTTCCCATCCTCCGCCACAACCTGCACCCGCACAAATGATTCGCGCGGTGAAACCACATAATCCGCACTGGTCTGCCCTTCCAGCGCCCGTGTGCGATTCGGAATCCACACCTCGTTGCTGTAAAAAATAATATACTTCGCCGGCGAGCACGCAATATGTACCACGCCATCCGTCAACGAAAGTTCGCGAATCTCCGGTCCTTGCGTGGCGTAGAACCGTCCCTCGTCAATGGCGCGCAGAATGCCTGCGACACTGCGATCATTGGTGTTGAGTATTGTGGCGCTCATGCCGCATTCGCCTTCGTAGCGGTGCGAATCGTCGTTGGCAAAGCAGTTGAGCAGTTGTCCATTGGCGAAAACAGGATCGAGCATGGCGGCGGAATCCCCGCGCAAGGCGTTTGTGGGCACAGAGGAGACGCTGTTGAAGATTTCCACGCCGCTCAGCCCGCGGAAGGAGCACATCAATTCCGTCGTGTTCAGCGACCAGGCGGGATGCGCCAGCACAGCGCGTCCGCCACACGCGCGGATGCTGTCAATCGCCTGCTGCGGTGTGCCGTTTGGATTCCAGCAATCAGCAATATCCGGCGAAACGCCCAGACCCAGCAGATGCACCGCCTGTGTCGGCAGGAGGAAATCCAGCTCGGTGCCGGGAATGAGCGTCAGCCCGGCGGGAATTTCATCGGCGGCAGGGCGCGTCACCTCGCGGTGGTCGGTGATGGCGAGCACGTCGTAATCCAGCGCGCGATAGGCAGCCATGACGTCCTTGGGGGACAGGCGGCCGTCGCTGCAAGTGGTGTGGCAGTGGAAATTGCATTTGAGAAAGCCGCGGCTGGCAGAAAGCAGCTCCATGAGAGACATCCTCCTATTCGGACAATTGGAAAACCCCCACATGCTTGCACATGCAGGGGCTTGAAGACACGATTAGTCCACCGTGTAGGGCAGAAGCGCGATGGCACGGGCGCGCTTGATAGCCTCGGACAACTGACGCTGATGCTTCGCGCAGTTGCCGCTCATGCGGCGGGGCAGAATCTTGCCGCGCTCATTGACGAAACGGCGCAGGCGATTGATGTCCTTGTAATCAATGTATTCAATCTTATCCACGCAGAAGGAGCAGACCTTCCGACGGGGACGACGACCTCCGCGCGGACGCGGACGACGCTCAGAGCGTTCTTCAGACATGAGTGTGACCTCCTTTTCATTCACTTGAAATCGCAATTCGGCACTTTTTCAGCCGATTAGAAAGGCAGTTCGTCGGTTTCGACCGCCGTGAAGCCATTGTTCTGCGCGGTAGGCGCGGGAGCAGCGGCTGCGGACGGCGCGGCATTGTTGTATGCCGGAGCGCCGTCATCGTTGCGGCTGGACAGGAATTCGACGTCGTCTGCCTGGACCTCTAAGGACGCGCGGGTCGTGCCGTCATTGGCTTGATAGGTGCGAACGGAGACTGCGCCCACGACGCAAACCTTTCGTCCTTTCGCCAAATACTTCGCGCAAATTTCGCCCAACTGCCGCCATGCCGTTACGCGGAAATAATCCACTTCCGGCTGACCGTTGGCGGTGCTCTGACGGTTATTGCGACGATTCACCGCAACGGAGAAATCGCACACACTAATGCCGTCACGCACAGTACGAAGCACAGGGTCATGGGTCAGATTGCCAATGATCATCAGCTTGTTCATCTGCTTGTCCTCTTTAACAGGTCATTGCTGAAATCCGATTACTCGGCATCAGCGGGAGCTTCGACGGTTTCAGCGGCTTCCACGGGCGCTTCCACAGCGGGAGCAGCCTTGGGCGCGCGGGGCTTCACGTTGCTGCGCTTGACTTCCAGCTTCACAACCAGATAGCGGAGCACGTCGTCGTAAATCTCCAGATTGCGTTCAAGCTCACGGGGCAGGTCAGCGGGCGCCTTGAAGGTCACCAGCACGTACCAGCCTTCGGTCTTGTAGTTGATGGGGTAGGCCAGACGCTTTGCGCCCTTGCCCCACGGTTCCTCATCAACCTTCTCCACTTCACCACCGTTAGCAGCAATCAGAGCAGAAACCTTCTCAATCAGTTCCTTGCGAGCGGTTTCCTCCAGTGCAGTATCGATGATGTAGGTCAGTTCATACCTATTCATCATTTTCACCTCCTCTTGGACTTTTGGCGCTGCATCCTGTGCAGCGCAAGGATGTGCCAGTTATTGATTATACATCACAATTCGCGCGATTGCAAGGGGTTCAGAAAAATTTTCTTTGACGGAGGGAGAATGAAACGGGACGAAGTCCCCTCCCTTGACCCTTCTGCGCGATTCAGTTGTTGACAACTTCAAGCTGTGTCCGCGTGTTTATCCGGGGAACGGAAAAATCAAGAAACGCACACCCAAAAGTAACTTGAGTGGCGAACCCGAAGGGGTCAAGGGGGCGATCGGAAAGCCCCCTTGTCGCGCCCGCAGGCGCGAAATCCCTGCGCCTTCTTGTCAAAATCAGGCGACCCTGTTATAATGGAAGCCAACACAGGAAGGGGACGAAGCGGATGAAGAAGAACGATTTGCTGACCTTGACGGCGGATGGCCTTGGGGCGGACTTGGAAGGCGTGTGCCGCGCCGACGGCATGGCCGTTTTTGTGCCGGGGATGCTGCCCGGCGAGACGGCGAGGGTGCGCATCGTCAAGGTGCAGTCCCGATTCGCGTTCGGGCGTATGGAGGGAAAGCCGCTGACGGCGTCACCCGCCCGGAAAACGCCGGATTGCGCGGCATACCCCCGCTGCGGCGGCTGCATGGGGCGCCATATGACCTACGAAACGACGTTGGAAGCGAAACGCCAGCAGGTGCAGGACTGCTTCCGCCGCATCGGGCATATCGACATCGACGTGCCCCCGGTGCTGGGCATGGCAGACCCATCGCACTATCGCAATAAGACGGCGCTGCCCGTTGGCGGAACGGTGGAAGAACCCGTGGCAGGCTTTTTCGCGCCGCGCAGCCACGATATTATCCCGATTGCGCAATGCCCGAACGCCATGCCGCCGGCGGACGAAATCTGCCGCCGCGTACTGGGGTGGATGAAGCGTTTTCACGTCGAACCGTACGTTGAGGAGACGCATACGGGGCTGGTGCGGCACATCGTCGTCCGCATCAACCGAAAAGGCGAAGCAATGGCGGTGCTGGTCATCAACGGCAGTGAAATTCCGCACGAGGGGGAGCTGGTTGCGTCGCTGAAGGCGGCGGGCGCGGTCAGCGTCATTCTGAATGAAAACCGCGAGCGCACGAATGTCATCATGGGTCGGCACTTCCGCACCCTTTATGGCTACGATACGCTGACGGACGAACTGTGCGGATTGCGCTTTGAAATCAGCCCGGCGGCGTTTTTTCAGGTCAATCCGGCGCAGACGGAAGTGCTGTACCAGACGGCGCTGGATTTTGCCGAGCTGACGGGCGACGAGCGCCTGTGCGACGTGTATTGCGGCGCGGGCACGATTACGCTGATGATGGCGCGCCATTGCCGCGAGGCGCTGGGCATCGAGATTGTTCCGCAGGCGATTGAAAACGCGAAGGAGAACGCCGTCCGCAACGGCATCGGGAACGTGAATTTCCGCTGCGGCGCGGCGGAAGCGCTGCTGCCGAAGCTGGTGGCGGAGGGCTTGCGCCCGGACGTGATTGTGATCGACCCGCCACGCAAAGGCGTTGAACCCGCCGTGATTGACGCGATTGCGCAAGCCGCCCCGAAGCGCGTGGTGTATGTGAGCTGCAACGTCGCGACGCAGGCGCGCGACGCGGCGCTGTTTGTGGAGAAGGGGTATCAGGTGCAGAAGGTGCAGAGCGTTGATATGTTCTGCTGGACGAGCGGGGTGGAGAATGTGATGGTGTTGTATAAACTAGAAGAGGCAAAACATATCGACATTCATGTGGACATGAGCGAGCTGGATGTGACGAAGGTAGAAGCAGAGAGCAGCGCTACTTATGAGGAAATTAAGGCGTATGTGCAGGAGCACTTTGGAGTGAAAGTCTCTGCGCTGAATATCGCGCAGGTCAAGCGCAAGTACGGCATTATAGAGCGGGAATGCTACAATAAGGCGAAGGCGGAGGATGCAAGACAGCCGCGGTGTCCGGAAGAGAAAGAAAAGGCGATTGAGGAGGCAATGAGGTTTTTCGGGATGATAAAGTGAACAGAATGGTATAAATGAAAAAGAAAATTGATGTTTGTGTGCAGAAACTCTTGCTTATGCTATGAATACATGATATAATTGAATTAGATGGGCATATGAAAAAGAAATGCTGTATCATTTGAATTGCGGAGGAACGGCGTTATGAGGTTTTTGTATACGGACATTTTGCCGATCGGTATTCCAGAAAGCGGCGAAGATTTTTCTGCTTCTGCGGCTTCTGAAATCGGCACAGCCGAATCTGTTGAAATCGCTGTTGGGTATGTGTCGAGAGCGTCTATCCTTGAACTTGACATGCTTGTCCGAAATGCACACGTCAAGCATATTACATTGACAATCGGCATGTACTATTTTGAAGGTATGCCGGAAAGTGTATTTTACACGGCCTGCGAAATAAATGAAGCATGGCAGAAAGATGGCATCGGAGAGGTAAGGATTGTCCGAGTGTGCAAATTCCATGGCAAAATTTACTGTTTCTACCGCGGCGGGCTGCCATCCAGTGCAATCATTGGATCTGCAAATCTTGGCGCTATGAAACTGGATGCGACCAATCGCAGACAGTATGAAATAGCAGTTTTGACTGATTCGCAGGAAGAATGTCAGCATGTATCTGGTATTATCGGGCGACTGAACTCTCCGGCATGTTCTGCCAATATTGCGGATATTTCTAATATGCCCATAGTGCGGGAGCAGAATTTTGCACTCAATAATGTTGATACGGTAACACAGCTGCCGCAGTCTGATGTTGATGCGTACAAGCGGCATCTCACAAATATCTCTTTTGCATTGCCGCTTAAGGTGCCTGCATATGCGGAACGCCATATGGATGATAAAAAGCACTTTACACAGTCAAACATAAATGTATGCTATGCTGCTCCGCGAAGCGTTCGCCGTTCGAGAGACTGGTATGAAACGCAGATCACCGTTGATAAGAAGCTGACACTTCTGCCCGGCTATCCTGAAAAGAATAAACCGTTTTTTGCTGTTACAGACGATGGGTATCGGATTAAGGTGCATACGACCAGTGACGGCAATAAGCAATTAAGTGCTGTTGGAGATGAACTTATTCTTGGCAGATGGATAAAAGGCAGACTTGCGGCCGCTGGGCTGGTTGCGCCGGTTAATGATACGAAGAAGGATAAAGAGCGCGCAGGAATGATAACTAAAGAAATGTTGCATCGCTACGGCTGTGAAAGACTTGTACTTACCAAAACGACAAAGAAAGCCTATGATGAAGATGAACTTTTGGATGTGTGGATGCTGTCCTTCGAGGCTGGAACGAATGAATAAGAGGTGACAGAATCAAATGACGTATCTTGAAAAATATTTGAAGCGGATAACTGATCGCGGAAACATCAAACTTGCTGAATCTGTTGCTAAAACGGCAGAGGATATTGGAAATAAATACATCAAAAATTTTTCATTTATGTCTCATGAGGTAGGTCTTTTATTTGGTAATGTTCAGTCCGGCAAAACGGGGCAGATGTTTGGCGTAATCAGCAAAGCTGCGGATCTGGGGTTTTCTGTATTTCTACTGCTTACCACGGATAATATTGTTCTTCAGCAGCAGACGATTGATAGAGTAAAGGCAGATTTGCCTGATTACTGTATCTGCGGGGAAAATGACGACTCTATTTTTCTCCAGAATGAACTGATGCAGGCTGTGATAATCGTCATTAAGAAGAATGTCCGCGTGTTGCGAAAATGGTCAAATGTCTTTGCGTCTACCGGATTCATGAGGGGGAATCCGCTGTTTATTATTGATGACGAAGCTGATGCTGCGTCGCTCAATACGCTGGTAAACAAAAATAAGCAATCTTCTGTCAACAAATTTCTTGACAAGATCAAAAATGAGTCTTCCTGTAGCATATATCTTCAGGTCACGGGAACGCCGCAGGCACTGTATCTGCAGACACAGACATCAGGCTGGCAGCCGATGTTTACATACTATTTCAAGCCCGGAGATGGCTATCTTGGCGGTGATTTTTTCTTTCCCAAGGGAAGAAAAGGCGACTGCATTTCGTTTTTGGATACTCTCACGAATCCCGCGAGAGATGTAGTCCTTCATCATCTTGCAGTTTCTGCACAGATTTCTGCAAGCGGCGGCCGGGTGTCCAACTGCCTGTTGCATCCCAGCGTTAGACAGGCGGCACATGATAAGTTTGCACATGATATCCAAAAAGAACTTGACTGGTGTCTCGAAAACATCAGCGGCGATTTCCGAGAAGCTCTTTTCAAGGAATATGAAAGCATACAGCCTCAGAAATCTGACAAGTGTACGTTTGAGATGATCTATGCTGAAGCCAGCGCAATGCTACGGCACAGTGCTGTCCGCATCTTTATCATGAATGGCAAGAATGATGTCAAGAGCGAGTATTACAGTAGCGGTTTTAATATTGTTGTTGGCGGCAATACACTGGGACGCGGCGTTACTTTCCCAGGTCTGCATACGATTTATTATACTCGTACCAGCAAGAAGCCGCAGGCAGATACCATGTGGCAGCACAGCCGGATGTTCGGCTACGATAGAGACCCCGGACTTATGAAAGTATACATCGATGAACATTTATACAAACTGTTTTCTGATATCAATGCCACAAACAATTCCATAATTGCGCAGGTAGAGCAGGGATGCGAAAAAATCAAAATATACTGCACAGATGGACTTAGTCCTACTCGAAAGAATGTTATTGATAATAAACATGTTGCGACTTTTTCCGGCGGCACCAATTACTATCCCTTTGATCCTGAAAACGATTCTATTGAAGCGCTGGACAACCTGCTCGCGTCTTTTGATGATGAGGAGCCGAGCTATAAAGTCAGTCTGCGCCTGATGAAAGAGATTCTTTCCCATATTATTTCCGGTGAAGACTTCAATGTGCTGTCGTATATTTCCTTTCTTGATGTGTTTCTGTCCGCTAATCCTGCTGCACAAGGATATTTAATTGTGCGCAGAAACAGAAATATTGCAAAGGGTACCGGAGCAATGCTGTCGCCTAACGACTGGCAGCTGGGAATGTCTATCACAGATTATGTGGTTCTTACGCTGTATAAGGTAACCGGTGAAAAAGGCTGGAATAACCGTCAGATTTGGATACCGAATATTAAGCTCCCCAATGACGGCATTTACTACGATGTAGATGATGAACCTGCGGATGAATAACAAACCATGATTTCTGAGCAACGAAACTATATAAATAAACGGAGGTATAGGTATGCCGCACGCTGGTGATTCTTATCCTGTCAACTTGAAGCGGACGCATCTAAACTGGGGAACCTATCGCCATACAGCAACCCGAACGGAAATTCCAGGAGAAGCCTATGTTCCAATCCCCAGACATTATGCTGAAGAATTTGATATTCATTTGGGCGATTTGTTTGAGGCGAGGTTTGCTGATGGATTTCAATCATTTACTGCTAAAGCAGCCGGCAATTCGGGGGCTGGCGACACTTATGCAAAGCAATTTCAGGGGAACGGTGATCTTAAGGCGTTTGGCAGATGGTTTGCAGCAGTCGGAGCGGAGGAGGACGATAAAGTATTTGTCAAATTTATTGACGCACAGACTGTAGAGTTTACACTTATTAAAAACAATGGATAATATGTCTGCCCAGCAAAGACATGAGAATATGTCTCAAATTCGCTCGATTAACACAAAACCGGAAGCAATCGTGCGGAAATACCTCTTTTCAAAAGGATTTCGATACCGAAAAAATGATAGGAGATATCCGGGCAAACCGGATATTGTCCTGCCTAAGTACCATATCCTGATTTATGTAAATGGATGCTTTTGGCATCAGCATGCTGGATGCAGGTATGCCGCTGTACCTAAATCCAATCAGGAGTACTGGCTGCCTAAATTGGCTCGGAATATTGCAAGAGATAAAGAGGTGTATAAAGAGGCTGTACAGTCTGGCTGGAATGTTATCGTCGTTTGGGAATGTGCGGTCAAGAACAAAAACAGAGAAACAGCCTTGAAAACATTGGTAGATAGTATACTGTCAGCATCTTCCACTGCTTCAATTCGTGAAATTGCAATCATGCAGGAGGAAAATGATGTTTACTAACGATCTCAATAGAAAAGTGTTTATTGAGCCAATGGAAGCTGGTGCAGACCAGCTGTATATAGTAAGTGCATATGCATCGCCGACAATGACGACATGGCTGATGAAACTGGTTGCCTCTCTTAAAAAGAGAATAAAATTAACACTGATCGTTGGAATGGCCGGAGGAGAGGGCATTTCTACAACAGATCATGAAGGTTTCAAATCACTTGTTCGAGAATATCCGAAAGAGACCATAGAGTCATTCAAGTGCAGTTATTTATATAAAGCTGCACCCGTTCATTCAAAACTGTACATTTGGCTTTCCGGTGATAAGCCAATCGCTGCGTTTGCTGGTTCAGCCAACTTTACACAAACAGCATTCAGCAATAGGCAGAGAGAAATTTTGACAGCTTGCGATCCGTATGCGGCATATGACTATTTCAATTCGCTGATTGATGATACAATATACTGCAATCATGCGGAAGTTGAGGAAGTTGTTACGATTATTCCGCCTAAAAATATTGTTTGTGAGGATGCGGAAAAAGTTACATTGTCTTTGCTGACACAGAGAACAGGCGATGTTGGTGTGACTTCTGGATTGAACTGGGGACAGCGTGCTCACAGAAATCCGAATGAGGCATACATACATATACCGGCGCATGTGGCCCGCTCGGGCTTCTTTCCTATTGATGAGGCGGTATTCACAGTATTAACCGACGATCATCGACAGCTGCTACTGAGAGTAGAACAGGGCGGAGACAAAGCAATAACTACACCTTTCAGCAATGCACTGCTTGGCGAATATTTCCGAAACCGCATAGGTGCGCCTGAAGGAGCAAGGATAACAAAAGCTGATCTTGAAAGGTATGGACGAACAGACGTAACTTTTATAAAAATTGAGGACGAACTTTTCTATATGGATTTCTCTGTTTAACACATATTCCAGATTAAAAAAACAGGAAGGCTCTGCTGGGTTTTGCCGCAGCAGGGCCTTCCTGTTTTTTTATTCGCTAATGTTAGGCTCAATGCTGTCATAAGATATACCGGCGAAAGATTTTAGGATAGCCTCAAAAATGATCTGAGCGCCACGGCAGGGAACGGCCATGCCGATTTGTTTTCTGACACTTTCACGGCCGCCGATGAATTTGTAGGTATCAGGAAATGTCTGCAGGCGGGCCCGCTCCCGATTGGTCAGCGCGCGCGGTTCTGACCAGTGATATATATGAGTTCCGCCGCCGCCGCTGCCGGTAACGGTATAAGCAGGCTTTGAGGGATCAAGTCTTTTGTAAATCTGGCTGATCTTTGCGCCAGACACATGAAGCTGCAGCTCTTCGGGCAAATCTGCTGTAAATGCATTCTGTCCCGGCTTTATGTGCCGCAGTCTTTCTATTACGATCGGAGATTGTTTCGCTGCTTCTTGATTGGGGGCATCTGCAGGGATTGGAGGCACCTCTATAGCAGTTTTGCAGCTGTTGTCAACACCAACATATGCTTTGGGTGAAGGTACATGATAAGTTACATTGATATCATTGCGAATACCCACAATGATGATTCTATGACGCGCCTGCGGTATGCCGTACTCTTCAAACTTATACAGATGAGGGGTAAGTTTATAGCCGGCAACTTTCATGTCGGCAAGAATTTTTGCGAACGCTTTTCCGTCGTTTGCATTGCGAAGACCGCCGACGTTTTCGGCCAAAAACCACAGGGGCTTATACATTTTCAGCACCTTAACGCCGTATGAATAGAGTGGCCCATATACACCATTCATGCCGCGCTGTTCCCCAACAACGCTGAAGTCATTGCAGGGAAAACCAAAAGCAAGAGCATCAATTGGCCCAAGAGAAGCAAGATCAAGCTTTCGTACGTCACCGTGAATGACGGATTTTGGATTGTCAGGGCAGATATTGGTTCGGTAAGTTTCACAGGTGTTTTCATCGTAGTCATTTGCCCAGACGTGCTCGATGGAATAGCCATTAACTTTAGCCTGTGAAGCACCATAGGCAATGCCGCCGGGGCCGCAGAAAAGTTCTCCCATTTTGAAGATCATCAATTCGTTCCTCCTTCACTTCGCTGAAAAATACAGTAGTCAATCTGTCTTTGAATGCTGCTGATTTCATCAGCTGTAAGAAACTCGGCATTTTTAAACAGCGTAAGACTATCGAGCTGATGGTCATCAATATATCCATAGCGGCAGAATACTTCAAATATATCAAGCTGATATATCTGTGCTAAGGATTTCAAAAGAACAGGAGAAGGAACTTTGGTCTGATCGTTCTCCAAATGAGAGAGGCGAGAATTTGTGACACCAGCTCTCTTTGCGACTTCTGCCATACTCAGTTTGCGGATTTTGCGCTGCTGCCTAAGGAATTCGCCATTAGTCATATACATCACCGTGATGATTATAGCATATTTGTTGCAATTTTGCAATACAAAACAGAAATTTGCTGCAATTTCGCAGCATCATATATTTTACTGAAGATTTCTGTAATATCTCGCTATTAGTGATATCAAGGATACTTGACAGCTGTTCGTCATTGCATATTCCAAGCGACTTGCAGGGTGACTCTTTCTCCGGGGGATTCCAAAGGGGGCCGCAACCCGCCTTTGGCACACGACCTTGCTTGCAAGGTATAGTGTGTTATACCTCTGCGGAGGGGATAGGCGACGGATGCCAGCCGGACGCGTTGCTGATAAGCTTCCTGCGGCACGGATGCAGATTGTTTTTCAGCAGCGAAGGGCACATGCCCGGACAATCCCCGCCGCAGGGGTATACCGTTTCTCATCTCACCGTTTGCGTTCCGTCAGTTTCACACCATGCGAAAATCTGTGCTATAATAATCATAACTACACTTGAAAGCAGGTGATGACCTTGACAACAGAAAGTCAGGACTTTATCCCCGTGGGCGGGTCGTTCTTCAAAATTCCTTCTTCCAGCAATCTGCGCTGGCTGATTATGTTCTATGCGCTTCCTCGCGAGCTGGTGGAGAAACGTCCGGCATTCCTTTCCATGCCTCGGAAAGTCCGTGAAGTTATCCATAATGAGAAATGGATGCGGATGGTCAATTCCGACACGTTCCTCGAATTGGTTTGGGATTGCTATGCGTGGGTCAGCTGGCAGTTTTTCAAGGTGCCTGCACCGCACGGCGGCTATATGCCTGTTCCCGGTTCTTTCTATCTGTACTCCGGCAACTTTCCGCTTTGGCGGTATGCCTACATAACGGCCGCACATATCAGAGAGAAACTCGACAAAATGCCGGAATTCTGCTTTCAGCGACTGTTTTCTATGGGGAAAGATTACGAAGTGCCGTGGATGCCCTATGAAAACTTTTATGATTTTTTCGGACAGATGACGATGAAAATCGTGGAGGAACAGCATTGGCAGGAAACATTCGATATGCTCTGGGAACATCGTGCGCATGAGGATTACAACGGCAGCGGCTCAAAACAGCGGGACTTTGAACGTTCATGGTATCACTCTCGCAGTCCCGAAAGAGAGCTGTCTTTGGAACAGATGAGGGAAAATGATGCTGAACTGCCTGTCAATGCGATGTGCCACGCCTCTGTGCAATCATTCGAGGAGCAGCTGCTTGATGAGGAACAGATAAAGCAGTTTATGCAGACTTTGCCGGACACGGACAGAAAAATCATTCTGCTTCGTATGCAGAACGATACCCTTGCGGAAATTGCACAGAAGCTCAACTTTGCTAATGCCGGTTCGGTCAGCAAGCACCTTGCAAAAATCAGAAAGCAGCTGGAGATTTACAGAAAAAAATAAAAGCTGATGGAAACATTCGGCCTCTCTCATGCCCTGTTAGATAGAGGACACCAATACGTCATTTGCGTAAGGCAGCCGCAGTGATACGGCTGTCTTTTTGCGTCCTCATCATTGATATAGGGAGGTAATTCGTGTTTCTCACTGAAAACGCTAATAACGCTGAAAACAGAGTTGTGGAACTGAAAACCGCAGCAGGTGTCTTTCTGCCGTTCAAGCCATTGAAGCCCAGCGCAGATTCACTGCCGCCATTTCCGATTGACTGCCTGCCATCCAGACTGCGAAGCTATGTAGAAGCTGTCGCCATCCATACGCAGACACCGGTAGATATGGCGGCGGGGGCTGCTTTGGGCGTACTTGCTGCTTGCCTGCAAGGAAAAGTCAAGGTCGAAGGGAATATTGGGCACTACGAACAGACAAGTCTATACATATTTCTGATTGCACCGCCGGGATCGCGGAAATCAGCGGTTATCCACGCTATGACCGCCGCGATTGAGGACTACGAACAGAAATATAATGAAGAAAACAAGGCAGCAATGCGTCGGAACAGGCAGAAGCGTGAATCCTTGCAGCGGGACATCAACCGCTCGACCCGACAGTTGGAAGCCAAGTATGACAAGCTGACAGAACTGGAATTGCAGCATACACAGGACAAGCTGGCAGAACTGCCGGAAATCAAGCCGCTGCAAATTTTCACTGATGACTGCACCAGCGAATCTATGGTCAGACTGCTTCGGGATAACCAAGGGCGCATGGCACTCATCTCCGCCGAGGGCGGGGCATTTGACAACATCGTTGGACGATACACCAAGAAGCCGAACCTCGACGTGTGGCTGAAAGGTATCTGCGGTGATACCATCCGTGTAGACCGCATCAACCGTGAGCCTGACTACATCCGAAATCCAGCATTGTCCATGATTATCAGCGCCCAGCCAAGCGTCTTGAGCGAGATTATGCAGAATGGTCTGCTGGATGGACGAGGCTTTCTGGCGAGATTGTTTTACATCAATATTTCCAGTAACGTTATGCCGAAGACTTTCCGTTCCGCACCGATTCCAGCGGCTGTGCAGAGGGATTATGAGGGCTTGATTTTTCATTTGCTTGAAAGGGAAACGACTGCACTGCACCTTGCGCCGGAAGCAGTAAACCGGATGGACAAACTTTGCCGCAGCATCGAAGCCTATCTCCGCAATGAACACCGCGACATGCGGGAATGGGGAAGCAAGTATATCGGGCTGGTGCTTCGGATTGCCGGGCTGCTGCATATTGCTGCGGACGGGGATGGAGACATCCAAATGGAAACGGTTGAAAATGCCATCCAGATTGGCAGCTATGCCTTTTACCATGCGCTGTATGCTTATTCCATATTGGGAGCAGACGAAACGGTTGAAAAAGCCCTGCATGTCGTTACGAAACTGCGAAAACTCAGCGTGACGCGCATCAGCCGTTCAGACCTGTATCAGAAATGCCGCGGAAGATTTTTTCGGGATGCCAAGGACATGGAGCCTGTACTGACTCTTTTGGAACAGCACGGGTATATTTGGATGGATATTCCGACCTATTCCGGCGTAGGACGGCCGTCAGCCGGGACAATTTATATCAATCCAGCAGCTTTGAAAGATGACTTTTCAGCGTAAATAGTGTTTTCAGAACGGAAATTGCAAAGGAGAAAAACTATGAGTTCACCCAGCTATGCCATTATGCGCTTCGCCAAATACAAAGGCCCGGAAATCGGCCGAATTGAAGCACATAATGAGCGCGCAAAAGAAAAATACGCCAGCAACCCGGATATTGACCGCAGCCGCAGCGACTTGAACTGCCACCTTATTCATCCGCCGCAGCATTACCGCGCTGAGGCTGAGAGGCAAATTGCAGATGCCGGATGCCGCGTAAGGTCAGACAGCATTCGACTGGTGGAAGTGCTTTTCACGGTCAGCACCGGGTACTTCGATGATAAATCACCTGATGAAATCCGTACATATTATGAACGTTCGCTTGCGTTCTTGCAGGAACATCAACGTTCGGAAACAATTGTCTCTGCTATGATTCATATGGACGAGGGGACGCCGCATATGCATGTGGTCTTTGTACCGCTGACGGTGGACAAGCGTCTCAGTGCGAAAGACATTATCGGCAACCGCAAGAAGCTGATTCAGTGGCAGGATGAATATTACGAGTACATGTCAGTGCGGTATCCGGAGCTTTGCCGCGGCGAATCCGCTGCGCAGACAGGGCGTACACACATGACTGCGCAGGAGTTTAAGGAATTTACCAAAGATATTCGCAAAATGACGAAACTGGCTGACAAGGTGGAGGTGCTGCTGAGTGGTGCAAACCTTCTGAACAGCAAAAGCCGGTTAGAACAGCTTGTGCCGATGGTAAAGGACTTGCTGCTGCGGTTCGGCAAAATGAAAGCCCAGCTTGGACAGTATCAGGAAGCATTTACGTCCGTTATGGTTGAAAACGAACGGCTGAAAAAGGAAAACGAAAAACTGGATTCGACGTGTAGAGCGTATCACAGCCGCGATTTCAGCAATATGTCAGCAATTCAGCAGCTGGAACAGCGCTGTCTGCGGTATGAACAGCAGCTGTCTGCTATTCCGGCGGGAGTTGTGGCAAGGTATTCCCAGCAGCAGCGCAAGGCGCAGAAAGAAGTCAGTGAAAGAAATTACTGATTGGGGAGGAAAAAGAAAATGAACAGAAGCCCAAAGTTTTTTCAATCGAAGCAGTACGACCGATGTTATGAGAAGGTGAAGCAGAGAAATGAAGGCAGCCGATGAATGGCAGGAACTTACGAATATTCTGAGCAATCTCATTGCCAAATACGCCTGTGTATTGAGCGGAATGTCTGTTCATCAGCAGGAGGACAAGCCAGAACTTCGTCCGGATGAAACAACAATGCCCAAAGTCGCCATTGCCTAACCTAAAACAGCGTGATATAATTTTCATTGCATAACCTGTCTAAACCTTCTGCGGAGGAAATCAAAAAACTCCGCAGAAGGTGATTGGAGAAGACGATGAAGGAAAGAACGAAGGTATACCTATATACCCGCGTGTCCACCGCCATGCAGATTGATGGCTATTCGCTTGAAGCTCAGAAAAACCGGATGAAAGCCTATGCTGAGTTCAACGACTATGAAATTGCCGGCGAATATGAGGATGCCGGAAAATCTGGCAAATCCATTGAGGGACGTATCGAGTTCAGCCGCATGATGGATGACATCAAATGCAGCAAGGATCATGTATCTTATGTGCTGGTGTTTAAGCTATCCCGGTTCGGGCGCAATGCGGCTGATGTACTTTCCACGCTTCAGGTGATGCAGGACTTCGGTGTAAATCTGATCTGCGTAGAAGATGGCATTGACAGCTCCAAGGATGCCGGCAAGCTGATGATCTCCGTCCTGTCCGCTGTGGCTGAAATCGAACGTGAAAACATCCGCATTCAGACTATGGAAGGACGCATTCAAAAAGCCCGTGAAGGCAAATGGAACGGCGGCTTTGCCCCGTATGGCTACGATCTTATCAACGGCGAACTTCACATTAACGAAGAAGAAGCCAAAACCGTCCGGCTGATTTATGAGCTGTACGTCCATAAGAAGATGGGCGGACGGTTGATTGCGCAATACTTGGAAAGCCATGACATTAAAAAGCTATCTCATAAGAACACGCGGGGCGATATGTTCGCAGCAGCCTACATACAGGATATTCTGCGAAACCCCACCTACTGCGGCAAAATCGCCTATGGACGCAGAAAGCAGGAAAAGGTTCATGGCACCCGCAACGATTACCGTATTGTGTGGAATGATGATTACCTTCTGACCGACGGCATCCATCAGCCTATCGTTTCCGTAGAAGACTGGGAGGAGGCACAAGCCAGACTTCGTTCGCAGGCAACAAAATATAAACGCTATGATCGGCAGGAAAACGAACACGCTTATCTGCTGACGGGCATCATCAAATGCCCGGAATGCGGTGCAGGTATGTATGTCAGCAAGAGTGTAAAGAAGAGACCAGACGGTTCTTATTACAAGGAGTTCCGATATTATGGCTGCAAGCATCGGCGGATGGATAAAGGACAGAAGTGTACCTTCAAAAATCAGCTGCCGATGGAGCTGATGGATCAAGCCGTTGCGGAGGTAATCGTTTCGCTTGTCAGCCGTCCTGACTTTGCGGCAATGATGGCAGAGAAAATCAATGCGGAAATCGACATATCTGCGCTGCTGGAAGAAATTGCACATTATGAAAAGCAGCTGCGCCAGCAGTATGCGGTGAAGGATAGACTGGCAGAGGACATCGACCAACTTGACCCGGATGACCGCCATTATCAGCGAAGAAAATCCGACCTTGAAGAACGGCTCTATAAGATGTATGATAAAATTGAGGAGACAGAGGAGCATTTAATCGAGGCACGAACCAAGAAACAAGCTATTGATGCTGACCGTATCACACGGGACAACATCCTCAGTATCCTCATGAACTTCGAGAAACTTTACAGCGTTATGAGCGACATCGAAAAGCGTGACCTGATGGCGACGATGATTGCAGACATTCAGGTATACCCGCAGCGCCAGCCGAATGGTCAATGGCTGAAATCCATCCACTTCAAGCTGCCGCTGATTGCTGAGGAAGAACTGCAATTCAGTTTAGACAAAAAGGATTGGCTTGAGACTGTCATGTGCTTTTCCAAAGAAACATGTCCACATCGCTCTGTGAAGGTCGAATTCCCGCTTGAAGGGCTGAATGTCGCTCAGCTTCAGGGGAGCGCGACCTATGAGCAGATCAAGGCGTATGTTCTCGAGCATAGCGGTCTCAAGGTTTCTACCCTGTACATCGCACAGGTCAAGCAGAAATACGGGATCATAGCGCGGGAGTGCTACAACAAGCCCAGGAGCGAGGATGCAAAGCAGCCCCAGTGTCCGCCGAACAAGGAAACCACGATTGTCGAAGCGCTCAAATTCTACGGCCTGATTGCCCCTTGAATATTTCTCATACGCGCATTATTCCCAATACATTCACCAGACACAGAGCGTCATCATGCAAAAGGAGCCGGCCAGCGCCTGATTCCAAGTACTGGTCAGCTCTCTGGCTCTTCGTAAGCTCCAAAACTATCGAATTCGTAATGTGCTATCCCGCCATTTGCCATCCAAACCACAACTGCGCAGCAGGTGTTCAGCCAGTATCCTTTCTGCTTCCGTCATGCGAGGCCCGAATACAACCTCCATTTGTGAAATAGCCTCATCACTTAGCTCAATGAAAAAGCGCTCATATGGAGGTTTCGCTGTTACATCTTCCAAACGTCTTGCATATTCTATATGTGTGTCAAAAGTAGCCTGTTCCGATTCCTTAAGGCCAATCGGCGACATAAAGAGCCAATAGCGCCATTCTCTCTGAAAGCGCCAAGCCTCATCTTTGAATCTCCCCAGATTTCCTAATTCATATCGGATTTCAACATTACTTTTACCACTTTCACCCTTCAAGGCCTTACTGTAATCTTTTGTTGAATCACCAAATCTCACTCTGGGATGCAGAAGCCCTTCATCAATCGTATACGTAATAGGTAGCAATTTAGGCAACCCCGGAGCAATCGAAGCCTTGTTTTCTTCGTACAGCTTCTCAATATTGATATAGGACGAAGTATCTTCTTTGAAATGCAGTTCTCCAGCTTTATAGTGGTGTTTTTTGAAGGGATACACTGGCAACTGGATTCTTACACCGTGCATATTGGGCGTATAAAGCTGCCACATGGCTATTGATTCCGCCGCTTCATCCGTCCAGCAACTGACATATACATATTTACCAAACTGTCCTAGATCGGACGTTTCCGCTTCATCTATATCATCCACATTCAAAAGCGTATTAAAACATATACTTTTGTTGGTGAGGATCAGGGCAAGTGTATCCAAGCTTGTATAGTGATAAAGGACTTGAGGTTCTGCTTTCATTCATCTCACTCCCAACATTTTTGTATCATACTATAAACGAGCAAATTCCAAAAGGGAACCAAAAGGATAGAGACATTTCCTCTCTAT
>OGWY01000125.1_pt1 | contig 55470 bp, 54 predicted proteins | sample 1576121 | NCBI WGS metagenome assembly OGWY01 (sample SAMEA3541543, study PRJEB24748) | human gut metagenome | biome: human gut; feature: human-associated habitat; material: faeces | place: China | collected 2012 | reverse complement strand
CCCCCCAGATGAGTCCCATCCATTTTGACATTCTTGAGCCTATCTTCCGCCACCATGGCTATAATTTTGAGGTACTGCAAAACGACGACCGCGCCGCCATCGACGCGGGCCTCAAGTACGTCAACAACGACGCCTGCTATCCCTCGATCACGGCGGTCGGCCAGCTGATGGAGGCCGTGACCTCCGGCCGGTACGACACCGACCACCTCGCCCTCATCACTTCATATTCTAAAATTCCTTTATAGTTTTCTAATATTAATTCATTAAATCCTGTAATTGTAATTTTAGGAATATTTGAACATACTTCTTCTGGCATTTCTAAAATTTTACCAATTTTTCCTTTTTTCATGAACTTTTTCCTCTCATACTCTTTTTTATTTTTTGGGTATTTTCATATATTAAATCATTCCATATTTAATTTTTAAATTCATCTAAACTTTTAAATTCATATCCTTGATTTTTTGCTTCTTTTATTATTTTATCTAATACTTCAGAATTAGTTTTTGAATTTGAATGTAATAACATTATTTCTCCAGAGTGGAAATTCTTTGTAATTATTTTTATTGCTTCTTCCTGAGATGGTTGCTTTTTTTCATCCCAATCACAATAAGCAAAACTCCACATTACTGTTTTATATCCTAATGAACTTGTTTTTTGTAATGTTCTTTCATTAAATTCTCCTTTAGGGGGTCTTAAATATTTCATTTCATAACCAAATTTTTCATACATTGATTGATGTAATTGCATAATTTCTTTTTCTATTGTTTCATTATTTATTGATGGCATACTTTTGTGATTTACTGTATGATTCCCTATTATGTGTCCATCATTTACCATTTTTTCAACTTCTTCTGTTGCAGAATTCAAATAATGTGCTGTTATAAAAAATGTAGCTTTTACATTATTTTCTTTTAATGTTGTTAAAATTTTATCCATATAACCTGCTTCATAACCTGAATCAAATGTTAAATATATAATCTTTTCACCGTCTCTTCCCATACAAATTCCATTATTTTCTTCTAATATCTGTTTATTTTTACTCCCGACATCTGGTTGTAAATGATTGTTTTCTCTTTTTATTCCCCATCCAATAGTTTTCTCATAATTAGCACTTGTTAACATTGGAATTTCTTTATTATCAGATATTATACTTATAACAAATATAATACAAAGTGCAATTATAGTTAATTCTATTTTTTCATAAATCTTCGTTTTACTCATCTTTCCTATTTCTCCTGTTCAAATTTTATCTCTTACATTTTATGATTTATAATAAAATTTATTACTTTTTACATTTTTTGTATTTTATTTTTGTAAAAATTAGTATAAAAAAATCCTTTGTTCTGTTGAAATATATATGTTTCTTGACTTTTCAATATGTGCAAATAGAGTATTGACAATTAAAAAAATTTATTTTATATTTTTATTTATGATTTGTCGAAATATTGAAAATTCCATCGAATGTATATAGGAGGATGAATGCTAAATTTGGTTATTTGTGACGACGATATTCGAATGATTGAAAAATTATCTTCTGTAATAGAAAAAGTGCTTCTTAATCATGACTATGATGCAAAAATTGTATTCAAGACAACTAACTATGATAAACTTCTTGAATATATATCATCGAATAATGTTAATGTTGTATTTTTAGACATTGAATTTTCAGGTTGTAAAGAAAATGGTCTTGATATTGCAAAGAAAATACGAAAAATAAATAAAAATTGTTATCTTATCTTTGTAACTAGTCATTTTGAATATATTGTTAATGCATATAAATTCAAAACATTTGATTACATATTTAAATCAAGTATTGATATTGAAAATATTAGTTCTACTTTAAAAAGATTGTTTGATGATATTTATGATTCTGACGCAAAATTTTTAAAAATTAATAACAAAAATACTTTTATTGATTTGAAAGATATTCTTTTTATCGAAAAAGCTGGTGTAAAAATTATTTATCATACTTATCAAACTGATTATGTCTCTTATAATTCATTTAATAAATTAACATTACCAAAAAACTTTATAAGATGCCATAAATCATTTATTGTAAATATTGATAATATTTCAAATATTTCATATGCTGATAATATAATTTATTTAAAAAATGGTTCAACTTGCTATATTGGTCCAAAATATAAAAATTCATTATTGGAGGTGATTCGCTATGACTCAGTTTCTTAATTGGATTTCGAATATTTTGTTTTCACAAAATGAGAATATTATTCATTTTATTTTAATACCTGCATGTTTTATCGAATCAGCATTTTTATATACTATTTTAATGAGTTTATTAAATATGAATTTAACTCATAAAAAGAATTTATTATATACATTTTTCTTTTCAATTATTGGAGTAATATTGTATATATTAATTCCTGCACCATTTAATACAATCTTATATTATATATTTGTTTGCTTCTTATTAAAATTATTATTAAATGTAAAATTAATGAAAGGTTTTCTAACTATTATAATTTCTTTATTTATAATAGCTTCAATAAATTTACTTATCCAAAAGCCTTATATGACGATACTAAACATAGACAATGATACTTACATGAATACACCAATTTACAGAATATTATATCTTGCTATTTTTTACTTTTTATTATTTGGAACAAATAAAATTATCAAAAAAGTAAAAAAGACTGATTTTTCAATTGAACCATTAGATGTATTAGATAAACAAACTTTTGTTACTATTTATCAATATATTGGATTTGCATTTTTATGCTTAATTATTGAGTTACTATTGACCGCTTTTTATATTGATAAAATACCTGTAGCTGTTACTATATTTAATTTTTGTTTGATTTTTTCTATCTTTTTATTAAGTTTATTTATTCTTTCTCGTGTAATAACTCTTGAAACAACTAAAAAGAGTCTTCAAAGTGCTGAAGAATATAATAAATCTCTAACTATTTTATATGATGAAGTAAAAGGATTTAATCATGATTTCAAAAACATTGTTTCTGCAATAGATGGTTACATTTGTACAAATAATATTGATGGATTAAAAAAATATATTGATGAAGTTAAAGAAGATTGTAAACTTACTAATAATTTATCTATTTTAAATCCAAGAATAATAAATGAACCAGGAATTTACAGTCTTTTAAATAATAAATACTTTAAAGCAACAAATGCAGGAATAAAATTTGATTTAGAATTTTTTCTTGATCTAACTTCTTTAAAAGTAAATAATTATAAATTTTCAAGAATTATTGGCATTTTATTAGATAATGCAATAGAAGAAGCAGAAAAATGTGACGAGAAAATTATTAGGGTCTCTTTTAGGAGAGAAGAAAAAAATCACAGAGCTATTATAAAAATAGAAAATACTTACACTAATAAAGATGTAAACATTGATGATATATTTAAAAAGGGATTCTCAGGAAAAGAAAATCACTCTGGCATTGGACTATGGGAAGTTAGAAAATATATAAAAAACAGAAAAAATTCTGATTTATTTACATCAAAAAATGATAAGTTCTTTTCTCAAGAACTTACAATATATGATACTAAATAAAAAGTGAGTTATAATTAACCCACTTTTTATTTTTTGAATTGAATTTATAATGTTTAAGAAATAACATCTTTTTTATTAGTCCTTTTTTATTAATGATGCTGGTATTTTTGGTTGATGTCCCCACCATAATATAGCACAAGCTGTATTTGTTGATTTTGCATATTTCTCAGCTAATTTTGCTAAAAATTTTATCATGGAAAATTCCCCCTTTTTAGTGATTTTTTATAATATAAAAATGTTGCTAGCCTAACACTTTTACATCATACCATTTAACTTTATGCATATATTTCATGCCCATACTTATTGTGCGTAACTTTATATGCAATTCTTGTAATTGTCAATGTTTGTATAAAATCTCCAAATATTATAATTCCTGATATTGTTGTATTTTTAATAAATATAGCAATTAAAATTTCACTAGTTATTATAATATATGAAAGAATTTGTTTTTGCTTCCTTTCTTTTTTTCTTAAAATAGGTAAATTTTCAGTATCTGCTGGTGCATATAGTTTTATCATTATCATGCAAAATATCCATACAGCTATAGCTAGTACAATTTTTACATTGCCAGTTAAAACAATATATTTTCCTAATAATGAAGACCCACTATATAATAATAATGTATATATAATGCAACCTATATGTGTTTTCATATGTACCCCTCCAGATACACTTCTATATGGTGCGATTATTAAAATTGATATTACTGTAAGTTTAAAAATTCCAAGAATATATGCAATTATTAAAATTATTATACCTTTTGGAAGCTCACCTATTATATTTTGTAATCCATACATTATTACTTCTGCTCTCTCGTCATCTACTTCAGGCATTTCTTTTCTAATCTTTTTAGTTAAATATGCACAAAATTTATCTATCATACTCTTCTCCTTTTTATGTTTGCTCTTTTCTTTTGTACATATACAATTTACCATAATTTATTTAATTTGTTTTGTTTTTTTTACGAAAAGTGTATTCTAATAAATAAAATCTTATTTCTTTATTTTTATATATCTTTTTGTACATGTAAATATAATTTAACATTTACTTTTTTTAACTAAATTTTAAAACTCTTAACTAGTTAATAATTATGCTCTTAGAACAAAGCGACGTAGTCGCCCTTTGTTCTCACCCGATTTGAGTTTTCGACTAAAAGGAGAAAATCTCAAAGGGCTAGCGATTGTAGCTTTTATATACTAGGAAGTTCAAAGAACTTTCCTAGTATATAAAAAAGTTCAGGTTAATCTGAACTTTTTTCTTTTTTTGCTTCTATCCAATCATTTATAATAATTTTAAATACTGCTGCTACAGGAACTGCTAAAAACATTCCTAAGACTCCAAAATAAGCTCCACCGACTGTTACTGCTATAATTACTAATAATGGACTTATTTCTAATGAATCACCAATTATTTTTGGATTGATAATATTTGAATCAATTTGTTGTAATATTATAACAATTAATGCCATCCAAAATGCCTTTGATAATCCTCCTGTAATTACTGTTATTAATATGCTTAATCCAACAGCAACTATTGCTCCAAAATATGGAATTATATTAAATAATCCTATAATAAATCCTAATAATATAGAATATTTAACTCCAATTATACTCATTGCCACTGTAACTAAAATTCCAACTACAACTGCATCTATTAATTGTCCACTTATAAATTTAAAAAATATATAATTTGAATTATGTACATATTCACTTATTTTTTTACAAGTTTTTTCTCCAAATATTGCCATTGTTAAATTTTTAAAAAATTCAACAATTTGAGTCCTTTGTAATAATATATAAACAGATACTATTATCGTTACAAATACATCAAAGATTCCACTAGCAACACCTAAAGCACCTTTTACATATTCTGTAATTTTTTCAGGATTAATATATTTTTTTAAATCTATATTTTTAATATTATCTCCTATTTCTTTTATTGTTTCTATTACCTTTTCACTTTTTAAAAATGAATCTTCTGGTAATTCATTCAATTTACTTATTGTTGTATTCCAATAATTTTGAAAATTATTTACTAGCTCAACAATACTCTCCGTTACTACAGGTAATATAACATTTACAAGTAATATTATTAATAATATTGTAAATGTAAATGTTATAAAAACACTTAATCCTCTTGCTCTTTTCTTAAAAAACTTTTTTTTCGATTTTAATAATTTTTTTTCGATTCTTGATGCTGGTATATATAACAAATATGCCATCAATGTTCCTGCTAAGAATGGTGATATTATTCCTACAAATTTTCCTATTGCATTTCCTATTGCAGTAAAATTATCAAGAAACTTATAAACTAAAATTATTGCAACTGCTAATAAAAACCAGTACATCCATTTAGAAAAATTCTTTTTTACTTCATTCATCTTTCTTCCTCCAACTATTTAATTTCTAATCCAACTGGACAATGATCACTTCCTAATATTTCTGTATATATTGTTGCATCTTTTATATTTTCTCTAAAATCATTTGATACAATAAAATAATCAATTCTCCACCCTACATTTTTTTCTCTTGCATGTCCCATATATGACCACCAACTATATTCAATTTTTTCTGGATATAAATATCTATATGAATCTATAAAACCTGCATTTAGTAGTTCCGTCATTTTTTCTCTTTCTTCATTTGTAAATCCTGCATTTCCTTTATTAGTTTTTGGATTTTTTAAATCTATTTCTTCATGTGCTACATTTAAGTCTCCACACATAATTACTGGTTTCTTTTTATTTAATTCTAATAAATATTTTCTAATTTCATCTTCCCATACCATTCTATAATCTAGTCTTTCTAGCTCTCTTTTGGCATTAGGCGTATAATTAGTTACTAAATAAAAATTTTCGAATTCCAGTGTTATTATTCTTCCTTCTTTATCATGTTCTTCTATTCCAATTCCATATGTTACATTTACTGGTTGTTTTTTAGTAAATATTGCTGTTCCTGAATATCCTTTTCTTTCTGCACTATTCCAATAACTTGTATATCCTTCAAATTCTAGATTAATTTGTTCTGGCTGACATTTTGTTTCTTGTAAACAAAATATATCTGCATTTACTTCTTTAAAAAAATCCGAAAAGCCTTTATTTAAACATGCCCTTATTCCGTTAACATTCCATGATATTAATTTCATTTGACTCCTCCTACATACAGGATTATAACATATAATTTTACAAAAAGAAAGTTTTATTGTTAATAATAAGATTTTATTAATATCAACCTATGCCAATAAAAATTTTCATATTTTTTTATTAAAAGTATTGAAATTTTATAAAATGTATGTTATTATATATAAGCATTTGGAAATCGAGGCGTAGCGCAGTTGGTAGCGCGCGTGGTTTGGGACCATGAGGTCGCAGGTTCGATCCCTGTCGCCTCGACCATACGATAGCAATTTTGAGGGAACTCAAGAAAATTGCAAAAATCTGAAAGAGTATTAATCAAAGGATTTTGGTTAATACTCTTTTTCTATACAGTTCTCAAAAATTCTATAAAAAGTTTTAAAATAGTTCTAAAATACATGTTTTAAAAAATTTTTATATAAATAAAAAATGTTTTAAAAAGTTCTAAAAAATTCCATAGAACTTTAAAATGCTCTTTCATCTTGGAAAGGAACAAAGGTGAAAGAAATAGATTATTATAAAAATAATGAAATATTAGAAAATAGTTATTATCAAATACCACAGGAATTATTTGTTAATAGCTTATATAAAGAAAAATTAAATTCAGATAGTAAAATATTATATGCTTTTTTGCTTGATAGATTATCACTATCACAAAGAAATCATTGGTTTGATGAATATGGTAGAGTATATTTGATATTTACAAGAGAAGAAGTACAAAATAAACTTTGCTTATCTGAAAAAACAGTTACAAAAGCATTTAAACAATTATTAGAAGTAAATTTAATATCAGAAAAAAGACAAGGGTTAGGAAAGCCTAATTTAATTTATGTTGGTAAAATTCAACACGAAGAAATAATAACTAATATTGAACAGGAAAATTTACAAGTCTTGAACAGTAAAAATTACGGTTCTGGAAAAGTAAAAAATACAACTCTTGATACGGAAATTTTACCTACAATCAATCCTAATAATATCAAAACTAATATAATCAATACTGATTCTATCAATCCTAAAAGTAACGAAAAATGTATCGCATTAATGGATATAAAAGAAAAATCTAAACTAAATGAATTTACAAAAGAAGAACAATCTATTTTAGAAGATGTAATAGAAAGGTTATATTATGCTGATAATTTAAAAGTTGGTAGTATTATGATTACTAATTCAAAGATATTATCAAAACTACCTTTAATAAATAAAAATAATTTAATTCAATTATTAGATATTGCTAAAAATAGTAATAATGTTAAAAATATGACTAATTATTTAATGATTTGTTTATATAATAATTTAGGAAATAGCAATATAAAATTGCAAAATAAAACTGCTGTTTTTACTCGTGAATATGAAAGAAAATATCCAGATGGATTTTTCGATAACTTATATGCTAACTTTGCTATCAAAAATGCAATAGCAACTTCATAGAAAATTGCTATGATATGAAGTTGCAAGGATATGCTTTATAGTGCAACTTCACTTGAGTCAAAATAACTTGTTTATTTTGACTCAAGCCTAAAAAATACTTTAGTTATTTTTTTAGGAAAGGGTGCAGGATCTCCTGCCACACAGATAAGTTTTGAAAAAACTTGTCTAGTGTGTTAGACAAGAAAATCTTATCTCGCAGACTTGAGAAGGAGCAAAGAGAAATATATGAGCTATACTATAATTAGAAATGAAAAACTAACTAGAGCACAAGCTATGGGAGCATATAAGCATAATGAAAGAAAAACAAAAAATCATTCAAATAAGAATATAGATAGCAGTAAAACAGATTTAAATTATTATTTAAAGAAAAATGAATTAAGTTATATAAAAGAGTTTGATAGAATAAAGGAAAAATACAATTTAAAAGGTCAAATAAGAAGTAATAGCAATATAATGTGTGAAATGGTATTTACTTCTGACCAAAAATTCTTTACTGAAATAGGATACGAAGAAAGTAAAAGATATTTTAAAGAAAGTTATGATTTTATCTGTAAATACAAAAATTTAGGAGAGCAAAATATAATTTCAGCAGTAGTTCATATGGACGAAGATACACCACATATGCACCTATTATTTATTCCAGTAGTTCATACAACTGATAAGCAAGGTAATAAAATAGATAAAGTTTGTTGTAGAGATTTTTGGAGAGGAGAAAATAGTTATAGAGATTTGCAAAATGCTTATTTCAAGCATATTTCTGAAAAAGGTTTTAAATTAGAAAGAGGAGAATTAGTTGAAGTAACTAACAGAGAACATTATTCTGTGCAAGAATACAAGAAAATCACCAATTTTGAAAACACAAAGGAATTACTAAATAGCATTAAATTAGAATTACCAGAAACACCTGATATAAAAGATTTTAAAAAGATTATGCTAAATAGAGATGAGAAAATAAATAATGAAATAATAAAGCCTAAAGATGATTTAATAAAACAATTATACAACGAAAATCTATCACTTCATAAAGAATTATCAAAACAAACTACAATTATAGATAAGGCTGAAAAATTTGAAAAAGAGCAAGAAAATTTGTTAAGTTCAAATATGGAATTAAAAAACAAATGTAGAAAGTTAGAATTAGATTTTTCAAATAAAGAGAAAGAATTAAAATATAAATATGAACATGAAATTTATAAAGTAGACTATCAATATGAAAAAATTATAAATAAATTAGAAAAAGAAAATAATTATTTAAAAAAAGTTATTGATAGATTTAAAATTACAGTTCAAAGATTTATTTCTTGGGTATGTCACAAATTTTCTGCACCATCTGAAGATTCTTTAGTAAGAGACTTTGAGAAAGAAACACATAATAACTTCAATATAGAAAAACAAATTAAATATGAGCAAAATAAGCAGAAAGAACATGAATTAGAATTATAAAAATTGTGGATATAGAATATAGAAAGCTTGGAGTTACCTAATAGAAAAAATGGGACTAAGTTATATAAATATTTAGTCCCGTTTCAATATATATACAAATTAAATCTACCTTGAAATATCATCATTTTTTATTTGTTTTTGTATATTTTGATTAATCTCTTGTGAAGTTTTTGCTTGAATACCTAAATCTTGAGCATTTTTACCAAAAGTATGATATGCACCATTTCCAGATATTTTATCTACAAATAATTGATGAGCTGTTTTTACTTCAGGAGATTTTGAAAAGTCCGAATTTGCCACTCGTTCATATTCAGAATATTTTTTTGAATTTACCTCTTGCATTTCCTGTTCAAACTTTTCTTTATACCAATCCATTGGATTTCTTTTGCTTCTCGCATCTAACTGTTGAATTTTTGATTCTAATTTATTCATTATTTTTTGTAAAAACCTCAATATTGGATTTCTTCCATTATACTGAACTGTTAATCCTTTTTCTTCAACATCTTCTCTTGGCTCTTCTTGTTCTATATTATAGTTAGTAGATGGATTTTCTCTAGCAATTTGTGCCTCCAAATCATCTATTTTTATTTTTCTTTCCATTATTGTTTGGGCTAATCCTTTTAAAGATTCGGGCTCATGAGTTAATGCTCCTAATTCCATTCTTCCTCTATATATTCTTTCAGATTCAGCTTGTTCTCTTTTTAGTTCTTCTAATTGCTCTTCAAGAGTTTTATATTCTTGAATTCCTGTATTTTCCATATTTTTTCTCCTTCATCAAATATTATTATTTGTTCAATTCCTCAAGTTCCAAAGCATCTAATTCCTGTTTTAATGCAACAATTTGCTTTAACTTTTCATTACTTGGTTCTAATCTTTGTGAATTTTGTAATTTTTTCAACTTATAATTTAATTCGTCATAACTCATTTCGCTTACAAACTTTTGTCTTTCCTTTTTAAATTGTGCAAGTAAATCCGAATTACCTGATTCCCTTGCTTTTTGTTGAATTTTCTTAAGTTCAGCAATTCGTGTAGTATATTCCATTTCTTGTTCTTGCCTTTCCAAATCCAAAATTCTATCTTCTGCTTTTATTATCTCTTCTCTATCTCCACTTTTTCTTGCTTTATCTAATTCTCTATAAGCTATCATTAATGGGGTATCCTCTTGTGGTTGTTCTACTTTTATTTCTTGTAAAAATGCATTTCTTTGAGTATTTGTTGTTATTTCTGCACTATTAGCTTGTTTTTTTATTCTATTCAATAAATCACTTTTTTCAGTAGTATCACTACTTTTTTCTTCTAACATATCTAATTTTTTATCAAAGTCATCTTCATAATCTGATTCAATTGAATTCATAGTTGCATCATTAACACTATTTTCAACACTATCAATTCTTCTTTCTGGATTATCAAAATTTCTTCCAAATCTTCGCACCATTTCAAACACCTCCTAAATATTCTTACATTCGTAGTAGTCTTTCAATACTTTTTTAATTTTATTATAATCTAGAGCAATTCCATTATACCAAGCTATTTCCATTAATTCTAATCCTTTATTTTTATTTTGCTCTATACCTAATCCATAAAAATACATTTCACCTATATAAAGATTAATCCACTTATTCATATCAAAAGGTGATTTATCCTTTAGTTCATTAAACAACTCTAACGCTTTTATGTAATTTTGCTCTGTTCCAACACCTTCATATGTCATTAATGCCATTTCATATTTTGCCCTTATATCTTTTTTATATATTTCAGAAAATAATTCAAAGGCCTTTGCTTGATTTTGTTTTACACCTGTCCCTTTTTTATATGAAATTGCAAGCATATATTTAGCATCACTTATATAATCAGCAATGATTTCCCATCCTTTTACTGCTTCATTGTAGTCTTTTTCAATTTCATCTCCATAATAATATCTTATGCATAATTCATCCATAATTACTGCAAGCTCTTTTTTATCAGTTTCTATATCTTTAGATTTTTCATCAAGTATCTCTTTGATTTCAGATGTATGTTTGTTTTTTAATATTATTTGATATGCCAATTTTTCAACATCTTTTTCTGATTCCAATAGATATAGTGAATCATAGTTTAATGTTCCACTTTTTTTATAGAAATTCATTAGCTTTTTAGATTTTTTTAATATTTTCTTATATTCTTCTGTTGATAATTCCTTTAATTTTTGTTGTTTCTTTAATAATGGATGATTTTGAGGAAATTTATCTAATAAATCATTCCATTTTTCAATACCTTCATTTTCGATACATGATAATGCATTTTCAATTGATTTAACACATCCGTTAATGCTAAAATTTTTAGTTCCTTCTTTCTCCAATGACAAAATATAATATATAAATAATTCTATCATTTCTTTTTCCATATATCATTATCCTCCTTTGTTTACACTACTCTATTTTTATTATATCTTTTTTTTCAATTTTGGGCAAGTATTTTCGCTTTATTAGTGATATTTTTTAAAATAAAAATAGTAAAATTAATTCGTTAATAAAGCGAATGAGGTTGTGTTATGAAAATTACAAAATATAATGAATTTAGAAACATATCAGGAAATAAATTAAGTGAATTAAGAAAAGCAAATAAAATGTCTCAACAGGAACTAGCTGAAAAATTGCAATTAGAAGGTATTGATTTAACTTCTAAAGAAATCTCTAAAATAGAAAACAATAAAAGATTAGTACAAGATTTTGAATTATTTGCATTTGCGAAGATATTTAAAGTATCTACAGATGAATTTAATACAGAAAAGCAATAAAAATATACAGATATTAAGAAAAATTTTACAAAAATACTGTACTTTTTTCAGAATTTAGTGTATAATTTTATTAAATAGATGAATAATATATATTGTAGATAGATATTATTTACTTTGGTCTCACAAGGACCAAACCCGTGTAGACGCCGAGCGTCGCAAAAAGCCATTCAAACGAATGGCTTTTTATTATAGTCTTTTATTTTTTAATTGTCTTATAATTCCCAAAATATCTTTTACACTAAAGAAGTATTTTTCTGCTTTTGTTAATGGCATATTATGATCATGCTTATATACAATTTTATCTACAAATGTTAGCATATCAGAAACTTGGAACAATCTTTTTTCTTTGTGGTCAAATTCAATTCGATGTTCTACATTATTTTTTGTAATTAACAAAGTATCTATAACAGCACCTAATGCTTCTTGTCCATTGTCATAATAGACAACAACTTTTTCAAATTCGTTCATGTAATCACTTATAGCATTAAAAAATTTACTTATTTCAAGTGCTAATTCTCTATTTAATTGAGTTCTATTATTTTTAAATCTTTTGTCAATTATAACTGTATGTATTTTCACTTTTACTCTTTTTGAAAAGTAAAATATAGACCAAAAAATATTTTTTCTTTGTTCTAAATTAAAGTGTGCATAATCACCTCTTTTAGCTACTAAATCTGCTAAATGTATCATTCCATCATATTTTGCTTTTTTTAACCTGTTATTTAGATATTCTAAATCATTAGAAATAAAATCATCACTTTCGTGTATTGTAAATGAAACTCCATATAATTCTGAACTTCCATCTACAAATCCAAAATCTCCACTTTCATCAATGAATATATTAAGTCTTCGTTTTATATTAATCACCTACTTTTTATTTTATATATTTAAGGTTCATCATTTAATAATTCTATATCAAATTTTTCTAAATATCTAGTACAAACCCAACCCTCTATAAAAATATCATTTTCAATATCTTTGTATAATATTTCTGTCCAATGTTTTACCTTTGATTTAATTTTTACTACATTTCCATATTTTAAAGTATCGATAATATCATAATCCTTACTTGGACCATTTCTTACATTTAGCTTTTCAGCAGTAACATATCTTGCATTATCTACGAAATTTAAATGTTCATCTTTTTCAATAGAAAAATTATTATTCACAGTATAATTTTTTATATAATAGTTATTAGCATTTTCAGTAAAGAATGCTCCTATAACTAATGAAACAATTATCCAAAATATTTGAAATAATGCTTCAGCTACTAAAGGATGTGAATTTTTTATTTCATTTAATTTGTTATAAATTAATTGTTCTGCATTATCCTTTTGAGAAATATTAATAATCTCTTTTACATTTGTCAATGTTTCTTTCTTATCATTTTCATTAAATTGATCTATGTCAATAGATGTATTAGGCATAATTTCTTTGTTTATTAATATTGTATTAAAGTTAATATTAGAATTAATGATTTCATTTATGCAATTTATAATAGTATCGGTATAAAAAATATTAGAAATATTGTTTGTTATAAATTCGAACATATTTGATACATAGTTCTGTGGAATGAGATTTTTTAGAACAATACCAGCTGTATTATTCAAATTTTCAACAACAATATTCATATAATTCTTTGGCAAAATACTATCTACTAAGTTTGACATATAATTCTGTGATAAAATAGTTTCGCTAATTGTACTCATATAACTTTTAGGAAGAATACTATCTATTATATTAGACATATAATCCATATTTACTATACTTTCAGCAATATCATTAATACAATTTTTAGGTAATATATTACTTATCATATTATTTATATTGTCTATTGACGATTTAAAATATATATTATTATCTTCTTTTTTTGAAATTTTCTTGTTGTCATCCTTTAATTCTTTATTATTTTCTGAGCTATTCATTTTGCCTCCTATTTGCAATCATTATTTATTTTCTATCATCCACTTATACAACTCATCTTCCGTAATTTTTCCTTGTTTATAATCCTTTATCTTACTTTGTGCAAATTTCTTCCAATTATCAAAATCTTTTTTCAATTGTTTATTATTATCACTTCTAGCAACTTCCATAAACTTTTTTTGATATGCCTTTCTATATTCTAGTAAAGCAGGAATCTTTTCTAAATTTTGTTTATATGTTTGTTTTGCTCCCTTTTCTCTACAACTCTTTCCGTCTTCATTTGGCAAATCGCAATATATTTCATCTTGCCTAATTTTAGGAATAAAATATCTATTGCAATACTGACATTTTTTTATTGGCAAATTAGAATTTTTTACAAATTGTTCTAATGTCACAAAAATAATATTACTTAATTTTTCACTTGTATAAACATTTGTCATTGTTATAAAAGAAGCATCTTGATCTAGTTCTTTTGTTAGCTTGTTTAATGATTGCCCACCATATTTTAAATATTTATCTGAATATGTATCTAAAATAACTTCTATCTCACTTGAATATGAATATACATCGTTGTGATGTGTTACTAAAGAAGCTATAAATTTTGAACTTGGTTTGCTATTTTTTAATTCTTCATTTCCATTTAAATTATATACAAAATCTACACACTTTCTAAAATTATATTGCATATCTGATACATATCCATAACTATCTTCATATACTCTTTTCATTATTTTTACTAATTCTTCTTCAGACTTATATGTGCTTATTAATTCTTTAGCTGGCACATATTCTTTTAATAATTCAAATCCATACAAATAAAAAAATGTATTATATGCTTTATCAAAGTTTGAGAAATCTGCATTTAATAAGTTTATTAAAATTCTTCCAAACTGTTCAGCAAAAGGATAAAGAATAGTTGCTGGATGTTTTGGTGCTGAGTCTTTTTTACTTGATTTCTTTTTATAAAAATCTTTTCCTTGTATTATTTTTCTTTTATAATTTTTTAAATCATCATCAAAATCAGTTTTATACATATATAAAGGTGTTGAATAATATTCTTCTTTAGAGTTTATATCAAACCATATATAAAATCCTTCATTAAAAGAATATTGAGGTAATTTTCGCATTTTTTAATCCCCCTAAAAACAAAATGTGAAATATTTCAAAATATTTTTATAAATATGTTGACAAATATAAAATATGATTATATAATCAATTTACAATTTTAAATAGTTTTGACAAATCTCTCACAATATAGTTATACTATATTAAGTAAATGTTGTCAAGGAAAGGAGATAAAAAATATGCAGAATTTAGAAGAAATCAACATCAAATTATACTCAACAGATGACGTATGCAAATTATTGCATATCGGAAAACAGAAATGCTTGCAGTTATTTCATCAAGAAGATTTTCCAAGCATAAAGATAGGCAGAAAATTTTGGATAAAAGCTGACTGCCTAAACGAATTTTTAAGCCATAAAAGAATTATGGCAGAATAAAAATAAAGAAGACTTAATCTAGCACATTAAATCTTCTAAGTAAAACAGGAAATGCCCTGTTCAAATTGTTTATAAAATTATTATACTACCAATTTAAAAATTGGACAAGGTATTTCCTCAAAAAAATTGAGAAACGGAGGAAATATTATGAGCACAAAAGGTTATACCGTAGGAACATATATAATAAAAACAGAAAAAAAGAACTCTGAATTACCTATGTGTCCTATATGTAAGAAATGTAAAGATAAATCATTTTGCAAAAATAGAAAAGATAAAAAAGAGATGGGCAAATGCAGTAAATGTAAAAAGTGTAAAGATTCAGAAAAATGTGACAAGTTCTATATTAATGAACAACATAAAGCAACTCTAACAATAGGAAAAGATATAGAAACAGGAGAAGCAATTAGAAAAACATTTACTGCTAAAACACAAGAAGAAGCATTAGATAAAATGTATAAATACAAATTAGAAATGAAAAAGTCTGGTAGTGCTATTGAACTAAAAAGAACAGAGAAAACAATAGCAATACTAGCCCAAGAAATTGAGAATTCAAAATATAGAATGGGCAAAACAAAAGCAAATGCTTATAATACGAATATGTCGACACTAGCAAGAATAAAGAAGCATAAATTTGCAAATATTCCAATAGAAAAAGTAACTAGAAAGCAAATTGAAGACTTTTTACAAGAAGAAAGAATAAAGAGTCAAATTCCACTATAAAAAAAGATTATAGAATGCTTAAATATGTTTATGAATATGCAAATTATAAATTGTATTTAGTAAAAAATTTATTTGAAGGTATTGACTGTATTGAAAAGCCACAGAGCCTAAAAGAAGATAAAGATGTAGTAGCTTTGACAATAACAGAACAAAATCAATTAGAAGATTATTTAGAAAGTCATTCGTCAAATTATAAAAACATTATTCTTTTATGTCTATATACTGGTATGAGAATTGGTGAAGTGTTAGCATTGAATTATAATGAAGACATTGATTTAGATAATAAGATGATTAAAGTTACAAAGACTTTAACAAAAGATAAAAATAAAAACACTATTATAGGTCCAACTAAAACTAAAAGTGGTAAAAGAAATATAGAAATAAATGAACTTACAGAAGATATTATAAAAGATGCATTAAATAACAAAATAGAAAACAAAAATCAAGTTTTATTTTGTCAAGCAAATAAAAAATTATATGTAGATAATACAATAAATTCAGCATTTAAGCGAATATGTAAAAATGCAGGAATTACAAAACCTGTAAATACCCATATGTTAAGACATACTTTTGCAACTAGATGTATTGAAGCTGGTGTAGATTTACCAGTCTTACAAAAATTAATGGGACATGCCAATATAGAAACTACAATAAATACTTATGGCGATATTTACAATTATTATAAACAAAAAGAAACTCAAAAAGTAATAGATTATTTAAAAAGAGAAAGAGCATAAAATTACATTTAAATTTAAATATATAAATTTTAGATTAATACTAAAATAAGAGTTTTAAAAAAATGTTTTAAAATACAAAAGGTATCATAAAATATTGATAAATAAAAGGTTTTGGGTAGTTTGAAAAAGCTACCGCCTCGACCATATTTAAACAGTAAATTCAATTTACTGTTTATTTTTTTGTCCAAAAGAGCTCCCCACTATATATAAATCATAGGGGGAGCTCTTTTCTAAAACAAAAATAGAGTAAAAAGGCTTATTGAAACCTTTTTACTCTGTTCATTTAAGAGGCTATTGCTAGTTGAGCCATTTTTATAGCATCTTGGATTGTTTTAGCACTTCCGACAAATCCGCCATCATGACAAAAAATTGCAGTATTTACTCCAGTAATCTTTTGCAATTCTTTTCCTTTTAAACCACACCATTCTTCAGGAACTGGCTTCATAGGAATGCGTTTTTTCAAATCTGTCGTAACAGTCTGCCAATTGTATCCACCTCTAAGAGAAGGATAAATCACAAACCAGATATCCATTGCCTTTGGATTAGTCGACAGGTACAAATACCTTTGCCATGGAACAAAACGCTGTAAAACCATAATGTGATCAGAAGATTGTTCAATTGCTTCTTTAACAAACTTCTTGGCTTTGCACGTTGAAACAGACTTCTTAACAATGTTCCAAAGAATTTCTCTTGCTATGTTACAAGCATTTAAAAAAGCTTCATCATAATCTGTTTCATCATCCCACGTAGGATTATAATTCGAAATCATTTGGCAAATTGACATTGCCGCAACTTCCTGGGAACTAGTGTTGTTAACGCCATTATCTGTTGCATCAATGCCTTGAATTAACATTTTATCAACAGAATTCCATACCTCATACAGATTCGTATTAGGAAAATGTTTTTTTATTGCTTCATATCCAAAATCTCTCCAAATAAGACCTGCTGCTGCATATGGTACTCCAATCTTGCTTCCATTTTTTCTGGCACCATTTCCTCCTTTTTGATGATGATCCCATTTTCCACCACCAATGTCGTAAACAATAACGTTAGAATTTAACTTCTCTGGTACTTCGAGAACCCGGCATACAGTTACATCTCCAAAAACTTTTTCCAGAATGACTGTAGCCATCACATCATCAGCGTGGAATACACCTCCATGAGTGATAAGATTAGCCTTTTGAATACTATTTGTTGTTCTTATCATACTAACCTCCGTATACATGAACAAGTTTATATAGCAGATAACTCCATTATACTACAATTTACATAATTTTGCAATCATTAATTTATATCTTTATAATAGCAAAATGAGAATTAGAAAATTTCTAATTCTCATTAATCATTATTTTAATTGTTTCATAACTTCTTCAGCAAAGTTTTCTTCTTTCTTTTCGATACCTTCACCTGTTTCAAATCTTGCAAATTCAAGAATTTTTGAATCTTTTAATATATCAGAAACTTTTTTGCTTGGATCTTTAACGAATTCTTGATCTACTAAACAAATTTCTTGATAGAATTTGTTAATTCTTCCTAAAACTATTTTTTCAGCAATTGCTTCTGGTTTTCCTTCATTCATTGTTTGAATTTTTAAAATTTCTTTTTCTTTTTCTACTCTTTCAGCAGGTACTTGATCTCTATCAATAAATTCAGGTCTTGCTGCAGCTATTTGCATACATACATCTTTTGCTAATTCTTTAGTTCCAGATGTCATATTTACTAATACTGCAATTTTTCCATCACCATGAATATATTTTTCAATTAATCCATCTGTTGTTTCAAATCTTGCAAATCTTCTTATTGAGATATTCTCTCCAATTGTTGCAATTTTTCCAATTAATGCTTCATTAACTGTTTTTCCTTCTTCAAACATTGCTGGTTCTGCTAATAATGCTTCTACTGATTCTGGATTATTTTTTACTATTTGTTTTGCAACATCCATTACAAATGTTCTGAATTCTTCATTTTTGGCAACAAAGTCTGTTTCAGAGTTAACTTCAACTATTGCTCCTACTTTTTCATCTTCTGAAATATATGCTTCTACCATACCTTCAGCAGCAACTCTTCCTGATTTTTTTGCAGCCTTTGTGATTCCTTTTTCACGTAAAAGTTCTGCAGCTTTTTCTAAATCTCCATCTGTTTCTGTTAAAACTTTTTTGCAGTCCATCATTCCTGCTCCTGTTTTTTCTCTTAATTCTTTAACTAATGCAGCTGTAACCATTATTTATTCCTCCTTTTAAATTTTAATAATTGTTTATTCCAATTATTATATACATAATTATTAAAATAGAGTAGAGCAGTAGAGCCCCACTCTTTTATTCTTAATTATTATTCAGCTTTTTCGTCAGCTTCACTTGCAACTTGTTCCATTGATGTAGCTTCTTCTTCAACATTTTGTTCTTCTGTTGTTTCAAAGCTTTCACCTTGTTTTCCTTCAATGATTGCATTTGCCATAACATCTGCTATTAAGCTTACAGATCTTATTGCATCATCATTTCCTGGAATTGGATAGTCTAAGTCTTGTGGATTGCAGTTTGTATCTACAATTCCAACTACTGGTATATTTAATTTTTTAGCTTCTAATATTGCTATTCTTTCTTTTTTAGGATCTACTAAGAAGATAACTCCTGGTAATTTATCCATTTCTTTGATTCCACCAAGATTTTTTTCTAGTTTTTCCATTTCTTTCTTTAATAGAATTACTTCTTTTTTAGGTAATACATCAAATGTACCATCTTCTTCCATTTTTTCAAGATCTTTTAATCTTTGAATTCTTTTTTGGATTGTATCAAAGTTTGTTAACATTCCACCTAACCATCTTTGATTTACATAGTACATTCCACTCTTTATTGCTGCATCTTTCATGCAATCTTGAGCTTGTTTTTTTGTTCCTACAAATAGGACTGTTTTTCCTTCTTCTACTTGTTCTTTGATGAATTCATATGCTTCATCAATTTTCTTTGAAGCTTTTTGTAAGTCGATGATATGAATACCATTTCTAGCTTGGAATATGTATTCTGCCATTCTTGGATCCCATCTTCTTGTTTGATGTCCAAAGTGAACACCTGCTTCTAGTAATTGTTTCATTGCAACTACTGCCATTTCTAATTCCTCCCTTTTTGTTATAACTTCCATAAAGTATCTTCATCTATTCGGACCTATTTTCATAGGCACTTCCTACTAAACTACTCTTTATGTGTTTTTTACGCTCATTATTATAACACATTTTTTGAAAAAATCAAGTGTTTTTTGTTTATTTTACACATTTTTCTAATAATTCAATTGGTAATTTCTTAGATGTATCTATTTTTGCATTTGTTCCTATTGGAATTACTATTTTTTTCTCAATATGTCCAAAATTATCTGATTTTATTATTGGACCATCAAATTCGTTGCCTATAACATCTAGCAAAATTCGTTCTAATGTAATTTTGCTTTCATGTGTATAATTTCCTAACCATATTCCTCTTATTTTTTTAAATATATCATTTTGTTTCATATAATATAAGTAATTATTTGCAAGTGCTGGACATGTTTCAAGTCCCAATTCTTCTAGAAATAATATTTTATCTGTGAAATCTATATTATACTTTCCAGCTACTAGTGCTTTTGTTAAACTTAAATTTCCACCAATAAGTTGTCCTTCAACATTTCCTTTTTGAATTATTCTATAATCTGCTTCTTCCCCTAATTGCAAATCTCCATCTACAAATCTTTTCAAAACTTGTTTTAAACTATAATCTGTCTCATCTGTTGCTACTGTCTTAAAATTTGTACTACTATATGTAATTAATCCTGTTTTTTGAGTTATTATATTTGTTAATGATGTTATATCACTATATCCACAAATTATTTTTGGATTTTGCTTTATCATATCAAAATCAAGATATTCAAATGTAGAATTACTATTTTCTCCACCTTTTGCACACCATATCATTTTTATATTCGAATTTTTAAACATTTCATTTATATCTTTTGCTTTTTCTTTTGCACTAGCACTATAATTTTGCGAATTAGAAAATAAATTTTCAGAAAATTTTACTTTATATCCTAAATTTTCAATTATTTTTTTCGCATTTTGAATTTCTTCAATATTATCTCCAATTATCGGACTTGCTGGAGCTACAACTCCTATTAAGTCACCTTTTTTTAATTTCTCTGGAACTATCAATTTCATTCTCCTAATCTCTTTCTTCTTTTATCTTTACATTTTTATTTTGAATTTCTTCTACTATTTCATTTCTTAAGTCTATCATTTCAAAACTTTCTATTGCTTTTCCACCTTCAAATACAACAACATTAGAATATGTTGTATTAAATATTGCATTATCTATGTTCTTGATTATTCTCTCTTTACTTATTCCTTGTTCTAATTGTTTCATAGCATATTTTATTAAAAAATTATATAAATTTTGTTTTACACTTAATTCTGTTTGAATACTTATTCCTTCTTGTAATGCTGTACATAACATATCACAGCTTGATATATTATCATAAATAGTATCAATTCCTATTTTCTTCGCTTTTTGAATAAATCTTGATGTTCCTTTGTTAACAAGATCTGTCGGACTATCATGTGTTACATTTAACATTACTTCTAATTGCTCACTTATTGCTTGATAACTTCCTTTTTCAATTCCTTTATCTCCTAATGCATTTTTCGAAATAATATCAGCTATTGCTTCTGCAAATCCAGTTCCATATACTTGCAAATTTCCAGTGTCTTTAAAATAAATTATAGCTTCTGTTCCCATATATATTTTTTTTCCATCTTTTTGCATTATAATTCCAGTAATTGCATGTGCTAACTCATGTAATAATGTTTCTTCATTAACATTCTCTGGATTTATAAAAAGTATACTATTTGCTTTATCAAATGCAGCTATAGAATTTGGACCTTCTTGTTCACTAATTTCTTTACCTGTTTTTTCTACAACTTTTAATCCTCGTTTCAAATGTTCATCTAATACTGATAAGTTTAAATCAGGCATTGTTACTTTTAAATTCTCTAGTCCTTCTATAAAAACTGTTTTATATTTATCTGGAATACTACTATTTTGTTGTATCTTTTTTTCTATTTCAGCATATGTTGGTTTATTTTTTCCTAATTGCTTACTAAATTCTTCTACTGAATCAAAATACAAATCACTTCCACAATTTCCTGTTAATAATTTATATTCATTTGGAGCTAATTTTTGTATAGTTACTACTTCATCACTACTATTCTCCTGATTAATTTCTATATCTTTTTCATTAAGTTCAATTTGACTTTGTATTTGATCTACTGTAACTATTTCTTGACTTTTTCCTTCTGCTTTTACTGTTTGTCCACATCCCAAAATTGATATTGCTGTTACTAATGAAACAAGAATCTTTCCAAAAATAATTTTTGGTTCAAATTTTAACTTTTTATGGTTAAATTTTGAATTATTTTCAGCTTGTTGAAAATCTTTATGATAACATTTATTTCTTATTTCATTTTTTTCAAAAATATTATATAATTCTGTAAATTCTTGCATTGTTGGATACATAAATTTTTCATCATCTAATATTTTCAAAAAATATTTTTGATGTCTTGTATTTAATAAAATTAAATATTTGTTTTCTTTATATAATATTTGCATTACAACTTTAAATTCTTCCATTTTACAACATTTCCTTTTCTACTATTTTAATCCAATTATTGCAGTTGATAGTCCATATTTTTCTTTTTCTACTCTATATGAATGTATTAAATCTGAATTACAAACACTGCAAATTTCACAATCTATAATATTTTCTTTTTTTAACCCTGCTTTTTGTAAAATCTCTTCATTTATCTTTACTGTATCTATCAGCCATTTATTTTCTGATTTTCTTTCTATAATTTCATCTAATTTTAAATCTTTAAACTCATTTTCAAATAAAGTTTGTACATCTTTTTCAACTTCAAAATGACATTTTCTTATGCTTGGACATATACAACAAATAATATCTTTTGGATTACTTCCATATTCTTTTTGCATTTTTTCTACTGTTTCTATAGAAATTCTTTGAAGTGTTCCTTTCCATCCTGAATGTACATTTGCTATTGCTTTTTTTACTGGGTCAAAAAACATTAATAATATACAATCTGCATTCGTTGTTGCTAATAAAATATTAGATTTATTTGTTATTAAACCATCTGTTAAATCATATTCTTTTAAGTTGAAGTCTGGTTCATTAATATTTATATGTTTCTCTACTTTTTTTACATTTTTTGTATGTGCCTGATTTGGTTTTACTACATCTATATAGTTCACTTCAATAGCATTACATAAATCTGAATAGTCTTTATTGGCTTTTTTTACTTCTTCTTTAGTTAATGGCTCTACATTCTTCGCCCTTGCTGTTCTAAAATTTTTATCTGTTCCTAAACTATATGCATGTACTAAAATATTACTGTATTCTAATAATTTTCTAAATTGCAAATATTGCACTCCATCTTTAACGATATGAATTACATTTTCATTAGATAAGTCTTTCATTATTTCAATTTTCCTTTCCTAAAACTTAGCCTTAATTCTTTTTTTGTGTCTATCGTTTCCTTCTTACTCCTTATAAGCCAAGCTTTTCCTTATTCTAAGCTAATTAGACTTTTCTTGTTTTATTTTTTCTAATATCTCTTTTTTACTTTTTTCATCAATGAAATTATATTTATTTTGGCAAGCACCATTATTGAAATTACATATACTTCTATAATCACAATAACTACATGGTGTTTTTTTATTTTTATAAAATGGTTTTAAATCTATTTTTCCACTTAAAATTTCATTTGAAATTTGTTTTATTACTTTATACATATAGTCTTGTAAATCTTTAAATTCTTCTTTACTTACACAACTAGAATTTCCTTCACTTATATCTCCAGTTTTCTTTGAAATATATGCTGGAACTAAATTTGAATATCCACTATCCAGATTTTTATCATGTAATTTTACTACCTTTACATCTGCTAATATTAAGCCTTTCATTTTAAAGCCTTTTCTTATTTGTTCTTCTATTTTTTCAATTCCGATATTTTTTTCTGCTTTTACCATTTGCTCTATTAAATTGAAATATAAAATTCCTGCTGGTAATAAATCTTCTTCTTTACATGCTGCATCTAAATATGTTAATAATTGTATTTGTAATCCTGCATATACTTCATTTAAGTCTATGTTTTTTATTGATGATTTATAGTCAATTATTCTTAAATATTTTCCATCTTCATTTTGTGCTGTATCTATTCTGTCTATTTTTCCTATTATTTCAACATTTTTTCCATTATCTAATGTTATTCTAATTGGCTTATATTTTCCTTTTTCATCGAATTCTATTTCTGTTCCTAATACATTAAATTCACTTAATGTTAATGTTTCTACTATATATTTTAGTGCTTTTTTTACTAATCTTTTTAATCTTACAACTAATGCTCTATATTTTGCTGTTGATGTAAATATATAATTTTTATTTTGTAAAAGTTTTTCATCAATTATTTTGTCTATTATTTCTGATATTTGTTCTTCTGTTAATTCTGATAATTGATATCCATTTTCTTTTACAATTGAAAAAAATTCATCAATTGTCTCATGCATAAATGTTCCTGTGTCAAAACTTTGTACTTTTAATTCTTCTTGTGGTTTTATTTTTAGTCCATATTGTAAAAAATATGAGAATGGACATCTTCTATATTGTTCTAGTTTTGATATACTTGTTGTTAATTTATTTCCATATAATTTATCTATATTTTCTTGTTTTATTTTTTCTGGTAAATTTGAATAGTCTAATCCTTTTAAGCTTTGTTGTAATTTATTGTTCCAATTTTCATCTTTTTTATAATAATCATATACATAATACCACATTTTTTCAATTTCTGTGTCTTTTAATTTATTAATATTTTTTATTAACTGTTCAAATGTTGTATTTTGATTTAATATTTCAGATTTTTCCTCTATTACATCACTTTGCTCTTCTATATTTTTATAGATTTTTTTGATTTTATTTATTAACATTGATGGTCTTAATGCTTTTCCCTGCATATCTGATGATGGATATGATAAATACAATCTTTCTTCTGCTGTTGTAAATGCTTTATATATATTGAAATTATCTTCATATAATTTGTCTATTGTTCCTTTTGCAAGTTCTATTCCATCTTGTTTTAAAATCTCTCTATCAGCATCATTCAAAAATCCTTCATCTTTTCTTACACTTGGAAATACTCCATCATTTAATCCTATTATAAATATTGCCTTTACTTTATGACTTCTTGATCTGTCTATATCTCCCATCATCACTTGGTCTTGTGTTCCTGGTATTTTTGTTAAACTACTATTTTTAAATCCTACTTTTAAAATTTGAGCATATTTGTCTAATGTTATTTTGTCATCTTTAAAAACCAATACAATCTCATCTAATATATCTATAATTGTTTGTATACTGTTTTGATATTCATTTGATAAATCTATTAATCCTTGCTCTTCTAATTTTTCTTGTTTTTGTTTTATTTTTTCTGCTATATTTTGCTCTATTAGAAAATTATATATTGTCCTTGATATTCCTTCTGCTATTTTATTTTCGTCTAATTTATTTTTTAAGCTTATTAATGGTTCTATTATTTGTTTTCTTATTTCTTCTAATCTCGCTATTTCTTCTTTATCTTTTTCTTCGTAATTACCATATGTAAATTCTTTTTTCCACTTGTTTTGCTTAATTCCCCATTTTAAACAATATTTTTCTAATCTAAATAAATCATCTTCATCTATTTCTGAAAATCCTATTTTTATATAATTTAGTACTGCTTCTTCTGTCCAATTTTTTGTAAATATTTCTAATATTGAGAGTACATATTGTACTAAAATGTTTTGGCTTAAGTCTCTATTTTCATCTATAAATATTGGTATGTTATATTTGTCAAATATTGCTCTTGCTAAACTTGAATATGTGTCTATATTTTTCGTAATTACTGCTATATCTCTATATCTGTAGTTTTCATCTCTTACTAATTTATATATTTTTTTGGCTACTTCTTCTATTTCTGAATATTGATTTTTTGCAAGAAATATTTTTATATTTTGTGGTATTTGTTCAAAATAGTTTGTTTTTGAATTATATAAATTTTTCTCTAAATGTTTTAATTCTGGTGTTTTAAATCTATATGTTTGCTCTAATTCTACTTCTTCTATTTTAATATCATTTTCTGATGCTATTTGTAATAATTTATTTATTGTTATTTGATTTGAATAAAATATGTCTGTATCTGCATTTTTTATTTCATGTATTGTGTCTGTACATATTGTTATTGTTACTTGTTTTGCAATCTTTACAAGTTTTTGAATGATATCATATTCTTGACTTGTGAATCCTGCAAATTCATCTATATATATCAAATTATCTTTAAAATCAGGTACTTTATCCACATTTTGTGCTAATATTGTTAATAAGTCTGTTTCATCTATATATTTTCCAGCAATTTGTTCTTGGAATTTTTCATATATCATATTTATATCGTTTAATTTGTTTTTTAAGTATATATCACTTTGTTTTTCTGTTTCTTGCTTTAACTGTTCTACACTTATTCCGTGTTTTTTGAATTCTGTTATTGCTGTTCCTGCCATATCAACATTTTCGTCTGTCTTTCCAAGAAATTTTAGGTCTTTTTTACAATTATTTAATATTGAATATATTAACATTGCTTTTCCACATTTGCTTAAATTTGTTTCTGTTCTTCCTCCTATTTCTTGTATTACTCTATATGCCATTCTACTAAATGTTACAACTTCCGCATTAAATACTGATTCTGTTTCTATTGCTTCCATTAGCTTTTTTTCTGCTGTGAATGAAAATTGTTCTGGTGTTATTATTAATATTTTATTGTTTTGTTTTATTTTTTCTGATATTTCTTTATAACATTTTTCGCTTTTTCCTGTTCCAGCTCTTCCATATATTAATCTTAACCCCATTGTTTAATTCTCCTTCTTTTATTTTTGTTCTTGTTTTTGCTTATTTATTTGTTTATCTAGTTCTTGCCCTTCTTGTATTGCTCCTTTTATTTCTCCTATTAATTTTTTCTTTTCTTCATATTCTTTTACCTTTTTTTGATAATTTTTTCTTGATAGTCCAAATATAGAATTAAATTTATCTCCTTTTACTATTGATTCATCTATACTTTCTATAAATGCTTGTCTTTCTTTTATTTCTTCTACTGTCAACATTAAAATTGATGCACTTGTTTTTATTATTTCTAATACTCCTATGCTTTGTAAATATGGTAATGTTTTTTGAAGATGTTTTAAATTTTTAGATACTATTAAAGGAGTTAAATATTCTTCTCCGTAATTCTGTTTTATATATTCAATATTTTCTTTTAATTGTTTTGAATTTTTTACAAATATACTCCCTGTTATTTCTATTCTGTTTTCTTTACATACTTCAACTATTCCTTTTATTTCAGTTGCTGTTTTTAAAAATACACTTCCTGTTGCTTCTATTCCATTTTCTTTACATACTTCTACTATTTCTTTTATTTCGGCTGCTGTTCTTATAAACACACTTCCTGTTATTTCTATTTTGTTTTCTTTACATACTTCTACTATTTCTTTTATTTCGGCTGCTGTTCTCCTAAACACATTTCCTGTTGCTTCCATTCCGTTTTTTTTGCACACTTCCACTATTTCTTTTATTTCGGCTACTGTTCTATAAAATACACTTCCTGTTACTTCTATTTCATTTTCTTGGCATACTTCTATTATTTTTTTTATTTCATCTGCTGTTTTATAAAATACTGTCCCTATTACTTTTATTCCATTTTTTTGACATATTTCTACTATTTCTTTTATTTCTTCTGCTGTTCTTAAAAACACGCTTCCTGTTATTTCTATTCCATTTTCTTGACATACCTTCACTATTTCTTTTATTTCATCTGCGGTCTTATAAAATACACTTCCTATTACTTCTATTCCATTATCCTTACATACTTTCACTATTTCTTTTATTTCAGAAGTTCTTCTTAAAAATATACTTCCTGTTATTTTTATCCCATTTTTTTTACATATTTCTACTATTTCTTCTACTTCTGTTGCAGTTCTTCTAAATACACTTCCTATTATTTCTATTCCATTTTCTTGACATATTCGAATGATTTCTCTTATTTCAGTTGCACTTCTTCTAAACACACCATCTGTTACTTTTACTTCATTTTTCTGACATACTCTTACTATTTCTTTTATTTCATCAACACCTTTTCTGGAAATTGCCGCACTCAATATGTTTTCTCTTGTTAATTCTGGACATTTTTCTTCTATCTCTTGTATTCTTTCTACTGATACTCTTAAAATTGTAGTTATTTGTTCTATGTACTTTTTTCCATATCTATTTTCAGCTGATACATATTCATATGTTTTCTTTAATTGTTCTGGGTCTGTACTTAAAATATGTAAACATGTTTCTACATCTCTTGTATTTATTTTCTTTTCATTTAGAAATTTCCAGTTTTCTTTTATTGCTTCAATTTTTAAATATAATATACTTGGACATTTTTCTATATTATTTGGAGTTACTTTCAAAGTATCTCTTAAAAAGTCCAATACATAACAAATGCTATTATAATCTGCTTTTTCCAATACATTTTCATTATTTTTTATTAATTTTTTACTATCTAATCCATATTTATTACATATTTCTTCAAATTGTTTTCTATTTACCATTTTACTCCCTCATCTAAATCGCACAAATTATTGCATCTAATCCAATATTCAAATCAATTAATCCAATTTTATATTGATAGTCTAAATCTTCCAATTGTTGAATTATTTTTCTTAACTCTTGTTCACTAAATTTTTGAGTTTGCATTTTATATTTATTTACTAAAAACATCTGATTTGGCTTTAAATTTAAACTTGTAGCAACATCTTTATTATTTGCAATAGCTATTTTTACAAAATATAATTTTTTCAAATGATTATATAATGTTATTAAAATCTTTTGAATTGGTTCTTTTGAGGCAATTAAATTATGTAATACATCAATTGCCTCTTTTGTCTTTTTCTGTCCTAAATTGTCTGTTAAATCAAATATTACACTTTCTACTTTTTTGGTACATAATGCATCTATATCTGATTTTTGAACTTTTCCACCTTCACCTGCATATTCAATTAATTTTCTAGTTTCATTTATTAAGTCTTGCATATTTGTTCCACAACATTCTATTAAATATTGTAGATCTTTCTCATCGAATTGTACTTTATACGCATTACATATTGCTTTTAATCTTTTTATTATTTGTGCAGGTTTTTGTTCTTCAAATTCACATATTGTTCCTATTTTTTCAATTGTATTAAAAATAGAATTTTTTTCCGCTTCATCTTCAATAAATATTAGTAAAACAGACTCTTTTATCATTTCTATATTATCTTTTAAATATTCATTTATTCTATCTTTTAATTCTTTACTTGCTCCACCTGTTTTACATTTTCCTTCTCTTTTAAATATCCCTGTATTTTTAGCAATTATTAATTTTTTAGGATAGCCAAAAGCAGGAGTTTCTATGTCTGCAATTAACTCCTGGATACTATTTTCATCAATTATTATATAATTTATTCCTTTTACTAGTTCACCAAAAACTTTTTTCATTTTTTTTACTTGTTGTTCTAATAAAAAAGTTTCTGCCCCATAAAATAAATATATTCCTTCTGCGACTCCACTATTTACTTGCTTCTCAAGTTCTTCTACTTTTAGCATCTCTATTCTCCTTATCTCTATAGAACAAATAAGAAAAGTTTTCTTTGATTTGTTCGTGCACAAAATTTTTCACATAAATTTTCTGTGCAATATGTTTATATAAATTACTTAAATTATACAATTTATATAGGATTTTTGCAACTTTATACAAAAAAAATAAGAACATATTTTATATATGTTCCTATTTTAATATTTTTAACTTCTAGTAATAATTCTAAATACTTCTGCAACACTCCATGCTTGTGCCACAGCACCTTTTGGCTCAAATGGTCTTTTGGAATCATATATTTCAGCAATACTTCCAATACAACCTCTTTCATTAATTTCTTTTGAAAATGTTTCTGTAACACTTTGTATAAATTCTTCTAATTGTTCATTATATTTTTTCTTACCAGTCCTACTTTCTGTAGCAAATCTTTTCAAACAATTATAATATAGTCCTAACAACCATGTCCATGTAATTCCTTGATGATAGCTAAAATCTCTTTTAAAACTATTTCCTTCATATATATCTATATAGTTTTCTTCTCCTTTTGCCAAGGTTTTTAATCCATATTTGTTTAACAATTTTTTTGTTACTGTTTCAAACATTTCTTTTGCTTCTTTTGAATTTACATCTAACACTGGATATGACAAGCTTAATGCAAATAATTGATTTGGTCTAACTTTTCCATCTTCAAGTACATCATATAAACATTTTTTTGATTTATTATAAAATTTTTCTCTAAAAGATTTTTTGCACTTATTCGCCATTCTTTCATATTTTTCTTTTTTGCTATCATCTTTTTGATATTCAGCTAATTCTACCATAACTTTTAGAGCATTATACCACATTGCATTTATTTCAACAGGTTTGCCATTTCTAGGTGTTGCAGGAATTCCATCATATTTTACATCCATCCATGTATTTTGTGTATATGGTGTTCCTGAAACAATAAGTCCATCTGTGTCTAAATAAATATTATTATCATCTATATCTATTCCTATTGAATAATTTTTAATGATATGTTCCAAATTTTGATATATTTCATTCATAATAAAATCATAATCTTTTGTATATTCTATATATTTTTTTACTTGCTCAAATAATAATAATGATGCATCGACACTATTATATAATGGTCTATAATCATCCTCACTATATGAATTTGGTACTAAACCATATTTTATATCTCTAACACAACTCCTTAAAACTTTTTTAGCAACTTCATATTTTTTTGTAACTAACAAACAACCTTCAAATGAAATTAATGTATCTCTCATCCAATCTAAAAACCATGGGTATCCTGCAATCATTGAATATGTATTAAAAAATGGTCTTATTATAATAAAATTATCTATTGCTATCAAAAATTGTTTTATTAATTTATCTTTTTGTTCCTCTTCTTCAGTTTTATCCTCTTTTGAAATGTCAATTAATTTTGATTTTGCAAATTCTTGATTTTGTCTTACAATTTCATTTGTTATAATTGCTCTAGCATCTAATTCTTCAATATTTTCTTCTAATGAACAAATTACTGAAATTTCTTTTTCTTCATTTGGTTCTATCTCTATTTCAAATCTTCCTGGTATTACATGATTTTCTTCTGCTTCAAATCCTCTTTTTTCTTCTTCTATATAAAACATATTTTTGAATGTATCATTATAATGTTCTATATAATTTCCTTCTGACAACATCATATATATTGGAACACCATTATCTATTTTAACTTCAAGTTTTGTTTTATTAATTTTTTGTTTCAAATCAAAAACATGGTCTTTATTCATTCCATGTGCATTTCTAAAATTCATTACAGGTGTTAATATTAATTTTGCTTTTTCGCTTCCATTTTTTACTTTATAAAAAATAGCAATTGTATTTTTAAAATGTTGCATACAAATTGCTTTAGTTATTTCCACATCACCAACTTTATATGCAAATATAGGTATATATTCTTTTATAAAGCATTCTTGATATTTATATCCATGTGTTATAAAATTTTTGCCTATATTTGTATATAAATCTGTTTTGTTTCCATTTATTTCTATACTTTCATCTAATTTTGATAATATTAATGTTCTTCTTGCTGGTGGCATAAGTGGGGCTATTAATAGACCATGATATCTTCTTGTATTTGCTCCTATAATTGTTGATGATGCAAATCCTCCAAGTCCATTTGTTATTACCCATTCTTTATTTAAGCCTTTTTCTAAATTTAAGTTTTCTTTTGCAAATTTCATTTTATTATTTGTGACTAAAATTTGCATAGTCCACAAATTTTAGTCACTTTCCTCCTCTATTTTTGATGATTTCTTCTGAATTTTTCATCAGATTCTCTAATAGATTGTATTCTATCACTATATTTTGAATTAAATTTACTTTTTCTAACAGATTTTTTATTTTTGTCTTGTTGTTTTCCTTGTTCTTTTTTCTCCATTTTGGCCTGCATTTTCTTTATTTTATTAATACGTTTATCTGATTTTAATTTTGCATTTAACATTACATATTCTGGGTCATCTTCTCTATCTTCATATTTTAAATCATTACATATTAATTTTATTGCAGATTCTGCTACCATATATGGATCATGTCTAACTTTTCCATCAATTATTGTAGAAATATTTTTCTTAATAAACTTAATCTTTTTGATTTTAGGATCATTTAGCTTTTGTTCAACTAAATCTGCTCCTTCTTTGTTATATTTTTTTATGTATTCTGGAATAACTTCTCCTGTATCATAAATACAATAATCTATTAATCCTTCTCCGCAATGTTCTATTATTGCTTTTATATGGTCTGCAACAGAATAATTATCTGTTTGACCAAATTCTGTCATAATATTATTTATATATATTTTTATTGCTTTACTTTCTTTTATTGCCTTTGCAACACCATTTACTAGCAAGTTTGGTATTATATTTGTATATAAACTTCCAGGTCCTATTATTATACTATCTGCTTCTCTTATTGCTTCTAATACTCCTTCTGCTGGTTTGCAATTTGATGGTTGTATATATACTCTATTTATTCTTGTCATATTATCAGATACAACTTGTGGTATCATATCTTTATTTTCAACAACATATCCATTTTCTAACTCTGCACATATATTCATTTCTGTATTTGTTACTGGAAGAATCTTTCCTGTAATATTAAATATCGAATTACTTTTTTCTATTGCTTTTACATCATTTCTAAAAACTTCTTTCATTGCTGTAAAATAAATATCAGAAAATTTTAATCCTCTTAATTCTGGATTTATCATTTCATGATTCATTAATCTTCCAATATCTTCTTTTCTTTCTGGTGCCAGTGCTACTATACTATCTTTTATATCTTCTAATGGTAAGGCTGTTTGTAATCTTCTTCTTGAAAGTGTTTGTTCTTTTCCATATTCTGATACTGCTACAATTGCCGTTATATTATTTGTATATCTTTTCATTCCTGTAAGCACTGTATTTAGTCCTGCTCCTCCACCAATTACTACTACTTTAGGCCCTTTTTCATATATTGTTCTATCAAAAATTAATGAATTTACATTTACATTTTTTTTATTTTTCATTCTGTCATCTGTTGCTTCTATAAACAATTCCATATTTCTTTTGTTTAACATTATAAGTCCTATAACTATACAAACAAATCCAATTGCAAATATTACAACTACTTTTCCAGCTTCTGAAAATTGCATTTCTTTTTGTACTAGTATATCAGATATTCCATAACATGTAAGTATTATTCCTATTAATATTAAAAACATCCATCTCTTCATTTTCGAACTTGATTTTAGCCAATGCATTATTCCCTTCATTTTTATACCTTCCTTTTAATGTATTATTTCTATCTCTGTTTCAATTTCTTTTCCAAATTTTTCGTAAACTTTTTGCTTTATATATTTAATTAATTCTTCAACATCTTTAGATGTTGCATTTCCTTTGTTTATTATGAATCCTGCATGTTTTTCAGATACTTGTGCTCCTCCTATTTGATATCCTTTTAATCCACATTCATCAATTAATTTTGCTGTTATAAAATCTGTTCCTCTTTTAAATGTACTTCCCGCACTTGGATATTCTATAGGTTGCTTTTCTTTTCTAAAGTTGGCATATTCTTGCATTTTTGCTTGTATTTCTTCTTTATTTCCTTTATTTAATTCTAATTCAGTTTCAACTATAATATATTCATTGTTAGCAAACATACTATTTCTATATTCAAATTTTGCTTGTTCATTATTTATCTTATGTATCTCACCATTTCTATCAATATATGTTACTGTTTTTACTATATCTTTCATCTCAGAGCCATGTGCTCCAGCATTCATTCTAATAGCTCCACCAATTGTTCCTGGTATTCCACTTGCAAACTCAAATCCTGAAATCTCTTTATTGGCTAGTTTTTGTGCTAATTCACCTAGTTTTACACCAGCTCCTACTGTTATTTTAAATTTATTATTTATTTCTTCTATTTCTAATTTTTTTATTTCTATTTTTAATACTATTCCTTTTATTCCTTCATCACTAACTAGTAAATTACTTCCATTTCCTAAAATAAAAGTTTGAATATTTTTTTGCTTTATATATTTTATTATTTTTGTTAATTCTTCTAGTGTTGAAATTTTTATTAAAACTTCTGCTTCTCCTCCAATTTTAAATGATGTATATTTTTTCATTTGTACATTTTGCAAAATTTTTTCTTTTGGAATTATTTTTTCTATTTCATTTATATTCATAAATTAATTCCTTTCATAAATATTGCTAATTAAAACGTGTATATACAGGATCACCATTAATATAGTATTTTGTATCTATATTCATTACTTCTCCCGTTTTATAGCATACAATATATCTAAATGTGATATCTGACAAGTCTAACATTTTGTAATCATCATTAGCATAATTATTATCACCTTTGCTTCTTAGCCAATAATACTTATTCTGTTTTTCGGCATCTGGTAAGAAGGCAATATTTCTATTTACCAAATTAAATTTAAAATCGATTATTTTAGAATCATTTTCACTTGTAATTGGTGTTCCAACTAAATATTTTTCGTCATTATATATCTTATATTTAGTATAATTTTCTAATACTGCATGTTGAACTGTTTCCAATTCTATTTTTATTCTTTTTTGTTTTGATTCCTGTATTGAAATAACTCCAGAATATACTGTAACAGATGCAATCATTAGCATAACAATTACCATAATAGCTAACGCGATTAATGTGACACCATTTTCATTTTTTTTCATTTGAATATTTCCCTTCTTAAATCTTTGTTGTTATATTATCATTTTTTTCCTATTTTTACAAGATTTTTTAAGAAATCTCTTTGTTTTTTCTCAAATATGTAGTATAATAGAAATGTAGTGTTTTAATTCAAAATTAAATTAATATTTATAAGAGCTTTTCAGCTAGAATGGAGGGTTTTATGTGGCAAATATGGTTAATAGCATCAGGAATATTTTTTATCTGTGAAATAATTACTGTTGGTTTCTTAGTTTTTTGGCTAGGCATCGGCGCTTTAATTGCAATGCTTGTTAGTTTCTTCACTTCAAATATTATCATTCAAATGTCTGTATTTGTAGTATCTTCTGGATTATTAATTTTTGCAACAAGACCACTTGTTAATAAAATAAGTAAAAAAGATGTTGTTCCAACTAATGTTTATTCTTTAATTGGAAAAAAAGCAATTGTTACAGAAAGCATTGATTGTACTACTGGAAAAGGTCAAATTAAATTTGAAGGTGAAGTTTGGTCAGCCAAAAGTAAAGAACAAATAAATATTCCAGCAGGTAGTGAAGTTGAAATTGTTTCTATAGAAGGTGTAAAAGCATTTGTTAAACCATTAAAAATAAATTCTAATGTAGAGGCTTAATCTTTAATATTTATATTGTTTTTAATATTATTATATATATTACCTAAGAAAAAAATTATAAAAAAATTATATATAGGCAATTTAGAATTGCCAAAAGGAGGAAATTATGTGGTTTTTAATTGTACTACTTGTTATAATATTAATTATAGCATTCAAATCAATTAAAGTTGTTAGACAATCTGAGGTTTATATTATTGAAAGATTAGGAAAGTTTCACAAAGTTGCTGATGCCGGTCTTACAATAATTATTCCATTTTTTGATCATGTTAGAAGTGTTGTTAGTTTAAAACAACAAACAATGGATGTTCCGCCTCAAGGAGTTATTACTAAAGATAATGTTACAATAACAATTGATACTGTTGTATTTTATCAAATAACAGATCCAGCAAAAGCAGTTTATGAAATTCAAAGCTTAAAGAAAGGTATTGAATATCTTGCAATTACAACAATACGTGATATTGTCGGTAAAATGGACTTAGATGAAACATTTAGTTCAAGAGATGGAATAAACTCTCAATTAAGAACAATACTTGATGATGCAACAGATAGATGGGGATGTAAAATAGATAGAGTTGAAATAAAAGATATTACTCCACCTGCTGATATTAGAGATGCAATGGAAAAACAAATGAATGCAGAAAGAAATAAAAGAGCATTAATTCTTGAAGCAGAAGCTCAAAAACAATCTGCTGTTACTATTGCAGAAGGTAAAAAACAAGCTGCTATCCTTGAAGCTGAAGCTGATAAAGAAGCTAAAATTCGTAGAGCTGCCGGTGAAGCACAAGCTATTAAAGAAGTTGCTGAAGCCAAAGCTAAAGAAATTGCAATGGTTTATGATGCAATAAAAACTGCTGATCCAGATGAAAAACTTGTTCAAATCAAGTCTCTTGAAGCTCTTGAAGAAATTGCTAAAGGTGATGCAAATAAAGTATTTATTCCTTTTGAAGCAACAAGTGCATTAAGTAGTTTAGGAGCTGTAAAAGAAGTTTTTAAAGATGATAAAAAATAATAATTAGAAAAAGACCTCAATATTAAAATGAGGTCTTTTATTTTAAATATGGTTCTATATGAATAATAGCTTTGTACACATTATCTAATTTTATCATATCTTTCTCAAGTTTATCTGCTAATTTATGACTTTGAAATGTTGTCATATTTCCATCAACAGCTATTGTTAAAAACAACACATATTGATATCCAACAGGTGCTGATGAAATATCATTTATAGCCTTTATTTCTTTATATGTATGTAACACATTTAATATAGTATCTTTAGTTTTTTCATCAATTGATCTATCCATTAATATATTATAGCTTTCTATGAAAATCTCTATTCCAGTTTTACATATCCATGCAGATATTCCAATTCCAACTATTCCATCAAACCATTGTATTCCTTTTAAAGATAATAATGTTGAAATTAGTGTAAATGTTGTTATTATGCAGTCATTTCTGTGATCTTCCATACTTGCTTGTAATAAAATATTTTTACATTTTTTATAAGATATTTTTACATAAATATATAAACACAATTTAGTTATAATTGTTGCAATACATACTACTACAAGCCACCAAGAAAATGTTAATTGACTTCCATTTATTAAACTCTTAAATGCATCTATTATTGTTTTTATAGATACAAATATCATTGATATTGATATAAAAAGTGAAAAAATATATTCTGCTTTTCCATGTCCAAAATTATGGTCATCATCACGTGGTACACTTGCAATTTTATTTCCTATTGATGTCATTATTGATGCAAATATATCTCCTGCACTATTTATACTATCTGCTATCATAGCTTGGCTTTTTGTTGAAAATCCAACAATTGCCTTTATTGAAAGTAAAAATATATTTCCTATTATTCCAAATAGTCCTACTCTTTTGGTTATTTCAAATCTATTTTCAGCTTCTTTCATAATGTTTCTCCTCTTTTTTATAAGTATATTTGGTTATTATATATTTTTACTTTAAATTTTGCAATAGGTTTATCTAGATTTATTTACACCTAATATTCCTCCAAACATTCCACAAACTATCCCAGATATAATCATTACAATTGATTGCATTGATAATGCAAATTTTTGATTTATTATGCTCGAAAGTAAATATATACTTATTAAATATATTCCTCCTACTATAGCTCCATTTAATAATCCGTTTCTTTGAATTTTTGAGTTTGATATTGTGCTACCAATAAATATGCTAATTGCCGTTATTACTATTATTGTTGGTGTTATAAAATTTTCACTTATGTTTGTATATGTTAAAATTATTGAAAATATTAACAAAAATATTATCGTTGTTATAAATGATATTATAATTCCTTTTATAATATTTGAAATTGATGTTGTCATTTAATCACTCCTTTTTATTAATATATTAATTTATATTTTTAATATTCATAAAAAAGACCATTCTGTCTGTTAAACAGAATGATCTTTTTTGGTGTTCTTTTCTAAGCTAATTTAGCTTAAATTTGCTACTTACTTTTTCCAAATGGTTTCAAGAGGTGCGCCATACCCACAAGAAACCTCAACTTTATCAGGAGTAATCCTCATATGCGTTTTCCAAGGAAAATCAAGCATAGAATCAAGCTTAAGTTCCTTCGAAGCTTCCATAAGTAACTGACATGCATGGTAATCCACATCAAGTGAACAATAACCATACTTCTTAACCTGTTCTTTAATGCCTTCTGCCAAAACTTTTTTAAACTTTTTGACAGATTTTTCAGAACGACCTTTATTTTTTCGCGTTGCTGTAAGGATTGCCAAAGTTGCCCCTAAATCCTCACCATTATCATGTTTAGGACTTGCAATTGCTTTGGTCCACCATTCAACTGCAATGGTAACATATTCAGGATATTCTCCTTCAATTTTAGGATTAATCTTCTTAGGAGGATCAATATTAAAGGCCCCTTTACATCCCTCACGGAATCTCTCAGCAAATTCAGGCTCTGCAATCTCATCAATCACCTGAGGGAAATAAACTGCCTGGGCAAGAACCTGAGACTTTTTATCAATCAGGTATTGAGGAAGTTTTCCATTATAATCAGTTGCAAAACCAGACTTTCCATTTCTAATGTCATCCACAACACATGCATACATCAAAAGCATGCCTTCAGGATTAAGTTCATCATTTACCACAGTCGCCATATAGCTTGTGAATTCGTTCAATTCCCGAGACATTTCTACATTTTTGCAAGCATCTGCCAGTTTCTGACGCACATTTTTCATAATCATTTTTTCTACTCCTTTATTAAGTTGTAAATGTTCGTAGCTAATAAAAATTACTAGCTTATTTATTATATATCATTTTACATAAAATGTCAAATGATATATTTCTATTTATGTTTCACTATTCCATTCAATTGCCCTATCCCCATATCTATTTCCCCAGGGGGCTCCTGCTATACTTTCTTTTTCTTTTTTTATTACTATCTTCTTTAAATTATTAGTTGATTCAAAACAATTTGTACCTATCACTGTTACTTTTGATGGTATCTCTATTTCAACAAAACCATTACAACCTGCAAATGTACCATTTCCTATTTTTGAAACTGTGCTTGCTAATTTTATATTTTTTATACTTCCTCTTGACTGAAAAGCGTTATCTCCTATTTCTACTACTCCTTCTGGTATTTCAACCTGTTGTAAATTTTTTGTACATTCAATAACTTTTGTTTTATCTTTATTATATAGCAATCCATCAGCCCATATATAATAATTATTTTTCTTCATTTCTAAATCTAAATCACATGCATAAAAGGCATATCTATTTATATTATTTATATTTTCTCCTATTACTACCTTTTTTACATAAGAAGTGTATATAGCATATGCAGATAATTCTTTAACTGATTGTGGTAATTTTATTATCGAAGCTCTTGCATTTTTAAATGCTTTTGGGCCTATAGTTGTAACACCATCTTCTAATGTAACCTCACTACCTTTTGAAAAATACATATATAGTATTTTTTTATCTTTACTATATATAGCATCATTACTTACTATATATTTAGGATTATCTGTTGCAATTTCTATTTCATCAACATTTGATGTAAAAAAATCTACTTCTATATAATTTACACTTGATGGAATAACAACTTTTTTTATTTTATTATTTCTTAATAAATTTGCTCCCAATGTTGTTATTCCCTGAGGAACTATAAATGTTTCAATATTAACTGCAGATTCTGATAAATAATAAATATTAGTTCTATTTTTATTAATTAACATGCCATTTTCATAAACAAATCCGGATCCATCTTTTATATTTATTTCTTCGATAGAATTTGAACCATAAAAAACATTATCAGATATTGAATTTAATGTTGATGGAATTACTAACTTTTTTAATGCTGAACAATTTGCTATTCCACCTGCTCCAATATATGTTACCCCTTCTGGAATATTCAATTCTACTAAAGCTCTACAACTATGAAACATTTCATAACTTATTTGTTTTATTTTTTTAGAAAGCTTTATATTTGTCATATTAGAACAATTATAAAATGCATCACTTCCAATATCTGTTACTGTATCAGGAATTACTATAGATTTTAGATTAGTACAATTAGCAAATGCAAAATCTCCAATTTTAGTTACTCCTTTTCCACTCTTAGTTTGAAATTCAACTTCTTCTATTGTATTATTTCCATTAAAAGCATTTTGTTTTATTTCTTTTACTGTATATGGAATTATTACTTTTCGTAACACTATTCCGTCTGATGCAGTATTAGCAAAAGCTCCTTCACCTATTGTTATTACAGTATCTGGTAATTCTAATGTTCCATTTGTATCTATTAATAATAAATTTCCATTTGATGATATTAATTCTCCATCTTCACTTATTTCATATGGATTAACATTAATCCCTAAACTTCTAGCAATCTCTATTTCTGTTACATCTTTTGTATCTAATATTGCTTTTCCTTTTTTTATTTCTAATCTTTTTAAATAATCATTTTTCATTTGGGGACATATTGTTTTTATTGTTCCAGTTTCATTTTCATTTTGAGTATTATATCTCAATGTATTTTTTCCAGAAAATAAACTTTCCTCATCAAATTCTTCATTTTCCATTTTTTTATCTGCTATAAATAAATCTATTTGTTCTTTATATGCTGCTAATTCATTTTTGGTTTTTGAGTGTTTTGCCTGTGTTGTTATTCCACTATTTCCTGTTAATGCTGATATTGTTACTCCTGCTAGTATCAACATTATTATTATTGTTACTGCTAGTGCTATTAATGTTATACCATAATTATTTTTTTTCATATATTCCTCCATAATCTTTTGTTTATTTAAATTATAAAACAATTTTCTTTAAAGCACAATAGAACATTTTGTTTTATTTTATAATCTTTTAGTTTTATTATTGAAAGGATTTTATATATGGAAACTAGAATAAGAAACTTAAGATAGGATAATGATTTTATTCAAAAAATAGTAGTGTTGACTACTTGTTATATAGAACAGATAATCCCAAATCATATTCAAAATCTTCATCTAATACTAAACAGTCTCTTTAATTTGCATTTTTAAGTAATATATGCTATAATTGTAATGTATTTGTAATTTTAGAAAATTTCTCTAATAACAAGACATTAAAAGAGGTGTTAAATATGACATTAATTATAATAATATATATATTAGTTTTTGCAATATTTGCATTATGTGGATATGCAGTAATGCAAATAAAATTAGCCGGAATGAATGTTAAAGACTTTTGGAGCTTTATTGAAGCTAACCAAATTTTAGATAAATTATATGAATTTTCACAAAAATATAAAACATTAAACAAACAACAACAAGTTGTTTATTTAATGGAAGCTGAAAAAGTTTTTACTGCATTTGATAAAATTCCTGATATAATCTGGGAAGATGAATTTAAAAAATATGATGAAGTTTTAAAAAAATATAAAGAAATAAAAATGGAAAGATGGATATCAAATTAAGATAACCATCTTTTTATTTTATAATTTGAATATAAATTCTTTACCTCTAACAATATTTTCTTGTAAAATTTCTTCTGAGAGCCTATCTTCTACTAATTCTTGAATTTTTCTTCTTAAAGGTCTTGCACCATAATTTTTATCGATTTCACTATTTGCAATAATTTCAGCCACAGAATCATCAATTTTAACCAAATACTTCTTTTCTTCTAATCTTTTTTCAATTTGTTTTAACATAATTTTGGCTATATCAATAATTTCTCTATTTTCTAATTTATGAAATACAATTATCTCATCAATTCTATTAATTAATTCTGGTCTAAATTCTTTTTTTAATTCTTTAATTATTTCATTTTTGCTTTCATCATATTCTCTTTTTTCTCCACTTCCAAATCCTAGATTTTTTCTATCAGTAATATATCTTGCGCCAATATTAGATGTCATTATAATAATTGCATTTTTAAAATCAACTTCTCTTCCTTGTGTATCTGTAAGTCTACCATCTTCTAAGATCTGTAATAATAAATTCATTACATCTGGATGAGCTTTTTCAACTTCATCAAATAATATTAATGAATATGGTTTTCTTTTAACTTTTTCAGTTAATTGACCTCCATCATCAAAGCCAACATATCCAGGAGGTGCTCCTATTATTTTTGATACAGAATGTGGCTCCATATATTCGGACATATCTAATCTTATCATATTATCTTCATTGTCAAATAAATTTTCTGCCAATGCTTTACATAACTCAGTTTTTCCAACTCCTGTAGGCCCTAAGAATAAAAATGAGCCTATTGGTCTTTTGGGATCTTTTAAACCTATTCTGCCTCTTCTTATTGCTTTTGCTACTGCTTCTACAGCTTCATTTTGTCCAATTACTCTTTTGTGTAAATTTTTCTCCAAATTTTTTATTTTTTCATTATCATCTTCATTTAATCTTTGTACAGGTATTCCTGTCCATTTTGATATTACTTCTGCTATATTTTCTTCTTTTACTTCAACAATATCTCTTATCTTATATTTTTCCCATTCACTTGAACTTTGACTAAGTTTTATTTTCACTTCTCTTTCTTTATCTCTTAATTTGGCTGCATTTTCAAATTCTTGATTATAAATTGCATCTTCCTTGTCTTTTTCTATTTTCTCTAATTCTTCTTGCAATTTCTTTATTTCATCTGGTTCTATATATTTTTTTATCCTTATTTTTGATGATGCTTCATCAATCAAATCGATTGCTTTATCTGGTAAAAATCTGTCTGTTATATACCTTTTTGAAAGAGTTACAGCTGATTTTACTGCATCATCTGTAATTTTTACATTGTGATGTGCTTCATATTTATCTCTTATTCCTTTTAAAATTTCAATTGTTTCCGCTTCTGTTGGCTCATCAACTTGAATTGGGCTAAATCTTCTTTCTAATGCTGAATCTTTTTCTATATATTTTCTATATTCTTCTACTGTTGTTGCTCCTATTAATTGAATTTCACCTCTTGCAAGTAATGGTTTTAAAATATTTGCTGCATCTATTGCACCTTCTGCAGCTCCTGCTCCAACTATTGTATGTATTTCATCAATAAATAATATTATATCTCCTGCTTTTCTAACTTCTCCTAATGCCTTTTTTATTCTTTCTTCAAAATCTCCTCTATATTTTGTTCCAGCTACCATTCCTGAAATATCAATACTTATAATTCTTTTTTCTTTTAAGTTTTGTGGTACATCTCCTATTACAATTTTCTCTGCTAATCCTTCTACAATAGCAGTTTTTCCTACTCCTGGTTCACCTATTAAACATGGATTATTTTTAGTTCTTCTTGATAGTATTTCAATCATTCTTTCGACTTCTTTTTCTCTACCAATTATATTATCAAATTTTCCTTCTTCTGCTTTTTCTGTTATATCTTCTCCAAATTGATTTAATGTTGTTGTTTGTTGACTCTTTGATTTGCTCTTTGAAATATCTTTATTTATCTCATTATCAATTTCTTCTTCATTTATAACTTTTGCTACTTCATTGTAAATTTGAGGTATTTCTACATTTAACTCTAGAATTATTTTTATTGCAATACAATCTCCTTCTTTCATAAGTGCTAATAATAAATGTTCTGTTCCTATATAATTATATCCTATCCTTTTAGCTTCAAGAAAAGCATTTTCTAATACTCTTTTACTTCTTGGAGTAAATCCTAGAGATTCTTTTATTTCTTTTCCATGTCCTAACATTTCTTTTATCTCTTTTAAAACTTTTTCAGAAGTTACACCTTTATTTTGTAATACTTTTGATGCAATTCCTTCTCCTTCTTTTACTAATCCATATAATATATGTTCTGTTCCTATGTAATTATGTCCTAATTCTATTGATATATCATTTGCTATTTCTATAACTTTTTTGGCTCTATTTGTAAATTTATATATCATCTTTTGTCCTCCTTCTTTTTGGTCATATTCGATAATTCTTTTGCTTTTTCTTTTTGACTACTTGGCTGTAACCATGCAAAATATGAACACACAAATTCTCCATATTTATCAACATCTTCATTTTCATCTATATGTTTCTTATCCATAAACTTTCCTCCTATAAAAACGGATTTAATAAAAAAAGACACTACCTTTATATAAGGTATGTGCCGTTTTTTCATTTTTTATTCAATTATTCTTTTATTCCAAATAAGAATTTTACAATTCCTCTCAAGCATTTTGGGACTTTTTTTACTACAATAGTCATATGTACCTCCTTCTTAAGCTTTTAGCAGAGTAACCATAATATTCCCACTAATATTACTATCACTCCTATCAAAAATAACCATCCTGTAATTGGAAGGAATAATACTAGTAAGATTCCTATTCCTAAACCTACTAAACATACTCCAAATGTCTTTTTTAAGATTTTCATTATGATTTCCTCCAACTTATTTATATATTATATTAATCTTATTTAATTTTGTGATTTATTATGTAATTTCAATTCATATTATTAAATCTATTATAATATTATTAAATCGAAAGGTTATTATGTATGAAAAAACTTAAAATTTTTATTTTTAACACTTTAATTTTATTATTTAGTTCTGTTATTCTACAAGTTATTGCTACATTTTTTAGTGTATATATTTCTAATACAATTGGTGAAGAAGCTGTTGGAGTTTTTTCATTAGTAATGTCTGTTTATCTATTTGGTATAACTCTTGCTTCTGCTGGTATTAATATTGCTTCAACTAGAATCGTTTCTGAAGAATTAGCTGCCAATAATGAATTAGGCAGTAAAACTGCTGCTAGTAGATGTATATTTCTTAGTCTTATTTTTGGTTGTTGTGCTAGCTTAATTTTTTTTATTTTTGCTGATTTTATTACTTTAAAATGTCTACATAACAGAGTTAGTAAAAATGTTATTTATTTAATTTGTATTGCTTTACCTTTTATTGCTATGTCTTCTGCCATAAATGGATATTTTACAGCTGTAAGAAGAGTTTATAAAAATGCTCTTTCAAAGTTTTTTGAAGAATTCGTTAAAATTGTTTGCACTGCATTTTTGCTTAGTTTGATTATGCCTAAAGGTATTGATTATGCTTGTTATTCTTTAATTTTGGCAGATGTAATTTCTGAAGTACTTTCATTTTTCGCTTTATATATTTTTTATAAATATGATAAAAGAAAAAATTTACTTGAATCTAGATATAAAGATATTGATTCATATACTAAAAGAATTTTGAGAATTACTATTCCTGTTGCCCTTACATCTTATTTACGTTCTGGGCTCTCTACTTTTAAGCAGTTAATAATTCCCTCTAGTCTACAACGAAGTGGCATGAATTCATCAAATAGTTTGATTTCTTATGGAATTGTAAATGGTATGGCTATGCCTATTATAATGTTTCCTGTAATACTCGTAACAAGTATTAGTAGTTTATTAATACCTGAATTTTCAAGATTATATGTTGAAAAAAATAATGTTAAAATTAAGAGTATTTCTATTATTATCTTAAGTTTTACTCTTATTTTTGCAATATTTATTACTATTTTTATATTTACTTGTTCGAATTTTTTGAGTACTGCTATTTATAAAAAAATTGAAATTGCAAAATATTTACGTATTCTTTCACCTTTAATTATCATAATGTATCTTGATATTGTTATTGATGGCATTTTAAAAGGATTAGATGCTCAAGTTAGTGTTATGGCTATTAATGTTATTGATTGTATTATTAGTATTGGTTTTATTTATTTTTTTGTTCCAATACTTGGTTTTAGTGGGTATATTATTTCTATTTTTATTAGCGAAGTTATTGATTTTACTCTTAGTGGTCTTAAATTATTAGATATATTAAAAAATTTAAAAGCTAATTCAAATCAATTGAATTAGCCTTTTCTTTAATTTAATTTATCATCTACTTTATAAGTTCCATTTGAACTTTCAATATATCCAGCTCCAGATCCAATTCCAAAATAATCATTATATTTTATAGTTCTATAATTATTTCCTAATTCACTAATTAGCTCTTTTGCATTTCTAGCTTTTATCTTATTATATTTTGAATTTCCATTCTTTGAAGCATTTCTTATTTGTTCAATATTATATCCTAATTGTGCATATATTATTGATGCATTATTTGCTTTCCATTCTTCTGTTTGTTTTTCTTCATTTGTTATATAACTTCCATTATATGCTTTTATTGTACAATTACTTGAAACTGTAATATTTCCTCCATTACCAGCTGCTCCACCAGAACCACCTCTATAGTCATCACTGGTATTTTTATCTGCTCCACTTCCACCTATAAAACTTCCTGATGTAGTATTTCTAGCTCCAGTTTCAAAATAAGCTCCTCCTGCATCGTATGAACTCTTTTTACCTGATGAACCATTTTCTCCTCTTGCACCATTGGCTTCTCCTCCTCCACTAGAGAATCCACCACCACCTTCTGCAGTATCTCCGGCGCCTCCTCCGGCACCTCCTCCACCAATTCCAGCAGCAGGATATCCGCCTCCGGCCTCCACCTCCACCAGCTCCCATTGTTGGTGTTGCATTTCCGCCGTTACCGCCTTTTCCTCCATATGCATAAACTGTAACTGTATTATATATATTTACTTCTCCGCAACTTTCTCCTTTTTCTCCATCTTTTCCAAAGCTCCATTGTGTGTCTCCACCTTTTCCACCGTTTCCACCAATTCCAGCACCAGCGCCTCCGCCACCAGCACCACCATAATCATATTTATTGGTTGGACATGTTCCACCATCTCCGGCGTTTCCTCCAATTGCTTTTAAAACTCCACTTCCTTGTATATTTAATATTGCTCCTTCTGGAACATGTATCCCTGCATAAGCTCCAACTCCTCCTGAAAGTTCTGTTGGAGAAGTTCCATTTCCAGATTTTGTTGCATATCCACTATCTACCGTCATAGTAGCATTATTACATATATAAAGATTAAGTGTTGCACCACTATGAATATCTATTGCACTTCTAGACATTCCTGTATTTGTTAATGACATGTCTTGTGTTACATACATTGTTACATTTCCACCCAAAATTTCAAGGTTAAATGGGTCATTAATTTCATCAAAAAACATTAGTGTTGATGATTCATCTTCATTAAGTCTAAATTTCATTGAATTATCATTTAATCCATAAAACTCATCTCTTGTTACTACTGTTACACCTAGTATTATTTCTCCTAATTCTGTTCCCATTTCTGTTACTGTATAGAAGTCATTTTCTCTACTAACAAAGAAATACCTTTCATCTTTCTTTATTACCATTTTTAATTCGTCATCTATCATATAAAATCTAAATTCATCAATTTCACCGCTTCTCACTTTTGCCTCTAAGTATTGTGAAATCGTTTCTTCATCTTTATCTCCTATATTATAATCCATAAACATTAATTGTAATGCTTCTGTCGTTTGAGCTCTTTCTTGATTTTCTTTTGCTTTCTTTGCATTTGTCATAATTCCACTATTTCCTGTTATAGTTGATATTGCTACTCCTGCTAATATTAGCATTATTATTATTGTTACTGCTAATGCTATTAATGTTACCCCTCTATTTTCTTTTGTTTTCATATATTTCTCCTTCTCTCATTAAGTAATATACTTAATGATTTAAAGAAATGGTGTAATAGAACAATTCTAATATTTTTCTAAAAGATAAGAAAAATAGATTCAACTAAATTTATGTTTTAGAAGTATTGATAAAAAAAGTCTTTATTGGTATAATTCATGTATAAATAAAATCCTTAAGTATATTACTTAAGGACTTTTATAAAAAAATACACATAAATTTTTATAAAATTCATGTGCTTTTTTATTTTATTCAAAAAATTCTATAACAGAATGTAATTTTGTATCATCTTCACTTTTTACACAAATAACGTGTGTATTATTTACAAAAGAATATTTACATTTTACTGTTTCACCTAATTTAATTTCTTTCTTATAAGAAATTTTAAAATTATTAAACTCTTTTTCATTATCATATACCTCATCTGGTAAAGCTTCATTTGCCAAGTCTAGATAGTTTATATTATGCATATGATGATTTACATCAATATCTCCTCTTTTTACAGTATATTTTGATTCTCGTTCATAATTATCTAATTCTTTAATTTTATCAAATGTTTCATCTTCAAATACACATTTATTAGACTCTGGTTGATATTTTGACAATATTTCATCAGTAATTCTCTCCATTTTTCCTGTTTCAATATTAACTAAAACCCACCTTGAGATTGCCTTTACTATTATATTTCCCTGTTCATCAACAACTTCAAAATCACGATATGCATAATATTTTAGTCCCTCTTTTGACCATGTTCTTGCCAATATTTTTTCTGCATAATTAGGTCTTCTTATAACTTGTACTTTCCAATCTAACAAAATCCAAGTTAAATGTGTTTTATCCATTGTTGGAATTCCATATCCAGCAATATTAGAATGTACTCCTCCAATATCCTCTAAAATGCCTAATAATGCTTTATTTGTTATTTTATTTTCTTTTCCTATTTCTGACAATTTAACGTAATATTCTCTTTCTACTATCATCTTGCTCCTTCTTTCTTATAAAAAGGTGCTATTTAAGCACCTTTTATACATAGTCTTTTTTTAATATCCTGGCTTTTCTAAAAGTCTAAACATATTTTTCTTGTATTTTTCAACACCTGGTTGATTAAATGGGTTTACCCCTAATAACATTCCAGACATTGCACATGCTTTTTCAAAAAAGTATATTAAATGCCCTATTGTTTCTTCTGATAATTTTGGCAACTCTAATACTATATTTGGAACATCGCCTGCTGTATGTGCCTCTATTGTTCCTTCCATTGCCTTTTTATTTACATAGTCTAATGTTTTTCCTGCTAAATAATTTAATCCATCTAAATTATCTTCTTCTTCTTTTAAGTCTATATCTGATTCTGACTTTTCAATTCTTATTACTGTTTCAAATAGATTTCTTCTACCTTCTTGAATATATTGTCCCATAGAGTGTAAATCTGTTGTAAAGTCAACACCTGCAGGGAATATTCCTAATTGGTCTTTTCCTTCACTTTCTCCAAATAATTGTTTCCACCATTCTGTAAAATAGTGCATTTTAGGTTCATAATTTACCAATATTTCTGTATTTTTATATAATTTATATAAAATATTTCTAACAACAGCATATTGATAGCATGCATTATATTTTAAATTTGAATCTTCATATTTTAATTGTGCTGTACGTGCTCCGTCCATTAATCTATCTATATCTATTCCTGCAACAGCTATTGGTAATAATCCTACTGCTGTTAATACAGAATATCTTCCTCCAACATTATCTGGAATTACAAACTTTTCATATCCTTCTTCATCAGCTAATGTTTTTAATGCTCCTCTTTCTTTATCTGTTGTTACATATATTCTACTTCTTGCTTCATCTATTCCATATCTATTTTCAAGAATTTCTCTAAAAATTCTAAATGCAATAGCAGGTTCTGTTGTTGTTCCAGATTTTGAAATTACATTTATTGAAAAATCTTTTGTTCCTAATACTTCAATTAAGTCATTTACATAGTTTGGACTCAAATTATTTCCAACATATAATATTTGTGGAAATTTTCTTTGTTTTTCTGGTAACATATTATAAAATGTATTTGTTAAACTTTCAATAACTGCTCTTGCTCCTAAATATGATCCACCAATTCCTATTACAATTAAAACTTCTGAATCTTTTTGAATCTTTTGTGCTGATTTTTTTATTCTTTCAAATTCTTCTTTATCATAATTTGTTGGCAAATTCAGCCAACCTACAAAGTCTTTTTGATCATTTGTTCTTGAATGTAAGTCTTGATGTATTTGTTCTACTTTTTCTTTATACTGCATTATAGACTTTTGTTCTATTCCTGAATATTTTAAATTTAGTTTTAAATTCAACATATCTATTCCTTCCTTCTTTTGATTCTTATTTATTCCATTAGTAAATTATTCTTGTTTTAATTCATCTATGATTACTTTATAATCTGCAGCTTTTAATATTGCTGTTCCTGCAACTAATATATTTGCTCCTGCATTTTTTACTCTTTCTGCTGTTTTCAGATTAATTCCTCCATCTGCTTCTATATCTATTTCTAGGCTATTCTTTTCTGCATATGTTTTTAATTCATCTATTTTTGCAATCATATCTGTTATTAATGTTTGTCCACCTTTTCCTGGCTCAACAGTCATTATTAAACACATGTGTATATATGGTAAATATTCATATACCTTCTCTATTGGTGTTTCTGGTTTTATTGCAATTCCAACTCTTGAACCTTTTTCTTTTATTAAATTAATATTTTTCATTACTTCTTCTTTGTTTTTACAAGCTTCTAAATGAAATGTTATAATATTGGGCTCATCTGCAGAAAATACTTCTATTCCTGTTTCTACATCCTCTACCATTAAGTGTATGTCTAATGGTAAATTTGATATTCTTTTTATATAATTACTATATTCTATCATTTTATGATATGTATCTTGACTTACAAATTTTCCGTCCATTACATCTATATGAAAATAATCTGTTTTAGATTTTTCTAATAGCATAAATGTTTCTGCTTCATTGCCTTTTTCTACTGACAATATTGATGTTGATATTTCTACCATTTTATCATTTCCTTTCCTTTGGTATGTGTTTATTATATATTATTAAAATTATTTTGTCTAGAACTATATATAAAAAAGCGAGTCTAAGTTTTTCTATCAAATGAAAATTTTAAGAAAATCTAAGACTCGCCATATTTATCTAGTACAGAAAGTTCTCCTACAAGGAGAACTTTCCTACTATATAAAAAAGGCACTCCCTAATTTGAGAGTACCTCTTTGTGTCAGCTTAATTAGAACATTCCACTTAAACCAAATGCAAATTCCTTTGCATTTTCTGCTTTAGGAAATATTAATTCACATTTTATGCTTATCATACCTTCTTTAATATTTCTGATTATTGTTGGTGAATATTGTTCATTTGGGATTGCCTTATATTTTTCCTGTGCACTATCAATAATTTTCACAAGTATCAAAACGGCTTGAATTTATTCCAGCACTTGTTTTGCCGTAATTTCTATATCCAGAAGTGGAGCTGGATATAAAGATTTTGCACAAATTCTCATTAAGCTTTCCTCCTTATGCAATAAAACTTTAAATATTATATCACTAATTAACATAAATGTAAATATTTTACTTTATTTTTTCAAAGTTTTCTATTATATTATCGATGCCAATAATATCTTGCTTCTTTTCTTTCATATTTTTTACAGATATATTATTTTGAGCTAATTCATCTTCGCCTAAAATGAATACATATGGTATATTTTCTTCATTAGCATATTCTAATGATTTTTTCATTTTTCTTGTTTTCATTTCAACTTCAACTCTATATCCTGCTTTTCTCATTATTTCTGCTATTTTTAAACATTGAATTTGTGTTCCCATTGGTATTATAAATATATCTGTTAAGGCATTTTCAGTAAATTCTTCTCTATTTTTCAATATTTCATATATAACATTTAATCCAAAACTTATTCCAACTGCAGGATATTCTTTTCCATCATTTATGAAGTCTGTTATCATTTTATCATAACGACCTCCTCCACCAATACTTGATTTTATACTTCCATCTGTTACATATACTTCAAATACTGTTCCTGTATAATATTCTTGTCCTCTTGCTAATGATGGTGAAAATTGTACATATTTTGTTAGTTCAAGCTCATTTATATATTGTTTCAATGTTTCTAATTCTTGAATTCCTTGTGTTAAAACATCATTTTTGTTTTCTAATTTTATTAGTTCTTCAATATTCATTTGTAGATATGAATATAATTTTTCAATTTGTTCTTCATTTAATCCAACTTTTAAGAATTCTTTTTGTAGTTCTTCTTTTGTTAATTTTTCAAATTTATCAATTATTGTTATTGTATCTGTAATTAATTCTTCAGATATACCTGCTTCAATTATTATCCCTGATAAAAATTTTCTATTATTATATTTTATTACAACATCTATTCCAAGTTTGCTATATGCTTCTACATATAATGCAATAAATTCTGCTTCTACTAATTGTCCTTCTATTCCAACACTATCTACATCACATTGTATAAATTCTCTATCTCTACCTAACTTTACAGGCCCATTTCTAAATACTTCTCCTATTTCATATCTTTTGAATGGAAGTTTTGTATTCTGATTTATTGCTATATATTTTGCAAATGGTACTGTTAAATCATATCTTAATGCTAAATTTCTGTTTCCCTGATCAGATACTTTATATACTTCTTTTAATATATCATTTTCTTCATCATATTTTAATGCTAATAAATCATAGTAACATAATAATGGTGTTTGTAACGGCTTAAATCCATATTTTTCAAATACACATTTTAGTGTATCTGATATATAATTTCTTATATATTGTTCTCTTGGTGAATAATCTGTAGTTCCTTTTACATTTCTTAATTCGATTTCTTTCATATTTATTTTATTCTCCTTTATTATTTCTCATTTTTAACATTTCTATTTTAACATAAAATTATATATTTTTCCATAGTTTTTTAATAAAAATGGCCCAATCTTCTAATTTCAGAAAATTGGGTCACTTTATAATCAACAATTACTAACTTCGAACATCAATTTACACAATATTTCCTCGAACTTGCTTTCACAATCAAATTGACTAATAAATTCCATACACTCCTTACTTGATCTACTACCTCTGAAATAAATAACCAGCCAATTAAGTACCAGCCTTGCATACACTGCCTGAGATCTTCTTTGTTCCACATAAATGGAATTCATCCGTTTTACCGCAATTTCTACAATATGTTTCTCGTTAATATGATCATATTTAGAAAATGCCTTATTGATAGCACAAATAACTTCTAGGACAATTGATGTTTCAATTTCAATTGATGGTTTAATTGCTTGCACACCATCCCAACAATCATAATATCTATTTACAAATGATCCTTTGTTGTATAATGATCTTTTTAACTGTGCTGGGAGCTTTACATTTTGCAAGTCTATGCTAGGCATATTGTTAAAATATGTCTTAAATTGATCTTCATTTTTCTTAAGAAAAATTTTGGCTTTTTCTCTAAATGTTTTTTCTTCATCACTTTCTTCTTCAAGAGGATACACCTCTAAGAATGTTTCATTCCATAACTCATCAATTAATTCATACATATCCTTTCTAGCTTTATTGTTGACAATTGCCTCTTTAATTAAAGCCTTAGCAAGGCTATTGAGGCGTTCCGTATTTTCCGAGGGCAATTCTAATGTTTCTACCTTTGGTTGCATAGATGCTGTTTTTCTTTTCATGTCAAAACCTCCTATTATTGCCTCTGCAAATACTTGCAAAGAATTTTCTTGGTACATTATATCATCATACTAATAATATGTCAACTTCAAATATTATTTAATAACTTTCTCTGCATAACTATTATTTACAATTTTTTCATAAGGAGCTTTTTGAGTTAATTCTCCTGCCATTGTCATAATTTCTTGTAATTTATCAAATGCTTCTTCTTTTAGAATAGGATTCTCTTTCCAAGCTTCAATATCTTTATATGTTTGAACAGATTTTGTTAAAGATTCTAATGTTGTATCTGGAAAATAATTTTGTATCTTTTCTGCAATTTCTTGTGCTGTATGTTCTTTAACATATTGTTCTCCTTTATAAATAGCTTTTGTAAATCCTTCTATTATATCTGAATTTTGAGCAATATAGCTTTTTTTAGCACAATATGCTGTATATGGTACTTCGCCAGCTGCTTCTCCAACAGATGCAACAATGTATCCTTTTCCTGCATCTTGTGTCATTGAGGCTGTTGGTTCAAATAATGTTACATATTCTGCATTTCCTCCTGTAAATGCTCCTGCCATTAAGTCAAATTTTATACTATCATCTAAATTTACATCTGTTTGTGGATTTATTCCATTTTTCTTTAAAACATATTCAAATGTCATATATGGAACTCCACCCTTACGTCCTGGTATTATTGTTTTTCCTATTAAATCTGTCCATTTGAAATTATCTGTTTTTTCTTTACTTACTAATAATGATCCATCTTTTTGAGTTAATTGTGCAAATACTTCTACATAATCTTCTTTTCCCTCATTATAAACATATATTGCCGCTTCTGGTCCACATAATCCAATATCACTTTGACCAGCCAAAATTGCTGTCATTACTTTATCTGCCCCTTGACCTGTTGTTATTTCTAACTTTAAGCCTTGTTCTTCAAAATATCCATTTTCTATTGCAACATATTGAGGTGCATAAAATACTGATCTTGTTACTTCATTCAATTGTATTGTTTTTAAGTTTGAATCACTATTATCTTTTTCTTTTAATAATCCTACTGAAAACACTAATGCTACAATTATAATAGCTATAAAAATATACATAATTGTTCTTTTCATGCCTAATCTAATTCCTTTCCTAATTATACTTAATCACCAATTTTTCTATAATAACTATACTTTCATACATCAATGCTGCAAGAAAAGCAAGAATAATTACACTTGTCATAACTAAATCCAATTGAAATACCTGCCCTCCATATACAATTAAATATCCAAGACCACCTTTTGAAACTAAAAATTCTCCTGAAATTACTCCAACAAGTGTTAGACCTATATTTACTTTTAAAGTATTAAAAAATGTTGGAATATTTGATGGTATAACTATCTTAGTTAATATCTGTAATTTATTAGCATTAAATGTTTGGGCCATTTTAATTTTTTCTTTATCTGTTGCAATAAATCCATTCAATAATTCCAAGACTGTTACAATTAATGAAATTGATACTCCGAACTGTTATTATTGCCGACATTCCTGCACCTACCCAAATTATAATTACAGGACCTAATGCAATTTTAGGTAAACTATTTAATACAACTAAAAATGGTTCTGATACTTTTGATATAAATGGTGACCACCATAAAATTATTGCAATAATAAATCCTAATATTACTCCTATTGAAAATCCTAGCAATGTTTCTATTATTGTTATTTTTAAGTGTTCTAATAAATTATTTGACGTTAAATTTAAGAATGTTTTTAATATTCTTGATGGTTGACTCATTATGAAACTATCTATTTTTCCTTTATTTGCAAGAATTTCCCAAATGGCTATAAAAGCAATTATTATAGTTATTTGTGTGAATAAAATTTCTAATTTTCTTATTTTAATTTTTCTTATGTATTTCTTTCTAT
>OGWY01000116.1_pt1 | contig 56901 bp, 44 predicted proteins | sample 1576121 | NCBI WGS metagenome assembly OGWY01 (sample SAMEA3541543, study PRJEB24748) | human gut metagenome | biome: human gut; feature: human-associated habitat; material: faeces | place: China | collected 2012 | reverse complement strand
CACGATGGTCTGCAGATAGCCCAGCTTAGCCGGATCCAGAACGAAGATCTGGATGCGCGCCAGGGCTGCCGCTGATCACCGCCGGCGCCACCCCGGCGGCAACGCTGAATAGCCTGCGCGAGGCGCTCCAGCAGCTGGTAAGCGATGATCGCTATCGTTCCCTGTGCGACGCCTTGCTGATCTGCGGCTATAGCGATATGTCGCGGGAGGCCTATGCGCCGCTGCTGGCGTGGCGGGATGAGGCCGCGGCGCTGGGGGTCAGCCAGCTATAGGCGAAATGCCTGGGCCAGCGATCTGCGCCGGGGCGGGCTATAGCGGCTGGTCCCACGGCTGGGCGCTGAGATCCATTCGCAGATAGGAAGAGAGCAGGTCGACAGCCAGCTGGTCGCTCATCAGCTGCTCGTTAAGCTGCTGGCGCAGCCGCGGGATCATCTCTTCACGATAGGCCGGGTCGTTGTTTTATGGATTTGTGATCGGCAACACAAATGACTCTCCAATGGCCGTCGTAAAAGATAAATTACCAGGGTTGATTTTAATCAAAGTATGACCAACTGCGCTATGGCGGAAAAAAGATCGCTGCCTATCGCGACCCAAAAGAAAAATTGTGAATTTAATGTTTCTTTGGTGTAAATAATGACCGTGCATTTTCCCCAACCGCCGGGGATAAAATGTGATGCCCGACCGGCTTGTCGTTAAATAATGGCGTTTATTACGTCTGCTTTTTATTCTTTACAGCATTAATTTAATTTTCGGCTTTCTTCTCACCCTGATAGCGCGGGTCGAATAACGTACAAAAGGCGTATTTTTTATCGCCATTTCGCCGTCGATGTTATCGCCATCAATTATTTTTATCCCCGCATTCGGCCACGGCAAAAGGCGCGAAAATAGCGTTCATGATGCTTTTAATATATTGATTTTACTTTACTTATTCTGGCTCGTGGATCCTGCTTATCCGCCGCGGCGGAGCCTTTGTGAGAGCTCTCACATAACCCGGCAATTGCGATTTGTTACACTTTCCGCCGTCAACAAAGGAATGAAAGTGAGACGTGATGAATACTTTTTCTCTGCCTAAAACACAGCATCTGGTAGTTTTCCAGGAAGTGATCCGCAGCGGGTCAATCGGGGCCGGAGCAAAAGCGTTAGGACTCACTCAGCCGGCGGTCAGTAAAATTATTGGCGACATGGAGAGTTATTTTGGCAGCGAATTAATCGTCCGGCGAAATACTGGCGTCTCGCTCACCGAGGCCGGGCAGGTATTTCTCAACTGGTCAGAAGCGATCACCCGTGAAATGAAAAATATGGTCAATGAAATGAATGCTCTGACCAACAGCGCGGTGGTGGATGTCTCCTTTGGTTTCCCTTCGCTGGTCGGGTTTACCTTTATGTCGGAGATGGTGCATCAGTTTAAAATGACTTTCCCGAAGGCGCGGGTCTCGATGTATGAGGCGCAGCTCTCCGCCTTTTTGCCGGCAATCCGCGACGGGCGCCTCGACTTCGCCATCGGGACGCTGAGCGATGAGATGAAACTGCAGGACCTGCACGTCGAGCCGCTGTTTGAGTCTGAGTTTGTGCTGGTGGCGAACCGGGCGCGGATCGGCAACGGCACCGTCCGCCTGGCCTCGCTCCAGCACGAGCAGTGGGTGCTGCCGGAGACCAATATGGGCTACTACAGCGAACTGCTGACCACCCTGCAGCGCAGCGGTATCCGCCGTGAAAATATCGTTAATACCGATTCGGTGGTGACGATCTATAACCTAGTGCTCAATGCCGATTTTCTGACGGTGATCCCCTGCGACATGACCACGCCGTTTGGCTCGAGCCAGTTTGTCACCATCCCCATTAAAGAGGCCTTGCCGGTGGCGCGCTATGCGGCGGTATGGTCGAAAAATTACCGGTTAAAAACCGCCGCGGCGTCGCTGGTGGAGATGGCGAAACACTATTCCTCGGGGCAGGGCAACCGCCACTGGCAGCCATTACAAATTATTGCGTAACTGAAAGTCGTTAAATAATCCAACACACGTCCTCGCTGTTATCAGCAGGATGACGCCCGGTCATTGACTTTATATTAAGATACAGAGGCCATAATGCATATTACCTACGATCTTCCGGTATCTATTGACGATATTCTCGAAGCGAAACAACGCCTCGCGGGAAAAATATATAAAACAGGCATGCCCCGTTCGAATTATTTTAGCGAGCGCTGCCAGGGCGAAATATTTCTTAAATTCGAAAATATGCAGCGCACGGGTTCATTTAAAATTCGCGGCGCCTTTAATAAACTGTGCGGTTTAACCGCGGCGGAAAAACGCAAAGGGGTGGTGGCCTGCTCAGCGGGCAACCACGCCCAGGGCGTCTCGCTCTCCTGCGCCATGCTCGGCATTGACGGGAAAGTGGTGATGCCGAAAGGGGCGCCGAAATCGAAAGTTGCCGCCACCTGTGATTATTCGGCGGAAGTGGTGCTACATGGCGATAACTTTAACGATACCCTCGCCAAAGCCAGCGATATTGTTGAACTTGAGGGCCGCATTTTTATTCCCCCCTATGACGACCCGCAGGTTATCGCCGGGCAGGGGACGATTGGACTCGAAATATTAGAAGATCTGTATGACGTGGATAATGTCATCGTGCCCATTGGCGGCGGCGGCTTAATTGCCGGTATCGCGATCGCGATTAAATCCATTAACCCGACAATCCGCATTATCGGCGTGCAGTCGGAGAATGTTCACGGCATGGCCGCCTCCTGGTATGCCGGGGAAATCACCAGCCATCGCCACGCCGGCACCTTAGCCGATGGTTGCGACGTCGCCCGCCCGGGGAAACTGACCTATGAAATCGCCCGCCAGCTGGTGGATGACATCGTCCTGGTGAGTGAGGATGACATTCGCCAGAGCATGGTCGCCTTAATTCAGCGCAATAAAGTGATCACCGAAGGGGCCGGGGCGTTAGCCTGCGCCGCGTTATTAAGCGGCAAACTCGACAGCTATATCCAGAACCGCAAAACGGTCAGCCTGATTTCCGGGGGCAATATCGATCTCTCCCGGGTATCGCAAATTACCGGTTTTGTTGACGCTTAATTCAATACATAAGTGAGGACAGGATATGAGTACGACTGAGAGCATTGCATCCAGCCAGACAAGCCTTTCGTCCTGGCGTAAATCTGACACCACCTGGACCCTGGGCCTGTTTGGCACCGCTATCGGCGCCGGGGTGCTGTTTTTCCCGATCCGCGCCGGCTTCGGCGGGCTGATCCCGATCCTGGTGATGCTGGTGCTGGCCTATCCCATCGCCTTTTATTGCCATCGGGCGCTGGCCCGGCTATGCCTGTCGGGGGCTAACCCCTCCGGCAATATCACCGAAACGGTGGAAGAGCATTTTGGCAAAACCGGCGGGGTGGTGATCACCTTTCTGTACTTCTTCGCCATCTGCCCACTGCTGTGGATTTATGGCGTCACGATCACCAATACCTTTATGACTTTCTGGGAGAACCAGCTGCAGATGCCGGCTCTCAACCGCGGGGTGGTGGCGCTGCTCCTGCTGCTGCTGATGGCGTTTGTCATCTGGTTTGGTAAAGACCTGATGGTCAAGGTGATGAGCTATCTTGTGTGGCCGTTTATCGCCAGCCTGGTGGTGATCTCCCTGTCCCTGATCCCCTACTGGAATAGCGCGGTGATTGACCAGGTCAACCTCAGCGATATCGCCTTAACCGGTCACGACGGCATTCTGGTGACGGTATGGCTGGGCATCTCCATCATGGTGTTCTCCTTCAACTTCTCGCCGATCGTCTCCTCGTTTGTGGTCTCCAAACGCGAAGAGTATGAAGCGCAGTTTGGCCGCGAGTATACCGAACGCAAATGCTCACAGATCATCTCCCGGGCCAGCATGCTGATGGTGGCGGTGGTGATGTTCTTCGCCTTCAGCTGCCTGTTTACCCTCTCACCGCAGAACATGGCGGACGCCAAGGCCCAGAATATCCCGGTGCTCTCCTATCTGGCGAACCACTTTGCCTCGATGTCGGGCACCAAATCCACCTTTGCCACCCTGCTGGAGTATGGCGCGTCGATCATCGCCCTGGTGGCCATCTTCAAATCGTTTTTCGGCCACTATCTCGGCACGCTCGAAGGGCTGAACGGTCTGATCCTGCGCTTTGGCTATAAAGGGGATAAAACCCGGGTCTCCAGCGGCAAGCTCAATACCCTGAGCATGGTGTTCATCATGGGATCGACCTGGGTGGTGGCGTATGCCAACCCCAATATCCTCGACCTGATTGAGGCCATGGGCGCGCCGATTATCGCCTCGCTGCTGTGCCTGCTGCCGATGTACGCCATTCGTAAAGCGCCTTCGCTGGCCAAATACCGTGGCCGTCTCGACAACTTCTTTGTGACCGCTATCGGTCTGCTGACCATCCTCAACATTGCTTACAAACTGTTCTAATCCGGCTCAGGCCACGCGGAGTACAACATGACTGAATTTCCGGTAGTACTGGTGATTAACTGCGGCTCGTCGTCAATCAAATTTTCCGTCCTGGACGCCGCAAGCTGCGACTGCCTGCTCAACGGCGTAGCCGAGGGCATCAACGCGGAACGGGCGTCTCTCTCGCTCAACGGCGGCGAGCCGGTGGCGCTGGCGCAGCGCGGCTACGAAGGCGCCCTGCAGGCGATTGCCGGAGCATTAGCCCAACGCGACCTCATCGACAGCGTGGCCCTGATTGGCCACCGCGTCGCCCACGGCGGCGACCTGTTCACCGAGTCGGTCATTATTAGCGAGGAGGTTATCAATAACATTCGCCAGGTATCGTCCCTGGCCCCGCTGCATAACTACGCCAGTCTCAGCGGCATCGCCTCGGCGCAGCGGCTGTTCCCGGAGGTGATGCAGGTGGCGGTCTTTGATACCAGCTTTCACCAGACCCTGGCCCCGGAAGCTTTTCTCTATGGTCTGCCGTGGGAGTATTACCAGAATCTCGGGGTACGCCGCTACGGTTTCCACGGCACCTCGCACCGCTATGTGTCCCAGCGCGCCCTGGCGCTGCTCGGGTTGCCGGAGCAGGAGAGCGGCCTGGTGATCGCCCACTTGGGCAATGGCGCCTCGATCTGCGCGGTGCGTAACGGCCGCAGCGTGGACACCTCGATGGGGATGACGCCGCTGGAGGGGCTGATGATGGGCACCCGCAGCGGCGATGTCGACTTCGGCGCCATGGCGTGGATTGCCGGGGAAACCCGGCAGACCCTCAGCGACCTGGAGCGGGTAGCCAACACCGCCTCCGGCCTGCTGGGGATCTCCGGTCTTTCCTCCGACCTGCGGGTGCTGGAGCAGGCGTGGCATGAGGGCCATGCCCGCGCCCGCCTGGCGATTAAAACCTTTGTCCATCGTATCGCCCGCCATATTGCCGGCCACGCCGCGGCGCTGCAGCGTCTCGACGGCATTATTTTCACCGGCGGGATTGGCGAGAACTCGGTGCTGATCCGTCGGCTGGTGAGCGAGCGGCTGACGGTCTTTGGCCTTGCGATGGACGCCGCCCGCAATCAGCAGCCCAATTCGGCCGGCGAGCGCCTGATTTCCGCCGACGGCAGCCGGGTGCGCTGCGCGGTTATTCCTACCAATGAAGAGCGCATGATTGCCCTCGATGCGATCCGCTTAGGCCGGATCCACACCGCGGCGGCGCTGGCCTGACTTTTTATTCTGTAGAGAGACGATGTTCATGAAAGTAGATATCGATACCCAGGATGTACGATACGCCGACGCCTGGCTGGGCTTTCGCGGTACGGCGTGGCAAACGCAGATCGACGTTCGCGACTTTATTCAGCATAACTACACCCCTTACGAGGGCGATGAGTCTTTCCTCGCCGACTCGACGCCAGCGACCACCGCCCTCTGGGAGCAGGTGATGGCCGGGATCCGCGTCGAGAACGCCACCCATGCGCCGGTGGATTTCGACACCAATGTCGCCACCTCCATCACCGCCCACGCGGCGGGCTATATCAACCAGCCGCTGGAAAAGATCGTCGGCCTGCAAACGGACCAGCCGCTGAAGCGCGCCCTGCATCCTTTTGGCGGCATCAAGATGATCAAAAGCGCCTTCGAGGCCTATGGTCGCGAAATGGATCCTGACTTTGAGTATCAGTTTACGGCGCTGCGTAAGACCCACAATCAGGGCGTTTTTGACGTCTATTCCCCGGATATGCTGCGCTGCCGCAAATCCGGGGTGCTGACCGGGCTACCGGACGGCTATGGCCGCGGACGGATCATCGGCGATTACCGCCGCGTGGCGCTGTACGGCATTCGCTATCTGGTCCGCGAACGTGAGCTGCAGTTTGCCGACCTGCAGCCGGCCCTTGAGCGCGGCGAGGCGCTGGAGGCCACCCTGCGCCTGCGCGAAGAGCTGGCCGAACAGCGGCGCGCGCTGCTGCAGATGCAGGAGATGGCGGCCCGCTACGGCTGCGATATCGCCCACCCGGCGCGCACTGCCCGGGAGGCGGTGCAGTGGCTCTACTTCGCCTACCTGGCGGCGGTGAAGTCGCAGAACGGCGGCGCCATGTCGCTGGGGCGCACGGCCACCTTCCTCGACATCTATATCGAACGCGATCTGCGCGCCGGTTTATTGAATGAGGAGCAGGCCCAGGAGCTCATTGACCACTTCATCATGAAGATCCGCATGGTGCGTTTCCTGCGCACCCCGGAATTTGATTCGCTGTTCTCCGGGGATCCCATCTGGGCGACGGAGGTGCTGGGCGGCATGGGGCTGGATGGTCGCACCCTGGTCAGCAAAACCACCTTCCGCTATCTGCATACTCTGCACACCATGGGCCCGGCGCCGGAGCCGAACCTGACCGTGCTCTGGTCGCAAGCGCTGCCGGCGGCGTTTAAAAAATATGCCGCCCGGGTCTCTATCGCCACCTCGTCGCTGCAGTATGAGAACGACGATCTGATGCGCAGCGATTTTCACAGCGACGACTACGCCATCGCCTGCTGCGTCAGCCCGATGGTGATCGGCAAGCAGATGCAGTTCTTCGGCGCCCGCGCCAATCTCGCCAAAACGCTGCTCTACGCGATTAACGGCGGGGTGGATGAGAAACTGAAGATTCAGGTGGGGCCGAAAACCGTACCGTTGCGCGATGAGGTGCTGGACTACGACACCGTGATGGCCAGCCTCGACCACTTTATGGACTGGCTGGCGGTGCAGTACATCAGCGCGCTGAACATCATCCATTGCATGCATGATAAGTACAGCTACGAGGCGGCGCTGATGGCCCTGCACGACCGCGACGTCTACCGCACGATGGCCTGCGGCATCGCCGGCCTGTCGGTGGCGGCGGATTCGTTGTCGGCGATAAAGTACGCCCGGGTGAAGCCGGTGCGCGATCACCACGGGCTGGCGGTGGACTTTGTCATTGAAGGCGACTATCCGCAGTACGGCAACAACGACGATCGGGTTGATGCCATCGCCTGCGACCTGGTGGAGCGCTTTATGCGCAAAATTCAGGCGCTCCCCACCTGGCGTCAGGCGGTGCCGACCCAGTCGATCCTGACCATCACCTCCAACGTGGTATACGGCCAGAAAACCGGCAACACCCCGGACGGACGTCGGGCGGGGACGCCGTTCGCTCCGGGGGCCAATCCGATGCATGGTCGCGACCGGAAAGGGGCGGTGGCGTCGCTGACCTCGGTGGCGAAACTGCCGTTTACCTACGCCAAAGATGGCATCTCGTATACCTTCTCCATCGTGCCGGCGGCGCTCGGCAAAGCCCCGTCAGCGCAGGAAAACAACCTGGTGGGCCTGCTGGACGGCTACTTCCACCACGAGGAGACGGTGGAGGGGGGACAGCATCTCAACGTCAATGTGCTGAACCGGGAAAAGCTGCTCGATGCGATAGAACACCCGGAGCAGTATCCGAATCTGACGATCCGCGTCTCCGGCTATGCGGTCCGCTTTAACGCGCTGACCCGCGAACAGCAGCAGGATGTGATCTCCCGAACGTTCACCAGTCAACTCTGAGCGGCCACCGGGTCACAGGAGAGCCTTTAACGGGCTCTCCTGTTATCATCTTCACATTACCGCAACAAAATAATCACCACTGTTGATCATATTCGCATTTTTGCACCACGCTGGCGCGCAGCGACCGCTAACTGCATCTATGTTTAGCTCACGGGCCGGTACGGATACCGCGTTGTCCGGCTCGCCACGTGATGGCAACCGATCTCCTGACCTGAAAGGGAATGCGCCCTTGCCGGATGCGGCACGGGTTGCCGTCGCGTGCGTACCGACCGGGGCGACTGTTCTCCGGTGTTCCACTCCTTCCTGGCGGGATTTTTGCTTCTTCCACCCTGGCCGTCCTGGCGCTGCGCCAACGTCGGCACCACACGGTAAGTGATATTTTCTGCGTCATTCCATGACGCCAGGCTTTACATCGCTGAGGAATATCCGAATGTCTTTGAAACTGAAAACAATGACGCTTCATGTTGTGATAGCAGGTTGTATGAGCATGGCCTTTTACGCCCAGGCAGACGTGAAGATCGGCGTCGCCGGGCCCTTTACCGGCCCCAACGCCACCTACGGCGCCCAGTACTGGAAGGGGGCCTCGCAGGCGGTGGCCGATATCAATGCCGCCGGCGGCATCAAAGGCGAAAAGATTGTGCTGGTGCAGGGGGATGACGCGTGCGAACCGAAGCAGGCGGTGGCGGTGGCCAACCGGCTGGTGGATGAAGCGAAAGTCTCCGCCGTGGTGGGGCACTTTTGCTCTTCCTCAACGATGCCGGCCTCCGAGGTATATGACGAAGCCGGGATCCTGACCATTACCCCCGGCTCGACCAACCCGCAGATCACCGAGCGCGGCATGAAAGATATCTTCCGCATGTGTGGTCGTGACGATCAGCAGGGGGCGATCGCCGCCAACTATATGCTGGACGTGCTGAAGGCGAAGAAAATCGCCGTCATCCACGATAAAGACACCTATGGTCAGGGGCTGGCCGATGCCACCCGCGCGGCGCTGGCGAAGCGGGGTACGAAAGAAGTGTTGTACGAAGGCCTTTCCCGCGGTGAAAAAGACTTTAACGCCCTGGTGACCAAGATCGGCGCCCTCAAGCCGGACGTGGTCTACTTTGGCGGCTGCCATCCGGAAGCGGGCCCGCTGGTGCGCCAGATGCGCGAGCAGGGGGTGCAGGCCAAATTCTTCTCCGGCGACTGTATCGTCACCGAGGAACTGGTCACGGCCGCCGGCGGGCCGCAGTTCACCAACGGCGTGCTGATGACCTTTGGTCAGGATCCGCGCACCCTCCCGGACGGCAAAGCGGTGATCGAGAAGTTCCGCGCCAGCGGCTTTGAGCCGGAAGGTTATACCCTCTACGCCTACGCCTCTATTCAGGCTATCGCCGCGGCCTGGAACGCCGTCGGTACCGATAACGCCAAAGCCAGCGACTGGCTGAAGAGCCACGACGTCGAGACGGTGATGGGCAAGAAAGCCTGGGATGGCAAAGGCGACCTCAAGGTGTCCGACTACGTGGTCTATCAGTGGGACGACAAGGGCAAATATCACCAGCTCTGATCGGCCACGACCTGAGGACGCTCTGTCCTTTTGACTTGCGAATTGTCACATGACGGCGGTTGACCGGGAACGGAACCCGGCGGCCGTCTGCCTGGCGGCTGGAGGGGCTATGACGGCGTTTTTTCTGCAACAACTGATCAATGGGCTGACGCTGGGCGCGGTGTACGGCTTAATCGCCATCGGCTACACCATGGTGTATGGGATCATCGGCATGATCAACTTCGCCCACGGCGAGGTGTATATGGTCTCCGCCTACCTGTGCGCCATCGGCCTGGCGCTGCTCTCTTTCTTCGGGATCCACTCCTTTCCGCTGCTGATTTTCGCCACCCTGGTGTTCACCATCGTGGTCACCGGCGTATACGGCTGGGCGATCGAGCGCATCGCCTACCGGCCGCTGCGCAACTCGACGCGGCTGGCGCCGCTGATCTCGGCTATCGGGATGTCGCTGATCCTGCAGAACTATGTCCAGCTGAGCCAGGGGCCGAACCAGCAGGGGATCCCGACGCTGCTTAGCGGCGCGTTGCGCATGACGGTGGGCGATGGGGTAGTGCAGATCACCTGGACCAAGGTGTTTATTCTCGTCGCGGCGCTGGTGGGGATGCTTATCCTGACCTGGATTATTCAGTATACCCGGCTGGGGCGCATCTGCCGCGCCACCCAGCAGGACCGGCGCATGGCGGCGATCCTTGGCATCAATACCGACCGGGTGATCTCCCTGGTGTTTGTCATCGGCGCGGCGATGGCCGGTCTGGCCGGCGTGCTGGTGACCATGAACTACGGCACCTTCGACTTCTATATCGGATTTATTATCGGCATCAAAGCCTTCACCGCCGCGGTGCTGGGCGGGATCGGCTCGCTGCCTGGCGCGATGCTGGGTGGTCTGCTGCTTGGGGTGGCCGAAGCCCAGTTCGCCGGGCTGGTGAATTCGGATTACAAAGATGTCTTTTCCTTTGCGCTGCTGGTGGCGATCCTGATTTTTCGCCCGCAGGGGCTGCTGGGACGTCCGCTGGTGGCCAAGGTCTAAGGAGGCTTTATGGGTGAAATTACGCGCCAGCCTGCGCGGGCTATCCAAAACGCGCTGATCGACAGCGTACTGGCCGGCCTTTGCGCGTTAATTGTCTTTGGCCCGATCGTCGGCGTGGTGCTCAAAGGGTATGGTTTTACCCTCGCGCCTGCGCGGGTGGCGATTCTGGTGGCGGTGGTGATGGCCGGCAGGCTGGCGCTCAGTCTGCTGCTGCAGAGCCACAGGGGAAAAGCCTTTATTGCCCGCTTTGAGGGGGCGGATGACGGGGTGTACGTCCGGCCGCCGGGCTACCGCTCGCGGCTGCGCTGGATAATACCGCTGCTGGTGGGGCTGGCCATTGTCTTTCCGTTTCTCGCCACAAAATATCTGCTGACCGTGGCCATTCTTGGGCTGATCTACGTTCTGCTTGGCCTGGGGTTGAATATTGTGGTGGGCCTCGCGGGCCTGCTCGATCTGGGCTATGTGGCGTTTTACGCCATCGGCGCCTACGGCCTGGCGCTGGGCTACCAGTACCTGGGCCTCGGCTTCTGGGCGATGCTGCCGCTGGGGGCGGTGATGGCGGCCCTCGCCGGGGCGTTGCTGGGTTTTCCGGTGCTGCGTATGCATGGCGACTATCTGGCCATCGTCACCCTCGGCTTTGGCGAAATTATCCGCCTGGTGCTTAACAACTGGGTGAGCTTCACCGGGGGCCCTAACGGCGTACCGGTGCCATCCCCCACGCTGTTTGGCCTCGAGTTTACCCGCCGGGCCAAGGATGGCGGCATCCCCATCCATGAGTTTTTCCACGTCAGCTACAACCCCAACCTGAAATTCATCTTTCTCTACGCCGTGCTGTGTCTGGTGGTGATGCTGGTGCTGCTGGTGAAGCATCGCCTGTCGCGGATGCCCATCGGCCGCGCCTGGGAGGCGCTGCGCGAGGATGAGATCGCCTGTCGGGCGATGGGGCTCAACCACGTGCTGGTGAAGCTCTCGGCGTTTATGCTCGGCGCGTCGACGGCCGGCATCGCCGGGGTGTTCTTCGCCAGCTATCAGGGGTTTGTTAACCCGACGTCGTTCACCTTTTTTGAGTCGGCGCTGATCCTGGCGATTGTAGTGCTCGGGGGAATGGGCTCCACCTTGGGAGTGGTACTGGCGGCGTTTGTTCTGACGGTCACCCCGGAGCTGCTGCGCGGTTTTGACGAATATCGGGTGCTGCTGTTCGGCGTGCTGATGGTGATGATGATGATCTGGCGGCCGCGCGGCCTGGTGCGCACCAGCCGCAGCGGGGTTGCGTTGCGAAAAGGAGTCGCGCCATGACCGACAGCATCTTACGCGTTGAGCATCTGATGATGCATTTCGGCGGCATCAAAGCGCTGAATGATGTCAATCTGGAGGTGGAGCGGGGGTCGATCACCGCCCTGATCGGCCCCAACGGCGCGGGCAAGACCACGGTGTTTAATTGCCTGACCGGTTTTTATCGGGCGACGGGGGGCAGTATCGTGTTGCGGGCGCGGGAAAAGGTCACCGATGTCATTCAGGTGCTGGGGCAGAAGCTTCACCCGGACGATTTTCTCCACCCGGCGCAGCTGGGGAGGCGGATCTATTACAAGATGTTCGGTGGCACCCATCTGGTGAACCGCGCTGGCCTGGCGCGCACCTTCCAGAATATACGTTTATTCCGCGAGATGTCGGTGATCGAGAACCTGCTGGTGGCCCAGCATACCCAGGTCAACCGCCATCTGCTGGCCGGGATCCTCAATACCCGTGGGTATCGGCAGGCGGAGAATCAGGCGCTGGATCGCGCTTTTTACTGGCTGGAGGTGGTGGAGATGGTGGACTGCGCCAACCGTCTGGCGGGGACCCTCTCCTACGGACAGCAGCGGCGGCTGGAGATCGCCCGCGCCATGTGCACCCGTCCGGAGATGATCTGTCTGGACGAGCCGGCCGCCGGCCTCAACCCGGTGGAAACCCAGGCGCTGAGCCGGATTATTCGCTTTCTGCGCCAGCAGCACGGCATCACGGTGCTACTGATCGAGCATGATATGGGGATGGTGATGGAGATTTCGGATCATATCATCGTCCTCGATCACGGGGACGTCATCGCCCGCGGCGCGCCGCAGGCGATCCAGGCCAACGCCAGTGTGATTGCCGCCTATCTAGGCGCTGAGGAAGAGGAGACGCGCCGATGAGCCAGCCTTTGCTTGCCTTTAATGAGGTGGATGTCTTCTACGGGCCGATCCAGGCCCTGAAGCAGGTCTCCCTCACCGTCAACGAGGGGGAGACGGTGGCGCTGATCGGCGCCAACGGCGCCGGTAAATCAACGCTGCTGATGTCGGTCTTCGGCCAGCCGCGCATTGCCGGCGGGGAGATTTTCTATCGCGGGGAGGCGATCAGCCGGAAATCGTCCCACTTTATCGCCAGCAACGGCATCGCCCAGGCCCCGGAAGGGCGGCGCATCTTTCCCGATATGACCGTCGAGGAGAATCTGCTAATGGGGACCATTGCCATTGGCAACCGCTATCAGGCCGAGGACAAGGCGCGAATGTACCAGCTGTTCCCCCGGCTGGAAGAGCGGCGGGGACAGCGGGCGATGACCCTCTCCGGCGGCGAGCAGCAGATGCTGGCCATCGCCCGGGCGCTGATGAGCCGACCGCGCCTGCTGCTGCTGGATGAGCCGAGCCTGGGGCTGGCGCCGCTGGTGGTGAAGCAGATTTTTCAGATCCTGCGCGAGCTGACGGCCCAGGGGATGACGCTGTTTCTGGTGGAGCAGAATGCCCGCCATGCCCTCAACCTGTCGGACCGCGCCTACGTGATGGTGAACGGCCAGATCCGCCTGAGTGGTAGCGGCCAGACGCTGCTCAACGACCCGGAGGTGCGTAAGGCATATCTGGGGATCAGCGGCTGAGGGGGTTATTCCCGCAGTTCGTTACGGGTTTTAATGTGCTGCCAGAAACGTTCGGCGGCCTGGTTAAGCCGCGAGCCGGAGCGGTAGAGCCAGGCGCCGATCGGCAGCGACAGGCTCTCATCGAGGATCGTCAGCCGGCCTTCGTCCAGCTCGCGCTGAATGGAGTACTGCGGCAGCCAGCCCACGCCGTCGCCATTGAGGATCATGCGCTTGAGCAGCTCGCTCATGGAAGAGACAAACGTAAGGGAGAAGGTGATCTCCGGCGTACGGTCGATGACCTGGTTCACCTGGCGCCCCATATAGCTGTCGTTGGCGTATTTCATCAGCGGCAGCACGCCGCGATGTAAATGAAACAGCGGGCGGCCATGTTCGTCGCAGGGGGAGACCAGGTGCAGGTAAGAATCAAAAATTTTATGATTAATAAACGGATAGTTCATTAATTCTTCATTATAGAAGGAGAGGATAAAATCGCTTTTTCCCTCTTTCAGGTTAAATACGGCGTCGTTGACGTTAATCGATTCAACATGAAAAGTCTTATTTTTACGGTCGGTGTAACCGGCGATGATCTCCGGCAGTAATAACACCGACAGCGAAGGGGCGGCGTCGATTCTTATTTTCTGGGTAGTGTTATTTAAGCCTTTAATACGGCTGATCTGAAAATCCATGTCATCGAGCATATTTCGCGCATAGCCGACAAAAATTTTCCCGCGGTTGGTCAGCTGCAGGGGGTTGGCGCTACGATCGAAGATGCTGAATCCGAGGGAGGCCTCCAGCGACTGGATGCGTCGGCTGAACGAGGACTGAGAGATGTTGCGGGCTTTGGCCGCCAGGGTAAAGCTGCGCGACTCCTCAAGGGCAATCACATCATACAGCCATTTTACTTCCAGATTTGCCAACACCGATCCAGTCCTCAAAAACGCAATAAAGGCTATGCAATTTTAGCATAGCGCATAGAAACTATGCAATTAACATAATTATCGACAGGTGTTAACATTTTTTGGAAAGTTGAGATTTATGAATGCATATCGGCGACCCTACATGAGCACGATATGAAATCGCGACTCACGGTTATTTATTGCTTTATTTCATTGTCCAGGACTTATCTTATTAAATAGCCGGCGACGATGACGAAAGCAATGAATAACCCAGGCCTCTTACCTTAAATAGTTTGTCAGGAGTTCCATGTCACAACAAATTGAATCAGTAAAAATGGCTCTGCAGGAGCTGGGGATTAATGCAAGCGGCGAATTCTTTTACAACCCTGATTACGATTTGCTTATTGCACATGAAACCTCTCCTGAGCTGACCGGCGCGGCCCGCGGCGTGATGACCGACTCTGGCGCTGTGGCTGTTGATACCGGGATCTTCACCGGCCGTTCGCCGCGCGATAAATACATCGTCCGCGACGAACAGACTCGCGACACCGTCTGGTGGGCAGACTCCGGCCTCGGCCGTAATGACAATAAGCCGTTATCGCCAGACGTGTGGCGTAGCCTGAAAAGCCTGGTCGCGGGCCAGCTGAGCGGCAAAAAACTGTACGTCATCGACGCCTGGTGCGGCGCCAGCCCGGACACCCGTCTTGGCGTACGCTTCGTCACCGAGGTGGCGTGGCAGGCCCACTTTGTCAAAAACATGTTCATCGTGCCAAGCGCCGACGAGCTGGCCAGCTTTACGCCAGACTTCGTGGTGCTCAACGGCGCGGGCTGCACCAATGCCAACTGGCAGGCGCAGGGGATGAACTCCGAGAACTTTGTCGCCTTTAATCTGAGCGAGCGTATTCAGCTCATCGGCGGTACCTGGTACGGCGGCGAAATGAAGAAAGGGCTGTTCTCGGTCATGAACTACCTGCTGCCGCAGAAAGGCATCGCGTCGATGCACTGCTCGGCCAACCGTGGCGAAGCAGGGGACGTGGCGCTGTTCTTCGGCCTCTCCGGGACCGGGAAAACCACCCTGTCGACCGATCCGCATCGTCAGCTGATTGGCGATGATGAGCACGGTTGGGACGATGACGGCGTGTTTAACTTCGAAGGCGGCTGCTACGCCAAGACCATCAATCTCGATCCGCAGGCGGAGCCGGAGATTTATGGCGCCATCCGCCGCAATGCGCTGCTGGAAAACGTGGTGGTGCGCGCTGACGGCAGCGTGGATTATGCCGACGGCAGCAAAACCGAAAACACCCGCGTCTCCTATCCGCTGTCGCATATCGACAATATCGTCAAGCCGGTGTCCCGCGCGGGCCATCCGTCGAAGGTGATTTTCCTTGCCGCCGATGCGTTTGGCGTCCTGCCGCCGGTCTCCCGTCTGACCACCGAGCAGATGCAGTACCATTTCCTGTCGGGTTTCACCTCGAAGCTGGCGGGCACCGAGCGCGGCATTACCCAGCCGACGCCGACCTTCTCCGCCTGCTATGGCGCGGCGTTCCTGCTGCTTCACCCGACCCAGTACGCCAGCGTCCTGGCGGCGAAGATGGCGGAATCCGGTGCCGAAGCCTGGCTGGTCAACACCGGCTGGAACGGCGAAGGCAAACGCCTGTCGCTGCGCGATACCCGCAGCATCATTAGCGCGATCCTCAACGGCACTACCGGCCCGCTGCGCGAGGAGACCATCCCGGTGTTCGGTCTTGCGATCCCGCAGAGCATTCCAGGGGTAGACAGCGCGGTGCTGGATCCGCGTAATGGCTGGAGTTCAGCGGATAAATGGCAGGAGAAGGCCGAGAGCCTGGCTCAGCTGTTTATGGATAACTTCAAGCAGTACAGCGATACCGAAGCGGGCGCGCGTCTGGCGCTGGCCGGTCCGCAGCTGCAGAAGAGCGCGGTCGAAGCCTGATCCGCGGCCAGCAGGTCGACGCCTGGCGCCGACCTGCTGGTGAGCCGCTTTACTCCGCAAAGGCCCGCAGCGCATCTCCCGTGAGGCGATAACGCACCCACTCATCCTGCGGCTGCGCGCCAATGCTCAGATAGAAATCAATCGCCGGCTGGTTCCAGTCGAGCACGCTCCACTCCAGACGCCCGCACTGACGTTGTACAGCATATTGCGCGATGGTTTTCAGCAGCGCTTTTCCGGCGCCGATCCCGCGATAGTCGGGGGTGACGTACAGATCCTCCATATAGATACCATTGCGTCCAAGCCAGGTGGAGTAGCTGGTGAAGAACACCGCGTAGCCCACCGCTTTGCCCGCCACCTCGCAGATCAGCGCTTCGGTTTTGCTGCCGCTGGCAAACAGCGTCTCTCTGATCTCCTCTGGCGTCGTCACTACCTCTTCGGGGGCTTTCTCGTAGACCGCGAGTTCATAAATCATGTCGTAGATAGCGGTGGCGTCGTCCGGGGTGGCCTGGCGGATTGTGATGCTCATGGGGTGTCCTGTATCCATAGTCAAAAGAGAGCAAAATTGCTGACCCTGAGGATAAGCGGTATTGTGAAAAGAATTAAGTGCAATGAAATCAGCAAACGATGAATATTATGCATCCTGTCCTGCGCCGGATTGACCTCAACCTGTTGCCGGTCTTTGACGCGGTCTATCGCTCCCGCTCGGTACGCCTGGCGGCGGAAGAGCTGGCGATGAGCACCTCGGCGCTGAGCCATGCGCTTTCCCGGCTGCGCAGCGCCCTCAACGATCCGCTGTTCTACCGCGAAGGCCACCGGATGTGCCCCAGCGTCTATGCCAGCCAGCTGGCGCCCTCTATCGCTTCGGCGCTGAAGTTTCTCAACCAGGAGCTGACGCCGCCGGCGGCGTTTGTGCCGGCCGCCAGCACCGACTGCATGCAGATTGCGATCACCGATTTCACCGCGTTCTGCGTCTTTCCGACGCTGATGCATCACCTGCAGCGTGAGGCGCCCGGGCTGCGGTTTGAGCTCCGTTATCTGCCCCACAGCCCGGCGCTGACCGAGCTGCTGGCGGGCGAGGTCGACCTGGCCCTCGGGTTCAATACCCCTGACGAGCCAGCCCATCCCGATCTTGAGGAGATTAACTGGCTGCGGGACGAATATGTGGTCATCAGCCAGGCCAACCGGACGGCGCTGACCCTGGACGCCTACCTTGCGGCCCGTCATCTGGTGGTGACCCCGTGGAATGAGCGGCAGGGGGTGCTGGACTGTGAGCTGGAGCGACAGGGCTATTCGCGGCAGGTGGCGATGAAAACCCCCTCGATGCTGAGCGCGCCCTTTATTATTGAGCAGAGCGACCTGTTGATGGCGCTGCCCCGGCGGGCGGCGGAGACGATGGCCCGCGCCGCCCGGCTGACCATTTTCCCGCTGCCGTTTCCGGTTCCGCCGTTTGACGTCAAGATTTACGCCCACCAACGCAGCGGGAAACGCGAGGCTACCCGCTGGCTTATCTCCCTGTTGCAGACGCTGGTGGCGGAGTCCACCGCTTCCTGACGCGCTTTCCAGCCGGCAGGGTATTTCGTTACCCCAGGCCAGGTTTTATGCCTTCAACCCACGGCGACATATCCTGGCCCCGGTCACAAAACGGAAAACTGACTTTTTCGCCGTCACCCGCGGCGTGGTTAGGACGGCGTGTGTTAAATGATTGTATGTAAAAGTAATGTTAATTAGTTAAATGTTATTCATGCGTAAAATGCATTAGTGGATGCGTTTATTACGCTTATTTCGTTCCCGGTTCTGTTTCAGTCTTCAGCGACAGGCGCGCGACAACGCGTGGATAACAAACTGGAGACCTGCATGCATTCAACAACCTCACAGATGAGTACCCGTGACCGGATCGGCGCCATTCTGCGCGTCACGTCCGGTAACTTTCTCGAACAGTTCGACTTTTTTCTGTTCGGGTTTTATGCCACCTACATCGCCCATACCTTTTTTCCGGCGAGCAGTGAATTCGCCTCGCTGATGATGACCTTCGCAGTCTTTGGCGCCGGCTTTTTGATGCGCCCCATCGGCGCTATCGTACTTGGCGCCTATATCGACAAGGTGGGGCGGCGCAAGGGGCTGATCGTCACCCTGTCGATCATGGCCACCGGCACCTTCCTGATCGTGCTGATCCCCTCTTATCAGACCATTGGCCTGTGGGCGCCGCTGCTGGTGCTGATCGGCCGTCTGCTGCAGGGCTTTTCCGCAGGCGCCGAGCTGGGCGGGGTGTCGGTCTATCTGGCCGAGATCGCCACCTCGGGCCGCAAAGGCTTTTACACCAGCTGGCAGTCGGGCAGTCAGCAGGTTGCCATCATGGTGGCAGCCGCGATGGGCTTTGCCCTCAACGCGGTACTGGAGCCGAGCGCTATCAGCGACTGGGGCTGGCGTATTCCGTTCCTTTTCGGCTGCCTGATTGTTCCGTTCATTTTTATCCTGCGCCGTAAGCTGGAGGAGACCCAGGAGTTTACTGCCCGCCGCCATCATCTGGCGATGCGCCAGGTATTCGCCACCCTGCTGGCGAACTGGCAGGTGGTTATCGCCGGGATGATGATGGTGGCGATGACCACCACCGCGTTCTACCTGATCACCGTCTATGCCCCGACCTTTGGTAAAAAGGTGCTGATGCTCAGCGCCTCTGACAGCCTGCTGGTCACGCTGCTGGTGGCGATTTCCAACTTCTTCTGGCTGCCGGTGGGCGGGGCGCTGTCCGACCGCTTTGGCCGCCGATCGGTGCTGATCGCCATGACCCTGCTGGCGCTGGCTACCGCCTGGCCTGCGCTGACCATGCTGGCGAACGCCCCGAGCTTTTTGATGATGCTGAGCGTGCTGCTGTGGCTGTCGTTTATCTACGGCATGTACAACGGGGCGATGATCCCGGCGCTGACCGAAATTATGCCCGCCGAAGTGCGCGTGGCAGGTTTCTCGCTGGCCTACAGCCTGGCGACCGCGGTGTTTGGCGGCTTCACGCCGGTGATTTCCACAGCGCTGATTGAGTATACCGGTGATAAAGCGTCTCCTGGCTACTGGATGAGCTTTGCCGCCATCTGCGGCCTGCTGGCCACTTGCTACCTCTATCGCCGTAGCGCCGTTGCGCTGCAGACGGCACGTTAATCAGGGAGAAGATGATGCGTAAAACGACAGGAACCCTGCTCGCCACGCTGCTGCTGGCCGCCACCGGCGGCAGCGCGTTGTCCGCTGAGGTCACCGTGATGATCTCCGGCGGCTTCAAAGCGGCGCTGGAAAAGCTGGCCCCGGCGTGGGAAAAACAAACCGGCAACCACCTCGTGGTGATCCCTGGCCCGTCGATGGGAAAAACGCCGCAGGCGATCCCTAACCGTCTGGCGCGCGGCGAACACGCGGACGTGGTGATCATGGTCGGGGACGCGCTGACCAGCCTCGAGAAAGCGGGCCGTACGCAACCGGATTCGCGCCGGGAGCTGGCCGACTCGCCGATCGGCGTGGTGGTGAAGGCGGGGGCGCCGCTGCCGGCTATCCACAACGCAGACCAGCTGCGTGCGACGCTGCTGGCGGCGCCATCGGTCGCGTACTCCGACAGCGCCAGCGGACGCTATGTCAGCTCGACGCTGTTCCACACCCTGGGCATTGATGACGCGATGCAGAGTAAAGCGCAGATGGTGGAGCGCATTCCGGTGGCCTCGGAAGTGGCCAAGGGACGGTATGCGATCGGTTTTCAGCAGGTGAGCGAACTGCTGCCGGTGCCCGGCGTAACCTTCGTCGGCGAACTGCCGGATAACCTGCAGTACATCACCCGCTTTGCCGGGGCGGTGACCATCAGCGCCGACCACCCGCAGGAAGGCAAGGCGCTGCTGACGTATCTGGCGTCACCGGCGGCGCAGGAGACCATCCACGCCACCGGTATGCGAAGCGTAGCCGCCGCCGCGCCGGTCAGCCAGAAGGATACTGTTCAATAATCAGCTTCTCCAGCTCTGCCGCCACGTAGGACTGAATACGGCCGCTGAGGCGGATCAGGCCTACCGTACGCGTGACCACCGGGTCGGTGAGCGGCACAGCGCGGAGAACGGAATGCTCCCCGGCGGGCATCGACATCGCGGGCACGGCGGCAATGCCGATGCCCGCTTCCACCATCCCCAGCATCGTGGTGACGTGGCGGGTTTCGCAGATACTTGGCCGCGCCGGCGTCAGATGCGCCAGCTCCCGGTCAAGCAGCGTCCGGTTGCCGGAGACCCGATCCAGGCCAATATAATCCTGTTCAAAATACGCCTGCCAGCTTAGGTGCGTCTTGCGCGCCAGCGGATGATCGTGCCGACAGGCGGCCACATAGCGGTCGTCGGCAAGAGGGGTGAATTCGATACTGGCTGGCAGGTTTTTGGCAAAGCAGAGGCCAAAGTCAGCCTGTCCGCTGCTGACCGCCTCGATCACATTCCCGACGCTGCTGTCAATCAACCGGATGCGCACCTGGGGATAACGCGCCTGAAAGCTGCGGATGATTTCCGGCATAAAGTAGTAGGCGGCGGAAGGCACTGTCGCCACCGTCACCAGCCCGGTGCGCGCCTTGCTGACCTGGCTGATATCCGCCAGCACCGTCTCGACATGGGCCAGCAGCTGCTCCGAACGTTCGGCAAAATTTTGCCCATACAGCGTGAGGGTCACCCGCCGGGTGGTGCGATCGAACAGCCGGTTGCCCAGCGCCGTCTCCAGCTTTTCGATGCGTCGGCTAAGGGCCGACTGCGACAGGCAGATGGATTCGGCCGCCAGCCGAAAACTGCCATATTCCATCAGGGCGCGAAAGGCGTAGAGATCGTTGAAGTCAAAATTTACGGGCATGGCGGCATCCTTATCGGCTCTCTGGCGCCATCGCCCCGTCCGGCGAGGGGCGATGGCGGGTAGCATATCGGGCAGGACTTCGGGCGCGCGGGAAACCGCGCGCCAGGGCTTACACCTTAAGCAGTTTTACCGTGGCATCGATATCGATTTCGTCTTCCGAAAAGATCAGGGTTGTCCCCTGAAAGGTGGTGATTGCCAGCTTTTTCACCGAGCGCATCTCTCCCGGCTGCACCGTGGCTTTTGGCCGGATGCTGTTCATCAGCAGCCCGACCGACAGCACGGCGTTTTCTTTATCGACGCGGGTCTCGACCGGCTCTTCTTCCCGGTACACCACATAGGATTTGATGGAGGTCAGCTTCAACCGCTCGCCGGCAATATAGATATATTTGCTTTCCGGAATGACCTTCACCGCGTAGGCCGACAGCCCTTTATTGTTGGTGGTAGGTTCGAAAGTCACCGCCGCGTCTTTCTTGATAAGATCAGGATTGGCGACCTTAATCACGTGAAAATAACGATTTTCGCCGTTTTCATCTTTGATAAATCCAAAACCTTTATCTTTAAACCACGTTGTGATTGTTCCGTTCATCGCCATTACCGTATTACTCGTTGGTTAACACAAATTTTGCAGCGCGCAGTGTAAAGCACATTGCCTGTACAGGCCATGCCTTTGCGATAAGTGTGGGTGATAAATGACGCCGCCGCGAGGGCGGATTGTGCGCCAGCATCGTGCCGGTGGGCAAAATGAGGTACTATCGCCAGCCACTCCTTCTTCGGGCCGCCTGATGTCCACCATTATCGATACCTTTGTCGCGCCGCCGTGTCGCGAACAGATCACCCTCTTGTATCAGGACGAACACCTGGTGCTGATCAATAAGCCCGCCGGGCTGCTGAGCCTGTCGGGCAAAGATCCGCGCAACCTCGACTCCGTGCATCACCGGCTGGTACAGCGCTTCCCGGGCTGCACCCTGGTGCACCGCCTGGACTTCGGCACCTCCGGCCTGATGGTGATCGCCCGCAACAAGGGCATTAACGCCTTGCTGTGCCAGCAGTTCAGCCAGCGCACGGTGGACAAGGTCTATACGGCGCTGTTGTGCGGCCATCTGGCGGAAGATGAGGGGATAGTGGAGGCGGCAATCGCCAAAGATCCGGCCCGTTTCCCGCGCATGGCGCCCTGCGCCCGCCACGGCAAACCGGCGCGTTCGCGCTATCGGGTCATAGACCGCCTGTATCAGGCGCGAGAAGGCGAGAGGGCGCTGGCGTTAACCCGGGTGACGCTCACCCCGGAGACCGGACGGACCCATCAGCTGCGTATTCACTGCCAGCTGCTGGGCTATCCGATCCTTGGCTGCGATCTGTACGGTGGCCGGGAGCTGCCCGGCACGGAATGCGCTTCGCGGCTGATGCTGCACGCCAGCGAACTGCGCTTTGTCCACCCCGTCAGCCATGAGCCGATGCACATCCAGCAGGCGAGCCCGTTTTGATCGCCCGCGGCGGGAAAGCCCGGGGTTACCACATCAGATCGTCGGGTACCTTAAAGTCGGCGTACGGATCGTCTTCATCCTGCTCATCCTGACTCAGGGCGCTGTGCAACACGATGCTGCTGGCGTCGCGCTGGGCAATTTTCTCAGCCACCACCGCCGGAATAATCGCATATTCACCTTCGGGCTTGTTATCCACCGCCAGGCGGGCAATCGCCAGACGGCCGTTAATCAGCTGGGTCTGGGTGGGCTTGTCGACCATGATTTTTTTGATCAGATTATTATCGGTAAAGTTAAAGCCGATATCGCCCCGGGCGACCGTAATGCGGTTCATCTCGATCAGCTGCTTCACCTGGGCTTTATACTCTTTCGCCAGCACCGCCTGCTTTTGCTGCTCGCTAAGCTGTTTATCACGCTCCTGCTGGGCTTTTTTATTTTCTTCCACCGCTTCCCGGGCCTCACGGGCCTGAACGCGGGATTTTTTCGCCGTTCTCTGGACTTTAGCCATTTTTTTGCTGCTGACCAGGCCGGCTTTGAGCATCTGCTCTTGTAAGGTGAGTTTTGTCATCTGCGTGTCTGAAACTGAGGAAACATCTGGCAAGTATACCTGCATTGGCAGAAACGACGCCAGACTCGCGATCGCGCTGGGCTGCTGTACCATGCCGCGCAGCGCGGCGGGGGATTACCCCCGGGGCTGAAGCTGATAAATCCAGGCGCTGATCTGCTGTCCATCGTCGGTGGTCACTTCCACCGGCACCCGATCGTACCCCTCCTCAAAGTCGTCCAGCATGGGCCAGTGCGCCGCCAGCCGATCGGACAGGAACAGATAGCCGTTGACCCGTGGGCCGTGAGCGTCGAGGACGATCCCCGGGAAATCGGCGGCTGCGCCCCAGCCGCGCGCGTAAAAGGTGCCGGTGACGTAGCCGGGACGCCACTCGCCCCCGATCGCCTCCAGAATATGCGCATTGCTGCGACCGGGACAGAGCGTCCCATAGACAAATAGCGGTTTCATTTTCTCTCTCTCGTTCGCCCTGATACCCGCCCACAGCGGAGCGGGAAACCAAAATACGGGGTAATGCAGCGCCTGGCAATGGCCGGGTGGGGCGGGGCGCTCCTCCGGGTATCTGGCAGTTGCCGGGGAGATTCTGGACTCAGCGCTACTGAGGGTATATCGATTGCGGTGATATTTTTATTATTATTTATATTTAAGGTAAATAATAATATTCCTGACGGAGGGATTAATTCGCTAATTAATATTCAACAGGAAAATAATAAAAGGGTCGCTTATGGAATATTCCTTCTACATGTGATGACCGAGAGCAATAAAGCTACCTTGGGTTGAATTCAGATATTATTTAGGGCCAAGCGTTACCTCCCCCTGACTCTTTCGCTTTATGATAAACATCCCTTGACCAAAAAATACCATCTGACTTCGAAACTCTCGCGGGCAGGGGAGATATTTCCTTTCCCTGAAGCGGCAGGTAATAAATCCAGCCGAACACACGGCGGATGAGGGATATCCGTCCGGGCATTTGGTCCTGTCTGCAGACCAATGAAAGCGAAAGGCACAGGAGGTGCAATGAAGATTTTCCGCCCATTATGGCGCGACGGGGCTTTTCTGGTCCCGCAGCAGTTTCAGCAACAGGCCCGCTGGGACGCGCACGTCGCCGATACGGTCTCCCGCATGGCTCTCGCCCACCCGTGGGGGGTATTGCGCGCGGAGTTTGACGCGAGCGCGCTCACCCTTTCCCGGCTCAACGCTACCCGGCTGATCGTGCGTTTCGCCGACGGAACGCTGATTGACACCGAGCTGGCGGATATTTTGCCACCGGTCCGCGATGTATCGGACGTGATGCAGGACAGCGTGGAGGTTCTGCTCGCTCTGCCGCTGCTCAGCGCCAGCGGCGGCAATCTTGATGACGGCCAGGAGAGCGCCCGCCCGCGCCGCTGGCGCGCCGAGCAGGTGACCGTCCAGGAGCTGGCCGGCCATGAACGCAGCGAGCTGGCCGTTCTGCGGCACGCGCTAACGCTGCGTCTCTCCACCGAGGAAAATGCAGCCTTTCTCACCTGCCCGGTAGCGCGTCTGGTGCGCGACGCCCAGGGGCAGTGGATCGTTGACCCGGAATTCATCCCGCCGCTGCTGTCGCTGGCGGCAAGCCCGACGCTGGTCAGCGAGCTGGGCGAGCTGTTACATCGCCTGCAGGCCCGACGCAGACGCCTGATGGCCATGCGTCGTGAAAGCAATGCGCGGATGGCTGATTTTGCCGTGGCGGATGTTTCCCTGTTCTGGCTGCTCAACGCGCTGAACAGCGCTGAACCGGTGCTCAGCGAGCTGCATCAGGACCCTTCGCGCCATCCGGAGCTGCTCTATCGCGAACTGGCCAGGCTGGCCGGCAGTCTGCTGACTTTCTCCCTTGAACATCATCTGGAAGCAATCCCCCGCTACCGGCATGCCTCGCCAGAGCAGGTATTCCCACCGCTGTTTGCCCTGCTGGATACGCTGCTCGAAGTCAGCCTGCCCTCAAGGGTGATCGCCATCGCTCTGGAGCAGGGCGCCTACCGGGAGATCTGGCGGGGCAGGCTACACGATGCGCGGCTGCGCGAGGGGGCGGATTTTTATCTGTCGGTGCGCTCTTCACTCCCCCCTCACCAGCTACAGAGCCGCTTTCCGCAGCTCTGTAAGGCGGGTAGCCATGATGATGTCGCCGAGGTCGTCAATATTGCCCTCAGCGGCATCGCGATCAAACCGCTGAGCCATGTGCCGGCGGCCATTCCGCTACGTCTGGAAAACCAATATTTCGCTCTGGATCTCTCCACCGATGCCGCCCGCGCGATGCTGGAGGCCGGCAACTGCACCTTCTATACCCCGGAATCGCTTGGCGACGTGAAACTTGAACTCTTTGCGGTACTGCGCTCATGAATACCTCTGAAAGCGATCTGATCAACAAAACCTTTTACCCGGGCTGGCTGATGGTCAGCCAGTTACGCTGCGGCCAGCCGGTGACGGATGGCGAGGCGCTCTATCGCCAGGCCTGTCGATGGGTGACCGAGGCGCGCGAGGCGCTGACGGCGGGGGGAGTCAGTGAAGCCAGCGCTGAGCAGATGCTCTATGCCTACTGCGCGCTGCTGGATGAGAGCGTCCTCAACCGAGCCAGTCAGGATGATGGCTACCGCAGGTGGCGCAAGGATCCGCTGCAGGCGCGCTTTTTCAGCACTCTCAACGCTGGGGAAGAGCTCTGGGAACGGATCCGCCAGCTGCTGCGAGAGCCCACGGCGGATGCGGCAGTGCTGACTTGTTTCTATCGTACTTTGCAACTGGGGTTTGTCGGACAGTACCGCGCCGAGGATGACGAACGGCGTGAGGACGTGGCGAAAGCGCTTGGCGCGCGGGTCCCGCCGTTCAGCATGACCCAGGAGGCGCCGGTGGTGGTTCGTGCCTCCCGGCTGCGCAGCGGACGGCGGATGTACTGGTGCGGCTGGGCGGCTGGCATTGTGGCGCTGGCGGCGCTGTGGTTGACCTGCTCCGCCATGCTGTCACAGATGGTGGCGCAGATAGCAGGGCAGGGATAAGAGATGCGTGATAACGCTCGTCGTCTGCTTACGATACTGACCGTCATCCTGGCCCTGTGGCTAGTGCTGGGCTTCTGGCCGCTGTCCATCGGCAACCAGGTGATCTTCAGTCTGTGCATCCTGCTGGCGGGCGGCGCGGCGCTCTGGCGTCAGCGTCGCCGGGCAGTCAGCCGTCAGCGATCGGAAATCGTCCTGCCGCCCGAGGATTTTCAGGGGGCAGTGGTTCTGGTCTGCGGGGATACCGACGGTCTGTTTCCCGGGCGTTCGGCGCACGGCGAAACCCGTCACGGCTGGTATCTACGGGGAGACAGCGCGGAGCAATTGCCGCGGCTGGCGCAGTACCTGGCGGCGGCGCGTCCGGCACTGGTATCGCAGGTTTCCGTGCTGCTGGCGGTGGTACCGGAGCACCACCCCTCCGGGGAGCATCTGGCGCATTCGCTGCGCGACTGGCGGCGGAGTATCGTTCAGTGCCGAACCTGGCTAAACGGTCTGCCGCCGGTGTGGAGCGTGTTCTGGGTGACGCCGCCAGGCGGCCAGGCAGGGGAAAGCCGCTGGTTTACCATCACGCCGGAGAGGCCTGGGCTCCAGGCGCAGCAGAAGGGACAAGCGCCCCAGTCGGTTGCCGGGTGGCAGCGGGAGGGCAGCTCTGCCTCACGCCTGCATCAGACGCTGTGGCTGGAGAGCATTCTGACCTTGGCCGAAAACGCTCTTTTCCGGCCATTCCGCGCCCGGCAGGCGGAACTTCCTCCGCTGAACCTGTGTGCCGCGGGCATCTGCCTTACGCCGGTGGCGGCGGTGGCGAATAACCTCTGGCAACAGCAAATCGCCGCGATCACCACGCTCTCCCCGGGCAACGACGCGGCGCCAGGTCCTCACCCGCTGCCGGATCTTCTTCTGTCGTCACTGCCGCACCGCCACGGGGTCAGCCGCCGGATGCGCGATGTTGGTCTTGCCGCTGGCGTGGGCTTCCTCTTTCTGGCGCTGGCGATGCTGGCTTCCTTTATCAACAACCAGCGCCTGGTGCGCAGCGTCGGCGATCATCTGGCGGTGTATCACCGCCTAAGCGGCACGCCGCCGACGCCGAAGCTGCAGGCGCAGCAGCGTCTGCGTGCCGACAGCCGCCTGCTGGATGACTGGTTGCGCCGGGGGGAGCCGCTGCGTTATCGGCTGGGGCTGTATCAGGGGGGGCGGCTGATCCCCTTCGTGGAAGCCGCTATCAATGACTGGGCGCCGCCCCCGCCGCCGCGTCCGGTCATTAAGCAGGTTGTGCAGGGGCCGCAGACGATCCGCCTCGATAGCATGGCGCTGTTCGATACCGGCAAATCGACGCTGAAACCGGGTTCGACAAAGCTGCTGGTGAACTCGCTGCTGGGCATTAAGGCCAAACCCGGCTGGCTGATCGTGGTGGCAGGCCATACCGACAGCATCGGCAACGATAGATCCAATCAACAACTCTCCCTGAAGCGTGCCGAGGCGGTCCGCGACTGGATGCGCGATACCGGCGATGTGCCGGAGAGCTGTTTTGCGGTGCAGGGCTACGGCGCAAGTCGTCCTGTCGCCAGCAACGAGACGCCAGAGGGGCGGGCGCAAAATCGCCGGGTGGAGATCAGTCTGGTCCCGCAGAAGGACGCCTGTCTGACGCCGGGCACGGCCAATACCTCAGGAGCAGAGACTAACGGATTAAAAAGCGAAACCGAGTAATCCGCGACCCCGATCGCGGAGGTTGAACAACAATCTGCCTGCCTGACCTTGTGCGCTACGGGTCCCTGATAAACAGGAAACAGCGATGGGCGGTAGCGTGCCTGCAGCCAGTCAAACTTGTCGGCAAAGCGGGGCCTCTGCGGGGATGAAGCGCAGGAAAGGGGATGGATAAAGGAGATCAGTATGGATAGCGCTAAGGACAGTGGCAGAGAAATGCTGGCGGCGATAAACGTTGAAGGCTCCGGTTTCTGGCTGCTTTTTTTATTTCTCAGTCAGTGAATATAAATATCCCTGGGGTTACCTTTTAGTTACGAAACTCCTGGTGGGGTATCTGATATATCGATATGCACATAAATATATTTATGATGAATGAGATGATTATCATTAAACAAAATTAAACAGGGCGTCCTGTGAATTGATTTTTGATGGTCATTACAGCGGAGTAAAACAGGAATATAATGGATACCTCTTCAATAATTACCGGCACCACCCTTAACCGTTACCAGCTGGATATTCCTTCATGTACCGCATCGCTGGATGTGGAAGAATTCAGTGGGGCAGAAAAACTGAGTGAACTTTATTATTACACTATTACGTTTACCAGCGCAGAGAAAAATATTGATGCCGCACAGCTCCTGAGCAAACCCGCCATGCTGACGATGGGCGGCGGCGCACTGCAGCAGCTGGCGGACTGCAAACGCGTCCATGGTGTGATTACCACCTTCCGGCGCGTCAATCGTTCTGAAGATCAGTCGACCTATCAGATAACCCTCCAGCCGTTTCTCTCCCTGCTGGATAAACAGTTTCGCAGCCATCGTTTTTTCGTCAACAAATCGGTACCGGAGGTGGTAGAGCAGGTATTGCAGGAACATCACCTGCATGACTGGGAGTATGAGTTTAATCTCAAGCAACACTATCCACGGCGCGAGCAAATTAATCAGTATCAGGAGAGCGACCTGGCGTTTATCCAGCGCCTGCTGGCAGAGGTGGGGATATTTTATTTCTTCACCCTGCAGGAAGAGGCCCAGAGCGAAGTGGTCCACTTCGCCGACGCGCAGCGGGCGCTGATGTTCGATAAGACACTTCCTGTAAACAGCCCGTCCGGGATGAGCGACAGCGGTGCGGAATCGATATGGGGTCTGAGCATCACCCACAACGTCGTAGAGGCGAACGTTACTACCCGGGATTATAACCCCCGCGATGCGCAGAGCGTTCTCCAGTCGGCAACAGCGGATATGACCCGGGGAAATGGTGAAGGCATCACTTACGGTGAGGTATACCACTATAAGCTTCGCCACCGGGAGCGTGGCGATAAAATCGACCCGCAGACGGAGACCGCCAACTTTTATGCCCGCCTCGACCATGAGCGTTTTCTGGCTCACCAGACGCTTATTACCGCGAGCAGTACTGCAGCCTGGCTGGCGCCGGCCCAGGTGCTGACCGTTACCGACAGCCTGCCGTCGACCCTGCCTGCGCCCGTACAGGATCCGCTGTTAATCACCGGCACCGGTTTTACCGCCAGCCGCCGGGAGGCGCTGCGGGTGTCCCTGCTGGCGGTGCCCTACAGCGAAACATTGTGCTGGCGTCCGCCGCTGCTGCCGCGCCCGAAGGTGACTGGCACCATGACGGCGCGGGTGACCAGCGCGAAGGCGAATGATATCTATGCCTGGCAAGATGCGTCCGGCCTGTACCGGGTGAAATTTGACGCTGACAGAGAGGAGAAAGGGCAGGGTCAGGAAAGCATGCCGGTGCGTCTCGCCAAACCCTACGGCGGCGACGTGTACGGCTTTCACTTCCCGCTGATCCAGGGCACGGAGGTGGCGATTGCTTTCCACGAAGGCGATCCCGACCGGCCGTATATTGCGCATGCGCTGCACGACTCGCGGCATGTCGATCCTGTGACGGAGAAAAACAGCACCCGCAATGTGATTCGTACTCCGGCCAATAATAAGCTGCGAATGGAGGATAAGCGCGGCGAGGAGCATATCAAGCTCAGCACCGAGTACGGCGGCAAGACGCAGCTGAACCTGGGGCATAACGTGAATGCGCAAAGGGAGTTGCGGGGCGAGGGGTTTGAGCTCCGGACGGATAAATGGGGGGCGATACGGGCGGGGAAAGGGATCTTTATCACCGCAGATAAACAGTCAACCGCCAGCGGCAAGATACTTGCAATGCAGGATACCCTGGACAGGCTTAAGCAGGCAGGTGATGAGATGGACTCGCTATCGCGTGATGCCCAGTCGGCTAAAGCCGACCCAGCCCAGGTTGAACAACAGTTAGCTTTTATGCGTGAGCAAATTGATCAGCTACGGGAGGCGGTTGCCGTGCTCAGCGCACCAAATGGTGTGGCTCTCGCCAGTGGCAAGCATCTGCAACTAACCGCACGTCGCAATCTGATGCTCAATGCCGGGGCAGATGCCGATATGGGCGTAATGAAACGGCTGTTTATTGGCGTGGGGGAAGGGCTGAGCCTGTTTGTCCGCAAGCTGGGGATGAAATTAATCGCCAATCAGGGGCCCGTGGCTATTCAGGCGCAAAACGATCAGTTGCAGCTCCTGGCGCGCAAGGATCTGGAGATTGTCAGTACTGATAGCGAAATTCACATTGTGGCAAAGAAAAAAATCATCATTAACGCTGGAGGAAGCTATATCACCCTCGATCCCTATCGGATTGAGCTCGGTACTGGCGGTGATGTCGACGTCAAAGCCGCGGATTTTTCCTATAGCGGACCCGCCAGCATGAAGGCCGATCATCCGGATTATCCGCCACTTCAGTCCACCGTAAGGCAATCGCTGAAACTGAACGTGGCACAGTCGCCAAATGCGTCGGAAAGCAGCTGGGCCGGGATGCCATATACCCTGTATGCCGATGGCGCCCTGTTGAAACAAGGGGTGCTGGATGAAAGAGGCCAGATATCAGTCGATCACCAGGTCGTGACCAGAAGTTACAGGCTGGAGATGGCTAATGGCGTCAGCTATCAGATACCCGTTGCCGAAGCGTACAGTCGCCCTGAACAGGGTGAACTCGCTAATCGCGGCTTTCACCACCATACCTCGCAGGCTGCATCTGATATTAACCCTCCCTCCTCACATACGGAGCATCGTAATACTTACGCGGATTTGCTCGATGACCATATTGAACAGGAAGAAAGTCAATGAGTCACAATGATATTGTTACCCCGGTTGCTACGGTTGACACCAGCCAATGTATGATCACCTCGCCCTGGTTTGTTCAGAATACGGAATACCCACCGGCAGTGGCGACGTATAAGCCGCTGGTAAACGGTGAGGAGGCCTTTGCGGCGGTATATCGAGCCATCGAAAAGGCGCAAAAATCGGTGGATATTATCTGCTGGGGGTTTCAACCATCCATGTATTTTATTCGTGACGGACAGGCGCTGCGCATCGGGGAATTGCTCTGTCTGCTTGCGGAAAAACAGGTTCAGGTGCGTATACTGGGGTGGGAGGCGCCGTTTAATACCGCCGGGGTTGTCGGCGAGGCAAACCTTCCCGGAAAGGGGATCCTGCATCTTCAGGATCGCGCCGGGCAGAGCGCGACAGACGAACAATATGCTTTTGACCTCGATTGGTTTACCCGTCATTCATATAGTGACGATCTGCTGGATTCCAGCAACTTTTTAGCCAGCACAATCAATAAGCAGTTCAATCAGTGGACTGTCAATCCCCTATTTGTGGGCCGCGGGTTTAACAAAGTAGAACGTGCGGAAATCGCCTGGCGGGCGAGATATCAGGCTCTCGATAAAGGGCTCAGTGCCAGCTCGGTGGGGATAATGACGCTAGCGCCATCCCATCATCAGAAAACGGTGTTGGTGGACTATGAATTACCTGAAAGCGCCATCGGTTTTGTCATGGGACACAATATGCTCGATGAGTACTGGGATACCGATGCGCACTCTTCCCAGAATCGGCTCGGGGGCCCGGCCCCCTGGGGACCTGATCAAGGCTCTCGCGGCTTTTTACCCCGGCAGGATATTTCCAGTCAGGTGACGGGACCCATTCTTGAACATCTGCACGAAAATTTTGCCAAAGCATGGTGTAAGGAAACCGGGGAGGACCTTATCAAAAAGCGTCAGGCCCTTGAGATGGCGAAACGCCTTAAACCGCGGAAAGAGTGTGGTACCCTGATACTTGCCCAGCTCCTGCGCACGCAGCCGCAGGAGAATAAACGTGATATCGAAAAACTCTATCTGCAGGCAGTCAACAATAGCACACAGTTTATCTATATTGAGAACCAGTACTTTCGTTGGCCACCGTTGGCGGAAGTTATAAAAAAAGCGGCGCACGTGCAGATTGATAAAGGACGAACGCCAGAAAAAGACGGATCGTTACATTTATTTGTTATCACCAATGTCACGGAAGGGGGGATTGGGGCGGGTACGGTAAATACCCAGCGTATGCTGGAAAGCCTGGGGCGCGCCAATACGATTCCAGGCGTGACCCGGTCCCGAATGATAGAGAAGATCAGGGAGGAAGATCCAGGCAAATTCGCCTCTCTCGCCTGGTCCCGCAATCCGGCCACCCAGGCGCAGATTAATGAAGAGTTTATCCGCCGGCAGAAAGAATATGAAGCAAAGCTAAAACAAGCAGAAGAGTTAAAAGATAGCGATATTCCAATGGTACCAATACCCGGCCTGAAAATACATATCTGCTCACTGGTGGCTCAGGACTCTCCCGTGGAAAACTGGATGCCAGTTTATATCCACTCCAAGCTGATGATCATTAATGACGTTTTCACAACACATGGTTCGGCGAATATTAATACCCGCAGTATGCAGGTGGACAGTGAAATGAATATTGCACATGAGTGGGGCAGTGTGACGAAGGCATTGCGAAAGCGCTTATGGCATTTGCATACAAATAAGCAAGGCTCTCAGGATAATCCAGAAAAAGCATTTAAGGCATGGGCGGATATTATCAATAAAAACAAAGAGTGCCAACAGAGTAAACTGAAACCGGTTGCCCCGCTCATTGCATTTTATTATGCCAAAAATGAACTCAAGGATCTGGATTGATGCGCCAGTTAATATTATTCCTGTTGCTGGTAGCATGCATTCAGCACAGCGCATCATCTGCTAAAAGGGACTTATTTGTGACTCCACTTTCCGATACTTACGCCGCCCTGGCGTTTACCTGCGCACACCAAATCATTCCTGAGGCGTCTGCTGATACCGATGTTCTGTTTAAATACGCCCGCTGGCTGCAGAAAAATAACCTGCTGAAGCAGGATAAAAGCGTCGATGCGCAAACCGAACGGCTGTAGCGGATAGCGGCGGAGAACGGGCACTATAAGGCCAGCATTAACCTGCAGAACGGCGCCCTGCGCAGGCAGTTTTCGCTGAGCAGCCATGAGCAGTTCCGGCTGAGCCAGCAGCTGATCGCCGCCGGGGTGGCGACCGGTTACTACCTGACCGCTATCTATCTTGAACGGGGCGTTGCTGGGCTGCAGCAGGATCCAGCGCTTGCCCTGCGGTATTACCGCAAGGCGGCGGACGAGGGCAATCCGCAGGCGCAGGCATATGTGGGGGATAAGCTGGCGCCGGTGGACAGGGCGCCCGATATTGCACGCCAGATGCTACGTTGTGCTGCTGAACAGGGTGATGGTAAAGCGGCAGGTGAGCTTGGCATTGATATGAAAATCAACAAGCGGTATCAGGATGCGCTTGAAGCTTTCCAGTTAGGTGTGGCGGCTGGAGACACCACCTCAGCGCTTGCTTTAAGTCATGGGTTTGATGGCCCCGAATCTTCTGATGAACTGTATTATCTGGCTCAGCAGAAGGATCCGGAACGTGCCCGGCGCTATAAACTGATAACGAAGATCCTGAGCAATTATTCCTACGCCAGCCCCACGGTCCTGGAAATTAACGATATCGTACCGCTGCCCCCGGCGCCGCTGCCGGAATGGGACGGTAAGCTGAAGTGGCTGGAGGAACGTGAGGCCAATATCCCGCCGCCAGCGCCTGATGCGATTCTGATAGAGAAACTGGCGAAAGCGAAACAGCTGAACCCGGCAACGGGCAGGCCGCTGCCGACGTCACCGGACTTTGAGAAGGACAGCGTGGCGCGGCTGCAGTGCCGCAGCGGCGAGCCCTGCCCGCAAAGCGGCTACTGGCAGCCGGCGTGGCGGCCCCGTGAAGGGATGAGCGAACATGCCATCCGTTACTTCCGCGAGGGAGACATCATGCCGGTGGAGAAGGTAACCTTCGTTCGGCCACGTCCCTGGCCACTGCGTGACAGACTGGTCGTGGAGGAGCAGGAGACGGTGTGGCGCCGTGTCGGTGAGGCGTAAGCTCTGCAGATGAAAAGGAAAAGGAGGGCGTCAGGGAATGAAAGGGATAAAGACATGGATAGTGCTGGGCAGCCTGCTGCTGTCAGGCTGTGACCAGAAAAGCGCCCATAAGGAGGCATCATCAGAGCCGCTGAGCGATATAAGCGCCGCCATGGTGTTTACCTGTAAACACCAGATTATTCCTGAGGCGTCTGCTGATACCGATGTCCTGTTTAAATATGCCCGCTGGCTGCAGAAAAATAATCTGCTGAAGCAGGACAAGAGCGTCGATGCGCAAACCGAACGACTGTACCGGATAGCGGCGGAGAACGGGCACTATAAGGCCAGCATTAACCTGCAGAACGGTGCACTGCGCGGGCAGTTTTCGCTGAGCAGCCATGAGCAGTTCCGGCTGAGCCAGCAGCTGATCGCCGCCGGGGTGGCGACCGGTTACTACCTGACCGCTATCTATCTTGAACGGGGCGTTGCTGGGCTGCAGCAGGATCCAGCGCTTGCCCTGCGGTATTACCGCAAGGCGGCGGACGAGGGCAATCCGCAGGCGCAGGCATATGTGGGGGATAAGCTGGCGCCGGTGGACAGAGCGCCCGATATTGCGCACCAGATGCGTCGTTGCGCCGTGGAGCAGGGAGAGGGGAAGGCGGCGGCAATGCTGGGTATTAATTTACAAGGTAAAGAGGATTATCAGAGTGCAATAGAAGCCTTCCAGTTGGGAGTCGTTGCGGGTAACGGGAGTTCAGCGAGGTTTTTAGCAAATGGATTTAGTGGTCCTGAACCTGGAGACAGGCTCTATTATCTGGCTCAGCAGAAGGATCCGGAACGTGCCAGGCGCTATAAACAGATAGCGAAGATCCTGAGCAATTATTCCTACGCCAGCCCCACGGTCCCGGAAATCAATGATATCGTCCCGCTACCACCCGCGCTGCTCCCTGAGTGGGACGGCAAACTGAAATGGCTGGAAGAGCGCGAGGCCAATGTGCCGCCGCCAAAGCCCAGCGCAGCGCTGATAGAGAAACTTGCGAAAGCGAAACAACTGAACCCGGCGACGGGCAGGCCGCTGCCGACGTCACCGGACTCCGGGAAATACAACAGGTCAGCTGGCCAGTAAAAAGCGTTTTTTCCTGCCCGGTCCCTGAACCATCACAAACAGAAAGAAAGCCCTGCAATAAAGACGCTGAAACCAAAACTTATAACGGAAAGATAAAAATAAGGAGACTGCCACGACGGTAATTTCCTCGCTGAATGGCAAAAGTCTCACTTAAAAGGATAAAATATAATGACTCAGGAAGACATTATTACCCCGATTGCCACGGTTGACACCCGTCAATGTATGATCACCTCTCCCTGGTTTGTGCAGAATACAGAATACTCACCGATGCCGGCGACCTATAAGCCGCTGGTAAACGGGGAAGAAGCGTTTGCTGCCGTTTATCATGCCATCATGAATGCACAGAAAACGGTGGATATTATTTGCTGGGGATTTCAGCCTTCGATGTACTTTATCCGTGATGGTCAGTCGCTGTGTATCGGCGAATTACTTTGCAAGATTGCGGAAACAAAAAAAGTCCAGGTGCGTATTCTGGGCTGGGAAATGCCCTGTAATGCCGCAGGTGTGGGAGGAGAGGCCAATTTACCGGGTAAGGGAGTCATTCGTTATAAGGACCGGAAAGGCCAGAGTACTACGGATGAACGTTATGACTATGACCGACAATGGTTCCGTCAGTATTCTCTGTCAGGGGAATGGTCCGATCATCAGTTAAAAAAGGGACAGGCCGGGATAGCGGAAATTGCTGCCGCACCCATAGCGCAACGACAAGAAAAATTAAGCTCACTTTCTCCTTTGTTTGTCGGGCGCGGGTTTAATTTCCTGGAGAGAGCTGAAATTGCCTATCGCGCTGCGAATATGGCGCTTGATCCGGATATCAGCCCGGACACGATGCTTACTCTTGCGGGTACCGTGACCCATCATCAAAAAACGGTGCTGGTTGACTACGAACTGCCGGAGTCTGCGGTTGGTTTTGTTATGGGTCACAACATGCTTGATGAGTACTGGGATACGGATAAACATTCAGCACTGTTTCGCCCGGGCAACAATATGGATCCCCGCTTAGGCGCTAACGGTAAGCTGCCGCGGCAGGATATCTCCAGTCGGGTAACTGGCCCGATTCTGGAGCATCTGCATCATAATTTTTCCATGGCGTGGGAGAAGGAAACCGGTCAGGATCTGCTGACTATCCGTGATAGCGTGTCCATCGCGAAAAAGCTGAAACTGCGTGCGCTACACGGTACGCCGGTGATGGCGCAACTGTTGCGTACTCAGGCGCAGGCAGGAAAGCATGATATTGAAACGCTTTATCTGCAGGCCGTAAATAATGCGACGCAGTTTATCTATATCGAAAATCAGTATTTTCGCTGGCCGCCGCTGGCAGAGTTAATTAATCAGGTTGCGGAAAGACAGAGTAAAGTGGGACGCGAACTGCATTTGTTTGTTGTGACTAACGTAACCGATGAAGGCATTGGGGCGGGTACGGTGAATACCCAGCGGATGCTTGAGGTGCTGGGTCGGGCAAACATTATCCCTGAAGTGACAAAACTGCGTAAGATCGGACAACTCAGCAACGCAACGTTCGGTGGTTCTGTTGGTTATATCGACCCCGGAGATATCAATAAACGTAATCGCGAGATGAGTGAGAAAATTGCTGATTTTAAAAAGAAGGCCGATGAAATTCAGAGCAGTGAAATCCTGCCGGAGGAACGCCCTGGACTGAAGGTTCATATCTGCTCGCTGGTGTCTCCGGACTCACCACCGGAGGAATGGGTGCCGGTATATATTCACTCGAAGCTGATGATTGTGAATGATGTATTTACCACCCACGGTTCAGCGAATATCAACACGCGCAGTATGCAGGTGGACAGTGAAATGAATATTGCCCATGAATGGGCCAGCGTGACGCGGGATTTACGACGGCGGTTATGGAATATGCATACTAACGGACGAGGGGGGCAGGATGATGCGAAGGATGCTTTTAAGGCCTGGGAAGATCTTATTAATGCCAATGCAAAACTACAGGGTACAGGGAAAGGCAGACCTGAAGCTTCACTAATTAAATTCTATTATAGCAAGCCTACACTGAGCGATCTGGACTGATGAAACGACTCTTACTTTTATTCTGCCTGGTACTGACCGCCTGTGACCAGAACAATACCCACAAGGACGCGCCGATGAATCCGCTGACTGATATTAATACCAACCTGGCGTTTACCTGTAAACACCAGATTATTCCTGAGGCGTCTGCGGATACCGATGTCCTGTTTAAATATGCCCGCTGGCTGCAAAAAAATAATCTGGTTAACCGGGATAAAGCGGTGGATGCGGAAATTGCCCGTCTGTACCGGATAGCGGCGGAAAACGGTCATTATAAAGCCAGTATTAATCTGCAGAATGGCGCGCTGCGCGGGCGCTTTGCGCTGAGCAGCCATGAACGTCTGCGCCTGAGTCAGCAACTGATTGATGCGAAGGTGGCCGCCGGCTACTACTTTATTGCCATCTATCTGGAGCACGGTGCGGCAGGACTGGCGCAGGACCCGGAGATGGCGCTGCGTTACTATCGTAAGGCGGCAGATGAAGGGAATCCTCAGGCGCAGGCTTTTTTAGGCGAAAAACTATTTCCGGCCAAAAGAGCTCCTCAGGTAGCCATGCAGATGTTTCGATGCGCGGCCCTACAAGGTGAGGGAAAAGCGGCTAATTCGTTAGGGAATATGCTTGCAATTTACAAAAAATATCCGGAGGCAGTTGAGGTTTTCCAACTGGGCGTTGCAGCAGGAGATTCAACCTCAGCCGGTTTCCTGATGCACGGATTTTCCGGACCTGAACCAACGGACAGGTTGTTCTATCTGGCACTGGAGAAAGACCCGGAGCGTGCCCGTCGTTATGAGCAGATAGGCGCTGTGCTGGCGAAATACTCATGGGCCCATCCTGTCGTCCCGGAAATCAACGATATCGTGCCGCTGCCCCCGGCGCCGCTGCCGGAATGGGACGGTAAGCTGAAGTGGCTGGAGGAATGGGAGGCCAATATCCCGCCACCGGAACCTAGTGCGGCACTGATAGAGAAACTGGCGAAAGCGAAGCAGCTGAATCCGGCGACGGGCAGGCCGCTGCCGACGTCACCGGACTTTGAGAAGGACAGCGTGGCGGCCCCGTGAAGGGCTGAACGAACGTGCCACCCGTTTCTTCCGCGAGGGAGACATCATACCGGTGGAGAAGATAAATCTTGTCCGCCTGCGCTCCTGCTCGCTTGGCGATAAATGGCTGCGGGGAGAGAGGCAGTTGCTCTGGCGACTGACGGGCGAGGCATAAATCTCCTCTTACGGCGAGTTATCGCTGGCATTAATACCTATAAATTTAAGGAAAAATCATATGCGTAAATTTTTAATCGGCTTTTTTATTTTCTTCTCAGGGATAGCAGCGGGGCAGTCTAATTTAGAAGATTTTAATCATTCGCCGAAGTGGGTGGATTCGGCTGGGCAAATAAATCCTGATCCGGGGTTGATGAAGTATTTTCAGAGTATGAAATTTGTCTGTCATAACGCATCTGGATTTACACCTGAAGAAAATAAGAGTGCTGCAAAGGCGTTCAGTGAACTGGTTCAGTATACTTCTGAGGGAGATCAAATAAAGGGTTTCTGGAACAGTCCTGAACATAAGCAAAAACGTGAAGGACTGCTTGCAACAGCAATCAAAGCCGGAAGCTGGAAGGCCGCATATGTAAATAGTGTCTGGGCAATAAAATATCCGAGTGCGGAGACTCCGATAAAGGTTGCTTCCACCAAACTCCACGAACTCGTTTCTCAGGGCATCCCTATTGCTGCCTATAAATATGCGTCGTATTTGTTTGGTCGCGATTATGAAACAATGTACTACTTGTATGCTGAAGCCATCAAGCGTGGCAGTCCACAGGCCATGTCAGCAGTAGGAGGAACTATTGTTGTCAGGGTTCAGGAATTGCACCCATTAGGTAAGCAGTTGCTGGAATGTGCGGTAGGGCAAGGTTATGCAGAGGCTTATGATCATCTTGGGTTGCTTGCCGATATGGAAGGCAGGAGAGTAGATGCCTATCGTTTGTGGGAAAAAGGCATTAATGAAGGATGTGAAGGCTGCATCAAAAAAATGAGTAATCTGGCTAAAGTTCGGCATGGTTATTCTGTGGATGTGCCGATGATGGAGTTGATGCCCGAACTCACAAGGATTAAAGAATTCAATGAAAATAATTTCTTCTATCAATTGACTGAATTGCCAGATTTCTATCGTCGTCTGCCGGATGAACTGATTTTCCATCTAAACGATTCCGAACTTTTAAGTCTGCTTAAGCTGGAGAAATTTTCTCGCATGTTGTAACTCTGAAACTCAGGAAATGGCTGCGCAAAGAATTTCGCTAATGATTGCAGCTATTTATTTTCCTTAAATGCTACAAGGTTAATAAAGTTATGAAAGGAATTATCCGTACAGGCGATACGCATACCGGGGGCGGGAAAGTGCTCCGTGGTTCCAGTAATATGAAATTTGGTGGTATCGGCGTGGCGCGGCTGGGCGATCCCGTCAGTTGTCCGATCAAAGGCCATGGTCCGACGGTGATTGCCGAAGGGCACCCCACTTTTAGCGATCATGGTATACCGGTTGCGTTCCATGGCCACCGTTGTGCTTGTGGCTGCATATTGCTGTCGAGCCTGCCACAAGCCAGGGTGCGCTAACGATGCCTGTCGATTTAAAACGTATTCCCCCGCCTGCTCAACGGCCTCGAGCACCGGTGTGGTGGGTTTGGTTGCTGTTTTTGCTGTGTTGGCTGGCAGCGGGCACCTGCTGGGCCATTATGAGCAATAAAGATAAACTCCAAATACACACCGCGGATTTTTGGCAAACGGCGTTGATATTACCGGCATTATTCTGGCTTATTCTGCTGGCGTTGCGTATCGCCTGGTATAAAGGATTACTGTCAATGGCTGATGGCTGGGATAACGATCGTGAACAGCTTTTGAGTCGTGAAATCCAGAGAGGGCGGCGTCACCTGGCAATTCTGGGCGTGAGCTTACACACCGCATTACGTCTCCCGGATGATCGGGATGGTAAGGGGCAGCGAGAGGCATTACGAAACAACACCCCGGCTTTAAAAACGCAGCCTTCCTGGTGGAGTGACGAAGGTATACGACATAGTCGGCTGTTGCGTATCGGCGACGAAACGCCCGAACAGTTGGTTAGGCGCATCATGAGCAATACGTTGAATGAGCTGACTTCTGTACTGGCATCTGTTCCTGCAGAGATACCGCTGTCATTAATCATAGAGAGCGACGGCAGTCTGTCCGTCAGCGAGATACAGTCGACCTGGCGCCAGTGTTTGGCGAACAGTCACATCCGGCAACCGGTGACGTATCTGGAAGGCAAAGGGCTGCAGATGATAGACCACTGGCTGGATCAGCCGATGACTGAGCCATCCCTGATGCTGATTGTGGCGCTACAGGTTGCTCCCAAACAGGTTGAGGGAACGGCAGAAACGGTGGTTAGCCTGTTGCTTGCCAGTCCTCAGGTCGCGGCGGATCTTATGCCACTGGCGCTTCTCCACCGACCAGAGCAGGTGAAGGGGATAAGCCACGAGGCGTTTCATTATGCCTTTGCGCGCGCGTTTGACTGGGCCGCGTTACCCGCGGAGGCCGTGCCTGCCGGTTGGTTGGTGGGTATCAAGATGAACTATCATCAGCCCATCGCAACGGGATTGATCGCGTTGTCGAGCCCGATCAATATCGGTCGTGATTTCTACAACCTGGACAGTAGCCTGGGTTATCCAGGCGTCGCAGCACCCTGGGTCGCGATCGCTGGAGCAATCCTGCGGTGCGGTGACGATAAATCTCAACTCATTGTAAGTGGTGACGGTTTTGCCGACCAACCCTTATGGGCCACGGTGATCACCCCATTACCACTATCATCAGAGCTTCACCAGGCCAGGCCCGTTCGCGCTGCCTGAGAGGCGGCAAGCCTCGTGACTACACACTATCTCATCAGACGGTCATATCAGCCCCTGGTGGTGGGTCTGAATCTTTCTCGAATCTTCTTACTGCAGGAAATAAGGATGAATGCAACGGATAGCATATTGCGCTTAGGTAGCCGTTTTGGGGTGCTGATGCTGATAGCTGGCGCAATATTGTGGGGGATATATCACTATGGCGACAAGATTGGATTGAATACGCTGCAAGCGAAACTCTATTTCTGCCTGGGCTTAGGGATCCTTATTCTGCTTTTTCGTTATGGCGGCCGTATTGTGCAGTTCATACTCGGCCGCCATCTGAAGGGGCAGGGGGCGCCATTGACAAGTGGTCAGCATCTGAAGCCGGCTTCCCAGAGTCACCGCGCAGTTATTGAGATGAGGCAGACATTGCGTCGCCAGTATGGTCGCTTTGGGGCTGGCAAAATGACCATTCTGATGCTCACGGGAAGCGTGGCGGATGTCGAACGCCTTGCACCGGGCCTGAGTAGCCAGTACTGGCAGGAGAATGGAGACACATTATTGCTTTGGGGTGGGGAACCCCAGAGCGCGTCGGATAATGACTGGCTTTTTGCTTTGCGTAAACGCTTTTGCCCCCCTGTGAATGGGCTGGTGTGGGTCACTTCTGCGTTTGATCATCTGCCCGCAGCCAATCAGCACGTATCCCCCGCTTTGTTGTCCATGGAGGATATAGATAACATTGCCCATGATCTGGCTGAACGTTTCTCACTGCTAGGGTGGGCTGTACCACTGTATGTCTGGTCGCTGCATCCCCAGGCGGATGATCAGGCCGGGCGCATCGTGCAATCTGTCGGCAGTCTCTTCCCGCCAGACTGTCAGTCGTCGCAGATGCGCCAGTTACTTTCGGCGTTGCCTTCAAGACTGTTAGAGACTGGAGTACAACAGGTCACGGGTAATCCGCAGCATCATTTTCTTCTGGGCCTGGCGGACCAACTCACGTGGCAGCCGGAGCGGATTAGTGTTCCCCTGTCGACGTTTCTGGAACCTCATCGTGCGTTACCGTTAGCCGGCGTTGTGTTCAGCCCGTCATCGCCGCAGGCGTCGCACAGCCTGAAGCATCATTGGCGCCACGATAAACGCTGGGACGTGCTACTGGAATCTCTCAGGCCATCCGGCTTAAAAGCACGAAAGATCGGCTTTCCCTGGCGAAGAGCTGTCTCTGCCTCCACTGCCGCCCTGATGTTACTCTGGGCCGCCTCAATGACAGTCTCTTTTATCGCCAACCGCCACCTGGTGGCGATCGCACAGGAGCAGGTGCAGCAGGCCTCGGCGGGAAAACAGCCGCTGGCCGTACGCCTGCATGCGCTCTCCGCGTTACAGAAAACGCTTTCTCAACTGGAATACCGCTCGCAGCACGGAGCGCCGTGGTACCTCCGCGCTGGCCTCAGTCAGAACGATGACCTGCTGGCGGCGCTGTTCCCGCGCTACGGAGAGAGGGCGCAGCCGCTGCTGCGCGATGCGGCGGCGCATCATCTGGAAGAGCAGCTCACCGCCTTCGTGCAGCTGCCGCCGGACAGCCCACTGCGTGAGAAGATGACGAAGACCGCTTACGGACAACTGAAACAATATCTGATGTTGACCCGCCCGGAAAAAATGGACGCCGCGTGGTTCGCCACTACGCTAATGCAGGACTGGCCGCAGCGCTCAGGCATCGCCGACGCCGTCTGGCAGGGCGGCGGCCCTTCGCTGCTGGCATTTTATGCCGCCAGTCTGGCGTCGCATCCGCAGTGGCGTCTGCCTGTCGATGACGGTCTGGTCAGCCAGGTGCGCACACGGTTAATTCGACAGATGGGCCAGCGCAACAGTGAGTCCACGCTTTACCAGAAGATGCTCGCGCAGGTGGCGAATCAGTATGCCGATATGCGCCTGGCGGATATGACTGCCGACACCGATGCTTCGCGTCTGTTCAGCACTGATGAGGTGGTGCCGGGCATGTTTACCCGTCAGGCCTGGGAGCAGGCCGTGCAGCCGGCCATTGAGAAAGTGGTCGCGGAACGCCGCGATGAAATGGACTGGGTGTTGAGCGATACGAAGCAGACTGCCGCGCAGTCGACGTCGCCGGAAGCTCTGCGAGCCAGGCTGGCGGAGCGTTATTTCGCTGATTTTAGCGGCGCCTGGCTGGATTTCCTCAACAGTCTGCGCTGGCAGCGCGCGGCGACCCTCTCCGATGCTATCGACCAGCTGACCCTGATGGCCGATGTGCGCCAGTCGCCGCTGGTGGCGCTGATGAACACCCTGAGCGTGCAGGGGCGAACCGGCCAGACCGGGGAAGCCATCGCCGATTCGCTGGTCAAATCGGCCAGGCAGCTGTTCAACCGTGACAACCCGCCCGTCATCGATCAACGGTCCGGCGCGCGCGGTCCTCTGGATGCCACCTTCGGGCCCGTACTGGCGCTGCTGGACAATCGCGACGGCGGGACCCCCACCAGCCGTCTTAGCCTGCAGACCTTCCTGACCCGCGTCACCCAGGTGCGTCTGCGCCTGCAGCAGGTCACCAACGCCACCGATCCGCAGGCGATGACCCGGTTGCTTGCGCAGACAGTATTCCAGGGCAAGGCCGTGGATTTAACCGAAACGCGCGACTACGGCAGCCTGGTAGCGGCGGGGCTGGGCCAGCAGTGGAGTGGATTTGGGCAGACGCTGTTTGTTCGCCCGATGGAACAGGCCTGGCAGCAGGTGCTGACCCCGGCGGCGGAAAGCCTCAACGCCCAGTGGCGCAGCGCAGTGGTGGAGGACTGGAATAGCGCTTTTGGCGGTCGCTACCCCTTTAAAAATACCAGCAGTGAAGTCTCTCTGCCGCTGCTGGCAAAATACCTCAACAGCGAGACCGGGCGCATCGCCCGCTTTCTGCAGACCCGGCTGAACGGCGTGCTGCATAAAGAGGGGAGCCGCTGGATGGCGGACAGTATCAATGCTCAGGGGCTGACGTTTAACCCGGCCTTTCTGCAGGCGATGAATACCCTGAGCCATCTCTCCGACGTCGCGTTCGCCAACGGCGAAGCGGGATTGCATTTTGCGCTTCGCCCCGGCACGGCGGACGGCGTGATGCAGACGGAGCTGGTCATCGACAGTCAGAAACTTGTCTATATGAACCAGATGCCGGTCTGGCGGCGGTTCAGCTGGCCCGCTGACACCGAAGCGCCGGGCGCCAGTCTGAGCTGGATCAGTACCCGGGCGGGCACCCGCCAGTATGGCGATTTCCCGGGCGCCTGGGGGTGGATCCGTCTGCTGGATAAGGCGGTGGTCAGCGCTTATCCCGGAACGAGCAGCAGCTGGAGCCTGAGCTGGAAAGCGCCGGATGGTCTGTTGCTGAACTACACGCTGCGTACCGAGGCGGGGGAAGGACCGCTGGCGCTGCTGGCGCTGCGAAACTTTACGCTACCGGAGACGATATTCAGCGTGCGCGCGTCTGCTGAACGTGTTCCGCTGACCGACGATATACCCGGCGAAGAGGGATACTGAACCTTCTCCCTCACTGATTGGCGTTAACCTGCAACGCCAGGCCTCCTTCGCTCATGGCCGCCCGACGGCCAACTAATCTGACCGCGCAGCCATGCTGCGTGTCTCCCTGTAGACGAATAAGGGAATATTCATAATGGACGATTTAACCCTGCGATATTTTGATGCTGAAATGCGCTACCTGCGCGAGGCGGCAAAAGCGTTCGCGCAGGCTCACCCCGATCGGGCGGCGATGCTGGATCTCGATAAAGCCGGTACGCCGGACCCTTACGTTGAGCGCCTGTTTGAAGGCTTTGCCTTTTCCGTAGGTCGCTTGCGCGAAAAAATTGATGATGATCTGCCGGAGCTGACCGAGGGGCTGGTCAGCATGCTGTGGCCGCACTATTTGCGCACTATTCCATCGCTATCGATCGTGGCGCTGACCCCAACGCTGCCGGCGATGAAGATAGCGGAAACGGTGCCCGCCGGGTTTGAGATTAGCTCCCGCCCACTGGGGCCGAAAAATACCGTGTGCCGGTACCGAACCACCCGCGATCTGACGCTTAACCCGCTGGCGATAGAGGAGGCGGTGATGACGGCGGAGCCGGACGGGCGTTCAGCCCTGCGACTACGATTCGCCTGTAGCGAGCTGGCTGACTGGTCGCAGACCGATCTCCGCCGCCTGGCGCTGTACCTGGGGGAAGACGCCGTTACCGGCAGCGCCCTCCATCTGTGGCTGACCCGACGCCAGGCCGCGCTGTACCTGCGTCTGCCGGGTCAGACAGAGCGGGTAAGCCTCGACGGCTATTTTTCCCCGGGGGGATTCAGCGAGGAGGATCGTTTATGGCCGAAGGGGGAGAGCGCTTTCAGCGGCTATCAGCTGCTGCTCGAGTATTTCACCTTTCGCGAAAAATTTATGTTCGTGCAGCTAAATGGCCTGGAAAACATCACCCTGCCGGCGGGGATATCGCATTTCACGCTTGAGGTGGTGTTCTGCGAGGTCTGGCAAAGTGATTTACCCGTCAGCGCAAGCAGCCTGCGCCTGCACTGTGTGCCGGTGATTAACCTGTTTACCCTTGAGGCCGATCCGTTGACCATCAGCGGGCTGGAGAGCGAATACCTCCTGCGTCCGAAGCGCCTGCAGGACGGGCATACCGAAATCTATTCTGTCGACAGCGTGACCGGCTCCGGGCGCACCGGGGAGGCGCGCTATGTGCCTTTCACCCGCTTTCGTCACCAGGGCGGGATGATGCGTCGCCATGCTCCTGAGCGCTACTACCACACCCGCGTAAAACGGGGCGTAACCGGCATGCACGATACCTGGCTTATCCTCGGCGGACAGCAATGGGAGGCTGACCGGGAGCTGGCGCGGGAAACGGTCTCCTTGCGCATCACCGGCACTAACGGCCAGCTGCCGCGCCGGGCGCTACAGAGCACGCTGCTGGATCGCTGTGAGTCGATATCAGCCACGCCGCTTACCGTCCGCAATCTCTGTAGGCCCACGCTGCCGGCCTATCCCCCGGCGGAAGACCGCTACCACTGGCGGGTCATGAGCCATCTGGGCACCCGTTTTCTCAACATGATGAGCAGCGCCGAGGTGCTGCGCGGCACGCTGTCGCTCTACAACTGGCGGGAGGATGAGCTCAATAATCGCCGTCTGGACGCCATTCTGGCGGTCAGCCATCACCGAATTCAGCGTTTCGAGCAGGGCTTCCTGCTGCGCGGGCTGGATATCGAAGTGACGCTCGACGGTAGCGGATTTACCGGTGCGGGCGATGTCCACCTGTTTGGCGACATGCTCAACCGCTTTTTCGCACTGTATGCCGATATGAATCAGTTCAACCAGCTGACGCTCATTGTTCAACCTGAAGGGAAATGTATCCGGTGGAAAGAGAATCACAGTCTGCGCCTGCCCGGCTGATGGCGCAGCTCCGGCCTCAGTTGCCGTACATGAATTTTTACCGCTTCTGCCAGTTGCTGGAGAAGAACCATCCGAAGGCGCCGATCATCGGCAGCGGCTGGCTATTAGGTGATGAACCCATACGCTTTCGCCCGCATCCGGGGATGGGCTTTCCGGCTGGCGAAATCCGTGGAATGGACGATCCTGAACCGCCCCGTCCGCCGGCGGTTCGCGTGACTTTTATGGGACTCTACGGCGTGGAATCCCCGCTGCCGACCCACTATAACGATGACATTGCGCAACGGCGGGAAGGCGTCGAGGCCACCGAGAATTTCCTCGATATCTTTAACCATCGGCTGATCGCCCAGTATTACCGTATCTGGCGCAAATATTCCTACCCGGCAACCTTTCGGGCGGGCGGCACGGACAACATCTCGCAGTATCTGCTGGGCCTGGCGGGGCTGGGTATACCGGGATGTGCCGCCGTTGCCGCAGCGCCGCTGTCGCGATTTCTGGCGCTGCTGCCGGTGATGATGCTGCCGGGGAGATCCGGGGAAGGCATGGAGGCGCTGGTGGCGCTCCTGGCCCCGGGGACCCGGGCGACGGTGTACCACCACGATCCCTGCCGGATCCCCTTGTCGCAGCCGTTAACGATGAGCGTCCGTCAGCCGGTTAGCCTGCAACATAGGCCAGTGATGGGAACCCACGCCACGGATGTGAACGGTCAGGTATTGCTGCAGCTGGCCACGGAAAAGCCTCATGAGGTTCGCGGCTGGCTGCCCGGCGGCGAACTGTTCAGCGACCTGATGGCGCTTCTGCACGTCTGGCTCGGATCTCATCTTGACGTGCGGCTGCAGCTTTGCGTCGCCCGCCATTTACTGCCGGATGCGCAACTTTGCTGCCAGCAGGAGCATGCCGTCCAGCTCGGCCGTACCGCTGTGCTGCGTCCGCTGGATGCGCAGAAGCAGGCTGACGACAGAGTCACGATTTATCTGGGGCGCTATCAGCGCGTCCGGGAAAATATCCACCGCAGGGAGAGCGATGAAGATGGCGATTACCGCAGTTAAACCCTCCGCCAGGTTGCTGGCATTCCTCATGGTTACCGTCTTAACCGGCTGCGGCCTGACGCAGACCGTGAAAGACGGCGCCGTTTCCGTGACCCAGTCCATTTTTTACCCCCAGGTGAAAACCCTGCATCTGGATCTTCGCGCCCGGGAAGGCGTGAATAACAACGCCAAAGGCGCCTCCCTGGCGACGGTGGTGCGTATTTATCAGCTGAAGGACCGGCAAGCGTTCGACAATACTGACTACCCGTCGCTGTTTGCCGGCGATGGCCAGGCGCTGCATGCGGACCGGGTGGCGGAAAGAGATGTTCGCCTGCGTCCGGGCGAATCGGTGACCGTCGATATGCCCATGGAAACCAGCGCGCAGTTTGTGGCGGTGGCGGCCATGTTTATCGATCCAGACCTGACGCAAAACAGCTGGCGGCTGGTACTCACCCGGGACGAACTTGATCCGGCGAGGCCGCGCATTATCGAAGCCAGCCAAAATCAACTGACGCTGCACCCGTTTAAGGAGAAGTGAAAATGCCTCGTCCCTCCCTGTATGACATCCTGTACGGCAATTTCGCCGGCGGGCTTGACCTGAATACTGTCAGCGAAACGGATCAGGTCATCCTGTCGGTGCTCGATAACATGCAGCGCATCCTCAACTGTCGGGCCGGAACGCTGGCGCATCTGCCGGACTACGGCCTGCCGGATATGACCGCTATCCTCCAGGGGATGCCAGCGTCGGCGCATCAGCTGATGAGCACGTTGTCGACGGTGTTGCTGAAATACGAACCGCGCCTGCAGCGGATCGCGGTGGTGATGCTCGATCAGCATGCGCCCGGCGAACTGCGCTATGCCATTGATGCGGAGCTGAAGGATATTGGCCTGGTGCGTTACGGCACGGAGTTTATGCCCGAGGGCAGGGTGTTGATCCGCCACCTCAAACGTCAGCAGTACCTTGACGCCCGCTCCGCCCTCTAATCTCTCGCTGAAAGACATCATGATGACAACACACCACGACCGTCACTATAAAGCCGGTGGCGACCCGCGCACGCTGGCTGATTTTATGGCCCTGCGTGCGGAAATGAACAAGCTCAGCCACCCGGCGCGGCCGGATATTAACTGGCCGTATGCCGAGCAGCTTGCCCGCGGGCTGTTGGAGCATCACGGCGCGGACCTGCAGACTGTCGCCTGGTATACCCTGGCCCGCGCCCGGCTGGGCGGGATGGCAGGGATCAATGAGGGGCTGACGCTGATGGAGTCGCTGCTGGTTCGTCAGGGGAAAAACCTGTGGCCACAGGCGCTCCCGGCCCGGACAGAGATCTTCCGCACCCTGAGCAAGCGGCTGCGGCAGGTGATCCGTACCCTGAATCTTACCCCAGAGGATGTTGATTCGCTTGAGCAGGCTGAACGTTCGCTGCAAAGCTTCGACGCAGTGCTCCAGCGCCTTGAGATCGCTCCTGAAAACCAGCTGAGCGACCTGCGGGCGCTACTGCACAGCACGGCAACTCGCTTCGAGAGCCTCGACCCTGCGCCAGCGCTTCCCACCGCGCCGCCGGTGGCGGTGTCTGACGCGGAACTTCCCGGCACTCTGGTCAGCGAAGAGGATGCGGCGAAGGTTGAGCCAGTGCCAGACCTAAAACGTAGACCAAAGGCTGAGCCGCTGGCTCCGCCTTCACCTGCAAAGCGGCCCGCGCCGGTGGCGGCGTCTACTCCGGCAGCCGCGCCGCGCTGGAAGCCGTTTATCGCCGGGATGGTTACCATGCTGGCGGTAACGGGTATCGCCGTCGGCGGATGGCTGGCGCTGCGTCAGTCCGACTTGCCGCCCATTTCGGTCACCCAAAATGCCGGACCGATACCGGGCCTGCCGGCGACAACGCCCCCGGGGCCGGTTGATCTGCCACAGACGCAGCGCCAGCTTGGCGAGCTTGCCCGCCTGGCGCCGGACTGGGCGGTCAGCTACGGCGACCAGCTGGTACACCAGGCCCTGATCCGCTGGCCGGATCAGGCGCAACCGCTGGCGCAGCAGTGGCGGCAGCAGCTGAGTGCTGGCGCATTGCCCGCGGAAAACCTTACCGGCTGGTCGGAGGGCATGCAGCAGCTGCAGCGGCTCGCCGACCAGCTCAATGCCCTCGACGAGCAGAAGGGGAAGTACCTGACGGTGAGCGAACTGAAAACCGCAGTATTTGCCATCACACAGTCGTTTAACCGCGCTGTTCCGCTGGAGGAGCAGCTGCGCCAGCTGGCCGCGCTTCCCGTTGATCAACCCTGGCCAGCCGCGCGGGGAAGCCTCGTGGAGCTGCATCTGCAACAGCTGATAGTGGAGTATGCCCTGCTGAAGCGAAAACAGCCGGCGTCGCCGACCGCTGCGCTCCCCGCAACCGGTGAGCCCTCGGTGAGTGAGGCGGTGAAATAAAGTGTGCGCATGGCAACATTTTCTTTACATCAATATTGCAAGAACCGAACGCCCTTCTTAGTCTGAAAATGATTTAAATATACCGTTTGTAGTTGTATTGAAAATTTTATTTCGATCTCTGAGGGCATACTATGAAGCACTGTAAAATCATCCTGTTAGTAGGCCTTCTGGCCAGTTCCGCTTCGGCATTAGCGGAGAAGATCGGCGTCTCAATGGCCTACTTCGATCAAAACTTTCTCACTATTATCCGCCAGTCCATTGAGAAAGAAGCTCAAGCCCGCCACGTCGACGTACAGTTTGAAGACGCCCGCGGCGACACCGGACGCCAGGCCGATCAGGTGCAGAGCTTCATCGCCTCCGGCGTGGACGCGATCATCGTCGACCCGGTGGACTCCGCCAGCACCCCGCAGCTGACGAAGATGGCGCAGCAGGCCAAAATGCCGCTGGTGTATGTGAACCGGACGCCGGGGGATAAAACGTTACCGCCCGGCGTGGTGTTTGTCGGTTCGGACGAGCGGGAGTCTGGCACATTGCAGATGGAGGCGCTGGCGAAGCTGGCAAACTACAAAGGCAACGTCGCCATCATGATCGGCAATCTCACCGACGCCGGCGCGCTGCAGCGCACCAAAGATGTGGAGCAGGTGGTGGCCAAGTATCCGGCAATGAAAGTGGTGCAGAAACAGCCGGCCAACTATTCCCGCAGCGAGGGAATGGATCTGATGCAGAACTGGACGGGCAACGGAGAAGCGATTGATATTGTGGCGGCGAACAACGATGAGATGGCGATTGGCGCGGCGATGGCGCTGGAGAAAAGCCAGAAGAAGCTGCTGATCGGCGGGATCGACGCCACCCCGGACGGGCTGAAAGCCCTGGCCAGCGATAAGATTCAGGTGACGGTTTTCCAGGACGCCGTCGGCCAGGGCAAAACGGCCTTAGCGGTAGCGCTGAAGCTGATTAAAGGAGAAAAGGTCGAGTCTCATGTCTGGATCCCGTTTGAGTTAGTGACCAAAGAAAACATGCAGACCTATGTGGAAAAGAGTCATTAACGGCAAGGCGCAGGCGCGCGAACCTGGCTGATAAAACCGGGCTGATAATGTGACGCCCGTGCAACTAAATCGGAGGAAAAGGCATGGCAACGGCAAGAAGCGGCTATACGCTGCAGGTGATAAAGGCAGGGCAGCAGGGGCATGTTGAAATGAGATGGGGGCATCTCGCAGACGTTGATACGCGCGCGGCGGCGGCGGCTATCATGCAGCATATCGGGCGTTCTTCGTCCTCGCGGGGCCAGCAGGAGATCAGCCTGTCGCTGACCAATGCCGCCAGCGGCATCTCGGTGGAGCTTCATCACCCGGCCTCTGGGGAAAGCACCACCCCGGCTTTTATTGAGGCTGAGTTAAAGAAAATTGTGCAGATCGTTGATGGCTACGAGGCGGCAGAAGATACCCATATTGTGGAGTAGCGTGTCGTCCGGGTAAAAAAAATCCACGCCGCTGCGTGGATTTTTTATGACGTGGTGGCGGCGAAAACGCCAGTTAGCGGGATCAGACGTTGAACAGGAAGTTCATCACATCGCCATCTTTCACGATGTAGTCTTTACCTTCAGCACGCATTTTACCGGCTTCTTTCGCGCCCTGTTCGCCTTTGTAGGCAATGAAGTCTTCATAAGCGATGGTCTGCGCGCGGATAAAGCCTTTTTCGAAGTCGGTGTGGATCTTACCGGCTGCCTGCGGCGCGGTCGCTCCCACCGGGATGGTCCATGCGCGAACTTCTTTCACGCCCGCGGTGAAGTAGGTCTGCAGGTTCAGCAGAGCGTAACCGGCGCGGATCACGCGGTTCAGGCCCGGCTCTTCGAGGCCCAGCTCAGCCATGAACTCGTCACGCTCTTCATCGTCCAGCTCGGCGATGTCCGCTTCAACGGCGGCGCACACCGGCACCACCACAGACCCTTCCTGCTCGGCGATGGCGCGAACCTGATCGAGGTACGGGTTGTTCTCGAAACCGTCTTCATTGACGTTCGCGATGTACATGGTCGGCTTCAGGGTCAGGAAGCTCAGATAGCGGATGGCCTCTTTCTCTTCTTTGGTCAGATCCAGCGCACGCAGCATACCGGCGTTTTCCAGCTGCGGCAGGCATTTTTCCAGCGCGGCCAGCTCAACCTTCGCGTCTTTATCGCCGCCTTTGGCTTTTTTGGAGACGCGGTGAATTGCGCGTTCGCAGGTATCAAGGTCAGACAGCGCCAGTTCGGTATTGATAACGTCGATATCTTCCGCCGGGTTCACTTTCCCCGCGACGTGAATAATATTATCGTTTTCAAAACAGCGAACCACATGGCCGATGGCTTCGGTTTCACGGATGTTGGTCAGAAACTGGTTGCCAAGACCTTCACCTTTGGACGCGCCTTTCACCAGGCCCGCGATATCCACGAACTCCATGGTGGTCGGCAGGATGCGCTGCGGTTTGACGATTTCAGCCAGCTTGTCCAGACGCGGATCGGGCATCGGTACGACACCGGTGTTCGGCTCAATGGTACAGAAGGGGAAGTTGGCCGCTTCAATACCCGCTTTGGTGAGCGCATTGAACAGGGTGGATTTGCCGACGTTGGGCAAACCGACGATACCGCATTTGAATCCCATGATTTAAATCACCTTAATCTTTGGATAATCAATCTGTTACAAGGAACAGATTGCAGAAAATTGAATAGCTTTGCCTATTATACACGGTGCGCGGCAAAAATGCCGCACGACAACGGCTTATTGCGCCTTAAAGGCGTGCAAACGGTTGGTCGCTTTGGTCAGCCCGTCCTTTAACCAGATTTCGGTACAGCGCGCCGCTTCGTCGACAGCGTCATCGATCAGTTTCTGCTCGCTGGCCGGTGGTTTGCCAAGCACAAAGCCGACAACCTTGTTTTTGTCGCCCGGATGGCCGATTCCGACGCGTAAACGGTGAAAGTTCGGGTTATTGCCGAGCTTACTGATGATATCCTTCAGGCCATTGTGGCCGCCATGGCCACCGCCAAGCTTAAATTTCGCCACGCCCGGCGGTAAATCCAGCTCGTCATGGGCGACCAAAATTTCATCCGGGTTGATGCGATAAAAGGTCGCCATCGCGGCCACGGCTTTACCGCTGAGGTTCATAAAGGTAGTGGGGACCAGCAGGCGGACGTCCTCGCCCGCCAGGTTGATGCGCGAGGTGTAGCCGAAGAATTTGCTCTCTTCGCGCAGCGGCGCACGATGGCGATCCGCCAGTAAATCCACATACCAGGCGCCAGCGTTGTGCCGGGTAGCGGCATATTCCGCACCGGGGTTGGCCAGGCCGACAATCAGTTTAATGGTCACGTTTTCTATCCTGCATGGGGCATTCTCTGCCGCGTAGTGTACTGTCTGCGGGCGCGCTTGACAAAATTCTGGCTATTAGACAATACCCGCATTGATGATTTACTCACTAAATCATTAGAATTTGATATGGTTCATAGACTTATTTGTAAATTTTTGTCTATTCGCTGTTCACTAATGTGATCGTGGACGCACTCCGCAGAAGAGACCTTGTCTATACTACACCTATAAGATTTGGGGACATTCCCTGGCAACCCAAAGTCCGGAGGTGACACATGAAACGCAAAAACGCTTCGTTACTCGGTAACGTACTCATGGGGTTAGGGTTGGTGGTGATGGTTGTGGGGGTAGGTTACTCCATTCTGAACCAGCTTCCGCAGCTTAACCTGCCACAGTTCTTTGCGCATGGCGCAATCCTAAGCATCTTCGTTGGCGCAGTGCTCTGGCTGGCCGGTGCCCGTATTGGCGGCCACGAGCAGGTCAGCGACCGCTACTGGTGGGTGCGCCACTATGATAAACGCTGCCGTCGTAACCAGCATCGTCACAGCTAACCGTAGCATGATTTCCCGCATCGGCCGCTGAAGGCCGATGCGCTTTTCTGTGTCTCACTTTATCTCTTCCTCTTTTTCCCGCCATATTACGCCCCCATTCCGTCCTGGCCTTCGTGCTGCTATGGTTGCCAGCAAAAATGAATAGCAAGCGCGGTTTTTGCTTGACCCTGACGTTACGTCAGGCTGCAGAGTAGCGGACCTGGCCACAGAGAGGAGCAGTCATGTTAATTCAGGTGGGAGAGCTGGCGAAGCGTGCCGGACTGACGGTACGTACGCTGCATCATTATGAACAGACGGGGCTGTTAACGCCTTCGGCCAGAAGCGAGGCGGGCTATCGGCTCTATAACCTGTCCGCGGTTCAGCGCCTGCATATGATAAAGGCGCTGGCGCAGGCCGGGCTAACGCTCGCCACAATCAAGGACTATCTCGATCGGCAAACGCTGTCGCTGCCCGAGCTGCTGACGCAGCAGATAGATATGCTCAACGCCCAGCTACGCGATGTTGGCAGGCTGCGCGACCGACTATTGGTACTGCGCGAGGCGCTGGCGAGCGGCAATGAACCCGATCTGGAGTCCTGGCTACAGACGCTGGAGTTAATGAAAATGTACGATCGTTGGTTTAGTCAACAGGAGTTAGCCGCGCTGCCGTTTGCGGCACAGGATGAACAGAGGGCGCAGGCGTGGCGCGAGCTAACGGAGGAGGTGCAGACGCTGATGGCGAGCGGCTGCCCGACGGACAGTCCGCAGGCGATGCGTCTGGCGACGCGCTGGATGGAGCGCCTGGAGCAGGATACGGCCGGGCGTCCGGAGTTTCTGACCCGCCTGAACGAGATGCATGCCGCCGAGCCGCAAATGGTTGAACAGACCGGCGTCACGCCGGCAATCATCGCTTATATCACCGAGGCCTTTGCCGAAAGCAAACTGGCCATCTGGGCGCGGTACCTTGACGAAGAAGAGATGGCGTTCACCCGCCAGCACTATTTTGACCGGCTACAGGAGTGGCCTGCGCTGGTGGCGAAGCTGCATCAGGCGTGCCGGGAGGGCGTAGCGCCGGACTCGGCGTCGGGTCAGGCGCTGGCCCGGGCGTGGCTTGAACTGTTTCAGTCCTACGCCGGTACCCGGCCGCAGACGTTGCAGAAGTTTCGTCGGGCAATGGAGCAGGAGCCGCATTTGATGAAGGGCACCTGGATGACGCCGGCGGTGCTGAGCTGGCTGCAGCAGGCGACCGGATCCTTGATGCGGCAGGCGCAGGGACCTGCCGCCGGGTGATCACAGGTCAGCCAGCGCGGCCTGACGATCGGGGTAGAAGCTCAGGCGTCCGGGCAGCGGCTTGACGCCGGCGCGCGCTAGCGTGCGTAGCGGCTGAAACTCGAGGTTTGATACGCGCAATTCACAGCCTTCCGGCAGCTTGTTCACAAAGCGCTGGAAGGCATCCAGGCCACCGGCGTCGAGAACCGGCACCGCGTCCCATTTCAGCACCACGATGCGCTTGCCGGCGATCCGGGTCTCCAGATCGTTGAACAAGCCTTCGGCGGCGGCAAAGAACAGCGGCCCAATTACCCGCAGTACCAGCACATCGTCTGGCACCTCGACGTTGACCGGCGCCAGATGAGTCATGCGTGCGATACGGCGCATAAACAACAGCGAAGCCAGCACGATCCCGACGCTGATAGCGATCACCATGTCAAACAGCACCGTTAGCGACATGCACATCAGCATCACCACGATGTCGTCCTTCGGCGCGTGGCGCAGCAGATTGATGACTTTATGCGCCTCGCTCATATTCCATGCCACCATCAGCAGCAGGGCGGCCATCGCCGACAGTGGCAGCCAGGAGAGCAGTGGGGCGAGGATCAGCAGCGCCAGGATCACCAGCAGGGCGTGGATCACGGCGGCAACCGGCGATGTGGCGCCGGCGCGGACGTTCGCCGCCGAGCGGGCAATCGCCGCGGTGGCAGTGATCCCGCCGAAGAACGGCGCGACAATGTTGCCCAGCCCCTGGCCAATCAGCTCGCTATTGGCTTTGTGCTTGGTGCCGGTCATGCCATCAAGCACCACCGCGCACAGCAGAGATTCAATGGCGCCGAGCATCGCCATTGAGAAGGCGGCAGGCAGCAGAGCCTGCAGCGAGGCCCAGCTCAGGGTAAAGTTTGAGCCCGGCATATCCCAGGGCAATACCAGCTGCGGCAGCAGCTGCGGAATGCCATTGCCCTGAGTGCCGTCCGCCAGCTGATAATGGAACTGCGAGCCGATCGTCGCGACATCCCCGCCGAGCAAGTTGACCACCAGCATGACCGCGCAGCCGCCCAGCAGCGCCGGGAGGTGGCCCGGCAGGCGGATACCCAGCCGCGGCCAGAGGAGCAGAATGCCAAGAGTAACGACGCCGATGGCGGCATCGCCAACGTTAATGGTCGGTAGGGCCATCGCCAGCGCCGCCACTTTCTGCAGATAATGCTCCGGCACATGGGGCATCTGCAGGCCGAGGAAATCTTTAATCTGCATGGTGCCGATGGTGATACCGATCCCCGAGGTGAAGCCGAGGGTGACTGACAGCGGGATATATTCGATCAGGCGGCCAAAGCGCGCCAGGCCAAAGAGGATTAAAAAGATCCCCGACATCAGCGTCGCCACCAGCAGTCCCGCCAGACCAAACTGCTGGGAAACCGGATAGAGGATCACCACAAAGGCGGCGGTCGGACCGGAAACGCTAAAGCGTGACCCGCCGGTCAAGGCGATCACAATCCCTGCCACCGCTGAGGTATAGAGGCCGTACTGCGGCGGCACACCGCTGCCAATCGCCAGCGCCATCGCCAGCGGAATCGCAATGATCCCGACGGTGATCCCGGCGATCAGGTCACGCGTGAAGCGGGCGGAGGTGTACTTTTCTTTCCAACAAGCGTCGATGAGGGCGCGGAAAGGCATCACATGTGAGGAAAATAATCTGTTCACAATAATGTTTCATCCATGAGCGCATCATCTGTCAACTAAATGGCAGGT